>Ga0074045_10001393_pt1 | contig 23263 bp, 23 predicted proteins | sample BogForMeECP23OM2_FD_94442 | JGI IMG/M metagenome (GOLD analysis project Ga0074045, IMG submission 94442) | Bog forest soil microbial communities from Calvert Island, British Columbia, Canada - Bog Forest MetaG ECP23OM2 | ecosystem: Environmental > Terrestrial > Soil > Wetlands ... | reverse complement strand
CATTGCGATGGCAGCCGTGGTCGGCATCGCCGCCGGCGCCGGCTTGGGTCAGTCCACCCAACTCCTGACCGGCGCTGCAGCCCATGGCGATTGGCGCAGCGATGCGCCGGGGGTGCGGCGCAAGGTTACCCCCGCGGACATGCCGCCGCCTAACGCGACGCCGAGCGCCAACCGCCACCCCAGCATCGTGGCTCGTCCGCCCGGCGCGTGGCCAAAGGCGCCGCCAGGCTTTGCCGTCGAGCTCTTCCCCAGCGGGCTCGATAACCCGCGCCTGCCCCGGGTAGCGCCGAGGGGCGACATCTTTGTCGTGGAGAGCCAGTCGGGTCGAATTCGCGTGCTGCGCGCGACGAACGATCCAGGAGCGCCGGAGATCGACACCTTCGCCGACGGTCTCGATCGGCGTTTCGGCATTGCGTTCTGGCCGCCCGGAGCGAACCCGCGATATGTCTATGTCGCAAATACGGACGCGGTCGTCCGCTTTCCTTATCGGCCGGGCGATTTGCAGCCCACCGGCCCCGCCGAGACGCTCGTCGCCGGATCGCCGCGAGGCGGCCGTTGGACCCGCGACGTCGTCTTCTCCCAAGACGGCACGCGCATGTTCGCCTCGGTGGGCTCGCGCAGCAACGATGCCGAGCGTTCGATCGGCGCACTGTGGGATTTGGAGGGGGAGCGCGCCGATGTCCTCGTCTTCACCCCGGCGGGCAAAGACGAACGGATCTTTGCGGCCGGTCTGCGCAACTGCGTCGGGATGGCTCTGCAGCGCGCGTCCGGCGAGCTGTGGTGCTCGACCAACGAGCGCGACGGGCTCGGCGACGACCTCCCGCCCGATTACGTGACCCGCGTGCGCGGAGGCGCCTCTTTTGGTTGGCCCTGGTTTTACATCGGCGGCAACGAGGACCCTCGTCACCCAGGCGAACAGCCCGATCTGCGCGGCCGTGTCACTGTACCGGATGTGCTGGTGCAGCCTCATTAGACCTCGCTCGAAATGACCTTTTACAACCCCCCGCCGAATATTGCGGCGACGCGTTCGCCGCCTTCCACGGCTCCTGGAACCGGGCGAAGCGGGCCGCAAGCGGGCGGCAGGTGTCGTCCGCGCCGCGCGGGGTGGAAAGGATGGCGGGAGCCCCATGTCGGAACAAAGCGCGATCACGAGGTCGGCCGCGGCCGGCACTGGTCGCGGCTCATCCTGCCGGTAATCCTGCGGATGCCCCAACGCTCACGTGCAGAGGGTGACGATCATATCGAACAGGGTGCCGGCGCCGTTGATGCCCCACAACACGAATGCGACGATGCCAAGCACGAAGGCGATGATCCCGGTTGACCACAGCAGCCGATAGGGCGTGTTGGCGGGTGACGGTTCGGCGGCGGGACTTATCTGCTCGGCACGCGTGTTGTGGACGAGCCGGGCAACGCGGCCGTTTCGGATGCGCGTGCCGGTAGTGCTCATGCCGGCGCTGCCGCCATCGCGAGCCGCGGCACCGGCCGCTCGCGGATCCGCCAGTTAATCACGGCGGCGAACACACCAAGCCCGACCGCGATCCACCACATCAGATCGTAGTTGCCCTTGATGTCGTAGAGACGGCCGGCGCCCCAGCCGCCCAGAAAGCTCCCGAGCTGATGGCTGAAGAACACGATCCCCCACAGCATCGATATGTGCGTCGAGCCAAACATGTAACCGACGAGGCTGCTGGTCAGCGGAACGGTGCCGAGCCAAAGGAACCCGAGCGAGGCGGCGAACAGCAGCACCGAGACCCATGTCAGCGGCAACGCGAGAAACATCAGAAACGATAACGCACGCAACGCGTAAAGCAGCGCCAGCATGTCCTTCTTGGGAAATCGGCTGCCGAGCCAGCCCCAGATAAACGAGCCGGCGATGTTGAACAGGCCGACAAGGCCGATGGCCCAACCTCCGAGCTCAAGGGCCGAGACCGGATGGCCGAAGAACGACATGCCGACCGCCTTGTCGGAAATGTACGAGGGGAGATGAAGACCGATAAATGTCACGTGGAAGCCGCACACAAAGAAGCCGATGGTGAGCAGCCAGAAGCCTTGCGTCTGGAACGCCTCCTGCAGCGCGTCTTTGGTGCCTTGCGGGATAACCGCACCCTGCTTTGGGGCCGTGAGACGTTGTTCCCGCAATCCGAAGGCAAGCGGCACCATTACCATCGACATCGCTCCGAGGAAGAACATGGTGCTGTGCCAGTTGTCGAGCCGATACTGCAGCAGCGACGCGAACGGCACGATGGCGAATTGACCAAACGATCCGCCGGCGGTCGCGACACCAAGCGCGATCGAGCGTTTCGCGGGCGGGGTCTGCCGGCTGATAGAGCCGAAGATCGGCCCGAACCCCGCCCCCGCCATGCCGATGCCGCACAACACGTTGCCGAGCGTGAGCGTGACCCCTTCGGTCGCGAAGGCGATCATGAACATGCCGACGACGTAAAGAACACCACCGGCGGCGACGGTCCGCGCCGTGCCGAAGCGATCCGCGAGGTTGCCGACGAACGGCGAGAGCGCGCCCATAAGCAGCATCGCCAGCGCGTTGGCGAACGACCACAGCTCGCGCCCGACCTTGAGGTCGGCTGCGATCGGCTTCTGAAAGATGCCGAAGCTTTGGCGCGCGCCAATCCCGATGGTGAGGATCACGGCCCCGCAGATCACGGCGATCCAGAAGCTCCGCTGTTGCGGCTTGTCGGCTGCTTCGAATGAGGGCACGGACATCGGACGTCCTAACTCATTGCGGATTTTGACAGCGTCGGCTCGACGCTGGAAATATCAGATTGGGATCCGAGGCGCCGCGGCATCATCAGCCGCGCCGTGAACGAATGCGACAATCTGGGCCGACCACCACTCGCCGACTTGCTCAAGGGTCGCGCGATCGAGCATTGCAGGTCAGGACCCTTCGACCAGCGGAGGCCCGGGGATTACTTCTCCGCGCCGACGCCGGCGGTGCCGAGATCAGTCGCGGCAACGGCGTGAAGGAGGGCACGCATGTCCATGGTGCGCTTGGCGCCGAACACCGCCTCGAATTGCGTCTGGGCCTGGGCCCAACTCTTCACCGCCGCCCGGAATCGAGCCTCACCGGCCTCGGTCAGCCGCAGCTCCTTGCTCCGGCGGTCACGGCTTCCCTTCACGACGGCGATAAGGCCGTCGCGTTCCAGCGGCAGGATGTTCCGTCCGAGGGTTGTTCGGTCCATGACGAGATCCGCAGCAAGGGCGTTGATCGTCATAGATCCCAGTCGCCTCAGCCTTCCGAGGATCGAAAATTGCGTCGTGCGCAGACCGCTCGGTGCCAGAAACTGATCGTAGAACTGCGTGATGTGCCGGGCGGCTTGGCGGACAGCGAGGCAGTTGCAGTCGTCACGCCCTGGGAACGCGTCCGTGGACATCGTAGATCCTCGTCTCTTGACATCCGTGCACATGTTCTCATATCGGCGCATATGCGCCGAAGTCAACCGGCCTCGGGAGGTTATCGATATGTCGCCGCTGCGCTCGGTCGTTCTCTGCGGTCCAGTCCGGACTGCAATCGGTACCTTCGGGGGGAGCCTCAAAGACATTCCGGCGCCTGATCTCGGCGCCGCTGTGATCGAGGCTACCCTCGCGCGTGCCGGTCTCAAACCCGATGAGGTCGACACCGCTGTAATGGGCAACGTCGTTCAGGCCGGCGCCAAGATGAACCCAGCCCGGCAAGCAGCGATCGGGGCCGGACTGCCGGTATCGGTCCCGGCGATGACCGTGAACCACGTCTGCGGCTCGGGCGCGCAGGCGATCATCTCGGCGGCGCAGGAAATCCTCCTTGGGGCGGCAAACGTCGCGGTGGCCGGAGGCATGGAGAACATGGATCTGGCGCCCTACCTGATCGCGCGCGGCCGTTGGGGATACCGCATGGGCGATGGCCAGCTCTACGACAGCATGCTGCGCGACGGCCTCAACGATGCGTTCTCGGATCAGGCTTCAGGCTGGCATACGGAAGACCTCGTCAAGGAATTTCGGATCAGCCGCGAAGCACAGGATCAATGGGCGCTGCGCTCCCAGCAGCGCTTCGGCGCTGCGCAGGCGACGGGCAAGTTCAAAGCGGAGATTGTTCCGTTCGAGGTGCCCGGTCGCAAGAGCCCAATGCGCTTCGAGGTGGACGAGCACAATCGTCCCGGCACGACGCTCGAGGCATTGGCCGCGCTGAAACCCGCCTTTCGCGACGGCGGCACCATCACCGCCGGCAACGCACCGGGACTGAATAGCGGCGCGGCCGCGGTGGTAGTGGCCGATCAGGCATGGGCGGAAAGGCGTAGTCTCGAACCGGTTGCCCGCCTGGTCTCCTATGGCATCGCGGCGGTCGAGCCCGGGATGTTCGGCCTTGGGCCGATTCCGGCGGTCAAGCAAGCGCTCGAGCGCGCCGGCTGGCCTCTGGGCGTGGTAGAGCGCGTAGAGGTCAACGAGGCTTTCGCGGCCATCGCCATCGCAGTGACGCGCGAGATCGGCTTTCCCGAGGACATCGTCAACGTCGAGGGAGGCGCCATCGCCCACGGTCACCCGATCGGTGCGACCGGGGCGGTGCTCACCACCCGGCTCGTTCACTCGATGCGACGCGACGGTCTGAAGCGCGGCATCGTCACCTTATGCATCGGCGGTGGCCAAGGCATCGCGCTTGCCATTGAGGCCATCGCGTAGGTCCTCCATTTTGGCTTTGAGAATAACGATGAGGAAGTTGTCATGGCAGATATTCCCTATCGCACTGCTCTGATCGTCGGGGCAGGTTCGGGCATCAGCGCATCGATGGCGCGCGGTTTGGCGTCGGCCGGTCTCGGGGTCGGCCTGGCGGCGCGCAATGTGGAGAAGCTGGCAGCGCTCGCAGCCGAGATCCGCGCCCAAACATTCGCGGTGGATGCGTCTGACCCTGCTGCGGTCGCGCGATTGTTCGACGCCGCCGGTACGCGGCTCGGGGAGCCCGATGTCGTGCTCTACAACGCGAGCGCGCGGGCGCACGGCCCGATCGCCGAGCTCGATCCGGAAGCCGTGCGCAAGGCGATCGAGGTGTCGGCCTTCGGCGGGTTCCTCGTCGTCCAGCAGGCGGCACGGCGCATGATACCGCATGGCCGTGGCGCCATTTTGCTGACCGGCGCCAGCGCCAGCGTAAAGGGGTACCCATTCTCTGCAGCCTTTGCCATGGGCAAATTTGCCTTGCGCGGTCTGGCGCAGAGTGCAGCACGCGAGCTCGGGCCGAAGGGGATCCACGTCGCCCATTTCGTGATCGACGGCGGCGTGCGCAGCGCGAGGCGGCCGGATCCGGCGGACCGGCCGGACAGCACGCTCGATCCTGACGCGATCGCCCAGACCTATCTGGAAGTCTTGCGCCAGCCGCGCAGCGCCTGGTCCTTGGAGGTCGAACTGCGGCCCTGGGTCGAGACCTTCTGACCCACAATGTGGGTCGCCTCCTGACTTCACGGCGGCGGTGGGAACGGCCCAGTCAGGTCTTCGCCAAGCGCACGATCTTTTGGGCCGCCAGCCGCTCGATCTCTTCCTGCTGGAGGCCCAGCTCGGCAAGAATCGTCGCGCTGTGCTCGCCGATGCGCGGCGCCGGCCCCTGAATTGCCGCCGGGGTGCGGTCGAAGCGGGCCGCCGGCTCGGGCTGGCGGACACGGCCGATGTCCGGGTGGTCGAACTCGGCAATCAGCTCCCGCGCCAATACCTGCTCGTTGGCGATCACTTCGCCGCGGCGCAACACCGGAGCCGACGGGACGTCGTTTATGTCGAGCCGTTGCAGCCATTCCGCCGTCGGGCGCTGCTCGATGATCTCAGCCATCATCAAGATCCGCTCGGTAGCGTTGGCCGCCCGGCCGCCGGGCGTGGCGAACCGGGGATCCTCGGCGAGGTCCTGTCGTTCCGAGGCGGCGCAAAAGCCCCGCCACTCGGAATCGGAGATGGTGCCGACGGTGATGTAGCCGTCCTCGGTCTCGAAGATCAGGTCGGGGCGTGCGGTGGGGTCGGCGGTGCTCGCCTCCCGACCGACCACCGTGTACTGCGTCATCGCCTCTGGCCAAAGATAGGCGATCATCGTGTCGAGCATTGCCAGCCGGACGTGCTGGCCCAGGCCGGTCCGCTCGCGGGCAAAGAGTGCGGCGGTCACCGCCTGAGCGGCAAAGATCGCCGTCGTCTTGTCGGCGACGATCGTGCGGATCATCTGCGGTCGGCGGGTCTTGGGCTCGGCCTGGATGTCGGCGAAGCCCGACAGGGCCTGGATGATCGGGTCGTAGACCCGTTTTCCCGCGTAAGGTCCGCTCTCCCCGACGCCGCTGATCGAGACATAGATCAGGCGCGGATTGAGAGCGCGCAGCGCGACTTCGCCGAGGCCGAGGCGTTCCATCGTGCCCGGCCGGAAGTTCTGCACCAGCACGTCGGCGCTTGTGACGAGCCTGCGCATGATCGTTCCCGCCTCCGGCCGCTTGAGGTCGAGCGACAGCGAGCGCTTGCCGCGGTTGGTGGAGACGAACAGCGCCGAGAACTCCCCGGAGGCGCTTACCGATTGCCGGCTGTGGCGGGTGATGTCGCCGCCGAGCGGCTCGATCTTGATCACCTCTGCGCCCTGGTCGGTAAGGAACATCGTCGCCAACGGCCCCGAGACCACGCTGGTCAGATCGAGCACTCTAATTCCCGCCAATGGACCCGCCATTTGCGCACCCTGGGTTTGTTTGCAGAACCTATATCGGAGTTAGGATCGCAGCCGCAAGATCATTCTCCGAAGCGCAAGGTTGCGCTGATAAGCTGGTGCTGACCTAAAAGAGCTTTTGCTGTCGACGAAAACAAAATAGTATGAGTGTGGTTTTAAAACCTAATATGGTTGCGAGGATGACCGAGATCGCGAAGAGCGGAGTGGCCCTGCTGGTTGGCGCCGGAGACGCGATTGGCGCCGCGATAGCACGGCGATTCGCCGCCGGGGGTTACTGCGTTTGCCTGGCGCGGCGCGATGCCGAGAAGTCTCGCAACGTCGTCCAGGAGATCGTGGCGTCCGGGGGCGTCGCGCGCGCCGTCAGCACCGACGTTCGCAATGAAGAGGCGGTCCAGGCGCTCTTCGCCGAGGTGGAGACAGAGCTCGGACAAGTCGAAGTCTGCCTCTTCAATGCTGGCGCCAACGTCAAGGCTCCGCTGATCGAGACCAGCGGCAGGCTGTTCTTCAAGGCATGGGAGCTCGCCTGCTATGGCGGCTTCCTGACAGGCCGCGAGGCGGCGCGCTACATGGTGCCGCGCGGTCGCGGCACCATCCTGTTCACCGGCGCGACCGCCAGCCTTCGCGGCGGTGCCGGCTTCGCCGCCTTTGCGGCGGCGAAGTTCGGCCTACGCGCGCTCGCACAGACTATGGCGCGCGAGCTCGCGCCAAAGAATATCCATGTCGCCCATCTGATTATCGATGGAGCGATCGACAGCGAGGCGATCCACAGACGGCTCAGCGCCGCCACCGGGACAATGCCCGATCTGCCGCCGGACGGCCTGATCCGGACCAGCTCCGTCGCCGAAGCCTACTGGGCATTACACAACCAGTCGCGCGACGGCTGGACGCACGAGCTCGACATCCGTCCCTATAGCGAGCGGTGGTGACTATGACCGATGAGCCGCGCCGGCTGGTGCTGTGGGGTGTGGGAACCAGTCGGACCTTGCGCGCCCATTGGGCATTGCACGAGCTCGGCCTCGACTACGAGCGCCGGCCAATTCTGCCGCGCACCGGCGAGACCAAGACCCCTGAGTATACCGAGCTCAACCCGCGGCAGAAGATCCCATTGCTCCAGGACGGTGATTTCACGATCGCCGAGAGCCCGGCGATCGCCGCCTATCTCTCAAATACCTATGGCACTCCGGAGAACACGCTGATCCCATCTGATCCCCGCGAGCAGGCGAGCTGGCTCGAATGGTGCTTCTATGCCGCGACCGAGCTCGACGCGACCAGCCTCTACGTCATGCGCCGCCACGGCGACCTAAAGCACGTCTATGGCGAAGCCCCTGTTGCACTGGAAAGTGCGGCCGGCTACTTCGCGACGCAGCTGCGTCATGCCGAGCGAGCGCTGCAGGACGGCCGGCCGTTCTTGGTCGGTGGGCGGTTTACTACTGCGGACATGCTGCTTACCACCTGCCTGACCTGGGCGGTGGACTATCGGGTGCCGGTCACAGCCGCGTGTCTCACTTATATGAAGAGGGTGACGTCTCGGTCAGCCTACGGCACCAGTGTCGCGGCCAACACCCCCCAGACGGCATAGCCGGCTCAGGCCGTCGCCTTCTCCTTCGCCACGCGGCGAGCGGCCGGGAGATCGGTCTCCAGCGGCAGATGTCGCAGGCTTTTGGCGCCGGGGCCGCGATGGACATGGACCTGCTTTGCCACCAGCGCCTCGCCACATTCGGAGCACACCATCACCGGATCGAAGTCCTTGCCGCAGAGATCGTGGGTATGCAGCAGAGGCCGCCCCTTCTTCCCGGCCATGTGGACATCGCCCCAGTGGACGATCGACATGACGATCGGGTAGAGGTCGAGCCCCTTCGGCGTCAAGCGATACTCATACCGTACCGGTCGCTGCTGGTAGGGCACTTTGGTGAGCACAAACTCGTCGACGAGCTTCTTCAAGCGACTGGCCAGGATCGGTCGGGTGATGCCGAGGCGCTCCTGGAAATCCTCGAAGCGCCGGACGCGGAGAAAGCAGTCCCGCAGGATCAGCAGGGTCCAACGGTCGCCGATCACCGAGACCGTGCGAGCCATCGAGCACGTTTCCTCACCAAGCTCGTTCCAACGCATCAATTATCCCAGCAATGCCGTAGCGCCCCTCCATCTTCATATACCGCAACGGGTTCCGTATTCAAACTGTAGGGGCGTGGCCCCTCACCATAGGGGTCGAACTTCGGGCGGGCGAGAACGTCGGTCAATTCCATAATCGTAGCATCGCAGGCAAGTAACTGGGCCTCGGTAACGGCCTTGCGAGCAACCTGCGCCGGGACGGACGCCGTCAGGAAGCAGCCTGCCGATCGGGCCGGAGCGTGAAAGGGCGGCCCTGAGCCCTCAATGGCCGGAAGAGAACCGCCCGATTTCGTCAGCGGGCCGCGGTGATGTGCGTTACTCCCCCTCGACGGCGAAGGAGCGGAATTTCGTGTACTTGTCAACGTCCTTCCGGAGCGCGAGGTACTCCGGGTTGGCCCACCAAGCGCGGATTTGTTCCATCGTGTCCCAGACCATCACGACAGCGCGCTTTGGCGGCTCGCCCTCGATCGCAATCACTTCCTTTGCTCCTGTTGCACCAGCTCCCCCTATGGCTAGGAAGCGGCCGCCAGCTGCTTTAATGATGGCCTGAGCCTGCGGTGCAAACTCCTTTGCGTAAGCATCTGGGTTGGTCGAGTCGATTTCCACGACATAGTAGATGGGTGGTTTGGCTTGAGCGTGGAGCCCTTCAACTGCCGCAGCACCAAGTCCGCAGCCCGTCAGCATTGCCAGTGTTAGCGTGTAGTGAGTCCTCATGGAGTTCCTCCCTATGAGCCGGCACGCGGTAGTGCCGCCGGCGAGCTAGTCCTGATCGCGAGAACCCGCCGCCAGAGCAGCGCAGTGGTGATGAGGACGACAACCAGCGTGACGGCGTGAAAGGCGGGTGGGGTCACGCCGTTGAGCGACAGAACCGTCATATCGAACACCGCCAAGGTTGAGGTCAGCGACACGAGAATCGCCAGCGCCGTCCATTGCCGCAGGAGGAGGAAAACAGCGCCCGATGCGACAAGGACGAGATTGCCCGAGACAAACACACGGTAGAACAAAGCGCCGGCGGCATCCGAAACAGGCATGCCGTACCCGACTGACGCCTTTTGCGGGTCGATCATTCCGAGCAACGACACGACGGCTAACACGAGAAAAAACAGCGACGCCAAAACAATTGCCGCAACATCAAGCGTCTTTTTCACATCAATACTTCCACGATTCGAGTTCAGAAGATCGCGGGGGCGTTAGTTTAGACCGCAGCGATTCAGCTTGTTTTCGATGCGCGAAACCGGCGAAATCCGCCCGCAGACGACCAACGATCACGCCGCTCAGCGCCCCCACCCGTCTCCGCCCGGACTGTAATCCGGGGGTCGGCACCCCTCTCCCGCGCTGCGGAGAGATAACCAGCGCGAAGCGCGCGCACCACCGTGCCAGAAATGTCATCGGACGGTGCCGGCCCCCACCCTCCCGCTGACGCGGGCCCCTCCCTCCCCTGTGTCCACGGGGGAGGGAGGGATGGGGGCACCTTCGTGTTATTTATTTTCTTGGGAGGGGACCCGTCCCGCAAGGCTGGGTGGACTGAGGGCTTCTTTTTCAATGGGTTACCGGTTCCTATTTTGATGGCCGGGCGGCGATCCCGCACCAGCTATCGCGTCGCGAGGATCATCTCCTCGACATCGCGCAGCCGGTCCTTGCCGAAGAAAATTTCATCGCCGACGAAAAAGGTGGGCGAGCCGAAAGTGCCGCGCTCGACCGAGCGCTCGGTATTGTCGAGCAGCCGCGCCTTGACGTCGGCGTCCTGGACCAGTTCGCCAAAGCGCTCGTCATCGAAGCCCGATTCAAGGAGGGCTTCCTGCAACACCGCCGGGTCGTCGAGCTTTTTGGGTTCCGACCACATGTGCCGGTAGATCTCGTCGACATAGCGCTCGAACACGCCCAGCGTCTGCGCTGCGATGGCGCCGCGCATGATGGTCAAAGTGTTGACCGGGAAGAACGGATTTTGCCGAAAGCTAGTGATCCCATGGCGCTTGATGAAGCGCGCCGTCTCGAGCCGCTCGTAATCGGGCTTGTTCTTGATGCCGGCAAGGCTCTCCCCGGGCGACCGGTTGCCGGTCAGTTTGTAGACGCCGCCCAGCAACACCGGTACGTGCTCGAATTTCGCACCGGTCCGTTGCTCGATTTCCGGGATCACCAGATGCGCCAGATAGGCGTTGGGGCTGCCGAAATCGAAGTGGAATTCTACCTTGGCCATATTCTCACCATTTTTCCGCAAAGGGTCGGATCTCGCGCTCGAACGACCAGGCGTCGCGCGGCTCCTGATAGATCTGCCAATAGGCCTCGGCGACCGAGGCCGGCCGCATCAGCCGGCCCGGATCGAGATTGGCGAGGGCCGCCTCGCCCTCCCGTTCCTTGATCCGCTCGCGCACCCAAGCGGTATCGACGCCGGCGTCGATGACCAGGTGGGCGACATGGATATTCTTCGGACCAAGCTCGCGCGCGGCGGCCTGCGCTACCGCGCGAAGGCCAAACTTGGCGCTGGCAAAGGCGGTATAGCCGACCCCGCCGCGCATGCCGGCGGTAGCCCCGGTGAAGAAGATGTTGCCACGGCCGCGCGGCAGCATCAGGCGCGCCGCTTCGCGACCGGCCAGAAAGCCCGCGTAGCAAGCCATCTCCCAGACCTTGCGGAACACCCGCTCGGTGGTCTCGAGCAGCGGGAAATTGACATTGGCCCCGACGTTGAAAATGCAGACTTCGAGCGGTGCAGCCGTATCGGCGTCTTGGAGGAACGCGGCTATCTCGTCCTCCTTGCGCGCATCGAGCGAGCGTCCGACGATATGCCCGCCCGCCGCCTCGATCTCGGCCACCAGCGGCGCCAGCTTGTCGCCGTTTCGGCGACCGGCGAAGACAGTGAACCCTTCGGAAGCGAATTTCTTGGCAATGGCACCGCCAATGAAGTCGCCGGTGCCGATTACCGCCGCGGTAGCGTTCCTGTATTCCAATAGAGCCTCCTGCTTTTCGTCCGATGGTTTCTACGCCTGCCGTATCGCCCGGTCGCGAGCGACCTCGGCCAGGCGATGCTTCAGGATCTTGCCGGTCGAACCGGCCGGCAACCCGTCCAGCATGATGATCTCGCCCGGCCGCTTGTACGGGGCGAGCTGTCGGGCGGCGTGCGCCATCAGGCCGGCTTCACGGTCGAGCCCGGCAACCGCTGCACGAACGCGACCACTTCCTCGTTGCCCGTGACAGCCCGCCCAATCACGGCCGACTGAACGACTGCCGGATGCTCGTTCAGCACCGCTTCGACCTCGGCCGGATAGACATTGAAGCCGGAGCGGATAATCAGCTCTTTGGTGCGGCCGACGATAAACAGGACGTCGCCGTCGAAGCGCGCGAGATCGCCGGTGTTGAACCATCCATCCCGGTCGATGGCCGCCGCAGTCGCCTCGGGGGCCCGATAATAGCCACGCATGACGTTGGGGCCGCGGATATGCAGCTCGCCGACCTCGCCGAGAGCGACGGCACCGCCGCCCGGCTTTACCAGGCGCGCTTCGATGCCGGCGATCAGCGAGCCGACGGCGCCGTCGCTTCTCGGCGTCTCCTCTCGGACGCCCGCTATAGCGGGGGCGCATTCGGTGATGCCGTAGCCGTTACGCAATGGCAGACCGAATTCCGCCTCGACCTTGGATTTGAGCCCCAGGTCGAGCGGCGCGCCGGCGACGGCCAGCCGGCGGAGCTTGCCGCTCGGCAGCCGGTCGATTCCGGCGACCGCCTTGTACTCCAATAGCGGCTGATAGGTGGCCGGAACGCCGAATATGTGTGTGATGCCGTCATTGGCCATCGCAGAGACTAACTCGGCAGGATCGAAGCGGGGCACGAGCTGCACGGTGGCGCCGGCTATAAGCGAGGCGATCAGGATGGCCGAAAATCCAACGATGTGCGATATTGGCAGAATACAGTAAACCTTGTCGGTCGGCTCGCGCTGTGCGCCGGCCGCCCTTGCGCTGAAGAGCAGGTTGCGGTGGGTCAGCATTACCCCTTTGGGGTTGCCGGTCGTGCCCGAGGTATAGACGAGCGCCGCGACCTGGCGCGACCGATTCTCCTCGATGGGCTCCGGCGCCGTCTCCCGAGTGAGCGGCCCGACGCCAAGCGTTCCCAACGCTCGGAGCACGGCAATGTCGGCGTCCTGACGCCCCGCGTGCTGGCGCGCAGCGTCGGACACCTCGATCGTATAAAAGACGCGGCGGGCCCCGCTGTGCTCGCGGATGAGGTCGACCTCACGAGCCGACAGCCGCGGGTTCACGACCACCGACCAGGCGTCGATCTCTGAGGCGGCGAGGATCAGCGCGACCAGCGCGAGGCTGTTCTCGCTGACAATCATGACTCGGTCGCCCGGACGAATATCGTAGAGCTTTAGGATGAGCACCGCGTCTGCGACAACGGCTGCCAACTCGGCATAGGTCCAGGTGACATTGCCCTGCACCAGGGCTGGGTGGTGCGGGCTGTGGCGCGCAAACGGCTTGACGATATCGCTGATCCGGTCCGGAAGCTCAGCCAGGATCTTGTCCGCTTCGTGTCGCGCCGCCGTCCCGTCCATGCCGGCCTCGCTGCCTTAGTTGCGCCCAACCAATGGAAGTGACCATAGGTGTGATTTTGAAACTGTCAATCCGGAAAACTGAATATGCGTTCGGGTCTCTGCATGACATCGCTGCGCGGTGATGCTGCGTAATATAGCGCCGCAGCTGGCGGAAGCGAGTCCGCCCACGCAATGCGCACACGGATCGAAGATTGCCTTGACAAGTGTGTTTTCGACACTAACTAGGGCAGCGAACAACTAGATCCACCACGTAATCGACACCTATCACATCCGAACTCCGGCTCGAAAGAGATGACAATGCCATTGTGGGAAGTTTATCACCCCGTAGGCGCATATACCAGAGAAGACAAGCACGCACTCTCTAAGAGAATAACTGACATATATTCTGAGGTACCACTACCCAAATTCTATGTCGATGTTGTCTTTCAGGAGATCCCGCAGGATTCCTTCTATGTCGGCGGCGAGCCGGTACGGAATTTTGTGCGAATCCATATGGATCATATTGCGCGCCAGATGACTTCAGAGGCGCAAAAGACGAGGTTTTTCGCCAGAGTCGAGGGTGCCATCGCACCCTTTATCAAAGATCGCGGGTTCGAGTGGGAGCTTCATGTCGACGAGACGCCCTTTGACCTGTGGACGGTCCAGGGCATACAACCGCCGCGTGCCGGTACCGAAGACGAGAAGCGGTGGATTTCTGAAAACAGACCCTCACCAAGGACGCATGATTGAGGCGCATTGGCGGCGGCTGGTTGATCGAATGAATGTAATTGAGAGGCCGAGCTGTCGCCTGCACTGGCGCGCAAAAGGGCGATGTTATGGGTGAAAAACGAGGTTTAGCTGTCGTAACGGGTGGTTCTTCGGGAATTGGCGCGGTGTACGCCGAACGGTTGGCAGCGCGTGGTCACTCGCTGTTGCTGGTTGCGCGTCGGCCTGATCGCCTTGCCAGTACGAAGGATCGATTGTCCAGCAGCTATCGAGTCGAGGTGGCCACTCTGGTCGCAGATCTCGAGCAGCCTTCGGATGTGTCCGAGCTAGAGGCTCGCGTTGCAGCGGACGACGTGACCTTCGTGCTTAACAACGCGGGTGCCGGCGGGTTAGGCAGGAGTCAAGATATAGCCGCTGATCAACTTGAGCGAATCATTCAATTGAATATCACGGCTCTGACACGACTCTCGCACGCGGCGCTTATCGGCTTCCGCAAGCGTGCATCCGGTGTTCTCGTGAATATTGGTTCGATGATGGCGCATGAAGCGGCGGCAAGCGCTGCCGCCTACAGCGGGTCCAAGGCGTATGTATTGAACTTTACTCGATCATTGCAAATGGAATACGCTGGCAGTCCGATCCGAATTCAGATTGTTATGCCCGGGCCCATCCGCACTGAGTTTTTTTCGTCTCAAGGCGTGAGCGAATCGGTCTTCCCGCCGGAGTCATATCTCGCTCCCGAACAGCTTGTGGATGCAGCGCTCGCTGGCCTCGATGCAGGCGAATCCGTAACTGTGCCGTCGATGCTCGATGAGCGGGCGTGGACCGCTCTGGAGGCAGCGCGCACCAAATTCCTGAAGGCGATGATGTCGGGCGAGGTTGCCGTCCGATACCAGAGCTGAAACGCGAGGCGGCGCAGGGAAGTCATCGATCCACAGCATTGCGCAACGGCCAGCGAGTGCGTTTCTCTAAGCATTGAAAGGACTGGATGATGAGGATCGGGACGATCGGAGCGGGTGCCGTTGCGCTTGCAGTCGCGCGTGAGGCGCTTGCCCGGGGACATGAGATTGTCTTGAGCAGTCGGAGCGGTCCCGGCGCGCTTGCCCACAAGGTGACCGAACTCGGTAGAGGCGCTTCGGCGGCGACCGTCGAGGAAGCGGCCAGTCTCGACTACGTGCTGCTCGCCGTGCCGTGGAAGAACGTCGAGGCGGCCTTGCGCGGCCTGCCCGCGTGGAACGGTCGTGTCCTCATCGACGCCACCAACCCGTTCGCCGAGACCAGCCCCAAGCTCGTTCTTGCCGACCTCCGCGGTATTGGTGCCACCGAGATTGTGGCTGGTTTTGCCCCGTGGGCGCGCATCGTCAAGGCATTCAATTCCATTCGCATGGACCGCTTCAATGAGGGGCCGGTCAAGGGTCCGGGCAAGCGCGTGATCTTCGTCTCCGGGGATGACGAGCAATCCAAGCGCGTCGTGAAAGGCCTGATCGAGCTTCGGCTTTGCAGCCATCGAGCTCGGAGGCCTCGTCGCCGGTGGACGAATTCAGGAAGCGGGCGGACCGCTCGCCGGCCATGACCTGTTTATCGCGGCCTGACGCCGTTGGAATGAGCGGCGAGCCGGAGGTCGGTCGCTGTTGCCAGCGGCTTACCGCGAGCAGCGTTCAGTTCGGCACTGCCGACCATCCTCTGGGTCGGTATGTGATGGTCGCTTGACCGCGCACACAGAAAGACGCTGATCGATGAGAACGCGCATAACCGAGATCTTCGGAATAAAACATCCGATCATCCAAGGCGGCATGCATTATGTCGGTTATGCCGAGCTGGCGGCGGCGGTGTCGAACGCCGGCGGGCTCGGCATTATCACCGGTCTGACGCAGCGCACACCGGAGGATCTGGCCCGCGAGATCGATCGCTGCCGCGACATGACCGACGAGCCGTTCGGCGTCAATCTCACCTTTCTGCCCTCATTCGCTGCACCGCCCTATCCGGAATACATCCGGGCGATCGTCGAAGGGGGCGTCCGGATCGTGGAAACCGCCGGCCGCAACCCCGAGCAGTATATGCCGGCCTTAAAGGCAAACGGAGTCATAGTCATCCATAAATGCACCTCGGTTCGCCATTCGCTGACTGCGGAGCGGATCGGCTGCGATGCGGTCAGCGTCGACGGCTTCGAATGCGGCGGGCACCCGGGCGAGGATGTCATACCAAACATGATCCTGCTGCCGCGTGTGGCCGAGGAGCTCGAGATCCCGTTTGTGGCGTCCGGCGGCATGGCCGATGCGCGCAGTCTGGTCGCTGCTCTCGCCCTCGGCGCCGACGGCATCAACATGGGGACGCGGTTCATCGCCACCCAAGAGGCTCCGGCGCACGACAACGTCAAGCGAGCGCTGGTCGCGGCAAACGAACTGCAGACGCGGCTGATCATGCGGTCGTTGCGCAATACCGAGCGCGTACTGACCAATGCGGCGGTCGAACAGATCCTTGCCATAGAGCGCGAGAAGGGCGCCGCCATGGCGATCGAGGATATTCGCCATCTCGTTGCCGGATCGGAGAACCGCCGCGTGCTGCAGGAGGGCGTCATGGATGCGGCCGCGTGGAGCTGCGGCATGGTGGTCGGGCTCATCCATGACATTCCGACCTGCAAGGAGTTGATCGACAGGATCATGCTAGGCGCGGAGGAGATCATCAGCGGCCGCCTCGAGGCCCTGCTGGCGGCGTAAGACAAGCCAAACGGAGAGGAAAGGACGAGACATCATGCCGGAGCTGATCGAAACCATCGAAGACGGCGTGGCGACGCTGACCTTCAATCGGCCGGAGCGCATGAATGCGCTGTCGACGCCGATTATGGAGGGATTGCTCCGCGGGTTGCCGCGGCTCGCCGGCGACCCTGCCGTCCGGGTGATCGTTCTGACTGGCGCCGGTCGGGCTTTCTGCGCCGGCGGCGACGTCAAGAGCATGGCCGAAGGCGGTGAGCAGCGGAGCGCGGCGGAGGCGACCTCACACCTCCGTTCGCGAATGGAGGTATCCCGCATCCTGCACGAGCTGCCAAAGCCGACGATCGCCATGATCAACGGCCCGGCGGCGGGCGCCGGGCTGGCCTTTGCCCTCGCTTGCGATCTGCGGATCGCCGGAGCCTCGGCCAGGCTGGTGACTGCCTTCGTCAAGGTTGGGCTGTCCGGCGACTTCGGTGGGAGCTTTTTCCTGACGAGGCTCGCCGGCACGGCCAAAGCGCGCGAGCTCTATTTCACGGGGCGCCCGGTCGACGCCGAAGAGGCACTGTCGCTCGGTCTCGTCAACCGCGTCGTCCCGGACGATCAGCTCGGCGACGCCACAATGGTACTCGCCCGGTCCCTGGCGCAGGGCCCCCAAATCGCGCTTAGCTTGATGAAGCGCAACATGAACTGCGCTGAGAGCGGCGGGTTGGCCCAGCTCCTCGACATTGAAGCGGTCAACATGGTGCAGGCGGCTCGCACCGAGGACCATCGAGAGGCGGCCAAGGCGTTCGTTGAAAAACGGGCGCCTGTCTTCATCGGGCGCTGAAGCTCCGGCCCTCAGTCTTTCCGATGAGGTCGCCGCCGCAGCAAGGATAGGCCCTGACGACTGATACAGCGCAGTCGACGCGTTATGTCGGCCAGCCGCTCAGGCGGGAGGATTTCGAATCGGGCGATATGTCGACGACATCAAGCTCCCCGGAATGCTTCACTTGGCGATCCTTCGTCCGCCGCGCGCACGCCCGCATCACCGGCGTTGACCTTTCGGCAGCCAGGACGGCCATCGGTGTGCGGCTCGTCCTGGCCGGCGCCCCGCCGATATATCCGCCGCACTTCGATCGGATCGAGATTAAGATGTCGGGGCGCAGCCTCGATCGTCCGTTTGGCGATGTAGGCGGCCCCCGGCCTTTCCGCGATAGACGTCGACCGGCACAGTCTTGGTAACGATCATCCAGGGCGCCGAGCTTGACAAGCGGTAAGTAAGCGCTTACTCCCCTGGCGCATGGCCATGACCCGATTGGACAGCGACGAACGTCGCAAGGGGATCGTCGCGGCGGCGTTGCCGCTCTTTGCGCGCAAGGGGTTCGCCGGTACCACCACGAAAGAGCTCGCCGAGGCAGCCGGCATTTCCGAGGCGCTCTTGTTCCGGCACTTCCCGAGCAAGAAGAACCTTTACGACGAGATCCTGCGGCTCGGGTGCGAAGGCCATCCAGCGCTCGAGTGTCTCGCGACACTCCAGCCGTCGACCATAACACTAGTTACCATGACGCATTTCATGGTGGGGTACTTCCTGCTTGGTGGTGAGGTCGACCGGGCCGAGCTCGATACGCGACTTCGACTCGTCCTCCACAGCTTGCTGGAGGACGGCGATTATGCGCGCGAGTTGTTCGATAGGATCTTCGAGCGAATCCACCCGCTTTTTGAGGCATCGATCGAGGCGGCCACCGCGGCAGGAGACCTCACCCCCAACGTAATCGACACGGCGAACCGCTTCTGGTTTGGCCATCACATTGCCACCATGGTCGCGTTCGTCTTTCTGCCCGGTCGAGCCTCGATTGTTTACGAAGGGACGCTTGCGGCACTGGTCGAAGAGGCGAGCTGGTTCATCTTGCGCGGCATCGGGATAAAAGACGCGGCGATCGCCGCGGCACTCGCTACTTGTGCACGCAGCCCGTTTGTGCTCGCGCCCACCTAGCAGGGATGACGCCTATGGACGGCGAACGAATGGCCAGCACGCCCGTGGAAGCGCTGACGGCGGATCCGGTTCTGCGCCAGCACCGCACCACCGGACGCACAATTATGCGTCGGCCGAGGACGATTCTTTGGTTCGCCATCGTAGGGCTGGCGCTGGCGGGCGTTCTCTACGGGCTATACTGGTTTAACGGCTTCCGCCAGCAGGCAATGGCGACCTATTTCGCCAACAATAGGCCGCCGCCGGCGCAAATCAGTGCGGTCGAGGTCGAGATCGAGACAGTGCCGCGGTTTGCCACCGGCATCGGCTCGGTCACCGCCGTCCATCAGGTCACGATCAACCCCGAGGTCGGCGGACGCGTCACCAAGATTTTCTTTGAGCCGGGTGCCACCGTGAAGGCCGGCGACCCGCTCGTCCAGCTCAACGACGCACCCGATCGCGGCGACCTCGCTAATTACGAGGCACAGGCACGCTGGGCCGAAACTACGCTGCAGCGCTCCAGCGAGCTCGCCAAGCACCAATACGAAGCGCGGGAAACCGTCGACCAGAAACAGAGCCTGCTCGACCAAGCCAGGGCTCAGATCATCAAGACCGAGGCGGTGATCGAGCAAAAGCTGATCCGCGCCCCGTTCTCCGGCCAGCTCGGCACACGCCAAATCGAGGTCGGGCAATACCTCACGCCCGGCGCGCGGATCGTTACTCTGACCGACCTGTCGATGCTCTTCGTGAATTTCACCTTGCCGTCGCCGATGCGCTCGCAAATCTCGGTCGGACAGCAAGTCAACGTCACCGCTGACGCCTATCCCGGGCGGATTTTCGCGGCTGAAATCACGACCATCGAACCGCAGGTCAGCGCCGATACGCGGACGATGACGGTCCAGGCGACGATGCGAAATCCAGAGAACTCCCTGCTGCCAGGCATGTTCGTCAACGCTGCGGTCGTGTTGCCGTCGCAGCCCGACGTGGTGGTTCTCCCGGAAACCGCCGTCGACTACACGCTCTACGGCGACAGCGTCTACGTGATCCGCGAGGACGGTAGGGACGCCAAGGGCGATCCGATCCTCAAAGCTGCTCGTACCCCGGTCAAGACCGGAGCGCGATGGGACGGCAAGGTAGCGATTGTCGACGGGCTGAAGCCGGGGCTGCGCGTTGTCGCTGCGGGCCAGGTCAAGCTCCAGGACGGTGTCCAGGTCGCAGTCACCGGCTCTCCTGCTCCCCAGCCGCCGGCCCATCCGACGCCGAACTGACGGGCCGCCGCGGCGCCCCGGAGGAATTCATGTCCTTCACCGACATCTTTATCCGCCGGCCTGTTCTCTCCCTGGTCGTAAGCCTGCTGATCCTGCTGATCGGGCTCAGGGCGATGACCTCGCTGCCGATCCGGCAATATCCCAAATTGTCGAACACGACGATCACAGTAACGACAATCTATCCCGGCGCCGCGCCGGACGTCATTCAGGGCTTTATTACGACGCCGATCTTGCAGGCCGTGGCGACAGCCGAGGGCATCGACTACCTGACTTCCACCTCGGTCCAGGGGACCAGCACCGTTACCGCCTATATCCGGCTAAACTACGACCCGAGCCAGGCATTGACCGACGTCATGGCCAAGGTCCAGCAGGTCAAATACCAGATCCCGAAGGATGCGCAGGACCCGATTATCACCAAGGCAACGGGCCAGACGACGGCGGTCATGTATCTCGGCTTTGCCAGCTCGGAACTGTCGAGCGCAGCAATTTCGGACTATCTGACCCGGGTGGTCCAGCCGCTGCTCGCCACCGTCGACGGCGTGGCCTCGGCCGACATCCTCGGCGGTCAGACCTTTGCCATGCGGCTCTGGCTCGACCCGGCGCGAATGGCGGCGCACGGGATTTCCGCCGACGACATTGCAGCGGCGATCCGCGCCAACAACTACCAGTCTGCGCCGGGCCAGGCGAAGGGCTTTTTCACTGTCGCCAACGTCAACGCCGACACCGGGCTCGCCGATATCGGGCAATTCAAAAAAATGGTGGTGAAGTCACAGAATGGCGCCCTCGTACGAATGGAGGACATCGCCAGCGTCGATCTCGCCGCGCAAAGCTGGACCTCGAGCGTGGCGATGAATGGGCAACACGCCGTATTCATCGGTGTGCAGGCGACTCCGACCGGCAATCCATTGTTGCTGGTTGCCGGCGTTCGCGCACTGTTGCCAGAGATCCAACGCAACCTGCCGCCTTCAGTCAAGATGGAGGTCGCCTACGATTCGACCAAGTTCATCCAGGCCTCGATCGACGAGGTCAAGTCGACCTTGGCCCAGGCCGTCGCCATTGTTATCGTGGTCATCTTTCTGTTTCTCGGCAGTTTCCGCGCGGTGTTGATCCCGATCGTGACGATCCCGTTGTCGCTGATCGGCGCCGGGACGATCATGGCGGCGCTCGGCTTCAGCGTGAACCTGCTGACCTTGCTCGCCATGGTGCTGGCAATCGGGCTCGTCGTCGACGACGCCATCGTCGTCCTGGAGAACGTCTACCGCCACATCGAACAGGGCCGCACCCCGGCACAGGCGGCCCTGATCGGTGCTCGCGAGATCGCCAGCCCGGTCATTTCGATGACCCTCACCCTTGCCGCGGTCTATGCACCGATCGGCTTTCTCGGCGGGGTTACCGGCGCGCTATTCCGCGAATTCGCTTTTACTTTGGCCGGGGCGGTCATCATCTCCGGCATCGTTGCCGTGACGTTGTCGCCGATGATGTGCTCGCTGCTGTTGACGCGCGAGATGTCGCAGGGGCGCTTCGCCCGGGTGATCGACCGGGGCTTTTCTCGCCTTGCCGAATGGTACGGGCGTAAGCTCGAGCGCTCGCTCGACTACCGGCCGGTAACCGCGCTTTTTGCCGCCGCTGTCTTTGCCAGCCTCGCTTTCATGTACATGAATACCAAAGCCGAACTTGCGCCGGAGGAGGATCAGGGTGTCCTCTTCGCGCTGACCAAGGCCCCGCAATATGCCAATCTCGATTACGCGGACGCCTATGGCGACAAGCTCGACAAGGCCTTCGCTTCGTTTCCGGAGACCGATCTGCGGTTTGTCCTCAACGGCCGGTTCGGTCCGAACCAGGGTATCGCGGGTGCCATTCTGAAGCCGTGGAGCGAGCGCAGCCGCTCGGCGCAGCAGCTCAAGCCGCTGATGCAGCGAAAGGTGGCAGGCGTCGAGGGACTGAACGCCTTTGTTTTCTCCCTGCCGCCGCTGCCCGCGACCATTGGCGGTTTACCGGTTCAGATGGTGATTTATTCGCCCGGCGAGTTCAAAGAGATCTACCAGCTAATGCAGCAGATCAAGGCCGCGGCACGCAAAAGCGGCCTATTCATGGTGATCGACAGCGATCTCGACTTCAATCAGCCGATGATCGGGGTCAAGATCGATCGCTCGAAAGCGAGCCAACTCGGCGTCACGATGCAATCGATCGGCAACACCTTGGCGGTGCTGGTCGGCGAGAACTATATCAACCGTTTCAATCTCGGTGGCCGATCTTACGAGGTGATCCCGCAGGTGCCGCGGGCCGACCGTCTGACACCCGAGACATTGACGCGCTACTATGTAACCTCGGCGGCCGGTCAGCCGGTGCCACTATCAAATCTCGTCGAGCTGACGACCAGCACCCAGCCCAACGCGCTGACCCAATACAACCAACTGAACTCAGCCACCTTTCAAGCCGTGCCGATGCCCGGGGTAACAATAGGCCAAGCGGTAAATTTTCTCGAGCAGCAGACAAAGGACCTGCCCGCCGGCTTCAGTCACGACTATCTGTCCGACACGCGTCAATACGTGCGCGAGGGCAATCAGCTGACGATCACCTTCATTTTTGCGCTAATCGTGATCTTCCTGGTGCTGGCGGCGCAGTTCGAGAGCCTGCGCGACCCGCTGGTGATCCTGGTCAGCGTGCCGATGTCGATCTGCGGCGCGTTGATGCCGCTGTTCTTCGGCCTGGCGACGATGAACATCTACACCCAGGTGGGGCTTGTCACCTTGATCGGGCTGATCAGCAAGCACGGGATTCTGATGGTCGAGTTCGCCAATGTCCTGCAAGTGCGCGAAAACCTCGACCGCCGGCGCGCGATTGAACAGGCCGCGCGGGTCCGTTTGCGGCCGATCTTGATGACGACGGCGGCGATGGTCGTCGGGCTCGTGCCGTTGTTGATCGCGACCGGGGCGGGTGCCGCGAGCCGCTTCTCGATCGGGGTCGTGGTCGTAGCGGGCATGTCGGTTGGGACCTTGTTCACTCTGTTCGTGCTGCCCGCGGTCTACACCGTGTTGGCCAAGGACCACCTCGCCGCCGCCCGATCGAGCCGGGTGCGCGAGATCGCGCAGGTGTCGTGACCGCCTATAAGGATCGTCATCATCAATGACAGAATGCAGAAGGGCTACCGTTACGAGCTAACGGAGCCCATGGGGACCAATTTTCAGCCCGAGTTCCACCGGAATTAAGACCGGGCGGCTACTGCAGCTCGGCGTGTTTTACGGCAAATACATGATCGATACTAGGGATGAGTTCCCCGAGGCGTGGTTCGCGGACCCGAAGCTTGCGCCGTGTAGGCGT
>Ga0074045_10001392_pt1 | contig 23309 bp, 21 predicted proteins | sample BogForMeECP23OM2_FD_94442 | JGI IMG/M metagenome (GOLD analysis project Ga0074045, IMG submission 94442) | Bog forest soil microbial communities from Calvert Island, British Columbia, Canada - Bog Forest MetaG ECP23OM2 | ecosystem: Environmental > Terrestrial > Soil > Wetlands ... | reverse complement strand
GGAGATGGTGGCGTATTTGGCCGACGATGACACGCGCCGCGCGGCGTTTCTCCAGTTGAAAGCGAAGACCGGCTGTGAGCCGCGGCGCATCCTGGAGACGCCGCTCGCGGAACTCGAGAAAATCACGCGCCTGGGCGGCTCGATTGCGCCGGGCGAGCGCGCGGAGCGCATGCAAAAGGCGGCGCGGATGGCGCTGCAGGAGTGGGGCGGCGACGTGGCGGAAGTGCTGCGGCTGCCGGCGCCGAAAGCGAAAAAGGCGCTGATGCAGTTCCCCATGACAGGCGAGCCCGGCGCCGAGAAGATCCTGCTGCTCGCCGGCGCGCACCCCGTGCTGGCGCTCGATTCCAACGGACTGCGGGTTCTTCAGCGCCTCGGCTTCGGCCTGGCGCAGAAGAGTTACACCGCCGCCTACCGCTCGGTCCGCGAAGACGTCCTCGAAGAGCCTGCCACGGATATCGGCTTCCTGCAACGCGCGCACCTGCTGCTCCGCGTTCACGGACAGCTATTGTGCACGCGCAACCGCCCGGCGTGCGCCTCCTGCCCGCTCGCAAGCCTCTGCCCGTTTCCTGGAAAGGTCGCTTGAGACTCAAACGACAACGGCCCGGCTTGCGCCGGGCCGTTTCAATCGAACCTGCGTGGGCGAAATCTGCCCGGGTTACTTCATCAGTGCAATGACCAGAGTGAACAGCGCCAGCGACTCGATGAACGCCAGGCCGAGCAGCAGCATGATGCGGATGGCGCCGGCCGCGCCCGGATTGCGAGCCATGCCCTCGAGACCGGACCCGATGGCCTTGCCCTGCGCCAGGCCGCATAGGCCGGAGGCAATCGCCATGGCGAAGGCCAACGGCAACACGAACACGCCGCCGCTGGCCGGTTGCGTGCCTTGGGCGAACATAGGAACGGCGATCAGAAACAGGATCGCCAGAATTGCGAACGTGCGGATTTTCATACGTCGTACTCCTTTGAATCAAATTGGCTCCAGGAGGTGGTTCCACGCCGTGCGTTGGGACGCCGGGGGCTCACGCTGGAAGCCCGGACATTCGTTATGCGCTCGCGGGAGCGCGGGAAATCGTTGGCACAGCAGAGCGGGCCGCGATGACGGCTAGTAGTCATCACGGCATCCGCAGGTCGTTGTTTCTCGAAGACATCGTTGGACCCTGTGACTACCCGGTAGTCGCCCGAGGAGCGCCGGCTCCTTCGATTAGTGCTCCTCGTGCGCCACGGCCATGCCGACGTAGGCGATGGTGAGCGTAGTAAAAATGAAGGCCTGGATGAATATGACGAGAAGGTGCAGCACCATCACGCTGACCGGAACAACGAACGGCACCAGCCTCATGAAGCCCAACGTGACCTGCTCGCCGGCGTACATGTTGGCGTAAAGACGGATGGTCAGGGAGAGCGGACGGATGCAATGGCTGATGATCTCCAGCGGGAACATGAACCATGCCAGCCACCATATCGGCCCGGCGAAGTGCTTCAGATACCCGAGCGGCCCCTGCGCCCGCAGGCCCTGGCCGTGGTAATACAGGAAGCTGCACACAGCGACGCCCGCCGGCACGTAGTAGTACATGGTCGGCGCCTCGAACGAGGGGATGAGGCCCAGCAGGTTCGAGCTCAGGATGAAGATGAAGATCGTGCAGAAGAAGGCCAGGTAGCGCTCGCTGCCGTGGCCGACAATCTCCTTGCCCTGCTGGCCCAGGAAATTGTAGATCGCTTCGAAGGTCAACTGAAACGTGCCCGGGCGATCCACCGACAACCGCGTGCGCAGCACCGCGGCGGCGATCATGAGCAACAGGATCACCAGGATCTCCATCGCCATGTAATTGGTCCAGGGCGGGCCCTGCCCCGGGTGCAGGCCCGGCAAACCCAGCCGGGTCGCGAATTGCAACACCATCTCGGCCGGCCCCGCCAGATAGCGGTTCAGCAGGGCCGTAAACCACACTTCATGCTCGTGCATAGATCCACTCGTACAAGGCTTCCAAGGTGATGGACACGACCGGAACCAGCAGGCCCACGCAAAGGGAGTTGGGAGAAGCCCCGTAAACTCTCAAGATAACAAACAACGCGCCGCCCAGGAGCAGCAGGCGAACGAGGTGCACGGCAAGGCCCGCGGCACGCGGCTTGCGGCCTTCGAGCGCCTTACCGAGATCGTCCACTAATCGTTTCAATAGCCAGAAGCTGACGCCCGAAATGGCCGCGCCAGCGAGGAAAGACGCCGCGTTGCGCCGGTTCCCCTGGGCGCCGAAGCCGATCGTGCCAGCCACCACGAGCAGCACATAAATCTGTCGGATGCGACGGAGAATTGCCGTGTATTCGGTGTCTTGCACGGTCTATTCCGGCTTGTCGCCGGGCTTGTCCGGGACCCCGCCCGGCCGGTCCATCCCCTCGATACGCAGGGCGGCTCGGTAGATCTCGTAGATGCCCGCGGCGCAGCCGATCAACAGCCCGACCAGCGCGAACCACCTCGTCCCGGCGTGCTGATCAAGAATCTGCCCTATCTTGAAGCCGATCCAACCGCTGATCGGCGTCACCAGGGCGAGCCCCGAATAGGCGGCGGCCTTGGCGTAGGGTGTCATTTGCGGCATGCGCGAGGCGCTCCCGGGGCTCCGTCCCAAGTATATACGCCGTGCAGGCAACGTGGAATGTGCGGCTAAATCGCGAAAATACTCGGGGATTTACCGTATTTCGCGCGGTCATTTTCGGGAATTTAAGAGCTTACGCGCCGGTTCGAATCCGGCGCGGGCGCCGCAGGTCGGCTTCGCCTGCGACGCCGCTCAGAATTTGAAAGCCCGGGGGAGAGGAGGAGGAGAAGCCCCCGGGCCTTGCTGAGCCGGGTGGATACCCGGCGGGAATCAGGCCTACGCCGGAGGAGCGGACGTGGCCACTGCTCCCACTTATATTGAGACACATTTTTGGCCAATTGTTACGAGGAGTTTTCATTAAAAACGTACATTCCTGTCATAGATCCCAGCCGAGCTCTCAGAACCCCAATTCCTTCAACAGATCCCGGGAGCCGTAAACATTTCGCAGGGCTTCCACGATGCCCTGGCTGGCGACGTGCACGCTGCGCGCTCGGGCGTCGGTGTAGACGAACCGGTTGGGTAGCGCTTCCAGATTGGAATCAAAGACGATCCCGACGATTTCGCCCTTCGAGTTCAGGGTCGCCGAGCCCGAATTGCCGCCGTGAATGTCGACCGTGGCGACGAAGTTCAAGGGCGTTTTCAGGTTGATTGCGGATTTCACCTTCAACCAGCGCGCGGGCAGGGCGAAGGGATCCCGGCCGGTGTTCTTGGCGAACAGGCCGGCGAAATCAGTGCTCCACTTCACCGGCTGGCCGGCGTCGTTCCCGTAGCCTTTCAACTGGCCATAGCTGATGCGCAGGGTGAAGGTGGCGTCGGGGTAGTCGTTGCCTCCGGAGACGGCGAAGCGGGCGCGGGCCAGCCGCGCCGAGGCGCGCGTGAGGACGCTTTCCACCTGGTCCTCGTACTGCTTGCGAATCCGGCGCGCCGGTTTGTCGATGAGTAGCGCCAGGCGGATCATCCCGTCCGTCGATTTCGCCACGGCGTCCGGGCTGGCGGCCAGGCGCTTGCGTTCGGCGACGTCGGCCAGCTTGCTGTGCGACACATATTCCTCCGCCGCGGCGTGCGGCGATTGGCCATGCAGGATCGCCGCTACCAGAGCGTTCTTCGACCCGAATTCGCGGCTGAGGAAGGTGAAGTATTCCGCCAGCACCTCGACTTCCAGCTCAGGATGAATCGGCGCCGGCGAATACATGGCTTGCTCGAGCGAGGAGAGCCCGGCGTCGGTGTACTCGCGCAGGCGCTCGCCGTTGGGCTTCTTCGTTTCGACGGCGTAACGGGCGACGCGGAGCGCGATGGCGAACAGGCTGCTACCGGCGGCCGGCGTGGCTTCGACCAGATAGTATTCGGGGTAGCTGTTCTTGAACGCAGCGGTCGCCGCGGCGATTTCATCCCAAGACTTGCCCGCTTCGGCCTGGAGGCGCGGATCGGCCGCGACGGCATCGCGCAACTTGCGCTCCTCGGCGCGCTTGAGGTCCATCAGGACCGGGTCTTTGAGCCCGCGCAGGAAGCCACTGTAAGCCTTGAAGCTATTCTGCACGCCGAAGATCACCTCCTCCGCCTGGCGATGCTTCTCTTCGCCCTGGGCGGACCAGGCCAGTAGGTCGTCGGCCAGCGCCTTCAGCCGGCCGAGACGCAGCGGATAGTCGGTATCGCGCAGGAACTCGAGTTGCGCCACGGTCATCAGGCGCCCGGTGGTGCCGGGATTGCCGGAGGTGAAGATCAACTCGCCATCGCGCGCGCCCTCAGGGCTGAACCGGAAGTAGTCCAGCGGGCGGGCCGGCCGGTCCTTCTCATACGCGCGGAAGAACGTGATGTCGAGGTCGTGGCGCGGATAGGTGAAGTTTCCCGGGTCGCCGCCGAAAAAAGCCATGGCGAACTCGGGCGCGAAGACCAGCCGGATGTCGGTGTACTTCTTGTATTCGTAGAGGTCGTAGCGCGCGCCCGCGAACAGCGTCACCACGTCGCAGCGATTGCCCGTTCTTGTGGCGCACTCCTTCTCGATTTTTGCGATGTTGGCGCGCCGCAGCCGTGCGGCTTCGGCGTCGGGCGTCTTGTCGGCCACGCCCGCGGTCACCTGTGGGGTGATCTCCGTGGTGTTCAACAGGACGTTGACTTCCAGATCGGGACATTTCCGCTCATCGGCGCGCGAGGCTGCCGAGAAGCCATCCTGGATGTAGTCGTGTCCGGGGGAGGAGAGTTTTTGAACGCAGTCCGCGCCGACGTGATGATTCGTGAACAGCAGGCCGTCGGGTGAGACGAAGCTGCCGGTGCCGCCGTTGTTGAAGCGCACCGCCGCCAGTCGCAGGTGCTTCACAAACTCCGCCGACGCCCGGAATCCGTACTTCTTTTCGACCGCCGCCGCGGGAAACTGATTGGGCAGCCACAGCCCTTCGTCAGCCGGCAGACCGGACTGAATCAGGACCACAAGCGCCGGAATGAGCACTGCGGCATTCCGTATTTTCATATTGTTAAATTCTCCATAATCGATTGACAACAAATCACTTATTGTCTTCTATCGCTGTAGTACTATTCACAATTGAAGGCCACTTGTGCGATATTAGGGGTTAACCCTTAGTTCATTTTCCATCATGACGCAGCTCGAAGAAGCGGTCACCCGCTACCACAAAACGCTGGAAAGTGACACGGTCCGCACCTCGGACTGGGTAGCGGAATTGCGCGACCAGATGGCCGCGCGCCGCTTGGTTGTGGCGGGCCGTCCGATCTCGCCCGTGCTGCGGCCGCATTTCCTGAGCCGCCGCCAGTATATCAACGTGGTGAAGAGCGCGGAATCGCTCCACACGGCGATTGACCGGCTGCGGCTGCTGGTGATTCAGGATCCGCAATTGATGGCCCGCATGGAGATGCTGCCGGCGGAGAAGATGCTGGCGGCGGTCGATCCGGGCTATGCCTCGCCGGCCATCTCGGCGCTGCTGGAGACGCACGTCAACAATGGCACCTTGCAGGTGACCGGCGGCCAGGCGGATCTGCCGCACGGCGTCGTGTACGGCGAGATTTTGAGCGACCTGTTCTACGAACTGGCGCCGGTCAAGGACATTCGCAAACGCTTCCACCTGGAGAAGGTGAGCGCGGTCAAGCCGCTGCTGGCGGCGCTGCTCAAGGCCTGGAAGGAGTTCGGCGGCAGGACGTCGCCGCGCATCGCCATCCTCGAGTTCAAGCAGCCGTTCCAGACCGTGGACACGCAGGAGCACCTGCTGTTGGCCGAGGTCTTCCGCCGCGCCGGCTTCGAGGCCGAGATCATCTCTCCGGACCAGATGGAGTACCGCGGCGGCGTGCTGCGCGCCGACGGCGTGGTGGTCGATGTGGTGTACCGCGGCGTCACGGCGCACGAGTTCATGCTGCACTTCGACCTGACGCATCCGCTGGTGCGCGCCTACCGCGAAGGCAAGGTTTGCGTCGTCAACAGCTTCAGAACGGAAATGACGCGCAAGCGGGCGCTGTTCGCGCTGCTGAGCGACGAGACGGTGACCGGGTCGTTCCCCCTGGCCGAGCGCAAGGCGATTGAAGAGGCGATCCCGTGGACGCGGCTGGTGGTGGCCGGCCGGACTCGCCGCGGCGGCGTGGAGATCGACCTGCCTGAGTACATCCTGAGACATCGCCACGGCCTGGTGCTGCGGCCCAACGATTCGGACGGTGAACTGCCGACCTTCGACGGCGCCACAATGAGCGACGCGGCCTGGGATCGCGCCTGCCGCCAGGCGCTGCGCCAGAGCTACGTCGTGCAGGAGCGCGTGGAGCCGCACCCGGTGTCGTTCCCCGTGGACCTGTACGGCGACGTCGTGTACCGCGACCTGAACGTCGAGGTGAGCCCGCAAGCTTTCCTGGGCAAGGTGCAGGGTTGCGTAGCCCGCATCAGCGCCGCGCAGGGCAACTACTCCACCGTCTCCGGCTACGCGCCGGCCTTCATCCTCGAATCGCGTTAGCTATTTGGTCTTCGGCGGGGCGAAATCCGGCGCCGGAACGCCTATCGCCCAGCAATGGCCCCACACCTCGAAGGTGGCTTTCACCACCCCGTTCTTCACGAACGGATCCTCGTTCACCCAGGCCTGCGCCTCGGCCAGATCCTTGGTTCGGATGAGGATCAGCGCCCGGGTGGCGTCTTTCATGCGCCCGGCCGCGACGAATCGGCCTTGGCGCAGCAGCTCGCCGATGTATTTCGCGTGTTCCGGAAACACCTCAGCCGCAGTGGCGAAATTCGGCCCCTCATCGTAATGCGCCAGGACGGATTCGCCGCACTCGGCGCCCGGCGGGGGCCACGGCGGGTCGGTGGAAGCAGCCATCGAGAGGCACATGATCAGGAGCGTGATCCAGCGCAAAGATCTCATGGTCTGCCCAGTGTACTCGAAATTGGATCAAACGCGACACGTCCGACCCTCTGATTTCAGCCGCTGGCGGAGCTTGACAGCGGGTCTAAGCTCAGGGTGGCAGCCCGCCCTTGCGGTGCGCCATCGTTGCTCTTTGAAAATTCGAATAGGTAGCGAACGTAGAATCGAAAGATAGGAACTAAGTCATTCATTCTAAGAAATATAAATGGCAATTGGCTTTGTTCCACACTTTTTGTATTTCGCGCGCCGGCCGACTCGACATGACTGTGGTGAACATGGAGCGAGGTGTAGAAAAGTGTAGCGTCGCCGCGCCCGCCATCGGCTCTGAGTGGCCTGTGGTCCGGTAGGAAGCCCCTGTCCTGGGCTGCACCCTCTTTTACTGAGCCGCGACCTTCTTGCGGGCCAGGTAGCCGACCGCCGGCGCGCGTCCAACGTAGGACCCCGTGGAAATCCGCTCGCGCACGTTGGTGACGGTCAATTCGCCGCTCTTGTCGGTGATCTGGTCGAGCACTTCACCCGTCGCCGGGTCCTTCACCGTGCGCACGACCCGCAGAATCTCGAACACATCGCCCACGTTGACGCCGGCGGCCGAACCGGCGGCCAGGGTCAGCTGGTTGCCGGCGACGTCGGCCACCGTGGTCTCGACGGGCCGGTCGGTCTTCTTCATGGTGGCGGTCTGATTGAGCAGGATGTCGGCCAGTTTGTTGACGCAGTCCTGCGTCGCCTCGCCGATAATCGTCTGCGCGAAGTTCGAGCTCGTCATGTCGACGCCCACCCCGCCCACGCCCTTGCCCAGCGCCCCGGCCATCCCGCCGAAGCCCTTGCTCTTGCGGGCCGATTCGCCCCGCGCCTCGCCCGAGGCGATCACTTCCGACGTCTCGGCGTCGACGAAGCGATAGTCGAGGGCGACGACGGCCTTATCCTCATCCCGGCTGGAGGCGATTCCGCCCAGCACCCGGCCGCCGATGCCGCCGCCGGACACATGAGTATGTTTGTCGTCGCGGCCGAAGATCACGATGTCACCCGCCAGCAGCGCGTCGGCGCCGGAGATGTTACCCACGCGCGCGCCGCTGCCCTGTTTCACGCGGCCGCTGACATTGCGGTCCTGCTCGGCCATGAGGGCGTTGATCTTGGCTCGCTCCACGACGACGACATTGCCCTGCTGCGACAGGCGCGTGACCAGCATGGCGCGGATGCCCTTGCCGATGTTCTGGTTGGTTCCGAAGACTGCCTGCACGGAAGTCATCACGGCCGAATAATCGAACTCGTCGATGATCACGCGCTTCTTCTGGGCCTGCGTCGGCGGACCGGCGGGCGCCGGCGCGGACTGAGGCGCCGCTTGCGGGGCGGGCTCGGGCGCAGCCGGGGGCGCAGGTTCAGCCGCGGCAGGCGCCGGAGCCGCAGCCGGAGCCGGGGCGGTTGAGGGGTCCATCATCACGCTGATGATGTTCTCCGAGACGCCGGCGTTCTTGAGCTTGATCAGATCGGCCGGAGTCAGGTCCACCGGCTTGTTCTGCTTTTGCAGGGTCTTGACGATCAGGCCCTCGGACATGCCGGCCTTGACCAACTGAATCACCTGGTCCACCTGCGAGGCGGGCTTCTGCGCACGCGCGGTGCCCGCCTGCATGGCCGCCAGAGCAAAATCCGGAGCCACGGCCAGCGCCACGGCCAAACCGATCATCACAAGTGCTTTGAGCTTCATTCCCCTCTCCTTGCACGATCCCTCGTACATTCTCCGCCTGGCCGCAGCCGGGCGCGGCTGATCCTTTAGAGGATAGCGTTAGTTCGGCCCCTTGGGAAGTCCCTTTCTGGTCCGGCGCCCGGGAAGACGGCCGGCGGCAGGGCCGTTCTCAGGCGATCCCGCCCAGCAACCGCTCCGCGTTGGCGTGGTAGACCTTCTTCAGGATCGGATCCGGAAGGCCCAGGCCGTAGATCCGCCAGCGGCCCTGGGGCGGCACGGCGGCCGGCGCGTAGTCGAAGTACTCGTCCTCGGTTTCGAGGAACCGGAAGTAGATCTCGTACAGCGGGTCGCCATAGACTTGCTGCGGCGTTTCGTCGCCATGCGGCACGGCATCGGTGCCGAACATGATCCGGTCCTGGTAGCTCTCGAAGAATTTGCGCGACTGGCGGGGCTGGCGGCCGAGTTCGCCGACGCGGGCGGCGAGTTCGACGGTCATGTTGGGGAACTTGTCCATGCACTCGGCGACATAGGGCAGGTTCTCGGCGTCATGGCCCATGTGCAGGCTGATGAACTGCGTCCTGGGATGGCGCGCATAGACCCGGTTGCGCGCTTCCAGGATCTCCATGTTGCTGGGGAAATCGCGTCCATGGAAGGACCAGTCGGGATGGTGGTACAGCTCTTCCCAACGCTCGTTGAAGCGGTCGATGGGCAGAAAGAACGCCTCCGGATCGGAGACGTGGATCGCCACCGGCATCTTCAACGCGGCGCAGGCTTCCCACATCGGGTCGAGGCGGCGGTCGTCGACCTTGACCAGCGGCCCTTCCGTGATCTTCTCGCGCAGGTAGAGGCCGAGCGTCTTCACCACCTTCAGGCCGCGCGCGCCGGCCTTGTGCGCGCGTTCGATCTCGTCGGCCTGGAACTGGGGGAAATTCGGCTCAAGGAAGTGGGCCCAGGAGGGTTCGGTGAACGTCAGGAAGCGGCCGGGGTGGGCGCGGTCGAGCCGGGCGATGGCTTCCTGGGTGCCTTTGCCGGTGCCGCCCGTGAGGTTTACCAGCAGGCGCAAGTTCCTGCGGTCCATGACGGGCAGCAGGTTCTCGGGTTGTTCGTTAAACCGGATCTCTTCGCCCAGCGAGACGCCCTTCAGTCCTTTCTTGGAGAAGGTCAGGTGGGTGTGAACGTCGATGACCGGGAACTTGGCGCGCGGGACCTTGGTCTCCGGCACGTGCAGCATGCTGCGCGGCTGGAAGTCGCGCAGATCCAGGCCCGAGTCCGTGCGCTGGGGCTCCGGCGCGGCCTCGGCCCGGCCGCCGGAAGCAGTTGCGGCGAAAGCAGCGCCCGCTGCACCGAGTAAGGTCCTGCGTCTGATGATCGCCATCGGATCGTCTCCTGAGAACGGTTGTTCTGAGGGATACGCTATCACTGCTGCGCGGTCGTGGCGAGCCGGGTCGCGGACACAACCGTCCGCCGTTCAGCAGGCGCCGTTCGATCCGTCGCCCGATTGGAAGGAGAAGTAGCGCGCGACGTTCTCGCCCAGGAGCTGGGGGAATGTCTTGTCGAGGTTCGAGCGGATGGCCACGTAGCATTCGTCGCACTGGTTGTGCTCGGTGAACTCGCGCACCATCTTATCCTGCTCGTGCAGTTCGTAGCGTTTGAAATGCATCGAGCAGGGCTGCAGCTTGCCGTCGGCGGTCACCACCAGAAACCGCAGCCCGGCCTTGCAGCCCGGCGCTCTGCCACTCTCGAAGTATTCCTGCGTCTGGTCGAGCGTGCTGTTGGGGGTGACGATGGTGTGCCGCGAGTCCTGCCGCGCCTTGATCCCGGCGATCTCCCGGCGCAGGATCTCGATCTCCTCGGGCCGGGTCGGGAACAGCTCCCGGCAGCCGGTGCGGCGTGCCGAGTAAGCGCTGTAGGCGATGTTGACACCCCACTCCTGGGCTTTGTCGGCGGCGCGGTTGATTTCGGCGACATTCTCGCTGTGGATGCAGGTATTGAGGACGATGTCGTCGAACCCGTACTTCGCGCAGCGCGGCACCATGTCGCTGAGCTGGTCGAACAGGCCGGGATGGCGGCGGAACTCGTCGTGCCGCCGGTCGGGGAAATCCAGGCTGACCGAGAACTGGGTGACCCCGGCGTCGTGCAGGGCGACGTAGCGCTCGGGCGTCATCAAGGCCCAGTTCGAAACCAGGATAATGTACGGCAAGCCATTCGGCTGCTTGATGTTACGGACGATCTCGACGACATCGTCGCGCAGCAGCGGCTCGCCCCCCGAAATCTGCACCACCACCGGCTTCAGCACGCGCATGTATTCGCGATACTGGTCCGCCTTGAGCTGATAGGTCTCGTCCCGCGGACCACCGTGGTCGCAATGCCGGCAGTAGCAGTTGCACGAATCGGTGACTTCGAAGGAGACCACCACCGGGCGGCCGGCGAACCAGTTGAAGCTGCCCTGCTGGATGACCCGAAGCGACTCGCTGAGTGAGACTTTGCGCATCTTGTGCTGGGGAACTTTAAGCGTATCAAAAGGTCTGCAAATCTGTCGATGCAGTTTGGTGAAGCCTCGGTGACAGTCGCCGCCCGGCTGGCCTGCCGGTCGCACCCGCCCGCCGCTCCTGATACGATGCAGCGTATGCTGTGGAGGCTCCTGATGGTGGCTGGTTGCGCGCTCCTGGCGCACGCCCAACCGTACGATTTGCTGATCCGCGGCGGCCGCGTCATCGACCCCAGGAACAACCTTGACGCCGTCGCCGACGTGGCGCTGGCCGGCGGCAAGATCGCCCGCGTGGCGCCGTCGATTCCCGCCTCCGAGGCCAAGCGCGTCGTGGACGCCATGGGTCTCGTGGTGGTCCCCGGACTGATCGACATCCACGTTCACGTCTACTCCGGCAATGGCACGCACGGCCTGTATTCCGAGCTCGGCGTCCCGCCCGACGCCTTCTCATTCCGCGCGGGCGTCACAACGATGGTCGATGCGGGCACGGCCGGCTGGCGCAACTTCGCCGACTTCCGCCAGAGGGTGATCGACCACGCGCAGACGCGCGTGCTGGCCTTCGTCAACATCTACGGTCCCGGCATGGGCGCGGGGCCGGAGACCGACCCGGCCGAGATGCAACCCGAGCGCGCCGCCGCGGTGGCCCGAGAAAACCCTGGCATCGTGGTCGGATTCAAAACGGCGCACTACTTCGGAAAAGGCTGGCCGTCGGTGGAGGCCGCCGTGAAGGCCGGCGAGCTGGTCCACATGCCCGTGATGGTCGATTTCGGCTGGCTGGACGACCCGCAGCGCAACATCGAGCGGCTGTTCCTCGAAAAGCTCCGGCCGGGCGACATCTACACGCATTGCTTCTCCGGCCATCGCGATGAGCTGCTGGCCGACGGCATGCTGAATCCGGCCATGCTCGCGGGGCGCAAGCGCGGCATCGTTTTCGATCTGGGCTTCGGCGGCGGCAGCTTCTATTGGAAGGTGGCCGTGCCGGCCACGCGCGACGGCTTCTGGCCCGATTCCATCTCCACCGACCTGCATACCGGCAGCATGAACGGCGGGATGAAGGACTTTGCCGAAACCATGTCCAAGCTGCTCAATCTGGGCGCGCCGCTGGAGCGCGTGATCGCCATGTCCACCTGGAACCCGGCGCGGGAAATTCAACACCCGGAATTGGGCCACCTTTCGCCCGGCGCCGTCGCCGACGTGGCGCTGCTGCGCATCGAACAGGGCCATTTCGGCTTCCTCGATTCGGCCGGGGCGCGATTGGACGGGACGCGGCGCATCGTGGCCGAAGTGACCATCAAGGGCGGCCAGGTGATGTGGGACCGCAACGGCCTCGCGGCCGCGGATTGGAAGGGCTTCCCCTACCCGGCACGCGAGGGGCCGCCGGGGAAGTAGCAGGTCGTTGCCGATCGGGCAACGAGCCTGGTCGCTGGCTGGTGCTCCAGGCGCGCATCGACTCGCTTCCCGCCGGCGCCGCACGCGGGCGGCGGGTGATAGAATCACGTCCGGGAACAGGAGGCGACATCTATGGCGATTCACGCGGGCATCAACATGGAGTTCATCCGCTGCGAGGACAAGTCGTTTGCGGAGGGTCTGGAACGGGCCGCGCAGCTCGGCTTTCACTACGTCGAGCCGATGGTCCATAACGGGCGGGAGCTGCTGAGCGAAGCGGGTTACTTTCACTCGTTCTCGATGGACGACGACCCGGGCGAGATGAAGGACCTGCTCAACCACTACGGACTGGAGGCCAGCGGCCTGAGCGGGCATTGCCCCCTGATGCGACCCGAAATCGCCGTGCCGTATCTGCAGAAGGCGATCCGCTTCGCCGCCGCCATCGGCGCGCCGGTGGTGAACACCGACGAGGGCATCCGGCCGCAGTGGGTCCCGCTCGAGGAGGCCTGGGGCGTGATGCGCTACACCCTGAAGACCGCGCTGCGCACGGCCGAGCGCTACGGCATCTTTATCGGCATTGAGCCGCACCAGACCATCTCGAGCAAGACCGAGGGCCTGCTGCGCATCGCGCACCTGGTCGAGTCGCCGATGCTGCGCATTAATTACGATACCGGCAACGCCTTTCTGGGCGGCGAGGATCCGTACGAAGGGCTGCAGGCCGTGCTGCCGCTGCTGGTGCACGTCCACGCCAAGGACATCGGCATCCGGCAGGCCGAAAAGGAGAAGGGCCTGGTAACAGGCACGCCCGTCGGCTGCGCCTGCGGCGACGGCGTCATCGACTGGGCGCGCGTGATCGGCATCCTGCGCGAGGCGGGCTGGAGCGGCGTGCTGTCGGCCGAGTGCGGCTCTCCTGAACAGGCGCTGCGCAGCCGGGTACACCTCGAGGCACTGCTCGGAGCGGGCGCGGTGACCGAGCACGCCGCCGCTCAGTAGCGGCCCTGCCAACGGCACTCCGATCGAACCTGACCGATCCCGCGCCGCTTAGCCGCTGCCCACGCGCCGGCTGGCGCCCGTTTGCACCGGCTTATCGATACCCGCCCGCGCCGCGCGCCCGCGCGTTTTGGGTGAAACTGTGAACATGCTTTCGCTGGACCGCAGGTCGTTCCTGGCCGCGTGCGCCGCCGCGCCCGCGCTGGCCGCCGAATCGAACAACGAGGCGCTGGCGCGCGCCATCACACAGCGCCTGGCCGGCTTCCAGGGGCAGGTTTTCCTCTACGCCAAGAACCTCGACAGCGGCGCCGAGTTCGGCCTGCAGCCGGACGAGCGCGTGCGCACCGCCAGCACCATCAAGCTGCCGATCCTGTGCGCGCTGTTCGACCTCGCCGCCCAAGGCCCGCTCCGTTGGGAGGAGAAACTGACGCTGCGCGAAGAGGACAAAGTCTCCGGCTCCGGCGTCCTGCAGGAACTCTCCGCCGGCCTGGCGCTGACTCTCCGCGACCTGTCGCGCCTCATGATGGTCGTCAGCGACAACACCGCCACCAATCTGATCCTCGGCCGCGTCTCCTCCGATACCGTCAACGCCTATCTCGAGCGCATCGGCATGCGCGTCACGCGCTCGCTGCGCCAGATTCGCGGCGACGCGAAGCAGCTCAAGCCGGCGCAGGGCTACAGCAAGGCGGGCCTGATCGAGGAGAACCAGCGCTTCGGCATCGGCGTCAGCACGCCGCGCGAGATGGTGTGGCTGCTGGAGCAGCTCACGCTCGGCAGAATCGTCTCGGCCGAGGCGTCGAAGGAGATCCTCGCGATCATGAAACGCGAACAGTTCAAGGACGGCATCGGACGCCGCCTCGGGGATGACGTCGCCAGCAAGGGCGGCGCGCTCGACGCGCTGCGCAGCGACGTCGGCATCGTCTACGCCCCGCACGCCCGCATCGCCATCGCGGCCACCGTGGACGGCATGCCGAAAGTCGACTATTCGCCCGACAATGTGGGCAACATCCTGATCGCAGATCTCACCGACACGCTGCTGGCCGGGCTGGCCTGATGCGCCGATGGTACGCCGGAAGGAACTATTGAAGAAAAAGGAAAGTGGGGCCGGAAAAGGGAAAGGGGCGGTACCCGAAAGCACCGCCCCTCGCCACGTTGTTCGAACTCTACCCTAGATTTCGAATTTGAGGGTCCCCTTCCAATCGGGGCTGCAACCAGTATAACCCTGCTGCCGCCGTCGTGCACGCGACGGTGGGTATTTTACAAGAAAGGCGGGTTCCGCCCAGCCCTCTGCCCCAATAACCGGCGGCACTCCGTGCGCAGGACTCCTCCTTGTTCCCCAAGACCCGCCTGGGTGTAGAATCGACTGGTGCAGATGCGAATGAAGGCCACAATTTTACTCTTCGCACTCTGCTTTCCAGCCTTAGCCGACCTCGCGGCGGGGCAACAGGCACTGAAGAACGGCGATTATGCCACAGCCCTCAGAGAGTTCCTGCCATTGGCAAGGGACGGGAACGCGTCTGCACAGTTAGCCCTCGGCGTAATGTACTTGAGAGGCCAGGGACTGCCGCAGGACGAAAAGGAGGCCGCGAAGTGGATGCGTTTGGCTGCGGAGCAAGGCGACGCGGTTGGGCAGATGATGCTCGGAGCCATGTACAGGGAAGGCCGGGGTGTCGCGCAGGATAACGAGGCGGCAATCCGCTGGTACAGCAAAGCCGCCGACCAGGGCAACGCTGACGCCCAGGTCAACCTCGCCGTCATGTACGCCCAGGGCCAAGGCGCCCCGCAGGATTACGCCGGGGCTGTCCTCTGGTACCGCAAAGCCGCCGACCAGGGGAACGTCGTCGCCCAGGTTCACCTCGGCCACATGTACGCCCAGGGCCAAGGCACCCCGCAGGACTACGCTGAGGCCTTACGCTGGTACCACAGGGCCGCCGACCAGGGGAATGCCATCGCCCAGGTCAGTCTCAGCCTGATGTACGCCCGAGGCCAGGGCGTCCCGCAAGACGAGGCCGAAGCCGCTCGTTGGAACCGGAAAGCTGCCGACCAGGGGGAGGCCGTCGCGCAGCTCAGCCTCGGTATCGCGTACCGCGAAGGCCGAGGTGTCCCGCGGGACTATGCCGAGGCCGCCCGCTGGTATCGCAAAGCCGCCGACCAAGGGAACACTGCCGCTCAGGTCAGCCTCGGCCTCATGTACAGCCAGGGCATGGGAGTGCCACAGGACTACGTCTCCGCACACATGTGGCTCAATCTGGCGGCCGCAAGCGGATATGCCGGAGCCGCAAACAGTCGGGACGATGTGGCAACGAGGATGACCCCAGACCAGGTCGCCGAAGCTCAGCGTCTGGCCAGGGAGTGGAAGCCGAAACCCGGCCAGTAAGGGCCTTCTTGTGGCATGTCTGCATGACATACACAACCCGTCAGGGGCATCTTAAGTGATTAAGAGCTAGCTAATGTATAGGCATACTTGCCAGCTCAGAACCAGAGCACTACCCTTGATCGTGCCTCCGCGACGATGAGACCACACCGAGCAAAACCGCACCAAGGATTGCACCGACCAACATAATAGTTAAAGGACTGCTCTGCCATGGGTTTGAAGAGAGCATCAAAGCCGTGAAGAAACTCCCCTCTCGTAATGACGACTCCTAGAGGCAATTGTCCGAGCAAGGGCAGGGACGGTCGCAAAAGAAATCCAAGGAAAGCCCCCAGTATTCCACCGAGGACGGCCCCGCCAGCAAACCTCATGTCAGGCTCCTCTTCATCTCACTAAGGGCCTATCTGCCTAGCCAACTCGAGGCCGGCACAATCTGCGCCCGTGGGTTGGGGAATCCCAAATTGAAGTGAATTAGGCATTCCGTCCGAAATTCTCTGGCACCATCCAACGCGGAGTATTCGAGAAAAAACCTCAGCCTGTTGTCGAGGGGATTACCATGACCGTCGGTGGGAGGGAGTGCCTGACCCGCGTTCCGCAGAAATGTGAAAGCGGCCTGATGGTCAAGATCGTTCCCGGGCACGCGGCGATGGTGAGTCGCCACCAGCGGCTCTTTTTTTTCGAGCAAGACGGATATGAGATCGGTGGTAAGGCGTTCCCGGTATTGCACCTGCTGAAGAAATGGCCCCTCGATGTCTGATACGCGAACGTCGAATGCCGGGCTTGATCCGATGTTCTGAAGCAGAAAACCATCCGGTCCGGCACCGGGGGCAGCCTCGAGGCTCCAATTTCCTTGCACAGTAACTACCGGTCGGGGAAGCATCAGCTTAACTTGCGCCTTCGCCGCTTTGGCAGCTTGCCAGGCAGCGATCGCCGCAGCACATGTTGCGAGGGCGGCTACGGATTCAATGATCGCTATGACCATGCCCCCGAGCCTATCACGCCCTAAGATTACTGCGACGCAGCGCCGTTTATGCCCTCCGCGTCTTGCAAGGAAACGGGCCCTGAGGCGCTGGGCGGTGCCCGGCTCCGGGCCGATTCCGCCCTATCCAGCCTTGGTCGCGATCGATTTGGCCTGCAGGAACTGGAGCAGGTAATCGGGGCCGCCGGCCTTGGAATCGGTGCCGGACATGTTGAAGCCGCCGAAGGGATGGCAGCCGACCAGGGCGCCGGTGCATTTGCGGTTGAAGTACAGGTTGCCGACGAAGAAGCGCTCCTTGGCGGCGTCGATCCTGGCCGGGTTGCGGGTGTAGACGGAGCCGGTGAGGCCGTACTCGGTATCGTTGGCGAGCTCCAGCGCGTGGTCGAAATCACGGGCGCGGGTCACGGTCAGGACGGGTCCGAAGATCTCCTCCTGGAAGAGGCGCGATTTCGAGTCGATGTCGGCGATGAGGGTGGGTTGAACGAAATAGCCGTCGCCGGGAGCGGCAGCGCCGCCGGTGAGCAGGCGCCCCTCGTTCTTCCCGATCTCGATGTAGTCGAGGATCGTACGGCGGGAACGCTCGTTGATCACCGGACCCATGTAGTTGCGCGGGTCTTCACATGGGCCGACCTGGATGGCCTGCACTAGGGGCGTGAGCTTGGCGAGAAAGGCGTCATAAACCGAATCGACGACGATGGCGCGCGAGCAGGCCGAGCACTTCTGGCCCTGGTAGCCGAAGGCCGAAGCCAGCACGCCCTGTGCGGCGGCGTCGAGGTCGGCTTCGTCGTCGACGATGATGGCGTCCTTGCCGCCCATCTCGGCGGAGACGCGCTTGATCCAGATCTGGCCGGCGTGCGGCCGGGCCGCGAGCTCGTTGATGCGCAGGCCGACTTCGCGCGAACCGGTGAAGGAGACGAAGCGGGTGCGCGGATGCGCGACCAGCAGATCGCCGATCTCGCCGCCGCTGCCCACGAGCAGGGTGCAGACATCGTCCGGGAAGCCGGCCTCGGCCAGCACCGCGGCGAATTTGGCGGCAACGGTCGGGGTATCGCTGGAGGGCTTCAGCACGACCGTGTTGCCGGCCACGAGCGCGGCCACGGTCATGCCCGCGAGGATCGCCAGGGGGAAGTTCCAAGGCGGAATGATTATACCGGCGCCGAGCGGCAGATAGCGCAGCTCGCCGCGTTCGCCGGGCACTTGCGGAAGCGGCTCGGGCTCGGCCCATTTGAGCATTTGAAGGGCGTAATACTCGCAGAAGTCGATGGCCTCGCTGACGTCGGCCTCGGCTTCGATCCAGGTCTTGCCAGCCTCGAGAATCAGCCAGGCGTTGAACTCGAACTTGCGGCGGCGCAGAATGGCGGCGGCGCGCCGCAGCATTTCGACGCGCGTCGCGGCCGGGGTGCGCGCCCACGCGGCGAAGGCGGCGTCGGCCGCGGCCACAGCCTGGCCGGCCAGCGCGCGCGTGGCCTTGTGGTGCAGCCCGACCGTTTCGGAGGGCTGCGACGGATTCACCGACTTCAGCAGATCGCCCGTATGGATCGTCTCGCCGCCGATGTGCAGCGGGTATTCGCGGCCGAACTGCGCGCGGACTGCGGCCAGCGCGGCGCGCATCGCTGCGGCGTTGTCGGGTTTGGAGAAGTCGGCGAAGGGTTCGTTGGAGAATTCCCAAAGCCGGACGCCCATCAGCCCTCCACCATCTTGCGGCCGCGCTCAATCATCTGCGCGGCGTCGTCGGCCATCTGGCGGCCCTTTTCGTAGAGTTCCTTGCCTTTGTCCAGCAGGTTGTTGCCAGTTTCGCTGAGAGCTTCCGTGCCGTGCTCGACGCTGCGGCGGATCTGGCGGCGGGTGACGCGCCCGGAGGCGGGAGCGAACAGCAGCGCCAGGGTGGCGCCGACGGCCGCGCCGGCGACGAACCACATGGCTTTGCTGGTATGGTCTTCGTAGGACATGTTGGTGATGATCCCTTCATGTTCATTCTAACCGAGGCGCAGATGAGTTCAATGGACGACCTGGTTCCGGTGAGGGACAACAGAGGATTCGTGCTGGAAGTATCGGACATGGAGGCGGCGGCGCTGAAGAGCCTGCTGGAGTCGAGCGGGATCGAGGCGGTGCTGTCGCCGTTCACGGCGTACGGCACGCTGCCCGGGCGGCTGCTCGTTCCGGCGTCGCAGGCCGAGGAAGCGGCTAGAATCATAGCGCAGGCGCCGGAGTCGGGCGCGGCGGCCGCGGAGGAGGCCGAACGGGCGGGCGAGGCGGCCGGCGACCGGCCGCCGGAGGACTTCGGGCAAGGGTTGCCGGGGGTATTTTAACGGAGGTACTGAGGCATTTATGAGTCCATCCGATCCACAGGATCTTGTTGAGGTAAGAGAAGAAGACGGGGAACCGCTCGAGCTCACCGAGATGGAGGCGCTGGAGCTGCAGAACCTGCTCGACGCCAATGGCATCCAGGCGGTCATCTCTGGCGCGGAGATGTTGCCCAATCTGCCCTACCGTCTGCAGGTCCCGGCGGGCCGGGCGCAGGAGGCCGCGCGGGTCATCGCCGAGGCCCGGGCCGCTGGCCCGGCGGCGGCCGAGGAGGCGGAGCGGGCGGGCGAAGCGTCCGACGGTGTCGGCGCAGGCATCTAGCGGCCTGGCGATAAGAATTCGCAGCCCGCGCTCAATTGCAGGCGCATTCATCCCCAGCGTGCGTTCTCAAAGAACTCCGCCCACCAGCAGCGAGTGATCAACAGCTTGTTGAGATGGGCTCGTGGGCGCGCCTCTCCAGAGGCGGGGGGACCGAGATAACGCTCGAGCGCCTGCCGGTCGAACGGTTTCGGGTCGGCGTCGTCGAGCAGTCGCTGCCGTGCGACGCTCCGCACCGGGCCGTCCATATGCGCGCGCAGGCCGAATTTCCTGCGGCCGGCGATGGCAGGCGGAAGGAGCCTGCGGGCGAGTAATGACAGCACGTATTTCTCCTGCCGTCCCCGCCACTTCATATCCGCCGGCAGGGCCAGCGCGAAGTCGACCACCGAACGGTCCAGGAAGGGCATTCGCAGCTCGAGCCCGTGCGCCAAGGCCATCTTCTCCTCCATTACCAACACCCCGTCGCCGAGGCGCCGGCGGAATTCGAACTGGAGCCGTCTTTCGAGTAATCCCCGACAGTCGTCGAGGTTTTCCGGCTCCAGGCGCAAGGCGTCGATATCGGAACCGGGTGTCCGATACTCCGGCCGCAACAAGCGGCGCGTCAACCCGGGCCAGATCGACCGGCGCCACTCGATCTCGGCCGCATGCGGGTCCCGCGCAGCCATGATGCGCCAGGCTCTGGGGAAGGGCACGATCCCCGCCGCGCGCGATACCACAGGACTCGCTAGCGCCGCCGGGACCAGCCTCAGCAGCCGGTGCTGCGGCAGTTGGCCCAGTTCCTCGTAACCGGCAAACAGCTCGTCGGAGCCCTCCCCGCTGAGCACCACCTTCAGTTCGCTCGCTCCCTGGTAGAGCTTCCATAGGGCCGGGGCGGGGCATGTCGAAAGCGGCTCCTCGATCGCCCGGACGAATTGCGGGTACGACTCGAGGTAGTCCGCGGCCCGATACTCAATCTCGGTATGCTCGCTGCCGATGTGACGGGCAATTTCCCTGGAGAAGCGAGACTCATCAGTTGGTTTGTCATCCGGGAACACGAGCGAGTACGTCTTGAGCCGGGCGTCGGCGCAGCCCGCCGCCAGAGTTGCCGTAAGCGACGAGTCCCAGCCGCCACTCACCAGAACGCCGACCCTCACATCCGCAACCAGGTGAGATTGGACCGCGGCCTTTAGCCGTTGCTCGAGCTGCTCCGCCTGCTCGGCTTCGGATCGCAGACTCTCGTCTCTGCGGTGCCGGTAACGCCAGAAAGCGCCCTGGCGCAAGTTGTCCTTCTCTGAGACCACGAAGCAGGCCGGAGCGAGTTTCTTGATGCCCCGAAAGCCGCTCAAGGGAGCGGGTATGAGGCCCGTCCCGAGCGACACGCTGAGCGCCTCCAGGTCAGGCTCGGCGGCCACCATTCCCGATGCCAGCAAGGCCTTGATCTCGCTGGCGAAGAGAAATCCGTGCTGAGTTCCGGCGTAGTACAAGGGCTTCATGCCCGGTCCGTCCCGCGCCAGCACCAACCGCCTCTGGCGCCGGTCGAAGATGGCGAGCGCGAACATCCCATCGAGCTGGCCGAGAAAGTCCAGGCCTAACTGCTCATAGATGTGGACCAGGACCTCGGTGTCGCACAGGCTTCGAAAGCGGTGTCCCTTAGCTTGAAGCTGCCCACGCAGCGCATGGTGGTTGTAGATTTCCCCGTTCAGGACGGCGTAAACGGACCCGTCTTCATTCGGAACCGGCTGGCGGCCTCCTTCCAGGTCGATGATGCTGAGGCGGCGGGCCGAGAGTCCGCTGCGCAGCTCGTCGAACACGACCGTCTGCGCATCGTCGGGACCGCGCGCGGCCATCACGTCGCGCATGCGGTCCAGCCGGGCGGGCAAGGGTTCATCCGCCGATTCATACCATGCGATTCCGGAGATGCCGCACATACGGAAGCTCTGTCCGGCCGGCCAACTCCGGTTCCAGACGAGTTTTCATCTTAGCGGAACTCGCGGACTTGAATGCTGGGCGCGGCGTGCGCCAGGTGCATCTTGGGATGCAGTCAGGAATCGTACAGCCGACGTTGCCCACCGCCGGCTCCCAACCCCTGACTGACACGCTCCGCCGCCGGTCCCGTGGGAGCGTCTACGGCCGCCGATTTGTGCGCACACTCCGTTTTGCGGCATGATCGCGGTGGGAGTTCATGCAATGTCACGACTGGCTGCACTTTTCCTGCTGGCAACATTCGCCCTGGCCGCGGATGATGATCATCCGACGCTGGCCATCGGCTCGCCCGCGCCGAATTTCGCGCTGCCGGGCATCGACGGGCACACGCACGAGCTCGCCGACTACGCCAAAGCGAAGGTGCTGGTGGTCATCTTCACCTGCAACCACTGCCCGACGGCGCAGCTTTACGAGACGCGCATCAAGCAGCTCGTATCCGATTATCAGAACAAGGGCGTGGCTTTCGTGGCGATCAATCCCAACAGCCCCGAGGCGGTGCGCCTGGATGAGCTGGGCTACACCGATGTCGGCGACAGTTTGGAGGACATGAAGATCCGCGCCGCCTATCGCCATTTCAACTTCCCCTACCTGTACGATGGCGCGACCCAGTCGGTGGCCAACGCCTATGGGCCGAAAGCCACGCCGCACGTCTTCATTTTCGACGCGCAGCGCAAGCTGCGATACGAGGGGCGGATCGATTCCAGCCAGCGCGAATCGCTGGTGAAGACGCGCGAGACGCGCGACGCCATCGACGAATTGCTGGCCGGGCGGCCGGTGGCAATGGTGCACACGGGCGTGTTCGGATGTTCCACCAAGTGGCTGTCGAAAAAGACCAGCCAGCTCGATTACCTGCGCAAGGTGGAAGCCGAGCCGGTGACGGTGACCGACGCGTCGGCCGCGGACCTGAAAAAGCTGCGCGCGAACCCGACCGACAAGGTGCTGCTGGTGAACTTCTGGGCGACGTGGTGCGGCCCGTGCACAGCCGAGTTTCCTGATCTGCTGACGACGTGGCGCATGTACCGCGGGCGGAATTTCGACCTGGTGACGGTGGCCACGAACCTGCCCGACGAGAGGCCGGGCGTGCTGAGGTTCCTGGAGCGGCAGCACGCCTCGGCGCGCAACCTGCAATTCGCCAGCGACGACACCTACGCCATGCAGGCGGCGTTCGATGCGAAATGGGAGGCGGGGGTGCCGTTCACCATGCTGATCGCGCCCGGCGGAGAGGTGCTGTACCAGCAGACCGGCGAAGTGGACATCCTCGAACTGCGGCGCATCATCCTGGCCCATCTCTCCGATGCCGACTACCTGGGCCACCGGGCGTACTGGGCGTCGAAATAAACGCCACTCGGACTCCAAAAGAAAATCGCCGGCCGTGTCTTGGCGGAACGGCCGGCGGGCAAAACCTTGAGTACAAGGTGGAGTGGGCCCCTTCCCGGTCGACGAAGGATGTCCGTCCACGACGAGAAAGTGCTGTCTTGCGACGTCTCTGATTGTAGCCGGTTTTGCGGGTAATGTAAACAAGAGCGACTAAAATGTTTGAAACGGGTCTTGGCTGATCTGTACGCTCGCTACCAGCCGGCGGATTCGCGCACCTGCGAGGCCATGCGGCGGCTGACGACGACCTCCAGTCCATTCGACATCCGCAGCATCCAGCGGCGCGATGTGAGGGGCACGATGGTACGGATGTGATCGGTGTTGACGATGGTGGAGCGGTGGATGCGGCGGAAGGGCGGAACGGGCAGCCGCGCGGCCAAAGCCTTGAGGCTCAGGTCACAGTAGTAGCGGCCGCGGGCAGTGAGCAGCAGGACCACCTCCTCGCGGGCCTGGACGGCGAGGATCTCGGCGGGGTCCAGCAGGTGCAGTTCGGCTTCCGAACGCGTGCCCGAGGGGCCGCTGCGGGCGGCG
>Ga0074045_10001391_pt1 | contig 23311 bp, 22 predicted proteins | sample BogForMeECP23OM2_FD_94442 | JGI IMG/M metagenome (GOLD analysis project Ga0074045, IMG submission 94442) | Bog forest soil microbial communities from Calvert Island, British Columbia, Canada - Bog Forest MetaG ECP23OM2 | ecosystem: Environmental > Terrestrial > Soil > Wetlands ... | reverse complement strand
CGTTCATGACCGCTTGCGTCAGCAGCATTTGCGAGAAGGGAGTCATGACAATCGGCCAGCCCAATTCCTGGCGCACGCGGCCTAATTCTTCAGTGACTGCGCCTTCCAGGTGTGCGAGGCCGCTTTCCGCCAAGTGCCGCCGCATGGTGCCCGTCATGCCTCCTGGCAACTGGTGATGGAAGTAGGCCGCGTCAAAAGCCTGCGGGCTACCAGCGGGAAGTCCTTCCGCCTCTGCCAGGCGGGTGAAATAGCGGCTAACTTCAGCCAAGGCCTGGTCGTCAACCTCGATCTCGTGCCCGAGTTCGCGCAGATTGGCCACAACCCGCTCCGCGGGCGGATTAGATATTCCGTCGCTCGCCGCGCCCGAGGCGCACTGCACCGTGCTTACGCCCCAGTTCGGTGCGTCCATGTAGACCAACTCGCCAAGCCCGATGGTGCAATGCGAATGGAGCTCCAACGGTTTGTCACCAATCACGGCCTTGACCGCCGGAATCATGGTGCGGGCGCGCAGCGGCGTCAGAAGGCCGCCGGGGTCCTTGATATACAGGGCATCAATATCCGGACTGGCGGCAAGTTTCCGGGCGCGCTCGACGTAGAGCGCGTCATCGTCGATGGGCGTGATCGTAAATACCAAAGCGGCGATGACATACTCGCCCCCAACCTGCTTGATCGTGCGGGCGCAGGCGATATTGGAGTCGGCATTGTTCATCGGATCAGCCAGGGCAAAGCGGCGAATCCCGTTTTTCACCAGAGTCGCGAAGGCTAGCCTCATGAATTCAGGGCTGGCCGTCTCCCAGGAAATAAAACGGAAGCCAGTCGAGAGGAATTGGAGGGGTGTATTCGGAGCGGCTTTCGCCATCAGTCGAATTCGCTCCCAGGGGTCTTCTTTTTTGTAGCGGACCGCAACGCCCATGTGGGTCGAGGTAGTGAAGTCGATGGCCTTGAAACCGACGCGGTCCATGACGGGCGCAATGGTCAGAGTTTTTGCCGTGTCGATGCCCAGCGCCGCCCAAAGACTCTGGTTGCCGTCGCGGAGCGAAGTCTCAACGATCTGAATATTCGCCACAGTTCAGGCCTCTGGACGCACGCGCATCAGAACTTCGCCATACTCGACCGCTCCGCCGTTCTTCACTAATATCTCAACTACCTCGCCTTTTACGCCCGCACGAACCGTGTGCATGAGTTTCATGACTTCGACGATTCCGACCATCGTCTCCTCCACCACCTTCGATCCCACTTTCACGAACTGGGGCTCACCCGGCCTGGGCGCGATGTAGAAGATCCCCAGTAGCGGAGCGGTGATTTCCAGCAGGCCCGGTTCGGATGGCGGCTTTACTTGCGGCTGAAGAGGTGAATCCGGTGGCGAGGCTGGTGTCGGCTGAAGATCGGTAACCTGCGGCAGCGCAGATCCCCGCTGCAGCTTCAATTTGATGCCATCCATTTCGAGAGATAATTCGTCGAAGCTCGATTCCTCGAGGATGCGCATGATCTCGGCCACATCTTTGGCCGTGAGCGTCAACGGCGGCCTCCAAAGATGTTCATCACGTGCAAAAGCGGATTCTCCGCCGGCTTCGCCACCGGGGTTTTGTCTTTGCCAGACCAGACCGTCTCGGGACGGCTCTGCAACAAAATGATCTCGCCCCGGCGGTCAATCGCCCACTCGATATCCTGAGGCCGACCGTAATGGCGTTCGACTTTGCGGCCAATTTCCGCCAGCGCTTTTAGTTCGTCGTCGCTAATCGAAGGCGCGCGCCGAAACTCTTCCGGAGTTTCCATATGCTTGACTCCGCCGTCCTCCGCGGGCACGTCTTGTATGCGCTTGTCGGAAATGTCACGCACCGAAATCTGGCCCGTAATTTTGCCGATGACGAAGCGATCCGGCGTGACTTCGCCGCTCACCACGGCGGAGCCCAGTCCCCAGGCCGATTCGATGGTGATCACGGAGCGATCGCCGGTCAGCGGGCTGCGCGTGAACATCACTCCCGCCGAGCGCGCGTCTACCATCTTTTGGACGACGACGGCCATCGCCACTCCGTTTTCCGGAGTGCCGTCTTTGAGGCGGTACGAGATCGATGGAACAGAGTAGAGACTCGCCCAACAAGATCGCGCGTACTCCAAAACCAGTTCGGCGCCCTTCACCCAGAGATAAGTATCCTGCAGTCCGGCGAAACTGGCTTCCTCTGAATCCTCCGAAGTAGCCGAAGAACGCACCGCCAATGGCCAACTGAGATCCGGTCCGCACAGCTCTTTATGCGCCGCTACGATGTCCGCGCCAACGTCTTCCGGCAGCGACGCGCTCTTGATGCGGGTGCGAAGTTCTTCCGAGAGCAGGCGGGTTCCTCTCAGGTCCTGTAGCGACAGCGCCTCTACACGCGAACGGATCGGGTTTTCCTTTTCCAATTCGGCCAAGATGCGTTCAAACCCGCGAGTGGTTACGACGAAACCAGATGGCACGGCGATATTGGCGCGCGTCAACTCCCCCAAGGAGCCGCCCTTGCCTCCAACCATAGCGCGATCGGCGAGTGTAATGTCGGCGAACCAACTGATGTTTGGGGTAGGACGCATCTTAGCTTTGAGTTCCGGCTGTTCAATCCCGACTGTTCAATCCGGCGGTTCAGATATAAAGCTGTTTGTTAATCGGAATGCCGTGCTCGCGGCAATAGCTCTCGTAGTGATTGATGAACCACCAGACATCGACCGTCTCGACGAAATTGCCATTGTCATCGTAAAACTCGAGTGGTCCCTGGAGCCAACCGAACAACTTGACGCCGTTGGGATGGTCGCTCACGAGGGTGTGGACCAGTCCCGGTGTTTCGTAGATGAAGTTGCCCGGTTCGGCAACCCAATCGTATTCGAGATAGCGGGCGCTGCCTTCGAGGCAGATCATTACGACGGTTCCACGATGCTTGTGTGTGCCAATCACGCCGGCAGACTTTATCCACAGAATGTTACTGAAAATGTTGTGGCGGGTGTCGAAAAGAAGGTGGCGAATTGCGGCATTGGGGCCGAACGGCACCCACGGACTCTCTTGCTCCGAAGAACCGACAAACGTGCCCGGGATGCCGTGCCGCGTGATTACGTCCTTATAAGCTTCGGGTACGTCCACGATTTTGTAAGCCGTAGACGGCGGAGCCGTCATTCTCGTAATGCTCGATGTTGTCATCATGCGCCTCCTCGCGCGGCTTCGCCGCGCCGTTAACTCTGCCTCTGCGGTGGTTCAAGCTCTCGCACCGAATGCCGGCAAAGAAAGCTAATGAAGAATCGTAACCACGCCCCTGCCGCCATCCACGCGAATGCGCTGGCCGTCTTTAATCTTCTGTGTCGCTGTGCCTGTACCCACCACTGCCGGCAATCCGTATTCCCGGGCAACGATTGCGGCGTGGCTCATCGAGCCGCCAATGTCGGAGACGGCTGCCGCAATCTTCTGAAACACCGGCGCCCAACTCGGGTTGGTAATGTGGCAGACCAGAATGTCGCCGCGGCGCAGGCGGTCAATTTCGTCCACCGACATCACCACCCGGGCGATGCCCTCGACTACGCCGTTGGAAGCGGCGAATCCCTTGATCTCATTGGAATCTGGCTTCTCGCCAGCGAGCAGCCATGAATCCAGGTTTTCACGCGTAATGCCCCACAGCATGACAATGGCAGGATCGTCAATGACATCGGGCACGGGTCCCAGAGCCGGGGGAGTTTCGTGCCTGGCCCATTCGGCAATCGCCGCTTTGCGCCCCTGCACAATCGGCGTCCAGCGCGCGCAGCCACGCGGCGGGGAGCCGTTCGACCACGAGGTCATGAGATCGATAATTGCCGCCTCAACTTCGTAGTGAGTCAGGTGAAATATGTCCTCGGCGTTTGGGAAGAAACCGCGCTCGGCCAATAGCGCACCAAATTCCCGAATCTTGTTAAAGAACAGATTGGTGTACCAATGCTCACAATAGAATTTGTGGCCTTCGACGTAAGGGAACACGCGATGCGCAAGCTGAATCATCTGGTCATAGGCGGCGCGCTCTTGCTCGCTATTGAGCAGCTCGCGATAATCATCGATAAGCTGCTGGCGCTCGGCCATCAGCTTGTCGATCGGCCGCTCAATGCGTTCGCCGGCTTTCATATTGGCGATGTAGCCGGGCAGCGAGGCAAAGGGCATCGAGAGATCGTCGTTCCAGGAACGATGGTAGTGGTAGAAGCCGTCGCCAACATTGATGTTGAACCACGGGTCGCGCGAGGCGGCCAACTCCTCGAGCCACTTCCGGCCAGATTCGGACCGCTCCAGAGCTTGCATGATTTCGCCGGGAGCAGCGCCGTTGCCGAAGAGGGCATCGACTCCCAGTTCAATGGCGCATTTCGAGAGGCGGCGGAGTTCGTCGTCGGGACGAAATATTTCCGCTTCGATGCCGGCGACCATGCGGGCCACCGTCTGGTCGCTGATTTCCGGGAACGCTTTTTTACAAAAATCAAAGAAAGTAAGATACGCGCCATAGCCGAGCAGGAGAAACTCGAAGTGATGGTGCCACATGCGGAAGTAGCCTTCGAGCGTCTTCTGGTAGGTGTCGAGGAGGTAGTGGTTGGACGCAATGCCGCGTCCGGCGCGGACGTGCTCCAGGGGTTCGAACTCGGGCAGCGAAAGCTTCGGTAGCGCCGCGGTTTCCCGGATTAACGCCAGCATCTTGGTTTTCCAGTGCGCGAATAATTCTTCCCAGTGCTCGTAGTAGTAGAAGGCTCGTTGCTGGAATTCCTTTGTGCGCCGGGCAATCTCGACAGGATCGGTCACCGCGTTGCCGCCGATGTAGATTCGCCCGTTGATGATGCGGTAATCAATTCCGAGCGTCGTCGGCAGGCTGTGCACCCGCGTGTTGGCCGCGCCCAGGGCGCAGTAAGCGGCTTCTGCCGTAGTGACGTCGAACACGCTCATGGGCTCCGGGAAGTGCATGGAGTTGTAAAACCAGAAGCGGTCGTCATCTTCTTTGGCGAACTGCATGTAGTAGGGATAGGCGGCTTGCGCCGTTTCCGTGCCCGGGATGACCTTCAAGGAACTCGGAAGGGGAAAGCATCTCGTGTTGACGGTTGTGCTCATGCATACCTTCCGATCGACGGCTTCGTTTCGCGCGCCCGAGATTATACCCCGCCCCGCCACACTACTTGCAGATGGTTTCGCGAGGATGCACGGCCAATCGAGTTGCAGGAGCCTGCCATCCAGATTATCGACTTCCGTTTCGCGACCCGGCGAACCCTCGATCAAGAGGTGCTCGGCTTTCGTCGTTGTTCAGGTGAACGAATTTCTTCAGGAGCTGCATAAAAATCCTCTGCTCTTCCCGGTTCAGCGCCTGAAGCAGGCGGCTGGCGAGAACCGCGCTGCGGGGAGTAAGTCTTTTCAGGAGGGCAGCCCCTTCCGGAGTCAGATGAAGCAGGCGGAAGCGCTTGCTCTTCATCGGCATCATCCGGCGGACAAGTCCCCGCTCCTCCAACCGCACGGCAAGATCCGCGGCGGTGGAAGTATCGAGGGCACAAAATTTCGCCAGCGTGACTTGATCAATCCCCGGATGCTCCTGAAGAACACGCAACACGCAATATTGGATAGGGGTTACACCATTGCCCATGGTCGAGTGAAACAACGAAACCGCTATCTGCTGGGCGCGCCGAATTAAGTGGCCCGGTTCGTCGTACACTTCGCCGATAGACCCGTTGCTACGGCGAAGCTTGGGTGTGGATCGTCTGGGAGTAAGGCTCATGCTGGCCCTATTGTAAGAGAAGATGTGGGCGCTTCCCAGCGCTTGCGGCGCGGGACTGCATCCAGTAAGCTCGTCCCGTTGAGTACACTGAACCATAGTACGGATTCTCAGCGTTTACCGCTACGGCCAGTGCGCTTCTTCTCGCCGGATGTTGAACTAACCCGCCGTGCCGACGGCAGTCTGCTGATGCGCTCCGTGGAGCCTTTGGGGGATTACAACTCTCGCATCGGGGAGTGGCTGGACCGGTGGGCGCGGGAAGCGCCAGACCGTATCTTCATTGTTGAGCAGACTCCAACAGGAGAGCGATGTATCTCTTACGCAGAAGCTTTAAAGACGGTGCTGCTGCTGTCTGAGGGATTGCTCCTCTACGGACTGGGTCCGGAGCGGCCACTCGCGATTCTCGCCGAGAATGGGATCGATCACGCTCTCGTCATGTTGGCGGCGGTTTACGTGGGCATTCCGGTTGCTCCCATTGCTCCTGCTTACGCCCTGCAATCGATCGATTACGTAAAGCTCTCCTATGCTTTTAAGTTGCTGACCCCCGGACTGGTTGTGGTCGACGATGGCGTGCTTTATCGCCAGCCGATTGAACACGCTCTCAGAACCGATATTCCAGTAATCGCCTTTCGCAACGCGTCAGCCGCTGCCAAATGGCGCGATCTTGCATCGCTGCGGGGCGATGGCAGTCATCACGGCGAAGTGCGCGCGGCAGCGGCGCGGGTCGATCGGCAAACCATCGCGAAGTTTCTGTTTACCTCCGGCTCGACCGGCATGCCGAAAGTTGTCGTCAACACGCATGGCATGATCTGTTGCAATTCCCAGATGAAGCGCCAGGTTGCGCCGTGCCTGGAGGAAGAACCGCCCGTGATGGTCGATTGGGCTCCCTGGAATCACACCGCGGGCAGCAACAGCAATTTCAGCATCATTCTCCACAATGGCGGAACGCTGTATATCGATCCTGGAAAACCGACTCCCGCAAAGTTTGCCGCAAGCCTGGAACTGCTGCGGCGGGTTTCGCCGACCATTTACTTCAATGTGCCTCGCGGCTACGAACTGTTGCTTCCGCACCTGGAGGCCGACCGCAAATTTTGCGAGCATTTTTTCCGACGTCTGAAGTTTCTCTGGTATGCCGCGGCTTCGATGCAACCGGCGACCTGGTTCGATCTCGAACGGCTTGCCGTGGAAACGGTTGGGCACAGGATTTTAACCGTAAGCGGCCTCGGTATGACCGAGACCGCACCCATTGCGCTCTTCGGCAACGCACAGGCAAGCGGCCCCGGCGTGGTTGGCATACCGGTCGCGGGCGTCGAGCTCAAACTCATCCCGGACGACAACAGCTTCGAAGTCCGTTATCGGGGTCCAAATGTCACCCCGGGCTATTGGCGCGATCCCGCGGCCACCGAGGCCGCTTTCGATGAGGAAGGCTTTCTGCGCTCCGGCGACCTGCTGAGCTTTATCGATCCGCAACGTCCGCAGGCAGGATTACGTTTCGATGGAAGGATGAATGAAGTTTTCAAGCTGGACTCGGGCACCAAGGTCAGCGCCGGCAAGTTGCGCCTCGACGCGCTGGACATACTGCGTCCCCTGGCCCAGGAAGTTGCGGTCGCCGGAGCTGACCGCAAAGACGTGCGCATTCTTATCTTTCCCGACTGGGAAGTATGCGCTGCCGCTGCCGGCTTAGATGGCGCCGCCAAGCCCGCACAAATCGCCGCTAACCCAACCGTCCGGGCGATGTTCGAGGAACGTCTCGCCAGACTCTATTCCGCTGGAACCGGCAGCTCCAACCGCATCGTGGCGGGGTTGCTGGTAGAAAACGCGCCATCGAGCGCGACCGGCGAACTGACGGAGAAAGGCACGGTCAACAGCCGCGCCTTGCAGCGCAACCGGCCTGAGCTTCTCGACGCTTTGTTCGGGGATCGAGATGAACGCGTGCTGCGTGCGGCACTCGCTTAGATCTCAATCAGGATCGTCTCGATCGTGAAGCATACGATCGCCTACTGCGAGGTTGACTTCTTGTCCCACTGTTCGAAGCTCGCTCCCTCGGCCGCAAGGCGCTCAATCAAGGCGGCCGGGCGCCAATAATGACCGAGCGTTTCATAATAGTGGCGAATCCGCTCTAACACGTGGGGAAGTCCCAGCGTATCGGCGTAAAACATCGGCCCTCCCAGGTGGCGTGGAAAACCGTAGCCGCTGGTCCAGACCACATCAGCATCGGCGGCGCGTGCCGCGATCCCTTCTTCGAGCACCATGGCCCCGACATTGATCAGCGACAACAAGCATCGCTCAACGATCTCTTGATCGTTAATTTCCCGCCGCGAAATACCTCGCTCGGAAGCAAGTTTCTCCACGATGGTGATCACCTCCGGATCGGGCACAGCTTCCCGGCTGCCAGTTTCATAACGATAGAAACCGCGACCAGTCTTCTGGCCAAGCCTGCCCATCTCCGTAAGGCGGTCGGCGATGACGAAGTACGGGTCAGGACGGCTTTCCCTTTTGAAAAGCTGAAGGCGCGCCTTGGTACCGACATCGTTGCCCCCCAGGTCGCTTACCCGCTGCGGTCCCATGGCGAAGCCGAAGTTCTCGAGCGCGTTGTCAACCTGTGCCGGTGTGGCTCCCTCCAGCAGCAACTGCTCGGCTTCACGCCAGTAGCCATCGAGCATCATCCGATTCCCAATGAAGCCGAAGGCATCACGCGAAATAACCGCAATCTTCTTGAGCACTTTTGCGACGCGCAATGCTGCTGAAAGACTGTCGGAAGAGCTATCGGAAGTGCGCACGATCTCCAACAGCCTCGACGCCTGTGCCGGAACAAAAAAATGCAGGCCCAATACGCGCTCTGGATGCGCCGTAGCACGGGCCAGTTCGGTCACAGAAAGAGTAGAGGTATTGCTGGCGATGAGGCGCGGAGAAGGAACAAGAGAGTCGAGCTTCGACAAGACATCCTTTTTCAACTCCATGTCTTCGAATACAGCTTCGATTACAAGATCGGCATCGGCCACCTCGGCCAAAGCCGGGCTGCTTCTGATGCGCTGGTTACGTTCATCGGCGACGCTCTGGGTAATGCGGCCACGCTTAACGCTGGACATGTAGCTTGATTGAACAAACTCACGGCTGCGATTGAGGGCAGCAGGATCGTTATCATTGACCAGCACTTCGAGCCCGGCGTCTGCAAAAGCCATAGCGATGCCGCTGCCCATCGTCCCGGCGCCAATGATCGCCACGCGCCGGATCGCCGGCGGCTGAGTTTGTCTGACATTGATAGAAGACGCTCCGGGTAATTTTCCGGACTCGCGCTCCGCGAAGAATACATGCCGCAGCGCCAGACTCTCGCGCGAAGCCAATGACTCTTGTGCAAGAGCGGCCTCTATGGCAATGCCTTGCGAGAACGGCAGCCTGGAAGCTTTGATGGCTTCGATTACCAGATCCTGCGTTGTGCGTCCCTTCAGCGCGCGGGCATGACGAAGCAGTATAGCGGCAATCGCGGCTTCATCGAAGGCGTCGACGACGGTGCGATTACAGGTCGGGCGCGGGCCGAGTTGCGCGTCCACAACGCGTTTGCAGAAACCGAGCGCGGCCTCGCGCAGATCGCCTTCAGCAACCTCATCCACCAGTCCCTTGGTTTTGGCGTCAAGCCCGGAAATCGGTGCGCCAGAAAGAATCATATCCAACGCCGCGTGGGCGCCGATTAATCTTGGGAGGCGTTGTGTGCCGCCAGCGCCCGGAATGATTCCCAGCGTGATCTCTGGCATTCCGAGTTTTGCGTTTGTGTGCGCGAGGCGATAATGACAGGCCATGGCCAATTCCAGTCCGCCGCCTGCAGCGAGTCCGTGTACCGCGACGACGACAGGGATAAGAGAGGATTCAATCTTGCTCTGAACTTGCTGAAAAGAGGGTTCACCTTGCGGACGATTGAATTCGGTGATATCGGCGCCCGCGCTGAACATCTCGCCGCTGGACATGATTAACAACACCTGGACGCCGGGGTTCTGTTCGGCGCGCGCAATGGCATCCACGAGTCCCTGCCTCACAGAGTGGCTGATGGCGTTCACTGGCGGATTGTCGATGCAAATCAGCCCCACAGGCCCGAGCACATCGAGTGTCACGATTGTTGATGCGGCTGTGTGTCCGTTCATTTCTTTATCTCTAATCTTTAGCATATGACAAGATGGTTTCATGTTCCGTATACTGAACGTCGCCTTGCCTGGATTCTCGCATACGATGCCGAGGGATGGGGGCTGAGATGAAAGCGAAGAGTTTGGAAGAGTTGCTTCAGACCGCGGAGAACCCGGTCAAGATGTTGCGCAATTCACAGATTGGCGCTTATGTTTATCCAGTTGTCCCGTACGAGTACTCCAACTGGCGCGACGAGCAACGCGCCTGGCGCGAGACCGCGGTTCTCTTCGACCAATCGCACCATATGGTGAACCTATACGTTCAAGGCCGCGATGCGCTAAGGATGTTTTCTTATCTGGCAACCAATAGTTTCGCAAACTTCCCCGTTAACCGCGCCAAACACTTCGCGCCCTCCACCTACGACGGCTTTGTCATCGGCGACGGCATTCTTTTTCATCTGGAAGAAGATCGCTTCGTGTATGTAGGTCGCGCCCCGGCCGGAAGCTGGATCCAATTTCACGCCCAAACCGGCGGCTATGATGTGAAAGTCGAGAACGACGACCGATCGCCGTCTAATCCCAAAGGCAAAGCGGTTGTGCGTACCTGTTACCGCTACCAGATACAAGGCCCCAACGCTCCGCAAATTCTGGAAAAGCTGAACGGCGGACCGGTTCCGGAGATCAAGTTCTTCCATATGGGCGCGATCACTATTGCCGGGGGCAAAGTTCGCGCGCTACGCCACGGCATGGCCGGCGCACCGGGGCTCGAGATCTGGGGGCCATACGAAGAGCGCGACGAGATTCGTGCGGCGATCGTTGAGGCGGGCAGGGACTTTGGCCTTCGCGAAGTCGGGGCCAGGGCTTACGCGACGAATACGCTCGAATCGGGATGGATACCATCTCCTCTTCCTGCGGTCTACACCGGAGAAAAGATGAAGGCCTACAGACAGTGGCTGCCGGCCACCAGTTATGAAGGAACGGGTTCAATCGGCGGCAGCTTCGAATCCGACGACATTGAGGACTATTACATGTCGCCGTATGCTCTGGGCTACGGACCATTCGTCAAATTCGACCATGATTTCATCGGGAGAGAAGCGCTCGAAAAAATGTCCGGCCAGCCTCAACGCAGGAAGGTAACCTTCGCCTGGAATCACGAAGATGTATTGAAAGTTTTCGCTTCGATGTTTGAGGAGGGCGAGATCTACAAATATATCGACCTGCCGCTGTCGAATTACACGTCCGCCTCCTACGACAAGGTGCTGTTGGGAGGCAAGACTGTCGGGCTCTCCATGTTCGCGGGGTACAGCTATAACGAGCGCTCGATGCTCTCTCTGGGGGTCATCGATCCGGACATTGAAACCGGCACAGAAGTTAGACTGGTGTGGGGCGAAGCGGGAGGCGGTAGCAAGAAGACCACGGTCGAGAGGCACAAACAGATAGAGATTCGCGCCATCGTCAGCCCGGTGCCTTATTCCAAAGTCGCACGCGAGACTTACGCCAAGGGGTGGCGTAGTGTTCAAGTGTGATGAGAGTGCGTGAACGATCGCTCGGCATCAATCCAATCCATCGTTTTCTTGAAGCCGCCAAAAACGTAGAAGTGCAGGCCAGCGATGACGAGTCGCCTGCCATCGCCATCCGCCATGGAAGCGGCGAGTTCCCTGATAATCGGCTCGGGCCCTCGTTCCGTCAGAATTCTGGCAAAGGATGGATTTTCCTTCAGAACGTGCAGCGAGTTGCCGACTCCGCAGCGCACGGCATAACGCATGAGGGTTAACAGACTGGCGGGGCCGGCCAAACCCACTCGTATCGGAACATCGATGCCGCGCGCCCGAACTGCCCGCACCCATGCGATCACCGGTTCAGCCGTGAAGCAGAATTGCGTAATGATCGAAAGTTGCAGTCCTTCCCTGCGCGCAAAGTTGACTTTTTCCTGGAGCGCTTCGTTCAGGGTCTTCTCAGGGATATAAGGGTTGCCTTCGGGAAACCCGCCGACGGCGATGCGAGTGATGCCCACTCTCTGAAAGGCCCCGCCTTGCATTACCGCTAGAGTGCTGCCGTATGGGCCGGCAGCTGCGGCCCTGTCGCCCCCGATGATCAGAATGCGATCCACGCCTGCATCCTTCAACTGTTCCGCCAGCCGCTGGAGGCGCGCTGCGCTCTCCAGATGACGCGCGCCTACGTGCGGCATGGGGATGTGACCTGCACGCTTTAAACTTGCGGCGGGCGCAATCATATCCATCGGATTTGAGCCGGGAATCCAGGCCAGAGAGACTTCCGTGCCGGGATCCAGACGTTCGGCCGCTGCCTGTAAGGTTTTGGTGTCGCCCGGATTCAGCTCGATCGAATGACCACGCAGAAGTTGAATAACGCCGCGGGCAGCGGTTGCAGAATCCATGGCGGGCATGGCAGTATTCAGTATACTGAATCTCGATACATTTGCTCATGGCGGTCGGAGAATTGTCAAGCGCAATGTATACATGTATCCGCTCCTCTCGTGCTTCGGACCTGCAAAATGAACATTTGACGCTTTCGTTTGACAACTTGTTCGCGATGCGAGCTATAGTGAGTTGCTTGAGCCGTCTGCCAGAGGCCGTGGCCGATGGCACGGCGTGCCGGCAAAGGCAAGTTCAACGTTGAAAAGCCGCGCTCACAAAGGTGAATTGTGGAACACGAGCCGATAATGGATGTCGCTCATCTCGGCCACCTGGAATTGCTCACTCCCAAGCCGGAGGAGAGCCTGCGATTTTTCGTCCAGGTTATGGGGATGACCGAGAGCGGCCGGCAGGGCGATTCAGTGTATTTGCATGCCTACGACGATTATGAGCGGCATTCGCTGAAGCTCACCGCGTCCAAACTCCCCGGCCTGGGCCATGTGGCTTATCGCGCCCGAAGTCCGCAAGCTCTCGAACGGCGAGTGGCGGCCCTCAAAGGATCGGGCTTCGGCATAGGCTGGACGGAAGGGGATCTGGCACATGGCCCAGCATTCCTCTGCCAGGACCCGGACGGACACAGGATCGAGCTTTACTACGAAACCCAGTGGTATGAGGCGCCGCCTGAGCTGCGGCCCGCGCTCAAGAACCAGGCGCAGAAATTTCCCGCGCGTGGCATCAACGTGCGCCGCCTCGACCACTGGAACGGGCTGGCGGCTGATGTCAAAGCCAACCGTGAGTTCTTCGAAAAATATCTCGGCTTTCGCTTGACCGAGCAAATTGTCATGGACGATGGTTCGGAAGCAGGTATGTGGATGACGTGTACGAACAAGAGCTACGATTTCGCCTACACGCGCGACCACACCGGCTCCAAGGGGCGCTTTCACCACATCACCTATGCCGTCAACAGTCGGGAAGAAGTTTTACTTGCAGCGGATATTTGCCTGGAAAACTGTGTTTACATTGAAACCGGTCCCCATAAGCATGCAATCCAGCAAACGTTCTTCCTGTATGTTTACGAACCCGGAGGCAACCGGGTTGAGATCGCGAACGCCGGCGCGCGTTTGATTTTGGCCCCGGACTGGAAGCCAATTCGATGGGGTGAAGCCGAACGCAAGAAAGGACAAGCGTGGGGACTCAAGACGATCGAATCGTTCCATACCTACGGAACGCCGCCGGTGGAGTGCGCAAATAAAGACGTTGGCGCAAGGTCAAACACAAAGCACAATGAATAGCAAGCGCACAGCCCTTGTCGTGAGTGCCCATTCGGCGGATTTTGTGTGGCGGGCGGGCGGAGCAATCGCCTTGTACTCCGAGCGCAGCTGGGAAGTCACTGTTGTTTGTCTGTCATTCGGGGAACGCGGCGAATCGGCGAAACTGTGGCGCGAGCCGGGCATGACGATGGAGAAAGTCAAAAGCAACAGGAAAGACGAGGCGACGCGCGCGGCGGAGATTCTCGGGGCCAGGATCATTTTCTTCGATGTCGGCGACTATCCCATGAGAATCCCGGACAGTATCCTTTACCAACTAGCTGCGATTTACCGGAAGATACGGCCGGAATTTGTCCTCACGCACTCACTCAACGATCCTTACAATTTTGATCATCCACTGGTTTCTCACGCCGCACAGGAGGCGCGCATCGTAGCGCAGGCGCATGGACACGAACCGGGCACGCCGGTCATCGGCGCGCCACCGGTGTTTCTGTTCGAACCTCACCAGCCGGAACAGTGCGAATTTAAGCCGCAGGTGCTGCTTGATATCACTCCGGTTTGGCCCAGGAAATATGAGGCCTTCAAAGCCATGAACGCCCAGGAGCATCTCTGGCATTACTACGAGCGGGTCGCATTGCAGCGCGGTGTGCAGGCCTCGCGCAATTCCAATCGCACCATCAAATACGGAGAAGCCTATCAGCGCGTGTTTCCTCAGGTCACGGAGGAGCTGGCATGAATGAACCTGTCGTGGTTCGCAACGTGGAGCAGCCACCTGCCGAAGTCGTCGCCGCTCTGGAAAAATTCGGTGTGACCACGGTGCACGAAGCGCAAGGGCGTTGCGGCTTGCTTGCCCCCTACATGCGCCCGATTTTCCCCGCCGCTACCATAGCCGGTGCCGCTGTGACTGTTTCGCTTCCCCCTGGGGACAACCTGATGATCCACGTGGCTGTCGAAGTGTGCCGTGCCGGAAATATTCTCGTTGTGGCTCCGACTTCACCCTGCACAGACGGCTACTTCGGTGAATTGCTGGCGACTTCGCTGCGTGCGCATGGAGTGCGCGGACTTGTGATTGACGCGGGCTGTCGTGATATTCGCCCTCTGACGGAGATGAAATTTCCAGTCTGGAGCCGCGCCATCCATTCGCAGGGAACCGTCAAGAGCACACTCGGAGCGGTGAACGTTCCAGTGGTATGTGCGGGTGCAACCGTGGAAGCCGGCGACGTGATCGTCGCAGATGACGACGGAGTCGTCGTGGTGAGGCGGACCGCGGCGCGTGACGTGGCTGCCGCAGCGGAACAGCGGGCTCGCAAGGAAGATGCGACTCGTGAGCGGCTGGCCCGTGGTGAACTCGGCCTGGACATCTACGGCTTGCGCAAAAAGGTCGCGGACCTGGGCCTTAAGTACATCTGAAACTTTCTCTGCAATGTCGCGAACTTCGCAAACCGCCATCCCTTGCACGCTGATGCGCGGCGGCACATCAAAAGGACCTTTCTTCCTCGCCAGCGATCTGCCCGGCGACGTGCCGGCACGCGACCGAGTGTTGCTGGCAGCCATGGGTTCGCCCGATAGCAGACAGATCGATGGCGTCGGCGGCGCAGATCCTCTGACCAGCAAAGTCGCTATCGTCTCCCGTTCTGCGCGCCCCGGGATTGATGTCGACTATCTCTTTGCTCAGGTTTCTGTGGATCGGCCACTGGTCGACGTAACTCCGACCTGCGGAAACATGCTTGCGGGTGTTGGGCCCTTTGCGATCGAACGTGGCTTGGTTGCGCCCAGGGACCCAGTCACTGCGGTCACGATTTATATGGTCAACACGGAAACGGTGGCCGTCGCCCATGTTCCCACGCCGGGCAGCGAAGTAACATACGCAGGGGAAACATCGATTGCCGGGGTTCCGGGCACGGCGGCCGCCATTCGCATCGATTTCCGCGATACGTCTGGTTCCGTTTGCGGCGCTCTATTGCCGACCGGCAACATGATCGACCAGATCGACGGAATCGAAGCGACCCTGATCGACAATGGCATGCCGATGGTTGTGCTGCGCGCTTCAGATCTTGGAAAATCCGGGTACGAAACCCCGGTCGACCTTAACTCCGACCAGGAACTCAAAACACGTCTGGAGGCGATTCGCATCCTGGCCGGGGAGCGCATGGGTTTGGGCGACGTGCGTTCGAAGGTAGTTCCAAAGATAACTCTGATTGCGCTGCCGCAATCCGGCGGGCACGTAATGACCCGCACTTTTATTCCGCACAAATGTCACTCGGCCATCGGAGTTTTGATGGCGGTGACGGTGGGCACGGCATGTATTCTCCCCGGCTCGGTCGCTCGCGGTATCGTGCAACTGCATGACGGGCCCGTGCAACGGTTCTCGATTGAGCATCCCAGCGGCGAGTTTTCGGTGGAGTTTCAGCTGGAAGACAACGGCGGCGCAGTGAAAGTGGTCCGCTCGAGCCTGATTCGCACGGCTCGTGCGCTTTTTCGGGGTGAGTTGCTGGTGCCGGCCAGCGTGTGGGAGGGATAAGGACCTCGGCGCCTCCGCCGATGTTTCGCGCACCATGTAACATCCATCGTACGAAACATGCAGAGCACGAAATTCATTGATCGGGTCGCGATTATCGGCTTTGGCGAAGCCGGAGGTATTTTCGCCAAAGATCTCGCCAAGCAGGGAGTGAATGTTTCGGTCTTTGACATTCTGTTTAACTCCAGGCGACGGCGACAGGCGATGCTGAAGAAAGCGCGAGCCTGCGGAGTTACCGCCGCGCGCGACTTGAAGGATTGCCTGCACAAAGCCGAACTGGTGATTTCAGCGGTTACGGCTTCATCAGCATTGGATGTGGCGAAAGAGGCGGGGCCGATTCTGAATGGGGATCAGCTGTTTCTTGACGTCAATTCGGTCTCGCCTAAAACCAAGCGTAAGGCTGCTGGCTACGTCGAACGCCGGAAAGCGCGATTCATCGAGGCGGCTGTGATGTCTGCAGTTCCCAAACACCGATTGCAGGCTCCCATGCTGCTTGGCGGACCGCATGCCTTCGAGACCGCCGAACGGCTGCAGAAGATTGGAATGAACGCGATGCCGTTCAGTGATCAACTCGGCGCCGCGTCGGCAGTCAAGATGTGCCGTAGCGTCATCATTAAAGGCCTGGAAGCGCTGGTCATCGAGTCTTTATTCGCGGCGCGGATGTATGGTGCGGAAGATAAGGTGCTGGAGTCTTTGGCCGCGAGTTTTCCGGGAATGGGGTGGGAGGATCGTCTGCCTGATTATTTGATCAGTCGCGCTGCCGAACATGGCCATCGGCGAGCCGCGGAAATGCGAGAGGTAGCGCAGACACTAAAACATGTTGGCATGGAACCTGTGATGGCGCTGGCGACGGCTCGACGCCAGCAGCAACTTGCCAGCGTGATGGCGAAACGCAACTTTGCGCTTGATTCCGCCGAGCAATTCTCCTGGCGATCTCTGAGTGATGCCCTGGCGCGGCCACGACGCCGGTCTAGGTGAAGCTAGCGAACCCTACAACGACGAATGACGATTCAGTATGCTAGCTTTTGTCGCTCGAGTGATATTTGCGGCTCACACCCGGAAGTTTCGCAATTAACGGTCGAGAGCTGAGATTTCTGAAGCTGCCCCCGCCGATCGCAAACCACCACGCGAAAGATTGATGCTTATCCTTGCCCCTAGCGCGTGCTCGGCCATCAGAGCGGCCACGCGGGAGCTCTCACCGTTTTCCAGCGCCTGCACGATTGCATGATGCTGGCGGTGCGAGTAGAGCAGATGGTCGTACATCCGTGGAAGATCAATTTTGTCAAAAGCAATGGCATGCGCCGCCGCAAATGGGATTCGCCCGTTGCGCTCGATCGCCTCGGTGACCACTTTGCTGCCAGATCCCTCGACAATCAGCGAATGGAATTGTCGATTCATGTCGCCGTACCGCGCTTCGTCGGCCAGAACCAGCTGTCCTTTGGCAAAGATTTCGTCTCCCTCACGGAGACATTCGTGGAGAGAGCGGATGAGGCGGCGGGACGGCCCTTGTTCCGCCAACATACGAGCCGCCAGGCCTTCCAGCGCGCCGCGGACGTCAATGGCATCCATGATTTCCTGCGGCGTGAATGCCCTTACGACAAAACCGCGAGTATCAAGCTGAGTCAGTACCCCCTCCTGCGCGAGGATGGGTAGAGCCTCACGCACCGGGGTCCGGGAAACTCCAAGCTTGGCCGCAATTTCGACCTCCCGCACGCGCTCGCCCGGAGGCAGTTCCCCGTGCAGAATCATTTCGCGTATTCTGACGATTACCCTTGAATTCTTTCCCGCCATTTGTATGCAAATCGGATACGCCCGCAATTCGCGCCAAAATCCGTGCACATTCTACTACGCGAGTTGCTGGTTTCCAGAGGGGAACCTTCTAAACAATGCATACAATATTATGCAAACCCGATTATGCAAATCAGGAGAATCTCCCCCGAAGATCAAACGCCCGTCGCTTCGAGATTGAGATTTCCAGGAACAGCGTCCTCACGCCTCCAGCCCAAACAGGCGCATGGCATTTTCCTTCAGGATCAGCGGGCGCACTTCATCGCGAATCGGCAGCTTCTGGAAATCGGCCAGCCATCGGTCGGGCGAAATCAATGGATAGTCGGAGCCGAACAACACCTTCTGCTTGAGCAGCGTGTTCGCATATTGCACGAGTATCGGCGGGAAGTACTTCGGCGACCAGCCCGAGAGATCAATGTATACCTGTGGCTTGTGCAGACACACTGATATGGCCTCATCCTGCCAGGGAAATGAGGGGTGCGCCATGATGATTGGCATATCCGGGAAGTCGACAGCCACGTCGTCAATATCCATCGGGTTGCCGTATTTCAAGTGAACCCCGCCGCCCCCGGGCAACCCTGCTCCGATGCCGCTGTGGCCGGTATGAAAGATCACCGGCAATCTGGCCTGGTTGAGGACCTCGTAAAAAGGGTAGGCCAATTTGTCATTGGCATGGAACTGCTGCACGGGAGGATGAAGCTTGAAACCGCGAATGCCGCCTGCGGCGATTAGCCGTTTCGCTTCTTCCACGGCCGCTTTGCCGCGCATGGGGTCTACGCTGGCGAAGGCAAACATGATATCGGAATTTTCGGCGGCGAAGGCCGCGACCTCGTCGTTTGGAATGGGTGTGCGTCCGGTAAGCCGCTCGTCCACGCTGAAAATCACGCAGCCGATTTTGCGCGAGCGATAATACTCAGCCAGAGCATAGCGGTCGCGGTCCACGCCGGAATTGCCGAAGTATTTCTTTGCTGCTTGGTTGGCCGCATTCTGGTCGTCTTCACTTTCGAGGTGAACGTGCACGTCAATGGCGATCAGCTCGCGAGCGTTCATTTCTTCGCCTCGTGGGGTAGCTGTAATGCCGGCTGCAAACCTGCGTCTTCAAGCTCTTTTCGGTCAGTGCGGCATTATACGTGTCCGCTCCTCGAAGAACGTCAACTTTGGAGACTCGCTGGCGCACGGCGAGGGCGGTCGACCTTCGCCAAAGACGAGCCGGCATTGCCAGACGAACCGATTCCGGCTAAATTATGGCGGTCGCAGTGAGGAGACTCTATGTCCATTCTCGATGCCAACAGTAGTATTGACGCGGTCGTGCGCGAATATGCTTTCCCCGATATCCATGTCGGCGCTGGAGAGGATGAATCTCCCTGGGTTCCTTTCCGGCCGGATGTTTTTATTCGTCATCTCGCATTCGACGTAAGAACGAACATGTACGCAAACGTTCTATGGGTGAAGTCGGGAGGCATGTTGGGCCGGCATCGCCATCGTGGGCGAGTTTTTGGTTATACCCTGGAAGGGAGTTGGCGCTATCTCGAATACGACTGGGTCGCTCGCCCGGGCAGCTACGTGCAGGAAAGTCCCGGCGCCATTCATACCCTGGTTTCCGACCAGGGCATGAAGACGGTTTTCTGGCTCAACGGATCGCTCGAATTCTTTGACGAAAACGACGGCTTACTCGAGACCCTCGACGTCTTCTGGTTCATCGATCACTATCTCAGCTATTGCCGCGAAAACGGTATCTCAGTCAACAAAAAGCTATTTGTGTGAGCGGCCAGATTCGAGCCTGATCTCCATGTGGCGAGAGTTACGCCTGCGATGGAAGCGGGAATTACGGATCACGTTTGGGACATCTCTGCTTTGCTTTATGCCTAGCGGAATTGTAGGCATCCCGTAAGTAACTGAAATTAAGAGGTTTTTAACGTTCTACAGGTACTACCACGATGATAATATTATTACATGGACAGGCAGGACTGGGTACTTCTGGCGCTAAACTTTGGCGGAGCGAAGGGTCTTTCACCCGTGCAACTCCAGAAATCTCTGTTCCTCCTCGGTATGGAAGTCCCAGAGGTCGGCCCTCGCAATTTCTATGAGTTCTATGCTCATAACTATGGCCCATTCTGCAAGGAAATTTACACGGATGCCGAACATCTGGCGCAGGAAAACCTAATCGTCATTGAGCGCACGCCATCGCATTCAATGTTCTTGATAACAGCGATCGGAGAAGCAAGAGTAGCGCACATCAAACCAGAAGTGCCGCCCCGTACTTGGGAATACCTTCGCACGGCTGTCGAGTGGACGCAGCAACAATCATTCTCGGGACTCATTCGGGCCATTTACGACAAATATCCCGCATATCGCATCAACAGCGTTTTCCAATATTAAGTGACACTGATTATTGGCGTTCTGTGTTCCGATGGAATAGTTATGGGCGCTGACGGAGCGGCTACGCTCGGAGCGCTAGGGCAGCATACCGTCTTGCAGCCCGTAAGGAAACTGTCGGTTGTCGCAAATACTTCCATTTTGGGTGTATCAGGTGCCATCGGATTGAGCCAAAGGATTGGCGGGATTATCAACAAATTGTGGGACGATAAAAAGCTGCGCGGAGCATCCTTTGAGGTAATGCAAGCCGTTCGGGATGGCATCGGCCCAGTACTGAAAACAGAAATCAGCTATGCCATAGAAGCAGCGAAGTTAATCGGTCATCCTGCTGCATCATCGGCAGCAATTTCCCTAACGGTATTAGCGATTCCAGTGCAAGGAACACTCAGACTGTACCAATTCGGCTGTACGGGCGATCCGGAAGAAGCAACCGTTGACTTGCCATTCATTGCTATTGGAAGTGGTCAAAATCTGGCAGATCCTTTTCTTGCATTCTTGCGCGAGATTTTTTGGAAACAATCTAAGCCTAATGCTTCGGAGGGAATATTCGCCACAGTTTGGAGTCTGCTGCACGCTATTCGCACAAATACTGGTGGCGTGAAGGAACCGATCCAGTTGATGACGATTAAACAAGAAGGAGGCAAAGCTGTAATAAAGGAATTTGATAACGCGGAACTAGAAGAAACACGACAGGGCGTGAGAGAAGCAGAGGCTTATCTTAGCCAGTTTAGCCGCCCGACCCCCACTCCTGTACCGACCGCCCCAGCACAGCCGTAATCCTAGCAACGCAGTGTTAGGACACTACCCATGTGGCCTGCACCTTGACACCTTTGCTATGATGCGGCGGCATGGACCGCTCCCGCCGCCACGAAACCAGCCTGGTTGCGATTTTGTTTTTCACCTGGGGCACGGTGTTCCTGGGCCGGATGTCGGCCTTGTACCTTGCGCCCTACTTCGCGCCCGAATTTCATCTCAGCCACGGACAAGTGGGCACTGTGGCCTCAGTGCTGGCCATCACCTGGGCAGTCGCGACTTTCGTTTTCGGCGCCTTGTCCGATCGGGTTGGTCGCAAGCCTGTGCTGCTTCCCGCCGTATTTGCCTTTTCCATCCTGTCCTGGGCATCCGGATTGGTTCACAGCTTTCCTCAACTGCTGCTGGTGCGCGCGCTGATGGGAGCGGCAGGGGGACCGGCCTGGTCCACGATGACGGCACTCATCGAAGAGTCTTCACCGCCCGTTCGCCGGGGACGAAACATCGGTCTGGTGGTCAGCGCGGCGGCGCTTGTCGGCCTGGCTGCCGCCCCGGTGCTGACAACCCAGGTGGCGGCGCGTTGGGGATGGCGGTCCGCATTTTTCGCGGCCGCAATTCCGGGATTGTTGGTGAGTGTTCTGGTCTGGAAGTTCGTAAAAGAGCCCCCCGCAGGGAGCGGCATCCATCAGAAGCCATCGTTGTCTGAGTACTTCTCAATTCTCCGCTGTCGCAACATCTGGTTGTGTTGTTTGGGAGCGGCGGGATTCATGTCCTGGTTGTTCGCGCTGAATGTGTTTGCCCCGCTGTACATTACGGAGGTTGTTCACGAGTCCGCGACGACAGCCGGTTTCCTTCTCGGAGCAAGCGGATTGGGCAGCTTCTTTCTGGGCTTTCTGCTTCCGTCCCTCTCCGACCGATGGGGCCGCAAACCGACTTTGCTGCTGATGGCGGCGATGTCGGCGGTGGTGCCGCTGGCGTTCCTCGTGCCGGCGTTGTATCTCTATCCGGTGGTGCTGGCGTTTATTGTTTTTGCAGCCAATTCCGGGCAGGGGATTGCCAGCGTTGTCCTGGTTCTGGTGCCCACCGAAAGCGTGCCGGCTCAATTCCGCGCCACGTCCATCGGCCTTTCAACCCTGGCCGGAGAGGTCATGGGTGCGACCGCAGCGCCAATTTTGGCGGGCACATTGGCACAAAGATATGGTCTCGCCGTGACCATGTGGCTGGCGGCAGCGGGCAGCGGGCTGTTATTTCTGGTCGCACTTTTTCTTCGCGAGACAGGACCCGCTGCGATGTTGGCGATCAAGCCATCGGTTGCAGCAAGCGTACCGAAACAGGGAGAGATGCGACCTTAGCCGGCAACGTTTCGAGCCAGACGCTCGGGAGCTGCTGGTTGCGGCGCCCCGACGCAAGGGTACAATGCCGAGTGGTTCAACCTGAATCTTAAGGAGACTGGAATGCCGCAAAAAGTGATTGACGTGGTGGGAACCTCCAAGGAAAGCTTTGCGAAAGCCGCCGAGAATGCGGTGGCGGAGGCGGCAAAAACCGTTCGCGGCCTGCGCTGGGCGCGCGTCGCTGAGTTGGAGATGGAACTCGACGGCAAGAAGATATTGAAGTATCGGGCAACCACCAAGATCTATTTCGATATCGAAAAATAGCCAGCTCTCGGGACAGAGCTCGGACTTACGGACTGCGCTTTCTCCATAATCCCGGCTGCGCGGAGGCCTTTTTCTGCGGCCTTCGCGCCGGGTCACTCGAATTCCGAGGCCGCTCCATAAGTCATTTGCTTCCATCGGACGACCGTTTTTCCTGCGCTCCGGCTAAAGCTTTGCCGCCGGCTTGCCGATGACGGACACAGGCGGAGCGAATGCGGATGCCGCCGGAAACGGAGTGGAGCAATGACCGTCGGCTCGATTTCGGCCGCAGGCCTCAGCCAATACGTTCTTTCGACCAACAACTCCGACCAGCAGAATCAGGCCTTGCAGACTTTACAAAGCGCCCTCTCGACTGGCGATCTGAATGGCGCGCAGTCGGCTTTCCAGAGCCTGCAGACGCTTCTCCAAAACTCGGCAACGGCAAGCGGAAGTGCTCTCTCAAGCCAGCTTTCCACTGATTTAACGGCGATCGGCAGCGCCCTCAGTTCGGGCGATCTATCGACCGCGCAATCCGCTTTCGCGACCCTGCAAAGCTATCTGAAGACCACGGGCTCCTCGGCGCTCACGAACGAAGCCAGCGCCGCCACCCAGGCCGTTAGCCTGGTGGAGGAGCTGCTCAACTCGGCGAATGCGAGCACCGCTTCTTCGAACGCTGCCAGCCTGAACAACTCTCTGTTGCAGAGCGTCTATGGAAGCCAGAGCGGGTTGGATGTGCTGGCGTAGCTTGCTGCTGCCTTTAGTTTTCTACG
>Ga0074045_10001390_pt1 | contig 23324 bp, 17 predicted proteins | sample BogForMeECP23OM2_FD_94442 | JGI IMG/M metagenome (GOLD analysis project Ga0074045, IMG submission 94442) | Bog forest soil microbial communities from Calvert Island, British Columbia, Canada - Bog Forest MetaG ECP23OM2 | ecosystem: Environmental > Terrestrial > Soil > Wetlands ... | reverse complement strand
CGGCGTAACGCGAAACGGAAACCGCTCAATGTAACCGGGAGCGTGACGTGGAGCGCGAACACCGGCTGCAGCGCGAGCACAGTATCGGGCTATCCGGGAGTAGCGACGTGTACAACGTCGAGCCTCCTCGGCGGGACCGACTCGGTGACCGCGACCTACGGCGGCGACAGCAACCACAGCGGCAGCTCGGGCTCGGTGAGCCAGGTAGTCAATCCGGCGAGCCAGACCATCACGTGCGGCAGCCTCCCGGCCAGCGAGCCCTACAACACCAGCTTCACGGCGTCGTGCTCGGCCAGTTCCAGCTTGCCAGTCAGCTATACGAGCGCGGGAGGCTGTACCAACTCCGGCGCCACGTACACCATGACGAGCGGGACCACCGCCTGCCTGGTAACCGCCAGTCAGGGTGGGAACGGCAACTACTCGGCTGCGACACCGGTCAACAAGTCGGTGGCCGCGACGTTGGCGCCGCAGAGCATCACGGTGACGACAGCGGCTCCGCCGAACGCGATCGACGGGAGCGTCTTCACGATAGTGGCCAGCGCCAGTTCCGGGTTGCCGATTACGTACACGAGCGCGGGTGCGTGCACCAACTCTGGAGCGACGTACACGATCAACGCAACCAAGGGAACTTGCACGGTGCGGATGACGCAGGGTGGCAACACGAATTACAGTGCTGCTACGCCGGTTGTCGAGACCACTACGGTCAAGGCGGCGAAAAAGCCGGTGGTAAGCTTCACCGGCATGCCGACCAAGGCTGCGTACGGGGCCACGTTCACGGTGACGGCATCGTCGAACGAGGCCGGGAGCTACGTCAGCATCCCGACACTCACGACGTCGACGCCTTCGGTTTGCTCGGTGAGCGGGATCACGACGAGCGGCAGCAGCGTATCGGCGACGGTCACGATGCTGACCGGTACTCTGGAGTGCGATGTGACGGCGCAGTGGACGGCGAACTACGTCTACGCGGCGGCGCATGTCACGAAGCACACTCTGGCGGAGAGGGCTACGCCGGCAGTGCACTTCACTGGCGCGCCCGCCACCATCACGCACGGAAACACCTTCACGGTGGACGCGACGTCGAACGAGAGCGGGAGCTTGGTAAGCGTCCCGACGATCACGACGACGACAGCAACGGTGTGCACTGTAGGCACGGTTACGCCCGATGGCTCGGGCGGCTACCAGGCCACGGTGACGACGATTAAAGCTGGGACGTGCACGACGAAGGCAGCATGGGCCCTCAACGGTGACTATGCGTCTACGTCTGCCACGCAGTCGACGACGGTGAACTAACGTCATCGTCGGTTGCGACCAACGCTGTACGAACGGAAGTTAAACCAATGCGGCCCAGGACAACTTGGGCCGCAAATTTTTGTGCGCGAGACATGTTCAACCCTGATGAAGATGAAGAGCGAGCGGTTTAGCTGATGGCGTAGCCACGGAAGGGCTGCATGGGGGTCGGTTACCCGCTTTCGCCGCCTATATACAATCGGATATACGAAATGAGCAACGCCCGGGCTGTCGCCAAGAAACGCATCCAAAGCCGCCAGAGGCCGGATCCGAAAGAACTTCCGGGAACCGGGCCATTCCTTAGAGGCAAAAGTCTGAATGCCTTCCTCTGCCTTTTGCTGGCGGCGGGGGCCATGGCGCTCTACAGCCCAGTCGTTGGGCACTCGTTCGTCAAGTGGGATGATCAACAATACGTCACTGCCAATCGCCATATTCAAGGTGCAGGTGGGGGAAGCCAGCATGGCGGATCGCTATGCCTATATCCCGCTCATCGGAATCTTCGTAATGATTGCCTGGAGCCTTGACGATTGGGCAGAGGCGAGAAAAATCCGCAGTTTTCCGAGTGCTCCCGGCTGTGTGTGTTTTGGCTATGCTGAGCTGTGTAACCTTCCGCCAGATGAGTTACTGGGAGAGCGATTACGATCTGTGGTCGCACACACTGGAGATTGGAGAAGGTTCGTTCGCGCATAATGCTGTGGCGGCTGATCTTATGAACCCGGATCAGTCAATGACGCAGCACGACCTGCGGAACTTTGATACGGAGCAAGAGCGGATGGATGAAGCTCGTCGGCACTTCGAGCGCTCTTTGGAACTGCACCAGCAAGCGGCGGAGAAAGACCCCGGAGAACATCTGCCGGAGATAGCCATGACGTTGATCAGCCTGGGGACTTTGGAGCGATTGCAGAACCGGTCCGACGAAGGCCGCCAGCACTATGAGGAGGCTTTGAAGATTCGCCGGCAACTTGCCAGGCAAAACCCAGCCGTATATCTGCCGGAAATGGCCACGACCTTGAGCAACCTGGGAACCCTGGATCTGATGCAGAACCGGCCCGACGAAGCCTGCCAACTCTATGAGGAGGCCTTGAATACCTACCGGCAGCTGGCGCAGCAGAATCCCATTGTATGCCTGCCTGATGTGGCCATGGCGCTGAGCGGCCTTGGGAAGAGTGGATCGACTCCAGAACCGGATCGACGAAGCCCGCGGCCACTACCAGGAGGCCTTAATGGTCCTCTGGAAACTGTCGCAAGGGGACAGCAAGTATGCTGACGACGTGGCCAGAGTCGAAGCGAGCCTGCAAGAACTGGATAAGAAGGTTAAACCCCGATAGGCAGATGAAATGAGCCGCGCCCAAACTCTCGCGAAAGCACGTGCGCAGGCCCGCAAGAGGCCGCAACCAAAAACGCGTCGGGAAGCAGGGCCATTCCTCGCCGGTAAGAAGCTGAACGCCGTTCTCTGCGTTTTACTGGCGGGCGTGACCATCGCGCTCTACAGCCCAGTGTTTTCGCACTCGTTTGTGGTCATGGACGATCGTGAGTACGTCACCGCGAATTCCCACATTCATGGCGGCCTCAACTGGAACACGATCAAGTGGGCTTTCACGTCCATCGAAGCAGCGAATTGGCATCCGCTGACGTGGCTCTCGCATGCTCTCGACTACCAACTCTTTGCGCTGAACCCGGCCGGCCATCATTTCGACAGCGTGCTGATTCACGCTCTGAATGCAGTGCTGTTATTTCTGCTGCTGGAGTGGGTTACAAAACGTGTGGGACCGAGCTTGCTCGTGGCGGCGCTATTCGCTCTGCATCCGCTCAATGTCGAATCTGTGGCTTGGGTAGCTGAGCGAAAGAATGTTCTGAGCACGTTGTTCTTTTTTCTAACGATTGCGGCGTGTGCGTGGTATGCGCGAAAGCCAGAGTGGCAGCGATATCTGCTGGTGGCGGCGCTGTTTGCTGCGGGATTGATGGCCAAGCCGATGGTCATTACGCTGCCTTTTGTCCTGCTGCTCCTCGATTACTGGCCGCTGGAAAGAATGCAGCTCGGTGGACCCGAGAGCGACTCGGCCACCTCGACGGGAGCGCCTCGAGTGGCACTTTCGAAGCTGTTGCTGGAGAAAATACCGCTGCTCTTTCTCTCGGCTGCAAGTGCATGGCTCACTCTCATCGCGCAACGGCCAGCCAAGCGTACGCTCGCGGAACTACACTTTGGCATACGGCTTGAGAATGCCATTGTGTCCTACGGCTCATACCTGTGGAAGATGGTGTGGCCGGCGCGGCTATCGCTCTACCCGCATTCTGTAGGCGCTCTTCCGGCATGGCAGTGGATTTTATCCGCGCTGGTATTGATCGGCGTCACTGCGTTCGTAGTCGCCTTTCACAGAAAGCGCTACCTGCCGGTGGGCTGGTTCTGGTTTCTGGGAACCTTAATTCCGGTCATCGGCCTGGTGCAGGTGGGAGAGTACGCCATGGCCGATCGCTATGCGTACATCCCGCTGATCGGAATCTTCGTGATGACTGCCTGGGGTGTTGCCGATTGGGCGGATGCGAAAAGAGTCCGCACGGTTTGGCTGACAATTCCGGCATTGTGCGTCTTGGCAGCATTGGCCTTCGTCACCAGTCGCCAGATGAGCTACTGGGAGAGCGATTACGACTTGTGGTTGCACACGCTGGAGGCCGCGGAGACTCCCATGGCGCTGAACGCCCTCGGGGTTACGCTCATGCACCCGGACTCGGAGATGACGCAGCAGGACCTGAAGAGCTTTGGAACCGACCGGGAACGCATGGACCAAGCCCGACAGGACTTCGAGCGGGCCTTGGAACTACGCAGGCCGCTGGCGCAGCAAAACCCAAATGCATATCTGCCGGAAATGGCGAGGACACTGAACAACCTGGGGAACCTGGATCGGATCGAGAACCGGATAGACGAAGCCCGGCAGCACGGTGAGGAAGCTCTAAATATTTACCGGCAACTCGCGGAGCAGAATCCAGACGTGTACGTGCCCTACGTGGCGGCGACGTTGAACAACCTGGGATCCCTGGATCAAATGCAGAACCGGGTGGAGGAAGCGCGCCAGCACTTTGAGGAGGCGGTGAAGATCGACCGGCAACTCGCGGAGCAGAATCCAAACAAGTACCTGCCGAACCTGGCCATGACGCTGAATGAGTTTGGATTTCTTGACACATCTCAGAACCGGATGGAGGAGGCGCGCCAGCACTATGAGGAGGCTTTGAAGATTGACCGGCAACTGGCGGAGCAGAGCCCGGCGGTGTACCTGCCCGACTTGGCGGTGACGCTGACCGAGTTTGCGCGACTAAATGCAATTCAGAACCGCATGGACGAGGCCCGTCTGCGTTTTGAAGAGGCCTTGAAGATTCACCGACAACTGGCCGAGAAGGATCCCGCTGTGTACCTGCCGGACGTTGCCATGACATTGAGCAACTTGGCTAGAGTGGATCAGCTCCAGAATCGTATGGAAGAATCGCGCGCGCACCTAACGGAGGCCATGACCATCTACCAAAAGCTCGCCCAGAGCGACCCGGCGAGATATGCCGGCGAGGTTGCCAGGGTCGAAGCGAGTTTGCAAGAACTGGAAAAGAGAAGTCTCTCCCGTTAGAGCAGACAAATTGAACCGAGCAAGACTCTGCGGCAAACACGCACCCAAGCTGTTGCAGCCCATGGTAACCTGGGCCGCTGATTGTTGTGCGCCGAATGGGAGCTTGCCTGGCCCCAGCATTCTGGACGCCGACTTCACCGCCAGCTTCGAGTGAATTTGCGGCACTCGGCCCCATGAGCGACGGGCGGCGAATCCCATCCTTCGAAGAGTGCGAACGTTCGGGGCACGTTCGGGGCGCCCGGCGGTAAGCCTTTAACAACAATGCGGCTTCTACTAATAAGGATAATTACGGCTCTCCGTCCTAGGGAATCCCCGCGCCGTTCCTCCGCATCTAAACATTGACAGTGTTGCGCTCAAGTCCTATCATGCTATAGGACGCAATCATTATCACACTGATTTTAATGCACTTATCTTTAAGGGATGAGCTTAGGAGGATGCGTTATGGGAAAGATCATTGGAATTGACCTCGGGACTACCAACTCTTGCGTGGCGGTTATGGAGGGTGGGGAGCCGAAAGTCATACCGAATGAAGAGGGTGGGCGGACTACACCTTCGGTGGTTGGGTTTACCAAGACCGGCGAACGGCTGGTGGGGCAGGTCGCCAAGCGGCAGGCTATTACCAATCCGGAGAACACGGTCTATTCGATCAAGCGCTTCATGGGGCGGCGCTATGACGAGGTCAGCGAAGAGCTGAAGATGGTCCCATATAAGGTGGAGCGCGATGGCGACCACGTGGCCGTGATGGCGCAGGGGAAGAAGTACACTCCGCCGGAGATTTCGGCGCTGATTCTGCAAAAGCTGAAGAAGGCGGCGGAAGACTACCTGGGCGAGAAAGTGACTGAGGCCGTTATCACCGTGCCGGCGTACTTTAATGACGCGCAGCGGCAGGCTACCAAAGACGCCGGAAAGATTGCAGGGCTTGAGGTCAAGCGCATTATCAACGAGCCTACGGCGGCGGCTTTGGCGTACGGGCTCGACAAGGGCAAGGACGAGACGATTGCTGTTTATGACTTTGGCGGTGGCACGTTCGACATTTCGATTCTGGAAGTGGGCGAGGGCGTGATCGAGGTCAAGGCGACGAACGGCGACACACACCTGGGTGGGGACAACATCGATCAGCGGCTGGTGGATTGGCTGATTGACGAGTTCAAGAAAGATGAAGGGCTCGACCTGCGCGGCAAGGGGAATGAGATGGCGCTGCAGCGGCTGCGCGATGCGGCCGAGCGCGCGAAGATTGAGCTTTCGACCACGATGGAGACGGAGATCAATCTGCCGTTTATTACGGCAGACGCTTCGGGGCCGAAGCACCTGGTGAAGAAGCTGACGCGGGCGAAGCTGGAGTCGATGATCGAGGACATTCTGCAGCGCTCGGTTGGCCCGTCGAAGCAGTGCATGAAGGACGCGGGGATTGACGCCTCGAAGATTAATGAAGTGGTGCTGGTTGGCGGGCAGACTCGTATGCCTCGGATTCAGGCGATCGTGAAAGAACTGTTTGGACGCGAAGGGCACAAGGGGGTGAACCCGGATGAAGTGGTGGCAGTGGGTGCGGCGATTCAGGGCGGCGTGCTGAAGGGCGAAGTAAAAGACCTGCTGTTGCTGGATGTGACTCCGCTGACGTTGTCGATTGAAACGCTGGGCGGGGTGGCGACTCCGATGATTCCGCGCAACACGACCATTCCTACCAAGAAGACGGAGACGTTTTCCACGGCGGCCGACAGCCAGACTTCGGTTGAGGTCCATGTGCTGCAGGGCGAGCGTCCGATGGCGGCGCAGAACCGGACTTTGGGCAAGTTCCATTTGACCGGCCTGCCGCCGGCGCCGAGGGGCGTGCCGCAGATTGAAGTGACGTTCGACATTGACGCGAACGGCATTTTGAATGTGACCGCGAAGGATATGGCCACGAGCAAGGATCAGAAGATCACGATTACGTCGTCTTCGGGTCTAAGCAAAGAGGAAGTCGAGCGCATGGCGAAGGAAGCCGATGCGCACTCGGCCGAGGATAAGGCGCAGCGCGAGGCGATCGAGGCCAAGAATCAACTCGACTCGATGGTTTACAACATCGAGAAGATGTTGAAGGAGCATGGCGACAAGATCTCGGGTTCGGAGCGCGGAGATGTCGAGAACGCGCTGGCGGACGCGAAGAAAGCCATCGAATCGAACGACAAGGCGCAGATGGATTCGGCGCGCGAGCGGCTGACCGCGGCCTCGCACAAGCTGGCGGAGCAGATGTATAAGGCGACGCAAGCAAGTAGCGGGCCGGGAGCGGGCGGCCCAGGGGCGGGAGCTCCGGGCGACGGTGCGGCTTCGGGCGGCAATGGGGAGGCTCAGCAGAAGAAGGATGAAGGCGTGATTGACGCTGAGTATGTCGATGTCGAGGACAAGAAGTAAATAACTCGTGGAGGGACGGGCGAGTTCGCCCGTCCCAACCGGGTGCGAATGCGCGCTACAAACTGCGGGGTTGCGGGTTATTAGAATTAGGCTCTTCAAGAGCTCGGGTTCTCGGGAAAGAGGAAAACGAATTGAGATTTGAAGTCAATGGGCAGATGTTTTTTGTGAACTTTGTTCCGGAAGAGGGGCGGTGGTATTGCTACGCTCCCACGGCGACCGGGATGCAGCGCATTCCTGTGGCAATGGATGCGGCGCAGTTCGTATCGTTCACGGTGCCGATGGACGAGCAGGCGAAGGAAGTGGTGAATTAGAATCGAGCAGTCAGCTGTCAGCCATCAGCCATCAGTTTTGCGAAGCGCTGTGAAATTGCGGTTTTGAGAACTGATGGGCTGACGACTGACGGCTGACGGCAAAAATGGCCACCCAAACCAAAGACTACTACGACATCCTCGGCGTGAAGAAATCGGCTTCGGCGGACGACATTCGCAAGGCGTTTCGGAAGCTGGCTCGGAAATACCATCCTGATGTAAACCCTGGTGACAAATCGGCGGAGGAGAAGTTCAAGGCGCTCTCCGAAGCGAACGACGTTCTCAGCGATGCTAAGAAGCGAAAAATCTACGACCAGGTTGGGTTCTACTCCGACAATATTGATCCCGCCACGGCGGAGGCTTATGCGCGCGGCGGGGGGCAGCCGGGGGCGGGCGGGTTTGGCGGATTTCCAGGCGGACAAGCGGGGCACGGCGGAGCCGGCAACGTCGACTTCGGCGGGTTCGATTTTTCCGATCTATTTGAGGGCGCGCGCGGCGGCGGACGCCGCCCGTCTTCTACGTCTTCCGCTGGTGGCGGATTTCGCGATATTTTCTCCAGCATCTTTTCGGGCGGCGGACGCGGGGCGGCGGCCCAGGAAGGACCCGAGCCCGGGTCAGATCTCGAATATCAAGTCGATGTTCCTTTCTGGACGGCGATTCGCGGCGGAGTTATGAAGCTCAATATCGCCCGGCGCGACGTTTGCGGGAATTGCCATGGGAATGGGTTTATCGAGGCTCCCGGAGTGTGCCCGCAGTGCCATGGCAAAGGGACGATCGAGCAGACGGGCGGGCGGATGAAGTTCAATGTGACTTGCCCGCGCTGCCGTGGAACGGGGAAGAATATTTCGACGTGCCCGGTGTGCCACGGCGAAGGCAGTGTGGAGCGGACGGACCCGCTGGAAGTGCGGATCAAGGCGGGGACGCGCGACGGGCAGCGGATTCGAATTGCGGGCAAGGGCAACGCGGGCGCGCGCGGCGGCGGGGTTGGCGATCTTTACGTCATTATTCGGATTGGCGAGCATCCGCTGTTTCGGCGCGAGGCCGACGACATATATATAACGGTGCCCGTAACGGCGGTCGAGGCGGCGCTGGGGTCGAAGATCGAAGTGCCGACGATTGATGGGCGCAGCATGCTGAAGATTCTTCCGGGGACGCAGTCGGGCCAGAAGCTGCGATTGCGGGAGAAGGGCGTGCCGTCGGCGACGAAGGACGGCGTGCGCGGGGATGAGATTGTGGAAGTGAAGATTACCGTGCCAATGCCTCGCGACGAAAAGACGAAAGAGCTGCTGCGCGAACTGGCTAAATTGAACCCCGAAGATCCTCGGGCGGAATTGTGGGGAAAGGTCTAAGTCAAAAGCGGATAACCACAGGGTACACGGAGGAACACGGGGGAACCCGTCTTCCCGACCTACTCGTTTCCCCGCGATTCATTGTTTCTCCCCGTGTTCCTCCGTGTACCCTGTGGTTGAAAAGGGTTTTCTGTCCTGCCCAGTTCACTTGTCCCAGTTCCAGCCGTCCACCATGCGCTTGATGCCGTCTTTCAGATGCGCGACGTGAAAGTTGATCAGCAGGCCGACATTCTTTCGGCTCAGGTGCAGGTATGACAGAAGCTGAGCTTCGTGGACGGGATGGATGGCCTCGACGCACTTGACCTCGACGATAACCAGGTTTTCTACGAGCAGGTCAATGCGATAGCCGAGGTCACGTTTCTCTCCTTCGTAAACCACCGGCAGACCGACTTGGGTATCTACGTGGAAGCCGCGTTTGCGGAGTTCGTGGGACAAGCAGGCGTCGTAGGCGCTTTCCAGCAAGCCGGGGCGCCCAGGATGGAGTGGACCTTCATAGCGGAACTGACAACGGCGGCGGAGACTTTGTTGACGCGGAGGCTGGGGACGATGGATGGGCTGGCCATGTTTTCCCTCAGCGCATCTTTATCAGTTTGCTTCAGATCTTTCTGTGATCCTCGGAGGTGCTTCTTGGTGATGAATCTCAAACTTTTTGACCACAGGGTACACGGGGGGCCACGGGGGAAACCTTACCCGGAAGTAAGTTAACCTCGCGGGGGCGCGGGCTGACAATCGTCAGTGTGTACGTCACTCCGCTCAGCATGCCGCAGAAGGTCGGCGCCGTCGTCTACGGACTCGTGGCGGGATTCTCCACGGCCCTGGCAACTTCTGCCGCCCTGCCCCTAGTCGGGCTCGCGTTTTCCCTTGCCGGTAACATGGGTTGGATTCACCTTGGAGAGTATCAGCCTTGGCTTCCGCTCATCGGGATGGAGTATGGATTCCTGCTCAGGCTGGTGCTTGGCGGCTTCGTTTGCTGGCGGGTGTGGCGATCACGGCTAGGCAAAGAGCCCTCTGAATGAATCGCGTTCGCCTAAGCGATGATCAATGCCTCTCGGCAGCTCGGCGGTGGACTTGACTTCCACGCCGTTACCTCCGTCCCTGACCTCCCTGACAAAAAATTCGATTTTTTCGCAAAAACTTCTTGCATCTGTGGAAATTTGCCGTAATCTCACAATTGCGAACTAACTTTGCCGAAATGCCCGGGAAATTCGAAAGCTGCCCGGGAGCCGCGAGAGCAATTCAAGGGAGACGCGGTGGTGAGAGTGAGTCGCTCGAGGAGGAAGCCATCGGAATTGGCAACAGCTACCGCACCAGCCAACATTCAGCAGCCCGGCTTTAGTCCCGCCGTCACCGCTGTTTCCCCCCGGAAAAAATCGATTCGCCTCACGCTGTGGCCCCTGGTCGCCGCCACCTTCTTTATGGTGTCGGGCGGGACGTATGGGACCGAAGAGATCGTGCACGGCGCCGGGTATGGCAGAGCGATCCTTATCCTCTTATTGACCCCGCTTCTCTGGAGCCTGCCGACCGCGTTCATGATCGGCGAGCTTTCGAGCGCACTGCCCCACGAAGGCGGTTACTACGCCTGGGTGCGCCGCGCGATGGGGAATTTCTGGGGATTTCAGGAGGCCTGGCTGTCGCTGGTCGCGTCCATTTTCGATATGGCGATTTATCCCACGCTGTTTGTCGCTTACCTGACGCGCATGTTCCCGTGGTTCCAGGAGAACCATCGCGGCGTGCTGGTGGCGCTGGGAGTGGTGATTGTTTGCGCGGCGCTCAATATTGCGGGGGTGAAGGTGGTTTCGACGACCTCGCTTTGGCTGTTCTTTCTTTTGTCGGCGCCGTTTGCGGCGATCTTTGTGCTGGCTCCGTTCAAGCTTGGCGCGCTGGCCAACGCGGTGACCAAGCCGACCACCTCGAACGTTGATATTTTGGGCGGGCTGCTCATCTGCATGTGGAACTACATGGGATGGGACAACGCCTCGACCATCGCCACCGAAGTGGAGCGGCCGCAGCGGACTTATCCGCGGGCGATGCTGTGGGCGGTGGTGATTGTCGCCTTCAGCTATGTGCTGCCGTTTGCCGCCATGTGGATGACCGGGCTGCAAGCAAGCGCATGGGAAACCGGCGCGTGGGCTGACATTGCCGGCTTGATGGGTGGGCCGATTCTGCGGATTGCGCTCGTCGCGGGCGGCATGATGAGCGGATTTGGGATGTTCAATGCGCTGGTGATGAGCTATTCGCGGCTGCCACTGGCGATGGCGCAGGACGGGATGCTGCCGAAGGTGTTTGCCAAGCTGCATCCGAAATCGCGGGCGCCGTGGGTTGCGATACTCGCTCTGGCGGTTGGGTGGGGACTGGCGCTCAACATTGGATTTGAGCGGCTGGTGACGCTCGACATCATGATCTATGGCGCGAGCCTGACGCTGGAATTTGTGGCGCTGATCGTGCTGCGTTTCCGCGAGCCGGAGCTGAAGCGGCCATTCCGCGTGCCGGGCGGGCTATTTGGGGCGATCGCGGTTGGGATTCCTCCTACACTGTTGCTCGGGTTCGCGGTGGTGAACAGTGAGCATGAGGCGATCCTCGGGATGAGCGCGTTTTGGTTTGGGCTGATCCTGATGGGCGCGGGCGTGGTCGCCTACGCGATCAACCACGCTTTGAAGCCGGCGGGCTGGACTCAGCCGGAGCCGAAGCCGGAACTGGCGGCGTAGAACCTCTTCCGCGGATTTAGCGGGCCAACCAGAAGTTCATTGAGACGGGACTTGCCCCGTCTCTTTTCTTTTGCGCCTAGAGGATGCGATGATGTGTCTGCGATGACCAAGCGTAAATCCAAAGGCGCGTACATGATCTCGGCCGTCGCCGAGATGTATGAAATTCATCCGCAGACATTGCGGCTTTACGAGCGCGAAGGGCTGCTCAAGCCGAGCCGCACGGAGGGCAACACTCGGCTCTACACCGACGAAGACTTGCAGCGGCTGGAATTCATTCTTTCGCTGGCCCGCGACCTCGGCGTCAACATCAGCGGCATCGCCATCATTCTCCAGATGCGCGCACGCATGGAGGAAATGCAATACCAGATCCAGGACTTCGTGCAGTACATTCAGCGCGAAGTGCTGGCGCGAGCGACGGCTGCGGCGGATCCTTCCAAGGGCGCGATTGTGCCGTTGCGGCGGCCGGTGGTTGCGCCGCTGGAAACATCGCGGAAGAAGGAATCGGCGAAGTAGGGTGGCCTTGGGTTCCGCTCACAGATCCCGTGCGACTCTGTGTACGCTGGGGGTTAAGATTTTCGCTGCGAAGTGATAGGCTTTGATTGCCTGTGAAGCCGAACCCGCACTTTTATCCTGTCATCCTGGCCGGTGGCCGCGGCACGCGTTTTTGGCCGCTCAGCCGCAAGCGCAGTGCCAAGCAACTGCTGGCGCTCGACGGCAAGCAAACCATGATCCAGCAGACGGCGGCGCGGCTGGCGCCGCTGGCGCCGGCGCGGAACTTCTGGATCATCACGAATGAGTACTCCCGGCCTGCGATCCTGCGTCAGCTTGGGAAGATTCCTCCGAGCCAGATTGTCGCCGAACCGGTGGGACGGAACAGCGCGCCTGCGATCGGGCTGGCAGCGTTTCTGCTGCTGCGCCAGCATCCTGACGCAGTGGTGGGCATGTTTCCTTCCGACCACGTGGTTGCGAAGCCGGAGGAATACCGAGCCACACTAATCAAGGGAATGGAGCGGGCCGCTGCGGGAGAGAATATTGTCGCGCTGGGGATCCGCCCGACTCGTCCCGAAACCGGTTACGGATACATTGAAGCGGGTGCGAGTGCGGGCGATGGCGCGCTGCGCGTGCGGCGCTTCATGGAAAAACCCGATCTTACGCGGGCGCGACAATTCTTCGAGGCGGGCAACTATTTTTGGAACAGCGGCATGTTTTTGTGGCGCGCCGACACGCTGGCCAATGCGCTGCGCGAGCACCTGCCCCAGACCGCGGCGATTCTTGAAAAAATTGCTGCCACTTACGGCACGCGCAAGTTCGCGCAGACTTTCCGAAAGCTCTATCCGAAATGCGAAAACACCAGCGTTGACTACGGCGTGCTCGAGCCGCGCTCGGCCAAAGGTGAAGGGGCCTCGCGCATCTTCTGCCTGCCCTCGGATTTCGGCTGGAACGATCTGGGCTCGTGGACCGCGCTCCACGAGCATCATGTAGCCAAGAGGAAGCCGAAGGAGGGGAACCTGGTAAATGCCACGGCCAGCTTTACCCTAAATGCGTGGAATAATTACGTGCACGCTCCCGGCAAATTTGTGGCCGCGGTGGGCGTGAATAATCTGGTGGTGGTAGAAACGGAAGACGCTTTACTGATCACCACGCTCGACCACTCGCAGGACGTGGGGAAAGTTGTGAAGCATCTGGACGAGAAAAAGCTGACGAGGTTGACGTGAGATTCGAATCCACGAATTGTTTCTGAGAACTGGGAACTGCGTGACTGACATTAAATTTGGAACTGACGGCTGGCGCGGCCTCATCGCGGACGACTTTACTTTTGAAAATGTTCGCCGAGTGGCGGGCGCGATTGCCTCTTACGTCCTGAAGAACGAAGACCCCGCAAAAGGCATCATTATCGGCTACGACACGCGCTATGCCTCCGATCGCGCGGCGCGAGCAGTCGCCGAGATTGTGGCGAAAGCCAGAATCCCTGTGCTTCTCTCCAACGATTATGTTCCAACCCCGACAGTTTCCTACAACGTGAAGAAGCTGGGCGCGGCGGGCGGCGTGATGGTGACATCCAGCCACAATCCCTGGAACTGGAATGGCGTGAAGTTCAAAGCCAAGTTCGGCGGCTCGGCAACGCCCGCGATCATGAAGATCATTGAAGAGGAACTGGCTCGCGGTGCGATGCCGAGCGGCAGTACGCCTGCGAAAGTCGAAGTGGTCGATCTCAAGGCGGCGTATGTCGAAGGCGTTTGCCAGTTCGCCGATCTTGCGCTGATCCGCAAGGCGAATTTCAAGTTTGCAATCGATTCGATGTACGGATCGGGCCGCGGCGTGCTGCCGGGCATCTTCGACAAGAACGGCATTCGATATGTGGCGATCCGGCAGGAAGCGAATCCGCTGTTTCCCGGGATCAATCCTGAGCCGATTTTGCCGCACGTGGCGCTGCTGCAGGAAACGGTGGTGAAAGAGAAGTGCCATGCTGGCCTCGCGGTCGACGGGGATGCCGATCGCATCGGCGCGGTTGCGGAAGACGGCAGCTTTGTAGATTCGCACAAATGCATGTGCGTTCTGCTGAAATGGCTGCTGGAGTACAAAAAGTGGCCGGGCGATGTGGTGCGCGCTTTCAACACGACCGGCATGATGGACCGGATCGCCGCGAAGCATGGGCGCAAGCTGCACGAGTGCAACATCGGCTTCAAATACATTGCCGATCTGATGATGGACCACGAAATTCTGATCGGCGGAGAAGAATCGGGTGGCATCGGCTACGGCCGCTTTCTACCCGAACGCGATGGCATTCTCAACGCGCTGTTGCTGGCCAATGTGATGGCGGAAGAAGGCAAGCCACTCGGCCAGCTAGTTTCGGATCTGCAGCGTGAATTTGGCGCCCATTACTATGGGCGGCGCGACCTGCACATTTCCGACGAATTGAAAAATGGCGCCGTGCGGCGCGCGGCCGATGCGCAGACTGTGAAACTCGGACCTTATGCCGTGCTGCGTAAGGAGAATCGCGACGGGGTAAAATTCTTTCTGGACGCACCCAGAAATGGCAACGGCGCCGATCCGTGGGTGCTGTTTCGCGCATCCGGAACCGAGCGCCTCCTGCGGATTTACGTGGAGGCGGCGACGCCGGAACTAGTAACTGAAATTCTTGAAAACGCCGAGCGGTTTGCCCTGCACGCGTGATTGCGGGTTTGTACCGGGATCAAACGAGCTTTGATCATTAGCCCACCGGACATTCGTTTCCGACACTTTCGCGTCTGGTGCGCCCACAAACACGATAGGATAATAACAACACTTCGGGGTCATGATCGAAACGGAAACCATGCCGGTGCCAGCCGATACGGCTGAGTCGCGCCGCTACAACCGCATCAAGCGGTGGATGGGCGTAGGCGATTTTGCGCTTGGACTCGGCCTGCTGATCGTGTTGCTCGCAACCGGTTGGACCGGCACGCTGCGCGATCTGGCCTATCGGGGCGCATCGCAGAACTACAGCCTGGCCGTGTTTTTGTATGTGCTCATGCTGATGCTGATCAGCAAGGTGATCGGGCTGCCGCTCGATTATTACGGATTTCGTCTGGAACACCGCTTCCACCTTTCGAACCAAAGGTTGCGTTCGTGGCTCTGGGATGAATTCAAGAGCATGCTCGTAGGGTTGCTGCTGGCCACGGTTGTGGTTGAGTTGATCTACTCTCTGTTGCGACACGTCCCGCAGCACTGGTGGTTGATTGCCTGGGCGGTGTTCCTCGGACTGGTCGTGTTGCTGGCGCAACTTGCGCCGGTTGTGCTGTTTCCCATTTTTTATAAATTCGAGCCTCTCGAAAACGAAGAGCTGAAAAGGCGGCTGATTGTGCTGAGCGAGCGCGCGGGAACCCGGGTGCGCGGGGTTTACCGCTGGCATCTCTCGGAGAAGAGCAAGAAGGCGAATGCCGCACTCACGGGACTGGGGGCGACGCGGCGCATTATTATCGCCGACACCTTGCTCGATAACTATTCCGACGACGAAATCGAGGCTGTTCTGGCGCACGAACTTGGACATCACGTACACAAGCACATCCTTAAGAGCATTCTCGTGCAAGCCGGCATCACCTTCGTTGGTTTCTGGCTGGCGAACGAAGTCCTCCGCTATGCTGTGGAACAGCGTCACATGTTCGAAACCCTGTCCGACTTCGCAAACTTTCCGCTTCTGATCCTGGTCTCGACGGTGCTTTCGTTTCTGTTGATGCCGGCCCTCAATGCGTACTCGCGTTTCAATGAGCGGCAGGCTGATCGATACTGCTTTGAGTCGGTGGCGAGCGTGGAGCCTTTCATTTCATCCATGAACAAGCTCGCGGAGCAGAACCTGGCGGAGAAAGCGCCAGCGCGCTGGATAGAGTGTCTCTTTCATTCACATCCCGCAATTGCCAGGCGCGTGGCGGCGGCCGAGAGTTGGGCCCGGGCGCACTAGAAAGTTCGCTAATTTCGCAATCGGGAAATTTGGCAATTCATAAATCAAGACAAGCCTCTCGAATTAGGCATCGATTGTGGTTGAAATTTTTGCCATCAATCGCCAAACTACCGAATTACAAATTCTTCTTCAGGATCTCCTCTACCCGCCTCAAGTCTTCTTCGGTGTCGACTCCCACCGTGTCGAAAGGCGTTTCGGCGACGTAGATGGGGACGCCGTTTTCCAGGAATCGCAATTGCTCGAGTCGTTCGACGCGTTCAAGTGAGGACTCGGGCCAGCGGACGAACATGTCCAGGGCCTTTTTTGTATGCGCATAGAGTCCCAGGTGCTTGTAGTAACGCGGGTGAATGCCATCGCGGTCGTGGGGGATGGTGGCGCGCGAAAAATAGAGCGCTTTGCCGGAAGTATCGGTCACAACCTTCACGGCGCCCGGATTGTTGATGTCCACTTCGGCGGCGGGCGTTCTTAACGTGCCTACATGGATCCCGGGCGTTTGCATCAAGGCCAGCAGGCTTTCAATGTGTTCCGGCAGTGTGAGGGGCTCGTCGCCCTGGATATTCAGATAAACGTCCGCTGCGAGCACGTCGGAAATTTCATGGGCGCGCTCGGTGCCCGAGCGATGCGCGGGAGATGTCATTCGCACCGAGATGCCACGTTGCTGGCAGCAGCGTAAGATCTCGTCCGAATCGGTGGCCACGATGGCCTGGTCGAGCGATGGGCAGCGTTCGACAGCGCGGTACACCCAGGCGATCAGCGGTTCGCCGGCAATTTCGCGCAGCATTTTACGCGGCAGGCGAGTCGAAGCCAACCGTGCTGGAATTACAGCGACGACTTTCATGGACACAGTTTCGCACGCGGAGGGCCGGTTGCAAACTAGATTGCATCTTTCTCCGCACGGTGCTGACGCTGGGCCGGTCAGCGAATTGGATCCGGGAACATGAGGCCGCCGTGGTTCCAGAGATTGTTGACACCGCGATCCAGCTTCATTGCAGATCCGGACCCCAAGTCGCGCTCGAACATCTCGCCGTAGTTTCCAAGGGCCTCGATGGCGCGCGCGGCCCACTCGTCGTCCAATCCCAGGAATTGTCCCCAGCCGCGGTGCGCGCCCAGCAGACGCCTGACAACAATGTCGTCGCTCTTCTTCATCTCCTTTACATTCGGCTGCGTGACCCCAACTTCCTCGGCTTGGATCAGAGCTTGCATGGTCCAATCGACGATCGCACGCCACTGCGGATCGTCCGCACGAACCGCCGGAGCCAGCGGGTCGTTCGCTATAACGTCAGGCATGATCACATATTTCGGAGCCAGGTGTTTGAATGCGATGCGCTCATAGGCCAACTGCGAAACATCGGCGGTGACCGCGGCGCAATTCCCCGTGACCAAGGCAGCTTCCATCTCGCCTTCTTCGGAAAATGGCCCCGGTATGTACTTGATCTTTACTCGCTCCATGTAGTTGCTCACCTGAGCTTCGATTTCCGTTCCAATCAGGAAGCAAACCTTCTTGCCCACAAAATCTCTGGGTGAGTTGATGCCGAGAGTCTTATCGACGAGAAATCCCTGGAAGTCGTAGAAGATGGGCCGAGCGAAGCTGAAGCTCCCATTGTCATTGCGGAAGTTGAGGGAACCGGTCGCGAGCAGGTCGATCGCGCCTGACTTGAGCGCGGCCAGGCTACTGGCTTCGTCGCGGAAGTACTTGATCGTGGCCTTCGCATCCGCCCCGAGAACCGCGACTGCAACCGCCTTGCAAATATCGTCGTCAAAGGCGGAATGATTTCCGTGTGCGTCGGCCAGCGTCCACTCGGGTTCTTCGATGTCTACGCCGCAGGATAAGGTTCCGGCGGCGCGAGTCTTCGCGAGGGTTGGGCCAACTGCTGAACCGGCAGACGCCAGCGAAGTGAGGTTGGCAAACAGGATGGCTGAAAGAAAAAAGACGAGCAACGACATGTTTTTTCGCATAAACGGTTGGTCGTATTTTGGCGCATGGTTACTCACTGCGCAAGTCACACCTAAGTAAAGAAGGGCGACCGGCCAAGAATCCGATCGCCCTTTGTCGTGGAGAAGTTAGTTGGTCGGCCAGCCCGGTGTGGTCGGCAGACCGGGATTGCTGCTGGGCCGGGGGTTGAAGTCGGCCGGAGCCGGGTCGACCAGTACGCCGTTTTGGTAATCGGTCGGCACAATTCCCAGAATGCGGCATCCATTTCCACCCCAGTGCGGCAGGCTCGTGACCTGCGCTTGAGGGATCATCGCGTAACTCGCCGGAAGCGGCGGAGTCGTGCCCGCCAGACGGCCATTGTCAAAGGCGGAGAACAACGCGCCGATGGGCGTGTCTTTACCGTCAGACGGGTTCAAGTGCGCCTGGCCGTACTGCTTCAGTCCAAGCTTCTGGGCTGAGGCTTCGTCCGGAAGGTCCGCGAGCGGAGTCAGGTTAAAGAGCCCGTCGATGAACTTGATGATCGAGCCGTGTTCCGATGCTTCATGCGAAACCCCGTGCACAACGCCGTAGGGAGAGATCACGATGGCAGGGATGCGAGGTCCCTGCTCGAGAGCGTTGCCCAGAGGATCCCAGTTGCGGATATTGGGCTGGGTGTGGTCATAGAGGCCATCGCTTTCATCGTAAGTAATGATGATAGCGCTCTGCGACCAGTACGGGCTGTTGGCGATGGCGTTGATTTCATCGGCCAGCAGCGCTTCGCTGATTTGTGCGTCGGAATAGCCGGGGTGGTCATCGGCGCCGAGGAAGTTTGCTTGTACGGACGGGCTCGGAGACCGCGGAGTCAGGCCGTCGTTGTTGCCGTAACCACTACGGACGTAATAAACGCCGCCGGTGCCGGTGCCGGGCAAGGCGGTCGCGTTAATGGCAGTGAAGAAGTCCGAAAGTCCCTTCATGTGATTTGACGTCTCAGAGGCATTGTTGGCCTCGTAGCCAAAGTACTGCGGGGCATCGTGATGGGCGATATAGGTTGAATGCGTCGCCACGCCGCCGGTATCGGTCGGCTCCAGATCATAGCCTTCCTCGTACCAGGCCCAAGCCACAGGCGGCTTGTTTTCGCCGGCGATCTTCTTGATGTCAGCCTGCACATCCAACAGATCGAAAGCCGGGTTGGCATCTTGCGCGGTGATGTTCAAAATCTGGTTCCCCATGAAGGTGAGCGGCAACGAAGCGAACGTCAGGTTCGAAGAGGGATTGGTGGAAGGAGCGCTACCGCTTTCCGTAGGCTGGTTCTGGCCTGGCCCCGGGAAGATGTCCAGTGCCGAACCCCAGAAGGGCTGCGGATCGCCGGTCACGGGCAGTGCGCTGTTGTTTTTGTCATTGTTGCTGCCCAAACCGGGATGCTTAACCCACTGCGTGACACCAGACTGGCCGGCAATCATGGCGATCGCGTTCGGAGTCGAAGGCCCAATCACCGTGTCGAAGAAGTTGTCGAACAGGGTGAAGCGGTCCGCATAGTTCCACAGGAAGGGCGCCGTGGTGCAGTCAACGTGGCTGACAACCAGTTCGCCTTTCTGTTTCTGCGCAAGCGTCGGAGCCGGCCCTGTGTAGGAGTAGCTGCCGCTGCCGTTGTTGGTCAATGTTCCCGACAGGCCTTCCTCGGTGAAAGCATAGCGGTCATTCTGCGCCACGTTATTGACGAGATCCAGCTTGGCGTCGATTGCCGTGTGGCCATGGTTTACGCTGTCGGTATCTTCGGGGTAAAGCAGTACCGTCTGGTTATTGGTATTGACGACCGACTGCGGAATCAGAAACGGCGAGATGGTGCCGACAGTGCCATCTGTATTTACGATCGGCTGAACGAAGCCGGGCGTTTGGCTGGCCGGCTGCGAAAACAATCCGTTCGCGCCGGGATACGTGGCGAAGTAGAAGTCGAAGGACCGGTTTTCCTGGAAGAGCACGAATACATACTTGATATTCTGCCGAAGCAGCGCCAGCTTCTTTGCATTGCTAAGCATGGGCTGCTTCTCAAGGTTGCTGGTATAACGGGCAACCATAGCACTGGAAGGGGGAGCAATTTCGACCAGCTTTGTCTTTGCTGGTGCCTTTACGTCGTTGGCGACGGCTGCTAACGGGTTCAGCACAAGTACAGCGGCCAGCATGGAAGCACAGAACTTAAGCCATGGGCTAGAACTCATAAGGTATCCTCCGGCACATCAAGGTGATGTTTCCATTGCTTCGGGGCATAAATACACGTCGACCCAACGGGAAAATCAGCTCATTCACCCATGGGACTCTTCGTGGCTGCGGGTCTGGAGATTTATCGAATGTAAAAAGCAGTCCGCATGCAATCGCGCACTGCGATTCACGATGGAACCGCGATTGTGCTCGGGCTTGCACTTCACAGTCGAACTCCGTGACCCGGTTTACGGGCACACCGGCATCACTACTTCCGGTAAGTTGAGAGAGCATGAAAGTGCATCAGACTCCAATCAAGTTAAGAGTTATTTACAGGAAAATGAACCGTTGATGAATTACGAGAGGTCGCGAGGAAGACTCTGAGGAAATCTGGAGATTCAACTGCTGAAATGAAGATGTGGGCGTCCCGCAGTTACTTGAGAGAAATTGCGAGCTAACGCTCCGTGGATTCGGCGGTCTGGAGGTCGAGGCTGACGCGTTCGCCGTTGATCAGGACCGATCCCTGATCGACCAGTTGCTGGCCGGTGCAGTCATAGGCCTCGTAGCAGCGGAGAGCGTCGGCGGGAAAGAAGAACTCAACCGCCTCGTTTCCCTGCGTCGCACTGGGCGCCTGCGTCGCACTTGCCCCCTGTGCCGCGCCCGGCTTGTCATCCTGATGGATCGTTGTGCTGAAGGCGATGCCGTCGAAATCGAGGTCGCCTTTGAAGTATGCCATCATCGGGCGCACGAGATGCGCTATATGGTCATCAAACGCGAGCGCTGCCAGCTTGTAACGGCTTCCGGCGGCCACGGGCAGCGCGGTGCTTACGGAGAACTCCAGATAGGCCCCTTTTCGGAACGCAACCACGGCAGGCGGCGCATAGGAAACGAAATGCGCTTGGGGGTCGAGCTCCTTGGCGACCAGGTCGATCATCTTCTGGTCAGAGGCCTGAATCTTCGCCAGCGCTTCGGGTGACGTATCGCGCGGCGGGGTTGCGGGAGCAGAGGATCGTGCCGCTGACCGCGGAACCGGGGCTGATCCTGAAGCAGCGGAACCCCTGGCTGACCCTAGGCTCTTTGGCGGCGTACCGGCATCTTCTTTATCCAATTGTCGAGCCGCGTCTTGAGCGGCCTGGTCCGTCAAATAAAGCAGGAATGGCTCGCCATTGAAGTAGAAGTGACCGTCGAGAACAGCTGCCTGGCGGTCGCTTTCATTTTTCGCCGTCACCAGGCGCACGGCCGCGCCTTTCGACAGTGCCAGCACGAGGTTTTCCGGGTGTTCCGCGTTCATGCCCATGGTTTTTCCCCGGATATGGTGGGAAATCTCCATGGCGAAGCCTTCCACGTCGGGATTGTCACGGAATGCGGGCACAATGATTTCGAAAATGGGCAGCATCACATCCTGAAACGTGCGCACGGCGCGGTGGCTCTTATTGACAAGTTCGGTTGAATACGACGCGAAGTAATTTCCGGTGAGCTCGATCACCGTCATGCCGCCGTAGTTGTCGAAGCGGAGCGAGCGCTGGTCGGCGCGCTCCTGCTGCGCCTGCTCCAGGTCAAGAACGCGGCTGAAATAGAACGGGAAAGGGAAGATGTGGCCCTGGACTTCGGCGCCGACGGCCTGCAACTGCTTGAAATACTTTTCCTGCAGGGCGCGCATTTCCGGACTTTTGATTTCGGCGGGAGTGAGAACTTGCGCAGCGGCAAGGCTCGCGATTCCGGCCACGACGAGCGCGGCCAACCAACCTCTACTTTTGCGCGTAAACAATCCCCGGGGCTCCGTAAGGAGGATCAGAAACCATCCGAATGTAGGCGATGAGAGCCTGAATTTCGGATTTCGACAAAGTATATCCGTAGGGAGCCATGAGCGGCGACTTATTGAGAGCAGGTCCGCCGTGCGAGATGATCGCGGCCAGGTCGGCATCGCTCATCTTGTTCAGCGTATCGCCTTCGGTGAACGGATGGGGCTTGACGTCGAGGTTGTCGTAATTAGAGACGCGCTCGGGCGAGGACTCCTGGTTGTGGCAGCGGGCGCAGTATTGATCGTTGAGTTGGCTGCCGAGCGTTTCCTGATAGCCGAGAGCGATCTCTTCGAGTTTTAGCTCCACGGTCTTGCCGGCTTTGGTCGTGGTTGAGGCCGTGAGCTGATAGCGGCCGGGAATCGTGCCCATCGAAATGTTCGAAGTGAATTGCCCGCTGGAATCGGTGAGGCCGGCCGCGGGGTCGAGATAAATTCCGTTCGGCCCATGGACGACGACGAGCGCGCCAGTAACCGCAGCGCCTTGATCGTCGTTGACCTGCACGACGACTGGCTGCGGAAGCGGCGTGCCCACTTCGGCCAGTTGCTTGCCGCCGCTCGATTCGACGATGGCGGCGCCGTAAGCTGTGGGGTTGGGCAGGGAATATGTCGCTGCGGCATGCTGCGTGCACCCGATGTGCAGGGCCGCAGCAAGAATTACGATCAGGATGCAAGCGGTGCGCTTCATCGCTTCTTCGCCTCCTGTTTTTCGCTTCCTTTTTGGCTCATCAGGAACGCAGTGAGCGCGTGGGCGTCGTCGTCGCTCATGTTACGCTTCGGCTCCTGCGTGCCGGGCCGCAAGGCCGCTGGATCCTTCATCCAGTTGTAAACCCAGGCTGCGGTGAGCCGCGAACCAACGTGGGCCAGCGTAGGCCCGATGTATCCCTTGTCCTGTTTCGTATCGATGATGTGACACGACTGGCATCCGTACTTCGAGTAGTAGAGCTGCCGGCCGAGTTCCACCTGCGCCACCGGATAACCGCCGAGTGGCATGGAATCGCGGTCCACCTTGGGCGATTGATAGACGGTCAGGATGTAGTCGGCGAGCGTGTTGATCTCCGCGTCGCTGAGATTGAACTTCGGCATGCGGCGAATGAGCGCGGGCCGTAGCGTGTTTGGATTGCGGAAGAACTGCACCAGCCAATCGCGCTGCACCGAGCTGCCTTCCCAGGTGAGGTCGGGCGCCATGTCGCCGCCGCGTCCGTTGATGGCGTGACACTCGAAACAATTCAAGTCGCTGATGAGCTGGCCTGCCTTGCCTGCGGGCTCATAATGCGAAGGCGGAGGCGCAGGCACCGTTTTCGCCGCCGGGATCGTTAGCGCCCGCTCGTTGTG
>Ga0074045_10001389_pt1 | contig 23347 bp, 20 predicted proteins | sample BogForMeECP23OM2_FD_94442 | JGI IMG/M metagenome (GOLD analysis project Ga0074045, IMG submission 94442) | Bog forest soil microbial communities from Calvert Island, British Columbia, Canada - Bog Forest MetaG ECP23OM2 | ecosystem: Environmental > Terrestrial > Soil > Wetlands ... | reverse complement strand
TTCCCCGCTATCCTGCTCGCCAACATGAAAGCAGCAAGTTGATCAACGTCGCCTGTTTGATCCCAGGTCTCTATACGGTTTGTAGTGGTAAAAAAAGCTACTTTCTCGTTACCATCCATCGCTTCTGTTCGTTTTTCAAGAATTAGGATTGTTGTTACTACATCTACATTATTAAACCACCGGCCTTCTCCAGAAACAACAATCTGCCGAATCTTGAAACATCTCATTAATATTTCCCGGAACCGTCTTCCCCACTCGACAGCCAACCAAGAATTAGAGGTGATAACTCCGATCCGACCATTATCTCCTATCAAGTCACGCAGTTTGAGTACCAAATAGGCATATAAGTCAGCTCTGCCCCCAAGCGTAATGCCGGGTGAGCAGTCATGTGCAAGGGTGTCTCGTAATGAACCAAGAGATGGATTCAGGGCTTCAATATCCTCGAATTGCACAAACGGCAGATTTGATATTACTGCGTGCATAATTGGAAAGTCACGGACGACCTCATCGCCAGTATTTGGATCATTGAATGGTACCGACTGCCCTGTTTCCAAAGCAAAGGCATCGTGGCGAAACACTTGCACAACCTCACCCATGCCTAATGGGTCAGACAAGGCAATAGAGCAAAGTTGCAAAGGAAAAGCATATTTGTCGCTTGCCCACGTTCCGACCAGCGCATCAGCAACCCCAATCCCCACACTCCGTTTCAGGTCATAGGCAGCCCTAGCGATTGTCCCCGTGCCACAACACGGATCGATCACCGGTACTGTGCGATCCCTGATCGCCAGCCTGACCAATAAATCCGCAAGCGGTTTGGGAGTTGAGAATTGTCCGGCCAATTTCTTCCTGGAATAAGCCAATGCTGTATCGATAACCGCATGGAAGCTATCCTGACTAATTGAATCTAGCCGGAAGACTTTCAAAAAACAATTAAGCTCAATCAGCCCGTTCCAAGTTGCCGCGTCGAGATGCTCCTGCCCGATAGCAGGGCGGAATACATTCATGAAATCACATGAAGAGGCTATGCTATCAAATATAACTATAGCATCTTGCACACTGGTCTCCGCCTGAATAGTTTCAACAGCACCGGCTGCAATATTGAAACGTTTAAGATAGTGAGCAAATAAAATCCGATTGAGCCAATTAATCAGATTGACACGGGCTATCCCTTGATATACTGTACAACCTGGATGTTCAATCTGGTTTTCAGTCCACCAGAACCTAAGCTCTGCCGCAAAAGTAGCATCCCTCTGACAGGCTACCTTAACTGCCTGAGATAGTGTTGGAATGAAGCGATTCAGATAGTCGAGGAATAGTGCATCACCGATTGCGATTTCAGGACGGGCTCCGTTGACCTGACCATAATCCAGCAGATCATTAAGGTCATCAATTATCTGATGCAACAACTTTACCCAAACTGAATGACTGGACAAGACATCTGACCTGCGTTTAATGCCGGTAGCTGGCCAAGCTTTTTGGTGAATAAACGGTCCATTGGTAGTATTTTGTAGATAGAGCACGGCTTCATTCGCATTCCAGACAACAAAACTATTCAAACAAAGACGCCGAGCTTTTTGTTCAGCATTATCTAATAGGAGTTGGTCATTGATAGCAGTGTCCGGCATCTTGAGTTCCCAACCTTGCTGCACCAAAGACCCGTTTTTGTCCCCGAACAATAGAACATCAGGGAATAGGCTGCCGGATTGGCCGGAAACTGTATATTCGCCCCCGGCCCGGAAGATTGCTCTGGATCGACTCATCGCATAGCTGTTTATTTCAGATATTACGTCAATAGCCCAGGCACGTTCGTTATAGCCTGGCGAAGGGATTGGGGACATGGATTATCTTATTCCTTTTCTCGTGATTATATTGGTAACAGGGTTACGGTGCATATTGATTTGTATCCCTGGCACTTCAATTAGCCGCTCATATGCAACCTTAAGATAGTCAATGGCATCCTTCTTAAATAAATGCACATCCTCATTTTTCTCAATCCCGGTGAAACTCCGGCCTTCCAAAGCAGCCGCAACAAGAAAACTGCCACTACCGAAAGAGTTATCTAGTACGATATCGCCGGGGTCAGTATAAGTACGTATTAAGTAGCGTGCTAGCTCAACGGGCTTTTGAGTTGGGTGCCAGACAGTCCCTTCACTTTCTGCCGTCTTAAAGTAAACGACATCTGTCGGGTACCTTCCACCGTTGCTTTTCACATGGCGCGGCAAGAAGTCCCCATAACTCCCGGACAACTGATCCTTACGGACCCCCTTGTCATATGCCCCACCTTCCCCCATCTGCGGGTTGTAGGTTGGCTGCTTCCGGTAAAAGACACACACATCTTCATGCTTTCGGAGCGGCTGTTTCTTTGCGTTCAGAAAATTGGTTGGTTTGGATTTTTCCCAAGCAAGCTTGTACTTAAAAAATCGTTCATTAGACAAAATAAGTTTAGCGGTAAAAATACCCTGGGAGGTCAGAACAACAGCTCCATTCGGTTTAACTACGCGTTCATATGCTTTCCATAGCCCTTTTAGATCGATAACACTATCCCACTTATTTTGTGTCGTTCCATATGGCAAGTCACAAAGGACCATGTCAATAGATGAGTCTGGAAACCGCGATAGCACACTGAGACAATCCCCCTCAAATAAAGAATTCTTGATCCTTTCCAGGGAATACTTTGGTGGTAATATTGGTAAAACAGGTGTCGACATAATTACACGACGGACTACTTTTAACTGGACTGGCGTTTGAAGGACATCTTTTTTACATTCCGCTTTATGGTGAGATTGAGCCGATTGAGTATATGTAATCATTTCTGAACCTCCCTTTAACATGTGGGCTCCTCGCATACTTTCAACGTATACTTTTGTTTTTAGTTTACTAGGTACGCAATATTCTGTCAACACATTCATTTGGTATCAGGGTCATGTCATAGTTAGGCATACCCTGTTGTTATCATAGAGCAAACATAATTTACTGGCTTTTTTTGTAGGGAATCGTATATAACATACTCATGGCAAACGATTCGGTACGCAACCCTCGTCGAGACACTTCACAGGTTTATCCTGCAACCGAGGCACTTGTTGTCCGCCCCATAATATTCAATGTCGAGCATTGAGCTTCAGTAATCCTAACGCTGTCTATACAAACAACGACTTTGACCTTACCTTGTTTGGTATAGACTACTAAGGTACACTACCATCATCAACAGATAATTCGGATACCCAATTTTTTTAAGCACCGCCATTTTAAAGGCATGCCCAAACATCATGTCAAGGCGGTCAGGCTTTTTCACTCTTACGAGCTACTTGCCTGCCGCCTTTATTGTGACAGACTAACACTGCTTTTTTTAGCCGGCTCATCTGAGTAGCTCCGGTCACGGTTGATAACCGCCCGGGAAAAGACATGCCGTACATGACCAGCTATTTTTTAACAACTTTAAAAGCCTTTTATTGCCCCGCCATAAGAGATGCAGCTTTAACTCGTACAGTTTGTTCGATTTCTGCCTTCCATTCAGGAGCATGAAGATCGGGGCGGAAGGCGCCGCATGTGTCGAGCAGTTCCCGGATTGCTGCGAAACGCACATTGCGAGACGTGAACATGGCCTCAAAGAGGACCTTGAACTGGCCGAGCGTGAAAGGAACGATATCGAGGCGCATCCTTGTGTCGTCACGGGCATACCAGACACCGATCCGAAACGTCTCAGCGGTATTGCTGTCAACACGGTTGGCAAGGAACATCCCGTAGACCGGCTTTTCATACTGTGTTACCAGCTCCGCTACATGTCTTCGCACAGGCTCCCCTTCCGCAGCTTCCTGACGCGAACTCTCAGTTAAGGTAACTTCCACCGCCACGACGAAGCTATCGAATTCGAATATAAGGTCGGGTCCGTTGCCGGGCGCGGTGCATACAGGCAGAAAGTCTTGATCAATCTTGAAGCGCCGGGCTTTATAGGGCTTGTTTACGAGGCTATCTATGGCGAGAAATGCACGCCATAAAACCCACTCGAAGTATGCCGGCGCCTCCGTTTGTGGAATTGCAATTGACTCCTGGTCGTCGGATTTAAGCCTGCGGCGGGGATTGATAAGCAACTCCATATACTTTACAATCTCCTCCCATTCCTGAGCCTGACGGTTGGCATATTCGTCCTCGTTCAATTCAGACAGAATACTCTCTATTTCGTGACGGATAGCGGCGATATCCGCCGGCGTCTGCACCGATCTCCCGGCAACTGAATAAGGGACCCCTCTCCGGTTGATCTGTGCCACAAGGTCATCAAGAATAATCAAGGCGGCATCCCTGTTGTCAGTCGGTAAGGTTGCCCCTTTGCAAAGGTTAATTAAAAGTGTACGGTCACTGTCAGGTATGCTTGTATCCGCGACAAGCTGCCCCGCCAATACTCGCTTTTCTGGGACGATAGCAATGCCCCGCCCCTTGCTCTGCACAAGCCCTGTGGCTTTCAGGTATCGGAAATTTGTGTCAGCGTAGTCATTGAAAGTACCAGGAACGTACTTGCGCGGCTTCATCCCTGCCGCCGCGACGCTCAGGGCATCTTGGTCAAATCGGCGCTTGTTGGTGGCCGCATCCCTTTCGGACCTCAACGCTAAGATTCTGCTTACTACTTCCTCAAGAGGATTATCTGAAGAAGTGAGTTGAACATGCAATGCCATTTCTAGGAAATTTAACTTGCTTTCGCCGGTACGCCGCTCCAGTTCGATCATAATTGCCAATGTATGCCGCAGGGGGGAAAAGATTCTGAACGAGTAAAGAGGTTCCACCGCCGAAGGAATAAAGTATGCCGAAAGCGAACGCAAAAAACACTCCTGCATAGCCGGCACGGTGTCGAAATCAATCAGCCTGCGCCCGTTGGGAGTAATGGTGAACGGCTCCCCCAGGTCAGATTGAGGTATTCCCGCACGAGCTGGTATTTCGGGGTAAATGAATCCTAACTGGCTCAATCACACTCGCCATTTTCGGCCAAGATCGGACACATCTTTATCAGGGCGTATAATATTTGCTACGCCACTATTATGCAGTACCCAAGCGAACGCTATCTCATTCTCTTTGCCCTTGATACGCCCGCCAAGCGGGGAATTCACCAGGGCAATCAGACCGTCGCGCAGCCGGAACGGACTTCGAACGGTCGTGTTGCCGAAACCCCACGGTCTCACGTTTTCGTTACCACCTTAGAAGCCCACAAATAGATATTCCTTGACGGTATTCTTATTATCGTCCACCTTATGCGCATGAGTGCCAAATGAATACTTGTAATCCACCGGTACAACTTCTACGTGCCGCTTGTGCTTCGCCATAATAGCAATCATTTCGTCCATCGTGGGCTGACTGTTAGACGAATAAGAAACCAATAATATGTTCTCTCTGAATCGCCTGAAAAGCAGATCAAAGGCCTCCGCTGCACCTTTCCTCGATGAAAACGGGGTAGGGTAAGACTTGAATTTCTTTGTGACCGTATGTTGTTGAATCTCGACGCCCTGCCAGGATCGTGACAGGCCCTCAAGGAAGTGATAGCGACGCACATACTCATTATCGGAAAAGGGTGAATAGTATGGCGGGTCAATGTAAATCAAGCCGCGCTCTCGCGGCCTTAACGTCAATGCGTCGCCATTTCTCGCCTTGTTCTTTTTATTGTTATCGAACACGGCACCGTTTACCATGTTTACCGCTTCAAGAAACTGGTCACGGAATGACATCTTGAGGTCCTTTCTCCCGTCATCATACCTGTGCCCGACATAGGTAAAAAATTCCACGAGGGCGTTTTTTCAGGCAGGCACGCATAAGCGCAGACATGGCAATGGCGCGTTTGTATGGATTCTTTAGACCTTTGATATTGGCCCGTAGAATATCTATCAGGCGGTTATCACTGTTAGAAAAATACAGGCCGCGAAAAGTTGTCTCGACAAAACGATCAACCGGCTTACATCTCTCCAGCAGGGCCTCGGCTTCCGCATGAGACAATGTGATCTCGTTGTTCTCGATCATGGCCTTGGCGAACACTGTTGACATAGCCATGTAGTCGTTGCTTATTACAGCCTTGCCGTGGGATTTCAGCATGTACCCAACTACCCCGGAACCGGAAAATAAATCTATGGCTGTGTCAAAGTCAAACTGCGAAGCCGCAGCCCAAATCTCAGCCAACAACTTGTTCTTCGATCCCATGAAGCGGGTTGGAGGGTACTGCAAGGCTTGCTGCGGCAGCGGGGGCGGTACCAATTGCAGATTGAAACGCTGTATAGGCGGTACAGTAACAATAACGTCTTCCCCTGTCCGCCTGGTGCCGTTAGAAGAAATATAACGCTTGGTTTGCACTACCTCCATAGAAAACCTGCTATATAGCTCATGCACGAGTGGATGATTTGAGTTCGTCAGAACGATGTGACAACCCAACTCGTGCAGCCGTACCACCTCTGTAGACAGTTCTATATGATCCTCTTCGTAAAACTGTTCCTTGGTGTATCGTTTAAAGTCGGCATACTCGGAAACAGGCAAATAGGGCGGGTCAAGAAAAATAAAGTCACCTGCCTCCGCATAGTCCCGTAAAACAGTCTTGTAGTCAGCGCAAATGATCACGGTATCTCTAAGGATGGAAGAAGCCGCCTTAAGAGTCTCTTCGTCGATGATTTTCGGGTTCTTGTACCGGCCAAATGGCACGTTGAATCGGCCTTGCTTATTCACACGGTAAAGACCGTTAAAACACGTCCTGTTTAAAAAAATCGTGCGCGCAGCAGCATCGGTCGGCAAGAACGTGGACCAATCCTGAGCACGAACAGCATAGAATACATCTTCCCGGTTCTGATAGTGCCTGAGATTGGCAATCACCCCGTCTACATCATTTGCCACAGCTTGATACAGGTTTACCAACTCCGGATTGCTGTCTGCGATGATTGCACGGGCAGGCTTAACCACAAAAAACACCGCGCCGCCTCCGAAAAAGGGTTCGATATATCGTCCGTAGCTCTTAGGTATTTTTGGCAGAAGCTCATCCAAGAGCTGTGTCTTACCGCCTGCCCATTTCAAAAGAGGCCGGCTGTGCGCCCGATTGACATTGACTGGATATGACAGTTGTGTTTCAAGCTTCATCTTGCTACCCTCCGTCGTCGCGTCGAATTATTATACCAATTATTGGGGTCCAGGGGGATCGTGCCCCTTGGATACGTCCCTCGATGGATGCACAGGTCTTGCTCTTTCACGCCTGCCCGACGTTCTCCCCAACGCCATATAGCCGGTCCGCTGTTCGCTGCGTATATGGATTCTGCCTCATGCTTCCTGCACACACCGTTTCCGGCAGTGCTCTCGCCCTGGCGGCGTTGTCACGGAACTGCCTTATGTCTCCATAAGGGTACAGCAAGTGCGTCATGACAGGTTTAGGATTATTCTTCCCTTTTGAAAAGGGAGATAAGCCTGGAGAGAAAGTCGCACACTTTTTCCCATAGAGACTTTGCTGTCGGCAACAGTGTTGCCGACGCCTTTTTAATTTTTTCGAGGATACGGGGAAGGACCTCCTCGGCAACATATTCCCTGAACTCGCTCAATTTCTCCATAAGGCGGCCCAAACAGCTCCCGATAGCTGCATGGAAATGTTCGATTACCCTTTCCAGGATATACGCTACATAAACCTCTACCGCCATCCTGCCAAAGTTTGACAACTCCTCCCGGTGCCTTAATAAGTGTTCCACTACGCGTTCTACGGCTTTCATTCATCCTCCTATAAAGAACCCGCACGAGAGTAATACGCTTCCAGTGCGGGCTTTAAGGGTTTTTATTGTCCGTAATTGCAGCTGAGCACCCAAAACGCCACTCATAGGCGCCTTGAGTGCTCGGTTAGTCGGGAAGGTTGAAAGCAGCGCTAACCGGACAATGGTCGGATACATTTTCCCAGTAGTAGCTGCTCTCCTCTTTGTGGGTTTTACGGTCGAGACGGCATGCCCCTCCGACAGAAACACCCTCAAGATGCGGCGCGAGGGCAGGAGACACAAGGATATGGTCAATCCTTCCGCCGCACTTCACTGTCATTGCATTGGTGTCTCCGGCGTTCGCCAAAAGAAACCCTGTTTTATTGACAAAGGGCTGGAGCTGATTTAAATCCTCTCCCTTCCTGTCAAAGGAGTTCATGTCGCCCAAGAGCACCATGTTCTTTCGGGCAACCTTTTTCCTGTTAAATATTTTGGCGAGCACCTTCCACTGCGCCTGCCTGGTGCTAATATCCTTTTTCCGGCTCCCGGACTTGAGGTGAACAACCATCACCTCAAACATAAAGCCGGTTTTACCGTACTCAAACTGCCCCAAAAATCCCGGCCTCCTCTGCCTGTGACCGAGATTTAGTTCATCAAACTTTTCGAACCGCAAGGGTTTGATGTTCCCTCCGTTAAAAAGCAGGCCGACTTTTTGAATGGGATAATCAGTGGCAACGAATTTCCAGTTCTTTCCGAGAGACTGAATTGCCATGCGCCGGAACAAATCGGGGTCAGTAATCTCCTGGACTCCGACCACGTCAAATCCCTTAATCTCGCTGAATAGGGCGCCATAGTCCTTTTTATAATTTCCAAACCACTCGATGTTAAATGTGGCCACAGAAAACGTCTTCTTCTTCTTCTGCATTTTTATCTCCTTTTTGGGCACACCGAGCACTCAATTCGCCTATAAGCAGCGTGTTATGCGCTCGGAGGGGTTATAAATCTGCGGCGGAATATTAAACAGCAGACTTTGACTGAGGCAGTGCAATTGAAAAGAAAACAAAGGCGTGATCTGATGCGAAAACTTTTTCTTCAACTTCAGGAAAACGCTCGAAGTCAAGCGCGACCGTAATACCGTTTTTTCTGTTCAGGAAAGCCGTATCTTTTCCCTTAGGCAGTCCTCTTCGTTCAATGTGTGGAACTTCTCTGCTCTTAATGGAAAGCGACGGGCTTAGCAATATGTAGTCAAAGTGGGTCACTATGTTGCCTGCAGCCCAATAATGCGTCCAGCGCTCATCCTCAGGCAGCCGGCCCAGTACGTCCTCCATTCCCAGATCAAGGAGCGGTGTGAGCGTTGCGGAGTCCGGCAGATCATTTAGGTCTCCTACTACTGCAAAAGAAGCAGTTCCAAACATCCCGCCAGAAAATCTTTTCTTCACAATCTCTGCGACACGTTCGCCCTGCCTTTGCCTTTTGGCGTCTGCGGCCTCTTTATCTGCCCAGGTTTTGCCAAAGCGGGATTTGAAGTGGTTTGCAAAAATGGTAAGGAGGGCGCCGTTGACATCCAGATTGACTTCGAGACAATCTCTGCTAAAGAGATAGTCTCCGTTGTCGTCCTTTTCATCTTTATGGCTTCTTACAGCGGTAATGGGAAACATGCTCATCACTCCGATATTCAGCAGCCTTTCGTAATGTCCTGCAACGAGCATCGTATAGGGATAGGCGTCGTTCAGGCAGCTTTTATTGAAAACATCAAGCGCTGTCATGCTCTCAACCTCCTGCATGATCAGTACGTCAGGCAAGCTCTCGTCGCCGCGCTTTAAGGCTAGTGCCGCAAGCTTCCGAGATTCCTGGTGGCTCAAGAGTTGATTGTCATCAATTGGGGCAGGAAGATACCTGTACCCTTTGGGCACCTCTTCATAATGGAATTGACCCGGGGCCTTGAACCCGGCTTTATACAGCACAAACAGGTTATGCATGTTGGCAGTGCAAACGGTGATTTTTTCCATTTTTTCTCCTTTCAAACAAAAAAAAGGCCGGCGACCCGAATAATCGGGTTGCCGGCCTTTAAAGGTTTATACGTTGTTGCTTTTACTGGATCTTGCTGTCAGTTGCTGCGCACTATCTCATCAAAGGCCCTTTCAAACGCAGCGTCAGTCATGAAGGCCATATAGTCCACCACCATCCTTTCAATAGATGTTGACAAGCAATAGCGGGCATCCATGGCCTGCACCCACCTCGTGACAAATGCGTCCTCACCCCTTTGAAGCTGTTCACAGCAGGCATCAAAGAGCATGTGGAACATGCACTCCCGTTCCCTTCTGACCGCTTCTGCTGCGGTATGGACATAAATCGCCTTGTAGTTAAACGCCAGCAATGCCTGAAGTGCCTGAAATGTCTGCTCTGAAAAGGAAAGGATGGCATCGCCGCAACTCTCCCTTACAACATCATCAATGAGAGCTTTCCTGATCGAAGCTTCCGTATCGCCTAAAACTGAGCCGATCTTCTCAGGGATGTCACCTCTATAGATAAGCCCAAGCGTTATAGCATCCTCAATATCCCGCCCAATATAGGCGATGACGTCAGATGCGCGTACCACGCAACCTTCAAGTGTCGCCGGTATTATGGCCTTGCTGAAGTGCGCCACCATAAAGCAGCTATTTAGTTCTGCTTCGAACTGTGACCTTGACTTCATATAATCAGGCACATATTCTCTGACCAGCACCTCACCGTTATGGCAGAGTATGCCGTCAAGCACAGGCATTGACAGCCTCAGCCCCCTGCCCTGATCTTCAAGCACTGTCAGTATCCGTGCGCTCTGGGCATGGTGGACGAAAAAGCCGCAGCCCGTCTCCATGCAGAGTCTGTTAAGGCAGTCTTCCCCTGAGTGGCCGTACGGCGGGTGCCCCAGATCGTGTCCGAGAGCAATAGCCTCTGCAAGGTCTTCGTTCAACCCAAGCTCACGGCAAAGCTGCCTGGCAATATGGTTTACAAGCTGCACATGCAGCCACCGCCGGGTGATTCCCTCACCTGAATTCTCCGGGAATACCTGCGTTTTGTTGTATCTGGTATATGCCACTGAATTGATGATCGACCCCGTGTCCTTAAAAAAGTCTACTGATGCTGCTGTTTTCATAGCTTCCTCCTTTCAAAACAAAAAAAGGCGGGCAGCCCGAAAAATCGAGCTGCCCGCCTTTTTTATAGTGATTACCGGTTGCCTATATTCTGTTTAAAACCCACTTCAGACTTTTCCTGTCTGCCTCAGTCAGTTCTGAGAGTGCCCTCACAACAAGCCAAGGGTTCTCCTTTATAAGAACTTCTATCCTTTTATATATGCCGGAGCTATCAATCAGGCCCCTCTCTTTTGCAACGTGCTTGCCGCCCTTCATTGTGCACCTCCTTTTATCTGCTGTCCGTTAATAGCCGCTATCGCTTCAGACTGTGACTTCTGCGCAGAGCTGATTAATCCTCTTACTCCTGTAACCACGGAAAAAATGATGACCACCGCTGCCGCTACTACTGCTATCACTGTTAGTATTGATCTGCTCATGTCTCCCCCCAAGGGTCTGCTCACAAAAAAAAGCGGCAGGCTTTTTCACTCATAAGAGTTACTTGCCTGCCGCCTCCGGTTACTTCATCTAAAACAGTTACTTCATCACGCTAATATCCTTCCTCCTTTAAAAGCAAAAAAGGCACAGCCCCTTCCAAAGGTCGTGGACTGTGCTCTTTAGAGAATCCAGGTTTTTCAAATGGAACAACTTTAGGGCAACAATTTACCTACGCTGATTTTTTGAGGTGCTTTTGGCATGTCGCTTGAAGAGTGGATTGATCCAAGGTTGATATAAAACCTTAGGGAAATCAATCAAAAAAAACTTTATAATAAAACGTAATTAGATTCGGCAGTGAAGGTTATTTCTAAAAATACTATAATGCTAAAGGCCAACCTTGTAAATAAAAAAAAGCCCTTAACACGAAAACCAATTGAAATGTCGGATAATTCTGTTTAAAAAAATTAGTTCCTCCCCATTTGCCATATAACGGGGGAGTGAACGTTAAAAAAACTCAAAAAAACAAGAAGATCCTTTTTAAAAAACTTTAAAAAAGCAAAAGATTCTTAAACAACTAATTAAAGATAATAGACTTAGTACATTAACGTGATATGATTAAGCTTATTTCTATTTGCCTTTCAGGTTGTTACGACTGTATCAGTCATTGCTCCGTCATCTCTACTGTCACTTGTTACTCTACGCTTTAGTCACTATGTCAGTCACCCGAATGCAAGGAAGGCAGTAGAAGGGGAGTACTTGTGACACACGACGCTTGACGCGTTTTTGATATTGCTATCAGCAAGAAAGCTATAAGCTAGCAAACAAGGCATCATGCCTATTACTGAAAGCATATAGATAGCGAAAGTAATATCTGATAGCGTTCCATGTTGAAGGCACAGCGTTATAACGCAACAATCCATGAAACATTAACAACAGGCTTATCATTTATTTCACCTGGAAGGGAGAGTATTATGAAGATGGGAATTGATGTTGGATACGGTTATACCAAGGTTGTTACGGAGCATTATTCGATAATTTTCCCTTCCCATGTGGGACCTGCCAAGGAATTGTCGTTCTCTCTAAAAGAAGGCGTGGATGCTATAGGAGAAACTATCGAATATGATGGAGAACGATATTTTGTTGGAGAGAAGGCAAGGCATAGCGATGTTACTTACACCCTGAGGACAAGGGGCTGGGTCGAAAGTAAAATGTACGGAGCGCTGCTAACTTCGGCCATTACCAGGGCAATGAACTGCAGCTATGCGGTATCTGACCCTGATGCAGTAATTGTTGTCACCGGCCTTCCCGTCGACTACATGAGAGATAAAACAAAAGCCGAAGAGAGTGTCAGAAAGACGTGTGATGGGATTGCTCTCCACATAGCAGGCATAAATGTAATTCCTCAGCCTTTCGGCTCCTTTTTTGACATGTTTTACGATAATAATGGTGAGATTGCCGGCAGCGCCCCTTTATTCAAACGGCTTGGGATTATAGATATCGGTTATCACACTACGGATTACATCCTTATAGAGGATGCAAAACATAATATCGAGAAGGCGTCCGGAAGTGTTCCCTCCGGAGCCTTTGAGATCTATGACATTGTGGCCCGTGAATTAAAAAACATGTCCGATAGGGATACGGTCACTGCCGAGGAGGCCGAGCACTGTATTAAAACAAAATATTTTAAAGTCTCCGGCCAAAACAAAGACGTGACCACTCTTGTTGATCACGTTCTGTCACAGGTGGGACAGAAGATAACTGGCATTATTAAATCAAAATGGAGCATCGTGGGAGAAGTTGATGTTGTCCTGCTAACCGGAGGCGGGGGAGCACTCATCCAGCAGCATATATCCTCATTAGCGCATACTCATTTCCTGATCAGCGACCCCCAGATGGCAAACGCGAGGGGATACTACAAAAGAAGCGTGCTCCTGGAAAGAAAAATGAAAGGGTAGCACAGGTGGAGAAGACTGAAGTATGTTTCATACGGTTATATCCTGATAATCCGGAGGATGCCCTTATTATTACAGGACTTGGAACAAGAAAAAGAAAAGGGGAGAAATCGAGGGTTATAAAGGACATACTTTACGCCTATTTCAGCGGTGAGAAAATCGAACGGCAGGAATTAAAATCAATAAAAAAATCGACTCCGGAAGATTATTCTGCGTCCTCATCACATAAGGCAATTATAGACCTGGCTGCACGTGTCAAACCGGAAATTGCTGCACTTTCAGCCCATGATAAGGAAACATTAAAAAAGAATCTGGACGAACTCGCAGATATGTTTGTGTAAAGAAAAATATTGGAAGTTTCTCTCCCATTTATCATGAGGGACGCGCCTACAGGTACGCCCCTCATGATAAAAAGTCCCTACGCTCTCTACGCCTTCACATGCGCTGGTATCGTGGAGTATGGCTCTGCACGGCGGGCCCATTCGCTCCCCGGGTATTTCGCCTGCAGGGCATCATACGACGCTCGCAATGCTGATGCATCATGATGCTTCTTATACTCAGCTATGCCCAGATAAAAAATGGCCTCAGGCGTTGCTCCTGCACTAGGGTGCAGGTCAATGATGAAATTTAAGGATTGTATCGCGTTGCTGAAGTGGTTGCCATCGAAAAAGACCTTTGCCCTGCCAAGTTCGAGATGAGCGAGCAGATCATCAACAGGCACATATCCCACGATCCGGTGATGCTCCCTACCACCCTTATCGTGGATTAAAAGGGTCGGGGTCCATGTAATATTAAACTGCTCCATCAGTTCGACCGGCTTGTCAAAAAAGCACTGGGTTTTAAGCGAAATAAAGTAATCTTCCAGGAACTTTTGCACTTTCTGATCTGAATACGGACCCGTATTCATAGATGCACAGCCAATTCAACCCTCGAACCAGAAATCATGATAAACCGGCTTGCCTTCCTTCTTTGCCCTTTTTATTGCCTCGCTGAAGTCTCCTTCCCATCTTATCTCTCCCATAATGACACCTCCCTTTCCAATGATATTCACTCCATAGCCAATCCATATCATTAATCGAAGCAGTTGTCAAATTAGCAAAAAGGCGTGAAATCTATTTTACCGTAATTCCCGTGTTTAATAGCACCCGCTTAAAGCACCTATTTTTGGTGCTTAAGGCACCTACTTTTGGTGCAGTTGGTGAAAACTGGAATTCAGTCTTTTCAAATAGTTGGGTACACCCAGTGGTCAAAACATCCCGTTCCTGCTCGCACGAGTTTGCCGGTGATTATCCTCGCCGCGTTGCTTTCAAGAGTGTCTATTCTGCCTTCAAATGCAGCATCCGCCAAAACAGCAGTTGTCCTCTGGAATGATGCAGAAGCAAGAAAACTTTTTGAAAATAATGGTATCTGACTAATCCCAAGCAGCACAGGAACCGCAGTCGGTGCCTTTAAGCTCCTTCTCCTGGTCCTTTCACACTCCCGGTCAAATTCACTTTTCAGAATTGTTTCACTCATTAACAATCTCGACTCTCCCTGATCAGTAATCTTTACAAACCCGGTCATCTGCTTGAGAATTATCTCAAAATGCTTGTCATGTATAACCACCCCCTGCTGCCTGTAGATTTGCTGCGCTTCATCGAGCACATATTTCCACAGGACAGGAGCACCATCAACATGCAGCAGGTCATGAAGGTTTACTGTACGGGCATTCCCGGGTTTTCTTGCTTCAAGCAGATCAATAACTGCCGGAAGTCCGCCGGTAATGTCCATAGTTCTTATAGCCTCTCTGGGCATTGAGGCAAGCTTTGTTCCCGCAAAATCTGCGGTTCCGCCGCTATGGAATGTGCGCAGTGTAAGCTGTGTCCCCGGCTCACCTACTGACTGTGCAGCAATAATACCCACCGCATCTCCTGTTCCGGCAGGTTTGCGGCTGCCGACGTCGAATCCATAGCATCTCGCACAAACGCCGTATTGTGCTTTGCAGGTAAGAACAGAGCGCACTTTGACGCTTTCGATTCCTGCACTAGTGATTATTGCCGCGGTTTCAATATCCACAAGAGCGCCATACGATGCAATAACAGTGCGGCTTTCAGGATGCAGGACATTATCTGCCAATATCCTGCCGGTTATTCTTTCTTCCAGAGGTATTACCATTGAACTCCTGTTCCTTAGCGGTCCAAGATAAATGCCTTCGAAAGTCCCGCAATCGTCCGTCGTGACAATAAGATCACGCAAAGCATTCACCAGTCTTCTCGTAAAATAACCGGCCACTGGCGTCCGGAGGGGACTGTCAACCCTGCCTTTTCTGGCCCCGTGAGTCGAAAGAAAAAACTCGAATGCACTCAGCCCTTCTATAAATCCTGATGTTATCGGCACTTCAACAATTTCACCTGTGGGCTTGGCCATCAAACCCCTCATTCCGTTTATTTGACGTATCTGGTTGATATCCCCTCTTGCCCCGGAATCCATCATCATAAAGAGCGAATTGAATTCCTCCGGCAGATTTTCTCTCAACGCGTGAATCGCTTCCGTCGTTATCCTGTCAGTTGCCCTGGTCCAAATGTCGATCACCTTATTGTACCTTTCATCGTCTGACATAAGCCCTGCTTCATAGTGACGTCTTACCTCAGCAGTTTCCCCCTCTGCCTCACAGACAATGGCCGTCTTTTCAGAAGCGACCTGCATGTCGTCAAGGCAGAGCGATATGCCTGACATTGTCGCATACTTAAAGCCCATGACCTTCATCTCATCCAGAAATCTGATCGTTTCTCTGGCTCCGCACTTTTCGTAGCACAACTCTACTAAATCTCCAAGGTCTTTTTTTTTCATTAACTTATTGATAGCCTTAAATGAAATACCCGGCGGAGTTATGGCAAAGAAGAGTACCCTGCCAACCGTTGTACTTACCAGAGAGCCATCGATTCTGACGTGAATACAGGAATGTTCTTCTATGATATTGTTTGCGTACGCAATACACACTTCTTCCACATCAGAAAAAAACATTCCTTCCCCCTTCCTCCCTTTCCTCTCTTTAGTCAAATAATAAATACCCAGGACGATATCCTGGGACGGCAATAAGGCCGGCTTGCCGTTGGCAGGATGAAATAAATTATTAACAGACATCATGAGAACTCTGGCCTCTATCTGTGCCTCAAAGGAGAGAGGCACGTGTACTGCCATCGTATCTCCGTCAAAATCGGCATTAAACCCCGAACATGCCAGAGGATGAAGCCTTATGGCAGCGCCTTCAACAAGGACAGCGTCGAAAGCCTGCATACTTAATTTATGCAGCGTGGGCGCCCTGTTTATTATGACCGGATGCTCGGCAATTATATCGTCCAGGGCATCCCAGACTTCCGGTTTCTCTTTCCCTAAAATTTGCTTTGCCTGTTTAAGCCCCGGAGCAAAACCATTCTTAATGAGCCATCGGTATATAAAAGGCCTGAAAAGCTCCAATGCCATTGTCTTGGGAATACCGACCTGATGAATCTTTAATTCCGGCCCTACAGTAATTTGGGCCCTGCCGGAATAATCGACCCTCTTGGCAAGAAGGTTAGACCTGAATCTTCCACTCTTGGTCCTAATCATGTCTGAAAGGGATTTGAGCGCCCTTTTTTGAGACTGTTTTTCGGCGGTAACATTCCTGCTATTATCAAGCAGGCTGTCTACTGCAGCCTGAAGAAGCCTTTTTGCATTCTGCAGTATGATGTCAGGAGCGCGGATATGAATAAGCCTCCTCAAGCTATGATTTTTGCAGATGACCCTGCTATACAACATGTTAAGATCAGAGGCAACGACATTGCCGTCGTCAAGAAAAAGTATAGGGCGCAGGTCGGGAGGCAGCACAGGCAGCATATCTATAATCATCCACTCCGGTCTATTGCCGGACCTCAGCAATTTATCAAGCAAAGAGAGTCTGCTTCTTTTTCTCAGAGATAACGTGTCATATGCTTTAAGCTCCTTTGAAATGACCTCCATATTAATGCTTTTAAGGAGCGTCTTAATAGCCTCCGCACCGGTCCCGGCATAAAAATGGGCAGATGAGGTCCGGTAGTTTCTGTACTCTTCATGTGATATGATCTGATTTAGTTTAAGACTGCTATCACCCGGCTCAATTACAACATAGCATTCATAACGCACAATTTTCTGGACTTGTTTGGGCGGCAGTCCAATCAACCTTGCAATAATGCTTTTCGGTCCTTTGTAATACCAGATATGGGCAACTGGCGCTGCAAGAGTTATGTGGCCCAGCCTTCCCCTTCTCTCCTTCGGCTCCAGAAGCTCCATACCACAGGACATGCATGCTGCGCCACTCGCCGCCGCACCATTATCAGCACCGCAAGAACATTTGCCTTTTCTTACAGGACCGAAAATTCTTTCACAGAACAGCCCATTTTTTACCGGCTCGCCATTTTTTAGATAAAATGTCTCCGGGGAAGATACCTCGCCATATGACAACAAACTTATTTCACGGGGGCCTAAAAGACCGATTCGGATGGAGTCAAAAACCGTACCATTTGACCTCCACTGTTTGTCATCATTTGAACCCATGCTAATTATTACCTCTTCAGGCTTCTAATCGGTGCGAGGGTTGCGGCAAGCGGGTGTAAAAAAGATTGGATTTAAATTCACGTATTCAAGCCCCTCCTCTATTTCAGCCCCCTGAATTAAAATAAAGGTTAAGGTTATTTTTTCTATCCTTAGCCTTGCCTTTTCTTGTCAGACCGCTTCCGGCTGGTCATTATTGTCCTTTACCATGATAAAGTTTCTATATTCCCGCTGGCTCTTTTGGGACTTGACCTTTCCCAGGTATTCGATGGCTATAGTGTCGCCCTCCACTACTTTCTCCTTATCAAATTCTTTCATGAGTACCGAGTTCAGGAATACCGTTACGATCTTACCTTCCTCAGTTGCAATCTCGGCAAATTCAGCCTCCCCTTCACGTGTAATTGTCGTACCTCTTTTGACGACTTCCCCTTCCAACACATCTCCTTCCTCAGGATGCCAGAACGCCGCATCATTAATAGCCTGTTTCTTCGTTTTTAACTTCTCTGTTAATGCGCTCATGTTTTTTAACCCCCTTTATTTTTTAAGTCTGTTTCAAGACTGCGAACCCAAAACAAAATATTCCATGCCGTCCGCCTCATAACTATCCTTTATTAATTTTTCATAGACGCTTCTGAACTTCAGATCGTTTTCCTTCTTGATCGCTATGATGGTTGTGTCCCCGTCCTTTACCGCAACCATTGCACCGTATGAGCTCTCCAGCTTTCTGCCTTTGGCCCTGATTTTATCTAATATCCACCTGGGAACGCCGTTTGGATTATTTAAGGGAGTTGAACTATCCGGAGTCACCAGGATCTCAGTCTTTTTTTCTTCTGCCTTCTTTGAAACAGATGCATCAGAAAGAACATCGTCAATCCTCTTTTGAAGGGACTTCAAATCATCGTTATTTGCTGACATGTTTAAGGCAATATTGTCAGCATCAACGTTTTTATAGGAACCGGCAACTGAATGGAATTCGCTCAACCCCTTCCTTTTAATGTCAAGTTCATTCAATTTAGCGGACAGGGTTTTGAACTCATTGTCCTTCTGCCTGTATAACACCGCAAGGTCTTCTATCTGCCTGGCAAGGGTCCCTATCTCCTCAGACAAGGTTGTCATGCTCTGTTTTTTGGCATCGCTTTGCACTGACAACATCCCAATAGTCTGTTTCTCAGACTCAATAGTGCTTTTGCGCATTGCAACGTTCCGTATTCTAGCCAGTATCTTTGCAATATCCTTTTGCAGGGACGCCAGGGTTTGCCTGATGTCTTTTGAAAGGTCATCAATTTCCTGAAATTCTGTCGAAGCCTTCAAGTCTGAATATGCTTCGTCATTTTTCTCCGCCTTACTGACATGCCTGGTATTCTTTGCATTAACACGGCCCGAACCATGCCTCTTAATTGCTGTCTCATCGGCTTGAACGCCTACCGCCGGGATTAATAAAATGAACAATAGTAAAAAAGCTATCTTTCCTGGCATTTTCCCTCCAGAAGTATTTTAGGCCGGGCTTGGTTTCGCATACTAAATATTACTTTTTGATTTTAATTCCTAAACCCATTTTGTCTTTATTGGACATCACAATTTGTGATTTCCAATTTTCCATTTCAGCTTAAGGGCTCGCCCTAAAACATGAAATCTTCGGGAAACCGGGAGAGTCTCATTTCATGGAGATCGGCAAAACTCCTCTGTCACCCGATGGAAACTGTATCACCTCGCTGAATCTGCATCCGTTTACAAGGAAATGAGACCATAGGACAAAAGAGACAGGCGGAAGGGTTGCCTGCCTTTTTGCCATATCATTCTGCAGATACTGGAAAATCCTTCGAAGACGTTCTCCATTAGGCACTACCAGGAGGACATTATTTCTGAAAGACGATATTTTCTCAAAAACCATTGACCTGCCCATGCTGGCTGCATCTATTTCAACATCAAAAGTATATGCCTCCCCTTTATATGGAACAATCCTAATTCTAAAGTCAGGGAAAAAGGTGCTCCTCTTTTCCCCCTTTTTTTTGATCTGCCTTCCAAAAGCCTTCCGTGTGTAATGCTCTGTATGAATATATTCTATTTTATAAAGATTATGCGCCTCAGCCTCTTCAACCATCTTGCGCATTGTTGAGGCGACCATGAGATCGTGCATGAGTTCAATAGTCCTGGGAAACACATAGCGTATGTTTTCTATTTCAAAACCGTACTTTAATGCAACCTCACAGGCGCCTGCCTTCTGCAGCACAACAATAGGGCTGTCGTGCCTGTCCACTTTCCTGCACTGGATAAGACCGGCATTTTGCAGTTGTGCCAGGCGTCTCCATGTATACTTGGAAAATTCTTTTGAAGCCTCCTGTTTCAGAAAAAATTTCTTCCCTATGGAAATAATGTTGCTTGGCCCATATGACAGATGTTTCAATATTTCATAATCCCGTTCTGTTACCTTTTCGATTCTCATAGACTATCCATTGGGAATTCAGCCGTTTCTTGCAAAAAACCAATTTTGCCCGCTCTCTCAGCCTGCGTCGTTGCTTTTTCATGCTGCGCAGTTTGAACAATTGTTCTGCCTTCCAAGTTTTCGAGTTTCTTAAAGTAGCCCTGCACATCGGAGGCCCTTTCCTTCAACAAGTCCGCTATCTCTCTTTTTTTAATTTCATTGGGGCGGTCCGGCATATAAAATTTAAAGGGCTTATTCAGCAAGTCCCTGTATTTACTATCTTTATAGTAAGGAAGTTGTTTGGCAAAAAAAGGCCTGATCCCTTTTGCGAGTACCAGACATTTGTTTTCATCCATATAATGAATATTATCTGCTGTTATAAGAGGGGCCTTTTCAGCCTTTTCATAAAACCTGAATGAAATAAAATCAAAGACCCCCCTGCTCTTCATGGGGGAATTAAATGAAGTCTCCCCCAGCCATAACGATACGTCCTTGCACATCTCGTACGAGCATCCCGGCAGTACAATGATTGTCCGTAACGAGGAAATGAAGGACTGGGCGCTGCCCGACTTCAACTTTTTCATCATGCCTTCGATATCTGATTTATCCTGCACATAAATAGTCAGCCCGGCCCCTGAAGACCTTCCGGTCGCGGCAAATTCGTCAATTTTGGGCAGATTCAGGCGTGCAAATTCATCAAGATAGAACCATACAGGGCGGGGCTTCAACCCCTTTTTATTGGCATCAGCCGCTTTTTCGTAATCACGCAGAATGAGAAGGCGTGTTATCATGCTCGCCATAACTTTCATGTCGTCCCTGTGCATTTCCGCTTTTACTACAAAAAGGCAAGGCTCGTCAAAAAATATTTCCATATCGAAATCATTCTGTATGAGTGATTGCCGCAGCGCAGGTCCATCCATAAACTGAAGCTTTCGATAGAGGCCCTGCATCGCATTGACTCTTTCCTGCGGCGCGGCATCCGCAAAGAACCTGAACTCGTCAATAATATACCTGTCTCCGGTGCTGGCGATAAACCTGATCAGTTCATCGGAAGGAAGTTTAACGGCATCGAGCACTGTTGTAAGATTTCTGTATTCAGGGGGCATTTTAAGCACCGCCATTAATACAGCCCGTATTAACCGGTATTCTCTCCCTATAAAATGGTCCGTGTCAGGTCTCACCTCCCCAACCATGGCAAAGTAGCTGCCGAACAACGCATTGATTATCTCTTTCACGGCATCATGTGCCTTCTGACTTGAAAAATCGCTTTCAACAATCATCAGGGGATTGAAATGCATTTTCCATTTGTACGGATCAAAATTAATTACCTTTCTGCCCCTTGCCCACCATGCATGGCCTACTATATCAACGATGTCTTCGTCAGGCTTGACATCAACACAGAAAACAGAACAATCACTGAAAGAATCATTTATGATATTGCTGATCAGAAAACCGGAGGTCTTGCCGGAACCGGGCGGACCCGGAATCAAGACGCCCTCCTGCCTTCTCTTCTTATCGATCCCTATCCTTCTGCCTCTGTAAGATCCGATTTGGAAAAAATTATCCTTACCGGCTTTTTTTTCGAAAAAAATGGACCCTTTAATAAAAACATTCGTGAGACCTAATGCCGCCGCCAAAGACATAACGGCCAGTACCGGTAATGCTGCAATTTTATGACATATGAAGTAATAGGGGATTATGCCGAGCGCATAAAGCACAACGCTCCCGCCAACTCCCCAAATAGCATAAACGCGCAATTTGCCGGGGATAGCAAGCCTTGACAGTATTTCCCTATTAGTTGCAAAACGACCCGAGGTGGCAGGATTGTCTTTTAAACGAACTCTTCCGCGGGAAAAAATGGTTAAAAAAAAGACAATGATAAAGAATATACTCACCAACGCCAGGAACAAAAGCACAATAACCTGACTGGGACTTACCTGCAGGCCAAGTGTTTTTTTTATATACAGCACCAAACCTGAAAAAGGACCCTTATTCAAAACACGCTCAATATCTGTCAGCGCCATTGCCTGCCCCATTTTTTCCATATATACCGTTTAGATCATCTAAATGCCGGTACTCCAGATACATATTACTTTTGTTTTGGCCGCAGGCGAGAAAGCTGCTTAGCATTTTGGATCTTTCTCAAGCTGAATGAGTCATAAAAACTATTCCCTCCCCATTGATGGGTAAGGCTGATTAATATTTCAAAATCCATATACCCCTGGTTTTGACTCAGTTGCTAATTGCAGGTGTGAGTGATATTGTAGAATTATAAAGTCAGCGTCACTTTCCGGCAGGGGGATAACATGGCTGAGGATAAGGATATTGATATTGTGGGCAATGCCTGTCCCATCCAGCTGATTACTGTTGCTAAAGAAGTGCGCACGATGCAGAAGGGCCAGTTGCTGCGGATCGTTGGGAATGACCCTCTTTTTGAGGCAACAATCCTTGATTTTTGTCGGGAAGGTGGGCACGAAGTACAAGAAACCGGCTGCGACGGGAAAAAAATCAGTATTACCTTTAAAGTATAGATTAGCAAATCAACAGTAAAGTAATATCGGGACCATGATGAATAAAAAAGCTACTATTCTTTTGCACAGTGGTGACATGGACAAAGCGCTTGCAGCCTTTATATTTGCCAATGGATACGCCGCGCTCGGTGTTGAAGTGAAAATGTGGTTCATGATCTGGGGACATAATTGCCTCAAGAAGCGTCGGAGCTTGTTATCTTTCCGAAGGAAACCGGATCCCACCAGGGAAGGTGTCTACCGGGTTTTGGAGACAGATAATATTCTGCAACCCATGGTCGAATTGCTCAATCGCGGCGGCGCAAATCATTTGCCCCTGTCGCGGCTCAATCTCATGGGGTTAGGGCCGATTTTATTCGGGAAAATGCTCAAAAAGAAAAACATACCAAGCCTGGAAGAACTCATAAAAAGCGCCGATGATTTGGGAGTTGAATTTATTATGTGCCAGATCTGTTTCGATGCATTGGGTCTGAGCGTTGATGATCTGATCGTACCGCATGTCGAAGTGCGGGGAGTCTCCGCGTACGCTAAGGATACCATGGAAGCCCATGTAAATTTATTCATATGATTGATCAACAGGTTAAATGAATTCTAAATCAGATTTGAATGACCAGGAGTTACTTAACCGCCTGATTGAGGAGAATTCATTCTTGCGCTCGGC
>Ga0074045_10001388_pt1 | contig 23361 bp, 21 predicted proteins | sample BogForMeECP23OM2_FD_94442 | JGI IMG/M metagenome (GOLD analysis project Ga0074045, IMG submission 94442) | Bog forest soil microbial communities from Calvert Island, British Columbia, Canada - Bog Forest MetaG ECP23OM2 | ecosystem: Environmental > Terrestrial > Soil > Wetlands ... | reverse complement strand
GAGGCGATGTCGCTAAGTGCTTGCAAAATATGGTGGCCAGGGACGGAGTTGAACCGCCGACGCCAGCCTTTTCAGGGCTGCGCTCTACCACCTGAGCTACCTGGCCACATTTCGAGAGCCGCTAACCTGTCGCGGGTCACGAGGATCGTTCGCTTCAAGCTGGTGGTTGCGGGATTGTCAACCGAAATGAAGCAGCTCCAGTAAACACGTGCGGAACGTGCTTGATTATAGCAATGGCGGAGCGTTTCGCTCAATGTCAACGGCCGTCCAATTTACCTCGCCCCGATTGCGATCGTCTTGCAGCGAGCTTTGTCACTTACGCCGCGACGGGAGTGTTTGTGGAATTCACCCCGTCACACACGCCTCATCGGAGATTCCTGACGGTTCCGTTGAGCACGGTTAGCACGCAGTGGTTCGCTCCGAACCAGTAAGGAATCTCGCGGTAGTCGTCGACCGCAAATACCGACATGTCGGCATCCTTGCCAGGCTCGATACTGCCCTTGCGGTCTGCGACTCGCAGCGCCCAGGCGCCGCTCACAGTGGCCGCCGCGATGGCCTCCGCCGGTGACATCTTCATGTGAGTGCAAGCCAGCGACATTGCCATCGGTATGCTCAGGGTGGGCGAGGTGCCGGGATTGTAGTCCGTTGCCAGGGCCACCGGCACCCCTGCGTCAATCAGTTTGCGCGCGCGCGGATATTCCTTCAGCCCCAGAAAATAGTTGGCCCCTGGCACCAGCGTCGCTACGGTGTCGCACGTCGCCAACTGCGCAATATCGCCTTCGTTCACGTGATCCATGTGATCAAATGAAGCCGGATTGAAACGCAGGAGCGGTGATAGCGGAGTCTCCGTAAGTTGGCCCACGTGGGCGCGCACGCTGAGACCATGTTGCTTGGCGGCCGCGAAAATCTGTTCGGTCTCCTTCGCGGTAAATGCCCCCTGGTCGCAGAAGACATCGACAAACTGAGCGAGCTTGCGCTTCGCGACCTGCGGGATCATCTCAGCGCAGACCATCTCAACATACTTCTTCGATCGACCGCGGAATTCGCTGGGAACGACGTGCGCGCCCAGCAGCGTGGAGATGACCGTCCCGGGCCACTGCGAGGCCGCTTCGCGAATCGCCTCCAGCGACTTCAGTTCTGACTCGACCGTCAGACCGTAGCCCGACTTGGCTTCGACTGTCGTCGTGCCGTGCGCGGCCATGTCGTGGAGCGCAGCCAGAACTTTCTCGGCCAGGATCCGTTTCCCTGCCGTGCGTACGCCTTCCAGGCTCGACCGGATGCCGCCGCCGGCTGCGGCGATCTCGGCATAAGAAGCGCCCTCGATGCGCTTCTCAAAATCCACGAGGCGCGGACTGACAAACACCGGATGGGTGTGGGAATCGACAAAACCGGGCAGGACGACTTTTCCCGCGCAGTCGATCTCGATAACTTTCTTGCGGTTCTTCTTCAGCCAGGGATCGCGCAGCGCGTCTTTGGTTTTGCCCACGGACACAATTTTGCCGCCGAGACAAAGAACAGCTCCGCCTTCGATGATGCCAGGTTCTTTCAGGTCGGGGCCGCGTCGTGGGCCCGTCTTCGGAGCGGCAGACCCCAACGTGAGGAGTTGGCCGATGTTGACCAGGAGCAGTGCCGGTGCCTTAGATCCGCGGAACTCCCTGTGTCCGCGATTACTCATCTTCCGCTCATCGGCACCTTCACGCCAGCCTTCTTCGCGAACTCCTTCGCCTCGTCGTAGCCCGCATCCACGTGCCGGATCACGCCCATCCCAGGGTCAGTCGTGAGCACACGCTCGATGCGCTTCGCCATCATTTCGGTACCATCGGCAACGGTGACTTGCCCAGCGTGCAGCGAGTAGCCGATGCCCACCCCTCCGCCGTTGTGAATGGAGACCCACGAGGCTCCCGCCGCCGTGTTCAGCAGCGCATTCAGCAGGGGCCAGTCGGCGACCGCGTCCGAGCCATCCTTCATGCTTTCGGTTTCGCGAAATGGAGATGCCACCGAGCCGCAGTCAAGGTGATCGCGTCCAATCACGATCGGCGCTTTGATCTTTCCTTTCTTCACCAGATCGTTCATGGCCAGACCGAACTGCGCGCGCTCGCCGTATCCCAGCCAGCAGATGCGCGCCGGCAATCCCTGAAACTTGATACGCTTGCGCGCCAGGTCAATCCAGCGGCGCAGGATGCGGTTTTCCGGAAACAACTCTAAGACCAAATCGTCGGTCACGTGAATATCTGAGGGCTCCCCGGACAGCGCCACCCAGCGGAACGGGCCGCGACCCTCGCAAAATAGCGGTCGAATGTAGGCGGGCACGAATCCGGGAAAATCGTAAGCATTCTTCACGCTGCGCTGAAAAGCAAACGTGCGGATGTTGTTGCCGTAGTCAAACGTCACTGACCCCATCTTCTGCAGCCGCAGCATGCCTTCCACATGCGCTGCCATGGCATTGAGCGATTTTTCCTGATATGCCTTGGGATCGCGCTTCCGCAGCTCGAGCGCGGCTTCGAACGTCATTCCATTCGGCACATATCCATTCAGCGGATCGTGCGCCGAGGTCTGATCGGTAAGAATGTCGGGCACAACGCCCCGCGCTGCCAGCTCTGGAATCACGTCGGCGCAATTCCCAACCAGCCCGACTGAAACGTTCTCTTTCTTGCGCACGGCATTCTTCAAGATGCGCAACGCCTCGTCGAGCGTGGTGACCATGAAATCGCAGTAGCCGGTCTTCAGCCGTTTCTTGATGCGCTCCGGGTCGACGTCAATGCCGAGAAACGCCGCGCCCGTCATGGTGGCAGCCAGAGGCTGAGCTCCACCCATGCCGCCCATGCCACCGGAGACGATCAGCTTGCCGGCAAGATCTCCTCCGAAATGTTTTTCGCCTGCTGCCGAAAACGTTTCAAATGTTCCCTGCACGATCCCCTGTGAGCCGATGTAAATCCATGAGCCCGCCGTCATCTGCCCATACATCATCAGCCCGGCACGCTCCAGTTCGTTGAACTTCTCCCAGTTCGACCAGTGGCCGACCAGGTTCGAGTTGGCGATGAGCACGCGCGGCGCATGATCGTGCGTCTTGAAGACGCCGACCGGCTTGCCCGATTGCACCAGCAGAGTTTCGTCATTCTCAAGATTTTTCAGAGTCGCGACGATGGCTTGGTAGGCCTCCCAACTGCGCGCGGCGCGCCCGGTTCCGCCGTAGACGACAAGATCCTGCGGCCGCTCGGCAACGTCGGCGTCGAGGTTGTTCATCAGCATCCGCATGGCAGCTTCCTGCTGCCAGCCTTTGCAGATGATAGAGTTGCCACGCGGCGCGCGAATCGATGCAGGTACCGGGGTTTCCGTTTCAACGGGCATGATTAGATGTTACTTGCTATGTGTGGAAGTGATCAACGCGGCGAGTCTGGCACGAGCTCATCCGTAGCAATCATTGATTCACCAGCTGCTGTATGCCGTGCCGTCGCCGGCGGTCGCGCTCGACGCCGAATGCACGTCGCAGATGCCAGGTTCCTGTTGATCCACCGCTTCGAGCTCTTCACACTGCTGCACTTCCCAGTTGGCCTCGCCGGTCATGGGATCTTTGGCGATGGTCTTGAGATAGCCCGCTGAGGTCAGGTCGTCGAGAGACTGCGGGCCCTTCTGCTTGTCGAGCGTGTACTGGTCGATGACCTGGCGCATGGTGAACAGGTCCTGCCGCAGCACGGCCTCGCGCGACCGCCGAATCGACTGGTTATAAATAGGAAGCGCAACTCCCATCAGGATCAGCATGATGCTGATCACGATCATCATTTCCAGCAACGTGAAACCGGAGCTCCGCGCCGTGTTGAGCCTGCTTGCCAATTTACCAGTCCTTATACTTCGTGCCATCCAGCGCCGTGCCCGTCGACTTGGTGTAAACGTCAAAGACGTTCTGCTCGCCCCAGGAGTCCGAGTCCGGATCATCCTGCATCGAGCGCAAACCCCACTCGGTGTTCCCGGTCATGGGATCGACCGGAATCTTGCGCAGGAAGCGAACTTTCTTGCCCTGCACATCCTCGCCTTTCACCAGGGTTTCGAGATCCGGGGGATAGTTCTGGCTGTCGACCTTGGTCCGAAAGCCGCCCCGGTCGGCGGCGTCTTTGTAACGGTCGATGGCATCACGCATCTGCCACAAGTCGAAGCGCAGTTCCTTTTCCTTCTCGCGCCTGATGGTCAGCCGCGCCAGGGGCAGGGCCATCCCGGTGAGAATCATAAGGATGGTGGTGGCAATGATCAGTTCGATGAGCGTAAAGCCCGGTTCGCGCCGCGCGCGGCAACCGCGATGGAACAATTTCTGCGACATCATCTTCATTCCCGGATCAAGTTCCGCGCGCGGATTCCCTATTGCACCGTGATCGACGCTTGCGCGCCGTTGACCGTGATGGCCTGTTGAGCTGGATCGCGCGCCCCGCCACGAGTGACGGTCAGAGGAGTCTGTCCGCTCGCCTTGGCTTGAAAGGTCATGGTCACCACCGCGCCTTGTCCGGAGACTCCACCTGCTCCCGGTGGCCGCGTGGCCGTAATCTGCAACTCTCCTTTGGTCTCATCTTCACGGTGCACCAGCGCCACCGCCTGCCCATCTTGCGACAGGAAACCGCCGTTTGAGATGTTCACCAATTGTAGCTTGGCCGGATCGTAGTTCAGTTGCACCGGCACGGAATATACATTCTGGGCTCCGGAAATCAGCAGGTTTACTACAAATGTATTACCCTTCACCGCGGTAATCTGCCCCGGCTCAAAAAGAAAATTCGTACCACCCGTCTGCGCCGCGGGATTAGCCGCTGACATCTCGGCAGGATTCACTGAAGCCTGGGTTGCGGCCGCAGGTGCGCCTGCACCGGACGGCGCTGACCCTGCTGGTGTCATGACGAGAGACGTATGGCTAACGTGTCGAAGAACAATGGAGTTTGCGGTGCCAATGTCAATCGGGCGCTGGTTCAGCTCACTGACGGCCGCTCCACGAATGACGTGCGGAGTAATAGCGAAAACCGTCTCGTCCTCTGCATGATCCTGCGTCCTCTGCCCAAACAGGTATCCCAGGATTGGAATCTGCGCGAGCCCCGGGATTCCGGACAGAGACTTGGTCTGTGAATCATCTAGGATTCCGCCAATCAGGCTCGATTCGCCGTCGCGCAGCCGGATTTCGTGCTCAATCTTGCGCTGCCCGATGATGGGCTGGCTGATGCCGCCGATGCTCGACTGCCCCACCACGGAAGAGATTTCCATCGAAATCTTCAATGTGACTTCGCGGTCGGCATGGATGTGCGGTGTGATATCGATGTTCACGCCCACGTCGAGATACTGAAACTGTGTATTAACCAGAGGGTTAATGCCCACGCCGCCAATGCCGGGCTGGAACGATCCCGTAGCTACCGGCACGCGTTCCCCGATCTTGAGCGTGGCCTTCTGGTTATCGAGGGCGCGAACCTGCGGATTCTGCAGCATCCGCGTATCGCTGTCGCCCATCACCGCCGACAGGTTGGCGGAAGGAATGGTCACCTGGAAATCAGTCGCGTTCAGATTGCCCAGAGTGTTCAACTCCAGCCCGGTGCCTGAGCCGGTGCTGGTCGAGCCCGTGGTCGTGCTTGTCGTCGAACTGTTGACGTTGTTCTGCAGCGTGATGGTGGCGCTGCTTGGCGGATTCAAGCCCAAAGTTCGCGACTTGTCTTTGCTCACCTGCAGCACTGCAATGTCGACGATCACTTCAGGACGTGCCTTATCCAGATCTTCCACCAGCTTTTCCGCCAGAGCGATCTGGTCCGGCGTGCCCCGCACCACCAGCGCATTTTGCGAGAGCAGTTGCTGCACGCGCTGCACATCCAACACGGCGCGGATCGCGTTCACTACATCCTGCAACTCGGTAGGCTGGGAAATATTCGATAGATAAAAAGTCTTGAGGACGCTCTGCTCCAACTCTTTGCGCTTCGCCGGATTGTCCTGCGCCACGAAGATCGTGTTCGCGGTCACCGGACGCCAGAAAGTCTTGGACTCCAGCGCCGTAATCTCGAGCGCTTCTTCGAGGGTCACGCCATTCAACTCAACCTTGATCAGCCGCGGGGTATAGTCAGGATCGAAAAGCACGTTGATGCCGGCAAGCTGTCCCACGGTGCGGAAAACAATATCGGACTTGTCAGTGAGCTTGACGGTGATGGGGACGTTCGAAATGGCCGCGAGTTCAACTGGACCCGCTGCATCCCTGATCTTTTTTTGCAGGCCGCTGGGCGGACCCGCAGCCTGCGGCGGCGGATTGGCGGCATCATTAATCATCTGCAGCGTGCGCTTCAACTCCTGCTGCGCGATAAATAACGACGGATCGATCTCCACGGCCTTCTGAAATTCAGCCAAGGCCTCCTGAAGTTTACCGTCGTCGCGCAGGTGCTGTCCCCGATGGACGACCGTCGCGGCGGCTTTAAAGCGCATCCGCTCAAACGAGGCCCGGTAGCGCAAGTCTTTTGGTTTCAGGTCGTAGGCCTGCTTGTAGAAGCCGAAGGCGGCTTCGTAGTTCTGCCGAGCCTCAGCGTCCTGGCCCTGCTGGTAGACACCCTTGGCCTTATCGGCAAGGGCAGGCAGTATGGCAATCGCAACCAGCAGCACTACCGCCGCGGGCATCAGACGTCTCATTCGTCAGTCCTCGTCCAAAAGTCGTCGCCGCAAACAAGCAAACCAGCCGCCAGGAGCGGCGAGCCAGCGCTATTCGGCGCGCAAGAAAGCCTTATTACTGGAACAGTTTTGCAGCGATTATAGCATCGGCTTTCTTGTCTCCCCATCTGATTGCACGCACGGCAGTTACACTCTTTGGTCGTAGTCCCAATGGGGGAATTCGCGCTGCCGGCGTCGGACCTCAGATCTCGAGCGGTCCGCCGACCTGATTTTGGCCAAGGTCCGACGTCCGAAGCTCGATAGCCGAACCCCGCAGCCGCTGTTAAGATGAACCCAATCCATGCCTCGCCAGTCCACACACCAGACCAAGCCCAGCCCGGAAAAATCTCCCCGGCGCGAGCCTACCGCGTCGGGTCAGCGCGATGCCGCCGTCAATAGGATCGCTTCACATAACTACTTCTTGCTCGAAAAATTTGAGTGCGGGGTGGTTCTTACCGGAACCGAGGCCAAATCGGTCCGCGGCGGCCTGGCCAACCTGAAAGACTCCTACGGCTTAGTCAAAGACGGCGAACTCTGGCTGCTCAATGCCCACATCGGCCCCTACGAGCACGGCAACATACACAACCACGCCCCCTTGCGCACTCGCAAGCTGTTGATGCACAAAGAAGAAATCCGCAAGCTGATCGGCAAGACCCAGCAAAAGGGACTGACGCTGATCCCGGTTCGAATGTACTTCAAGAATGGAAAAGTGAAGGTTGAGCTGGCGTTAGCCAAAGGCAAGCAGCTGTGGGATAAGCGGGAGACGGAGCGCAGGAGGACGGCGGATAAGGAAGCGAGGGAGGCGGTTGCCCGAGGCAGGAAGTAATAGACCCTGACTAGCATCACTTCATAAATGTATATACATTTGTATAGTTCCAGGCTATGATGGACCTGCGGGTCACCGGCTTTGATTGGGACGAGGGCAACCGGAAGAAGTGCCAAAAGCACGGAGTTTCGATTGCCCAGATCGAGTCCTTGTTTCGGCACGGCCCACGCGTGGCCCCAGATCCAAAGCACTCATCGGGCGAGGACCGGTTGATCGCCGTGGGAAGAGCAAGCACGGGACGGGCACTATTCGTGGCCTTTACGGTGCGGACGAAGAACAAACGCCGCCTCATCCGCCCGGTTTCAGCGAGGTATATGCATGCCAAAGAGATCGCAGCCTATGAAGAAGCGAGTTCCGCGACTGAAGACGGACCGGCAGGCTGAACAGTTTCTTGCCGGCGATCTATCGGGTCTGGATTTTTCCCAGTTCAAATTAGCCCGGTTCGAATTTGAGAAGAAGGACGAGCAAATTAACATGCGCGTGCCCAAGCCGCTGCTGGCGGAGGTCAAGGCACGGGCCAGGGCGCGCGGCATACCCTACTCGCGTTTCATCCGGGAAACACTGGAACGGGCCGTGGCCGTATCGAAGGCCTGAGCTTCATTTGGCGGGTGCCCCTCGATCATTGGTCGTTGCCACAGATCCAGGGCCGGGCCACCCGCCGGCAAGAAACTTCACGAGCAGATTGACGAAGCCATCCGCCTGCACGACAATTTGCTGCTGATCCTGTCGCCGCACAGCATGGAAAGCGAGTGGGTGAAGACCGAAATCGCCAAGGCTCGCAAACGCTAGCTGCGCGACCCTGAGGGCGTCCTGACTAAGGGCGTCCTAAAGAGACGCGTCCTGTTGCCCATCCGGCTCGCGCCGTTCGAAACCCGGCGCGATTGGGAGTGCTTCGACGCCGACACCGGAAAAAGATTCCGCCCGCGAGGTTCGCGAGTACTTCATCCCCGACTTCAACAACTGGAAAGACCACGACTCATATCAGGAAGCGTTCAAGCGCATGCTCAGCGACCTGAGTGCCTCCGACTCGAAGCCAAAACCGAAGCCCTGAGTTCAGCGGCAGTCGAATTCCCTTGACTTCGTTTATCCCTGCTGAGACCATTTTCTCTAAGCATTTGATCTTTGACATTTTAATAGCATTGAGATAACCGCCGCAAATGCAATATTTTGGCGGTGAGGCTAGTGATTCCAAGACACTTAGAGCGAAGAGGTAGATGAGGTAGCCCTAAGTCGTTTGATGGCAATATTTTGCGGGCAAGTTGTTTGTCTTCAATATTTTATCCAGATCAACGCCAGACCCCATCCTTCTAAGTTGTTGATGTCAGATATTTTAACTGCGAAGATACGCGAATTTTTTTGGTCTGGATCAACCCAATACTGGATCTGGCCACCGACGCGAGGTCACCATCAAAACCGTCGACCTCAAATCCGACATGCCGCCAGTGCAGGAGGCCCTGCAGCGCCTGGACCGCGAACTGGCCCTGGCGCGCCAGGAGAAAACCACGCTGCTGAAGCTGATTCACGGCTACGGCTCGACCGGGGCGGGCGGCGACATTCGTCTCGCGGTGCAGAAACGTCTGCTGGAAATGGCTCGCGGCGGCCAGATCCGCGCCTGCATCTTCGGCGAGGACTGGTCGAAATCAGACGACCAAACCTGGAAGCTTCTGCAATCCCATCCCAAGCTTAAGAGCGACTCTGACCTCGGCCGCCGCAATCGAGGCGTGACCATCGTCGTGTTGTAAGTTCCGCGACTTCCCCCCTGCATCTAAGTTGATGGCTCATCCCGGCAGTGCTGCCACAAACACCCTATTGCTGGCGTCCGGCAGCCCTGCTCTAATGGCCCAGCAATAGCCCTGCTGTCTTGGTCAACGAACCGTTGGCAACTCACTCTTCAATTCGTCCAGCAGATGCCGGCAATTCGGCCAAAGTGATCCCTCTGCCTCTGCGCCGTTCAGGCCGCTGGCGATGGATTGTTGGCGTCCTCGTCGCCTTTCTGGTGGTCATCGCGGTTTGCGTCAGTGTGGTGATCTCGCGTGTCGAACCCATCCTGCGCCGGCGCGTCATCGAAACTCTTTCAGCTCGTTTTCACAGCCGGGTCGAGCTCGCCAGTCTGCACGTTTTCATTGCTGATGAAGTGCACGTCTCGGGCTCCGGTCTGCAGATTTACGGCGCCACCGACCCCAATCCGTACGAGCCGGGAGTACAACCGATTCTGCTGATAAAAGAATTCGATTTCAGCACTCCCCTGCGCGATCTTTTTCGCGAGCCCATGCGGGTACAAACGGTAAACGTCAACGGAATGTCCCTGAACATTCCGCCCAAAGAGAACCGGCAGCAAATGACCGACATGCGCAAAGGTTCAGGAAAGATGAGCATTGCCGTTGGACAGTTCATCTGCATCGACACTAAGTTGCTGATCAACACATTGAAACCCGGCAAGCCTCCGCTTGAGTTCGACATCAGCAGCTTGAAGATGAAGGATATCGGCCCCGGACATCCGCTGCACTTCGAAGCCACGCTGGTCAATCCAAAGCCGGTGGGCAACATTCAATCCAGCGGAGAATTCGGGCCGTTACAGGAGTTCTCCCCCCGCGACACTCCGGTACAGGGTGATTACTCTTTCAGCAACGCCGATCTGGGCACGCTGAAAGGCATTGGCGGAATTCTTTCTTCAACTGGAAAATATCAGGGCAGTCTGGGACACATCGTGGTCGATGGCGCCACCGACACGCCCGACTTCCGCATCGCCATCAGCGGCCATCCCGTGCCACTGCACACTGACTTTCATGCCATCGTCGATGGCACTGACGGTGATACTTACCTCGAACCGGTAAAGGCGCGGGTTCTGCAATCGTCTTTCACGGCGAGTGGGAAAATAGTGCGTGTGCAGTCTCCTCATGGTCATGACATCGAGCTCAATGTTGTGCTGGACCGGGCGCGCATCGAAGACCTGCTGCAACTAGGGGTGAAGACCGACCCTCCCGTGATGACCGGCAGAGTGGAAATGAAAACCACGCTCAGCCTGCCGCCGGGCGCGCCCGACGTGGCCAACCGGCTGAAGCTGGCCGGCAACTTCCGCGTTCCCGATGCCCACTTCACCAATCCAAGTGTGCAGGGCAAAATCGATTCGCTAAGCCTGCGCAGCCAGGGTAAGGCAAAGCTCGCGCGCGAGCATCCTGCCGAGAACGTGGCTTCCGATCTGCAGGGTACGTTTCGATTGGACGACGGAGTGCTCTCCTTCTCCGCGCTGCGATTTGTGATTCCCGGGACGCACGCCGACATCACCGGTCAATACAGCCTGGACGGCAACACCTTCGACTTTCACGGAACGCTAAGGCTGGATGCTAAGCTCTCGCAGATGACAACCGGATGGAAATCACTTTTATTAAAGCCGGTCGACCCCTTCTTCCAGAAGGGCGGAGCCGGCACCGAAGTCCCCTTCAAGGTGACCGGCACGCGCAGCGAACCGCATTTCGGACTCGACTTCGGCCACCAAGAAGAGAATTCGGAATCCTCAGCTCACTAGGCGCCCCTGCTTGACCCTTTCACGGCTCAGGCGCACAATGCCTGCGACTCAGAGGTCGAGACGCAGGCGGTAATTCCTCCGCGCGGAAAGGAAGGCATCATGAAGGCGGTTCACCAGGGAAGCCTCGATCTCCTGCAGCATCCCGCAGCGCAGGAACTGTTGCATTCGAAAATTCCTGCCCGCATGGCTTACATCTGGACGGATGGAACGCCGCGAGTGGTTCCGATCTGGTTTCACTGGAACGGGCACGAACTCATCATGGCGACACCACCCAGAGCACCGAAACTGAAGGCTCTGGCCAAGAATCCCAAAGTATCTCTCACCATCGACGACAATACTTTTCCCCACAAGGTTCTCTTGATCCGCGGCACGGCGCGAATGGAACCCGTCGATGGGATCGTGCCTGAGTACGCGGCGTCAGCCCATCGCTACTTCAGTCCAGAGATGGCCGAAGGCTGGCTCAGTCAGTTGCGAACCATGGTTTCGTCCCAAGTGCGCATCACCATCACGCCGGAATGGGTCGGGCTATTGGACTTTCAGACGCGTTTCCCCAGCGCTCTGTCGAGTTGACTCGCTACGCAGTAAGCAAGTGATTGGAAATACGGCCATGAAATCACTTTGGAAAATCGCCGTACCGGCTGGTTGCGTGGCACTGATCTGTGGAGTCGCGATTACTTGGCATTTTGTAGAAGGCAGCGCCGCCGAGCGGAAACTCGCTGAGAAAGCGAAAGAACGCCGTGTGCGGGCCGAGCGGGGAGACGCAAAGGCTCAGTCCGAGCTCGCCGGCATGTATTACTACGGCAAAGGGGTGCCGCAGGACTACGGACAAGCCCTCGACTGGTACGCAAAGCCGCCGATCAAGGGAACGACAAAGCTCAGTATAGCCTCGGCTACATGTGTCAGGAGGGTCAGCGCGTTCCGCAAGACTACGCCCAGGCGGTAGTCTGGTTCCGCAAAGCCGCCGACCAGGGCGACCCGCTCGCTCAGGGCGCGCTCGGCTACATGTATTCCAAAGGGGAGGGCGTTCCGCAGGACTACGCCGAGGCGGTCGGGTGGTATCGCAAGGGCGCCGACCAAGGCTATGCGAAAGCTCAATACGACCTCGGCAACAGTTATTACGAAGGAAAAGGAGTACCACAGGACTACTCCGAGGCCGTTCGATGGTATCGCAGAGCCGCCGACCAAGGTTACGCAAGAGCTCAGGACGGGCTTGGCTACATGTACTCCCACGGAAAGGGAGTGCCGCAAGACCCCGCCGAGGCTGCCCGATGGTACCGCAAAGCCGCAAAGCAGGGAGACGAGTATGGGAAGCGTGCCCTCAGCTCGATGAAGATCAGCTTTACCGCGCAGAGCGAGATGGAGCTGTTGGTTGCCTTTCTGGGAAATATCGTCTTTTTAACAAGGTGGGGAGACAGGCGAAATCGAGAGCAGCGAGGAATAGTCCTAGCCGGGCTACTTGGTTTGTCGTGGGTGGGATTGGACGTCTATGGGCACTTCCGATTCGGCATTCTCCAAGCGCTATCGGCCGTCAATGCTTTCTACTTTGGCAAGAGCCTTGTGGGCGGAGTTAGCGCTGCCATTCTTATTTCACTCGTTTGGCCACACTGGGCTAAGACCGCGCTGCGAATATGCGGCATATTGTTCATCGGATTCAATATCTACGCGGTCGCGCATTACGATCTAAGGCACCTTGCTCCCGCCCTTCGCGCATTCTGTTCCACCAATGGGTTGCTAATTGGAAATGCGATTCCTTTGGCGATCTTTCTTTGGCTGGACCGCGCGAAAGCCGCAGAAGGCGGGGGAAGCAACAACGGAGCGCCGCCTGGGGGAAGCAGAACAGAACCACTCCAGTTGTAGCAAGACTCGAGTTGTAGGGGTATCAAGGCTCACTCAGAGACTCGTCCATTACCAGGCGACGCATGCTCTTGCGTTTTTCCCTCCTTGCCAACGATACTGGAAGGTCCCACTAAAACGTTTGAAGACTATGAAAACGACAATATCTCTCTCTACGCCGTCTCAACTGGAAACCGAGGCTCTCGTCACCATCGTGCTGGACCACTCCGAAGGACCAAAAAACAAAGGCGCCAAACCACAGCTCGCCGTCGAAACCACTGACGCCAGCGTGAAACCCCCTGCGGCCGACCTGCTAGCCAGCGGTGAAATGACCGGTAAACCGTTTGAAACCAACTTGCTGCACAAGCCTGCAGGACTGAAAGCCAAGCGTCTATTGCTGATCAGCGGTGGCGCGGCGAAAAAGTTCAGCAGTTACGATCTGCGGCGCATGGCCGGAGCTGCCCTGCGCACCTTGAAGGCGCGCGGAATCCGCAGCTTCGCTTTTATCGCCCCGCCCTGCATTCCTGCAGAAGAAGCCGTGCGGGCAATCGTCGAAGGCGCGCTGGTGGGCAACTTCGATCCTGATTACTATCGCAGCGACCGCAAAGATCAGAAAATTGATGCGCTCACCATTCTCGCCAGCGGCAACAGCGATAAAGATGCGCTCGAAAAGGCCGCAATCGAGTCGCAAATCATCGGCGAATCGCAAAACTTCACGCGCGATCTGGTGAACGAGCCCTCCAACCGCATGACGCCCACAACTCTGGCCGACCGCGCCAAGAAAATGTGCCAGGAAGTCGGTTTGAAGTGCGAAGTCTACGGCGCCGACAAAATTAAGGAATTGAAGATGGGCGCGTTCTGGGGCGTGGCGCAGGGTTCGGACGAGCCGCCCGCGCTGGTGGTGATGCGCTACGAGCCCGCAGGGGCACCGGAAAAACCGGTCTTAGGTCTGGTTGGCAAGGGCATTACATTCGACACCGGCGGCATCTCCATTAAGCCTGCCGATGGCATGGAGAAGATGAAATATGACATGGCCGGCGGCGCCACCATGATTGGCGCCATGCGCGCCATCGCGCTGCTGAAGCCGAAAGTGAAAGTGATCGGCATCGTTTGCGCCACCGAAAACATGCCTTCCGGCAAAGCCCAGAAGCCGGGTGACGTGCAGATTGCAATGTCAGGCAAGTCGATCGAGATTATCAATACTGATGCGGAAGGCCGCCTGGTTCTCGCCGATGGTTTGTTTTACGCGCGGCAGCTTGGCTGCACTCATCTGGTGGATGCGGCCACGCTTACCGGCGCCGTGGTGGTTGCGCTTGGCTATGCCAACGCCGGCGTGTTTGCCAACGATGAAGCCATGTATGAGCGTTTTCACGAGGCGAATGCGGAGGCGGGCGAGAAAATGTGGCGGCTGCCGCTCGACGACGAATACAAAGAGAACATCAAGTCAACCATCGCCGACATCGTGAACGCGGGACCGCGCTGGGCGGGAGCTGTCAACGCCGCGATGTTCCTGAAAGAGTTCGCCGAAGACACGCCGTGGATCCATCTCGACATCGCCGGCACCGCCTGGACGGAAGATCAGAAGCCGTGGATCGCCAAGGGGCCAACGGGCATCGCGCTGCGCAGCCTGGTGGAGTTCGTCAAGAGCTTCGCAAGCTAGCCTTGTTGCGCCCTTATTTTCGCAGCCATTCTGGCGCCATCGGCATCCTATTGCTTTGAAATTGTCGTCCACGAGGTGCCCGCGATCTCGCACTCGACAATTCGGAGGCAATTCTAATGAAAGCTCTGATGCTGGTTGGGGTTGTGGTGCTGGTAATAGGCGTGCTGTCCTTCTTTGTGCCCTTCCCGCATTCCGAACATCACGGCGTCAGCGTCGGCGATGCGCATGTGGGCATCACGACCCACGACGACCAGAAGGCTCCGCCCTTCGTTAGTATCGTTCTGGTTGTTGTCGGAGCCGGCTTAATGATCTCTGGCAGAAAGAGCTGACCTTATTTAATTTAAGGCGCGCTCGCAATTCAAAGCGATCCGCCGTGCTGGCGCCTTCACGAGCTTATTTTGCAGCTTTGTCGAAGGCCTTTTCCAGATTCGTGACCAAGGGAGATTCGCTCGGTTGCAGGCCGTTGCGACCCATCATGCGCCATAAGTATTGACTGTTGGCCGGCCAACCATGCGCGTCGTAGACCGCGAGAACGTCTTCCGTGGGGCGACTCATCACCACGAGCACAATATCCGCCTGGTTCGGCTCGTATACCAGCATGAACTTTCCCCACTTCTGCATAGCGTCCTGCACGGTGTTGATCGCCTGCCGGTCTTCGGGCAGCAAGTGGGTATTGAACTGGTCGCCATCGTAGCTGGTGACGTACACGTAGCGGGCGTTCACCAGCGTGCCGGGAAATGGCGGCAGATCCTGCGCCGGGCTTACCTTGGGCGCTTTGGGCGCGGCGAGTGCCAGCGTCGTCGTTAACAAGGCAAGCGCCAGAACCAACCGCGAAATCGCTTTGTTTTTCATAGAATTCACCGCATTGGGCCGCGAAACAACTTAAACTGCCTTTCGGTTGATTAGATGATTGCGTCTGCGAGCGCGTTGCACGCCGGAAGGACAATCCCGCCTGAGAGCTTGGATTTACTGAGCTGAAGGCACAAAGCCTCAACCACTTACAAGCATTGGTGCTTGTGGGCTTAAGAACCGAATCTCTCGGCGGCGCGGGCTCTCGCCTTTGCGGCCTCTTCTTCTCTACTCTTCGGAGGCGCGTTCGTTTCCAGGGAGTGGAGAAGCCGAGCCGAGACTTCGGCGATTTCATCGATAGCGGCGAGGAATGAAGCCTCGTTCGCCTTGGATGGTTTATTGAAGCCGGTAATCTTTCTCACGAATTGCAAAGAGGCGGCTCGAATCTCGTCGGCATTGACCGGCGGATCGAAGTTGAACAAAGTCTTAATATTCCTGCACATCTATGACCTCCACATAGCAGACCAGAAAGGCAGACTCCACGCAGCGTTAACTTAGTTTGACATACCGGCAGACTATCGGCACAAGCCTAAAACAAGCGCCCCACGGAAAAGTTCACACGTGACTGTCCAGTGGGACTGACGCTGGTGGCCAGTGCGATGGGCCCCACGATGGTGTCGGCGATCACGCCGAGATTGAACGTGCCCCGCACAACCACCGTACCCGGATTATTAAAGGCGCTGCCGGCTTCGTACCATCCTCCCCAATAAATTTTCCTTCCCACGAGTTGAGGGAGGCGATACAGATCGCGGCGGAATCCGATCGAGCCGTACGCATAGTTGTTCCCTACAAATTCGCGGGGCAGGTAAGCCCCAAGGTGAAACGGTCCTCCGAGAGAGAAGAGTTGGAATTGGCCGGCATTTCCGTGCAGAGTGCCGCCTCCGGAGGCTGTAACAAAAAGGGATGTCTTCTCGCTGAGGGGAACAAAAGTGGACGTCTGCACGTCGAGTTGGTCGATGGGATGCACCAGTCCGGGACTCTGCAGCACCCGCGAAAGGTTGGCGACGATGCGGGTGCCGGCGCCTGGAATCACCGGACTGTCCTGCCCATCCCATACATAGCGAGCGCGGAAATCTCCGGTGCTCCCGCTAAGCGAGGGCAGGCCGGCGCTGCCGATCAGGGCCGCAAGTCTGCCGCTGAAGATCTCATAGCCCAAGCGCAGTTCACTGTGGCGTCCGGAGTCGTACCCGATATCGAAGCCGCCTCCGGCTCGTTCGTCTCCGAAGACGGCCACTCGTGTCGTGCCGTTGAAGGCATTGCGCGCCAGTTTGGAGGCGAAGGCATGGGGCGCGACGAAAAAGTGAGTGCCCAACAGGGGCTGATAGAACTCGGTGGCAGCCAGGTTACTGGAGCCGAGAAGAAGATCATTGCGCCACTCCCCGCCACGATGCTCAATGTCCATGAAGGTGACGCGGGCGCCGGCGGAAAAATCGAATGCGGCAACTCCGGAGCCATTCACGTTAACCGCCAGGTCGACGAAAGGAGGACCATAGGATTTTTCATGAGCGGTCACGCGCAGTGCCGGCACGCCATCCTGAGTGAAGCCTTCGTATCCCAGACGATCGAACTGGCCTTGCCCGGCGACGCGAAGTAATTGAGTGTCGAGTTTTCGCAGATCAAGAGGGCCTTGAGTGTCGGACTTCAGACGGCGCTCGATTCGGCGGTTTTGGTCGGAGTCTCCTCCTTCTACTTGAACGAGTTTCACCTGGCTCGGGCGCTGATGCTTGCGAGCGTAACGCGCGGCGAGGTATTGCCGCCACTGCGCCTCGTCTGCCATTGCATACTGCCGCAAAGCTGCGGCCTCAGCGGCTGCGCTGCCGTAGCCCAGACGGATGAGATCGTGGACGCGCTGGTAGTCGTCGACGGCGAATTTGCCGGTCTCGACGATCACGGTGGCATCGGCGAGGGCCAGGGAGCGGCGTTCATTCTGCAGAATCACAACACTGAGGGCGCGAGAGAGAACGCCGGTCAGGCTCTCCAATTCCTCTTGTCCACCGAGCGGAACGCGAAGGTCCACGGCAATTACCGTGTCGGCGCCCATTTTGCGCACGACATCCACGGGGATGTTCTCCACCATGCCGCCATCGGTCAGAATCTGGCCGTTGATTTCTACCGGAGTGAACACACCCGGAATCGCCATGCTCGCGCGCAGCGCCTGGGCGAGCGAACCATCATGCAGCACCACTGCATCTCCGGTAAGCATATCGGTGGCTACGCAGCGAAACGGGATGGGGAGATCGTCAAAGCTCGCGGTACCGGACTCGGCGAAGAATAGTCGGTCGAGCAGGAGGCCAACGCCATTTCCGGGATTGAAGCCGTTGGGACCTTTGAGACCGTGCTTCAAGCCAAGCGCGGCGTCGATCTGATAGTCCCGGCGATCCTGCTTGCGGCGGTAGGAGAGTTGGCTGTATGTCGGCTCGGGACGAAGGGTCTCGTCCCAGTCGATGTGTTCGGCAAATTTTTCGATTTCCGCGGGCGACATGCCGGAGGCGTACATGGCGCCGATAATGCTTCCCATGCTGGTACCAGCAATGCGGTCGACCGGAATATGGTTCTCCTCCAACCATTCGAGCACACCAATATGCGCGAGGCCGAGCGCACCTCCACCGCTGAGCGCGAGGCCGATGCGGGGAGGCCTAGCGGGCTGCGATTCGCCAGCAGGCGGCAGCGGCGAGTCTTGCGATCGAGTCACGACGCTCGACAATGCCAGCAGCAGAGAGAAAATAAGCCGACCCCTGTGACCACGCCCGACGTGGAAGGAAAACATGATCCATCCTCCTTGCAGAAAACAGGTGAAACCGGTTGGAGAAAAAATCACATGACGGGCGGCACTGTGATGCCCATGACTACCAAGGTTCGCATCAGTTCGCGCCGTACAACGGCCACCGTCGCGAGCAGGAATTGCTTTCGCTTTTCATCCGGCTCGCTCAGGATGGGGCAGCGATGATAGAAGGTGTTGAAGAGCTGCGCCAGTTGAAACGCGTGCTTGGCAAGGTAAGCCGGCTCGGTGGTGGCGATGCATTGGTCCACGATGTAGGAAGTCTTCGACGCGGATAGCCAGAGTTCCCAGATCTCGTTGGCGGCTTCTCCCGTGAGAAATTGAGTTAGATCGGCGGGGGAGACGCTAGTTGCGAAGTCTCTAGAGAAGACTTCTGGATCCGCAACAGCCTTTCTGAAGATGCTGGCGGCTCGGACTACGGCATACTGCGCGTAGGGGCCGGTTTCGCCCTCGAAACTGAGGGCTTCTTTGAAGTCGAAGGCGATGACCGACTGCTTGGTGAACTTCAGCATGAAGTAACGCAGCGCGCCGATGGCGATTTGCACAGCGATCGATTGGCGCTCAGCTTCACTCAGTTGGGGATGGCGGGAGTCGACCTCGTTCTTGGCGGAGGCAATAAGTTGGTCGAGCAGGTCATCGGCCTTGACTCCGAAACCCTTGCGGCCGCTGACTTCAATGTAGGAGCGAGTTTTATCTTCATCGCTCAGCGTGTAACCGAGTTCGGCGGCGCAGCGCGGCGTGAGCGCGACCATCTCGTAGGAGAAATGCGTGTAGTGGTCGGCGGCTTCGTTGTGGCCCAGGCCGCGCAGGGCTTCGATCACCGTGTTTTGAGCCTCGGATTGGCGAGCGTCGATCACGTTATAAATTTCGGCAACGTCGCCGAAATGAGGATGATCCTTCTCTCCCTCCGTGGCGGAGATCCAGCACTGGTGCTGATTGGGATAGCGATGAAACTTGCGGTAGCCGAAATCGCGCCCGAGCAGGCCGAACTTCCACATGTGGTACGCGATGTCCTTGCCGACGTAGCCGACGGTGCCGTTGGAGCGGACGATTACTTTTTGGTCTTCTTCGGAAATTGTATCGAGGCCGGAAATCCCAATGTTAATAAGTGCATCGACCTCGGGGCCATCGGTATTCTGCGAGAGTACATCCACGCGACTCACACTGGTTCCAGCGCGGCGCATCACCCAGCAACCCTTATTTTTGCCTTCATTTTCGAAGGTAAGGACTCCGCTCTTCTTCAACTTGGTGAATGCCGCATCCCAGAAGTGTAGGTGCAGGATTTCGCTTTCGCGGGGGAGGAAGTCGTATTCGATGTCGAGGCGGTCCATGGTTTCGAGGTGGCGGCGCAGGACGGCGGCTGAGATCAACTCGGCGATGGCCGCCGTTTCGCTGGCGGCGTCTTCGATGGCGTGCAAAGTTTGCGCACGCACCTGCAGGTTTGCCTTGTCGCTGGCATACCACTGCGAGACGCGGGCGTAGAGATCCCAGCAGTAGTAGTCGAAGCGGGGCTGACGCGTCAGGGCTTGGATTTCTGCGCGCGATTTGTTTTCGATCTGGGTGAAGCCGACCACGACGTCGGCAACCTGAACGCCGGTATTGTCGATGTAGTTCTGGACGTCGACTTCCCTCTCCGCGTAACGCAGCAGGCGAACGAAGGTGTCACCGAGAATCGCGTTGCGCAGGTGGCCAATGTGGGCCGCCTTGTTGGGATTGATGCTAGTGTGCTCGACGAGGATTTTTCCCGCGGGCATGTCCGAGGGCAATTTCTGATCGGCGGCCAGCGCGGCCGCCAGCCAGGCGCGATCGATTTTGATATTCAGGTAGCCGGGAGGCGCAACCTGCATTTCAGCGATGCCTTCGATCAGACCGCTCTCGGCGCGGATGGCTTCGGCAATCTTAAGCGGAGCCGTACGCAGCGGTTTAGCAAAGGGAAAGAGCGGAATCGCGAAATCGCCGAGTTCAACTTTCGGAGGCTGTTCGATGACTACCTTGGGCAGAGTTGTGCCGGGGTAGCGGCGGAGAAGGAACTCCAGAATGTGCTCGGCCAAACGCTGTTCGAGATAACGATACAAGGCTTCCTCTGAACTGTTTAAGAAGATAGTGATTCTAGCAGAGCGCGCGGGGACGCTGGTTTGACGCAGAATGCAGCCTTCCCTATGATGAAAAATCGGTCCCTCTTCGATTTTCCTATGCGTATAGCGTACCTTGAGTGTTTTTCGGGCATGAGCGGCGACATGTTTCTGGGCGCGCTGGTAGATTCCGGAGTTTCGCCTCGAATGCTGGAAGACGCCGTGGCGGCTCTGAACATAGGGGCGCGGCTGGAAATCTCGCGAGTCGTGCGCAGCGGAATTTCGGCCACGAAGGTCGACGTTTGGGTCGATGGAGAGAAAGATTTGCCGCGCGAGGTGTACTGGGAGCAAAAGGGACAGGCGCACTCCCACGATCATCGACACGAGCACGAACCTGAGCACCAGCATCGCCCGCTCCCACACGAGCATTCGCATGGCCGGGGGTTGACCGAGATTCGGCAGATTATTTCTGCGGCGGCGATCTCAGACCGTGCGAAGAGGACTGCGATTACCATCTTCGAGGCGCTGGGTGCGGCGGAGGCAAAGATTCACGATACTTCCGTCGAGGGCGTGCATTTCCACGAAGTCGGCGCGGTGGATGCGATGGTCGATATTGTCTGCGCCGCGGTCGGAGCTGAAGCGTTGGGGGTGGATGAGATTGTCTGTTCGCCCCTAAACGTTGGAGGCGGGACGGTGAAATGCGCACATGGGACATTTCCGGTTCCCGCTCCGGCGACGGTGGAGTTGCTGAAAGACGCTCCGGTTTATTCGTCTGGGGTACAAGCGGAATTGGTGACGCCGACAGGTGCGGCGATCGCGAAGACTCTGGCGTCGCGCTTTGCGGCGTTTCCAGAGATGAAGATTGACAAGTCGGGTTATGGTGCGGGCACGCGTGATTTTCCGGGACATCCGAACGTGGTGCGGTTGATCGTTGGGGAAGCAGTTCAGACTACGCTGGCCGCAAAGACTGCAACCGAGACCATCACGGTGCTCGAAGCCAATCTCGACGATTTGAATCCGCAGGTTTTCGGGTATGTGATGGACCGGTTGCTCGAGGAAGGCGCGCTCGATGCCTTCGGAATGCCGGTGCAGATGAAGAAGAACCGTCCAGGCACGCTGCTGACGGTGCTGTGCAAGCCTGAGGATGCGGGCAAGCTGGCGCAACTGATTTTCACCGAGACAACCACGCTGGGCGTGCGGCGGCGGGATGAAATGCGGCACACCCTGGCACGGCGATGGGAGAAAGTCGACACGGCCTGGGGCGAGGTGAGGATCAAGATCGCGAGCATGAATGGAACGGTTACGAATTACGCTCCCGAGTATGAGGATTGCCGACGGATCGCGGCCGAGCATCACGTGCCACTGAAGACGGTGATGCAGGAAGCAGCGCGGGTCTACGCAGAGGCCTTTACTAACAAAACTCCGACGAATCGAGCGGGTGATGATTGACCAGAAGGTGAGCGATGTTCAAGTCAGCTACGACTGCGTAGCCGAGGAGTACGTCCGGCACCTTTACGACGAGTTGCGGCACAAGCCCTTGGACCGGCAAGTACTCGACCAATTCGCGGATAGGGTGCGAGGCACGGGGCTGGCATGCGACCTCGGCTGCGGGCCCGGACAAGTGGCTCGTTATCTGCGCGAGCGCGGAGTTGCGGTCTGCGGCGTGGACCTGTCGCCACGCATGATCGAGGAGGCTCACCGCCTGAATCCGGGCATTGCGTTTAGCCAGGGTGACATGAGGTCACTCCCTGTGCCCGATGGGACATGGGCCGGGATCGCGGCATTCTACGCGATCGTGAATCTTCAGGCGGCCGATCTACAGCAGGTTTTGCGTGAGATGTGGCGGGTTTTGCGGCCGGGAGGACTGGTTCTGCTGAGTTTCCATATTGGTGAAGAGGTTTCGCATGTAGAAGATTTGTGGGGCTGTGCGGTGAGTCTCGATTTCTATTTTTTTGGCACAGCGGATGTGGCGGGCTATCTCGGGGCCGCAGGCTTTCAGATTGAGGAAATTATCGAACGCGAACCGTACGCGCCGGAGTTTGAGTACCAGAGCCGTCGGGCTTACATTTTCGCGCGCAAGCCATCCTTGAAAGCAGCAACGGAATGAGCAGAAAGTTTTACATCACGACGCCGATTTATTACGTGAACGCGCACCCCCACATCGGACACGCTTACACGACGATTGCGTGCGACACGATTGCGCGGCGGCAGCGGCTGCTGGGCGCGGAGACTTTTTTTCTTACCGGCACCGATGAGCATGGTCAGAAGATCGAGCGTGCGGCGCATGCTGCGGGAAAAACTCCGCAGCAATACGCAGATGAGATTTCTGCCGAATTCCGCCAGTTGTGGAAGCGGATGGGGATCTCGAACGACGACTTCATCCGCACCACGGAAGACCGGCACAAGAAGCGGATGCAGGAACTTTTCCGGCGGATTCGTGATAACGGATTCATCTACAAGGGCACTTACACCGGCCAGTATTGCGTCTCGGATGAGCTTTATGTCGACGGCGCGCAGCCCGGCGATTCCTGCCCCACCTGCGGGCGCATCACCGAGACCGTGCATGAGGAAAATTATTTTTTCAAGCTTTCCGCGTTTCAGGACAAACTTCTTGCGCTCTACGCGAATCCGGAATTCATTCGTCCAGAGGCGCGCCGCAATGAGGTGATTTCGTTTGTGCGCTCCGGTTTGCGCGATCAGTCGATCAGCCGCTCGACTTTCACCTGGGGCATTCCGGTACCAGACGACCCCAAGCACGTGATTTACGTCTGGTTCGATGCGCTGGCAAACTACATCACCGCGATCGGCTACGGCTCAACCCACGCCGGAGCACAGGAGGCCTTCAAGAAATTTTGGCCCGCCGATGTGCAGATGATCGGCAAAGAAATTGTCCGCTTCCATTGTGTTTACTGGCCAGCGTTCCTGATGGCGGCGGGATTGCCCGTGCCCAAGGCGATCGTGGCCCATGGATGGCTGCTGTTTGAAGAGAGCAAGATGTCGAAGTCGCGCGGCAACATCGTGCGCACGGAAACGATTCTTGACGTGCTGGGCGCCGATGCGCTGCGCTATTTTCTGTTGCGCGAAGTTGTGTTCGGGCAGGATGGCTCGTTTTCGTTTGACGCGCTAGTGCAACGCTATAACTCCGATCTGGCCAATGGATTGGGAAAT
>Ga0074045_10001387_pt1 | contig 23366 bp, 16 predicted proteins | sample BogForMeECP23OM2_FD_94442 | JGI IMG/M metagenome (GOLD analysis project Ga0074045, IMG submission 94442) | Bog forest soil microbial communities from Calvert Island, British Columbia, Canada - Bog Forest MetaG ECP23OM2 | ecosystem: Environmental > Terrestrial > Soil > Wetlands ... | reverse complement strand
GCAGCAAAAACAGAAGCATGACCGCCTGCGGTTGAGAAGATTTCGTTACTCGGATTAACCGGTGAGATCGATAACCCCAAGATCGAACTGGTTGTGCTGAAAAAGTTAAGGAAAGAAAAATCGTTGATTCCATCGTGGTTCAGATCCAGGGAAAAAGTCGACCCATAACCGTATGGAATCGTCTGGTTGTCCGGGGTATAGACAACTCTTCCCTCGGCGGGCACGGCCAAGGCTAACACCCCTACTCCCGCAGCGCCTGCGGCAAAGGCATACATGTTGAGTTGCTTGTGAGTTGAGTGGGAAAGGCTGGCCATCTTACGGGAACGAGGGGAGCGCGGCATGAACAACCTCCTGCTCGGGTTCGAAAATCGGGTTCGAAAATCGGGTTCGAAAATCGGGTTCGAAAATCGACGAGATACTACACCCGATTCCCCTTCCCGCGACACGAAAAAGAAAGCCCCCGCGCTGGCGAGGGCCTAAAGTCTCTTTGTGTCAATCCAGTGTGAATTCAGCGCGCAAATCCGCGCCAAATTAATTTTTCGAAGCCTTAGCCGCCTCAACCGGCGCGTTCTTGGCGTACTTGCGGCGGAAGCGCTCCACGCGTCCGGCCGTATCCATCAGTTTCTGCTTGCCGGTGAAGAAGGGATGGCAGGCCGAGCAGATTTCGACGCTGATATCTCCCTTGTGGGTAGACCGGGTTACAAAGGCATTGCCGCACGCGCAATGCACGCGAACTTCGTTATAAGCGGGATGAATGGCTGCTTTCATGGGTTCAGACCTCGGTACGAATCCTTTAGATTCTACTGGAATGCTGCAGGATTCAGCAACGGCAGGAGCGCAGCCGTCGGACCTCAGCCCTCAGACGTCAGCCCTCCGTACCATTTAGTCTCCGGAGCCGTTTGTCGACAAGAAAATCCGCGAGGCCGCCGCTGCCTCGTTGTGCTGAAGTCCTGCGTCTGAGGTCCGGCGTTCGCCCTCCGTTCTTCAAAACCGGAACTGATACGAAGCCTTCACGAAAAACTGCCGGCTGTCGTTGATATAACCCTTTGCCGTGTACAGCCCCGCCAAACCGAGTGGGTCGAGCATCAAGTCGTGGTTCAGGTTCTGCAGGTCGCTGTTGTAGCCGACATAGATCGCCGTCCCCGGATGCACCAGGTACGTGAGCAGCACATCGGCATTGAATTCCTTCTCGGTAGGCAAATTTGTATACGGAAAAGTCTTCTCGCCCGGCGTATTCGCCAGCACCGAGTTGTATTGCAAAATCACCCGCAGCGAGAGCTGCGGCGTGAACTGCCAGTTCCATTTGCTGCGCGCGATGTGATTGTTGAAGATCCCTTTGCCGGCGCCGGGGATTTGTGAGGCCGCGATCGAATAGGCTTCATCTCCCGCGCGCAAGCGCTCAAACAAATAAGTGTTTTCGATCTTGAGAGGCTGGAGTGGGCGAAACGTCAGCGTCCCCGTGGCTGTGTTTAGCCGTCCCAGAAGAGACTGCGGCGTCGCGGTGAGCGCCGGCACAAAGTTCACTCCGTCACCCCAGTAATATCCCGCGCCGAGCGTCGCCTTCTTGAAATAGCCGGTCTGGAACATCGCTCCGCTGCGGTGTTCGTGGTAATCGAAATTCTGCTTGACGGATAAACCAAGAAACGCGAAGTCCTGAGGCCGCAGCCGTTCTCTCAGCTCCTCATAAGGATATAAAAAGATCAGCGTCTGGCTGCGCCCCTGAATCGCCAGGTAGGGCAGATAATCGGTATCCAACCGATTGCCTTCGTGATCGAAAACATAGCGCTGGTTCAACGACGGCCCCCAATCGACGATCCAGCCTTGCTTCGGACGAAAACGATAATCAACCTCCTGGTAAATTCCGCGAACGTCCACGCGGTTCACAAATCCCGGTACGGTCACGAACCCGGGGCTGACGTCGGTATAAGTGCCCTCGTAAGTAAAGTGCAGTCCTTCGCGCTTCAAATCGAGCTTATCGGCGGGGCCCGCATAATAGTTTCCATTGCCGGCATTGCCCGAGCTGAAGGGAAACAAGTTGTACTCGCAGGTACTTTCCAGATTGCTGGTCGAAGAAAAGTACGCATTCAGCCCTTGCAGATTGCTCGAACTCACCACCGCCTGGCCTTCAAGAGTCCAGTTGGCGTTGAATTTCAAGTGTGTGTCCAATCCTCCCACCCGGTTGAACTCACCGGTCGATGGACACTCCCAGTCGGTGTAGATTGCCCCCACGCTCGATTGCTTGAAAATATCGCGGCTGGCCCGCGCAATCGTGAAATAAGACCGCACCCCAAAGAGCTTGTCCGTGCACAGCGAGGGACTCTCGGGAAAAATGCAGAAGCTGGGTACCGCCAGCCCCGGCCCTCGGTCATCGGTTGCCATGAGCCCCAGAGAGTACGGACCCTCCTTCCCTGTCAGCCGGATCCCCGCCGAGGGGTCTTCAATGTTGCGCGTAAAAAATAAATCCAGGGGCGTGCGAAAATAATCTTCGTTCTCCAAGAAAAAAGGCCGCTTCTCGGGAAAATACACCTCGAATCGTTGATTCACCGTGATCTGCGGATCCTCCGACTCCACCTGGCTGAAGTCCGGATTCGCAGTCAGATCCAAGACAAAGTGATCATGCAGCACGAACTTCGCATCCATGCCGAACTGCCCCTGGGCTTCGGCATTCTGAAAATACGGATTGTAAGGATCGCGCTGGTCGAGCCCCCGAAACCCGCGCATAATTCCGTAAGGAATCAGTTCAATGCTGCGGCCTGGCGAAATTCCCTCCAGCCCCGCAAGCGTCGCCGCCTGCCCCAGTCGGCCCGACACTTTATAAGAAATCTGCGGCCAGAATGAGTCTTCGCTTTTACGGTATATGCCGCGATATAAAATAATCCCCCACTCCTGCTCTTTCGTGGCGGGAAAGCGCAGGCTTTTGAACGGTATTGCCATCCACACCACGAAACCTCGCTCCGTAACTTTGCCGCGCGAATCCCAAACTGTGTCGAACGAAGTGTCGAAATTTCCGTTCACCTCCTCGCGCGTGGATTCGCTCCAGATCGCGTCCCACTGTACGCCCAACGGCGTGGTCTGGAAGGCATACGCCCGTCGCCGGTCGTGAAATGTATCCAACATCACCTCGACCTGGTCGTCGTCGTAAACATCCTCGCGTCGCGACATGCGCGCTCGTACTTTCTTAGGATCGTCAAAACATACGAAGACGACATACAAGTTTTTCTGGTCGTAGCCGAGGTAAGCGGCAGTCGGCTCCGAAACTTTTTCGCCGTCATGCGGATTCCGCTGCACGAAGCCCGTAACCTTCGCCATCTGCAGCGCAGTCTCGCTCTGCGGCTTCATGCTCAGAAAATCTTCCAACGCCGGAACGTGGTTTAACCGTGGAATGGTCAGAGTCGGCGGCACGAACCCCGGCTTCGGCGCTGGACGCGCCTCTGGGTTCCTAATCGCCGGCTCAGGCAACTGGGCCGAAGGCGGCGGATTCTGCGGCGAATTCGGCGCCGCGGGGTTGTCTCCGGGAGGCACGGAACCCGGCTCCGGGGGCGGGTTCTGCGGCGGATTCTGAGAACTTTGTCCGCCGGAGTCTTGCGGCGACGCCCCCGTACTTTGCTCTACCCGCGCAGAATTCCGCACTCGGGCATCGGACTGCGGAGCGGTCACACTCCACCCACATCGTGCACCCGCACACAGGATAAGAGCGACGCCGGGCAGGGATCTCAGAAGGCCCTGAAATGAATCACCGAAAGCCAAACGCAAAAACGCCCTCACTGTCTCCCCGCCTCCGCCACGCGAGGAATTCAGCAAGATACACCATCACGGGGTCAGACAAAACAGGAAACAGCCGTCTGTGAGGTTTTCCGAACAGACAGTGACAAATGCCGCATAAACGAAGGGAGTTGGGACCAGGGTTTAGTTAGGTTTCGAACAGTGACCGAGGCAAACCTGACTGTCGAATAATAGACATCAAAGTTCCGATACGAAGTCAGAATGATCAGGGATGGGGACAGTGACGGTCGAGCCTGCTGCTCGCTTCTGCAGCACGACACGACTGCCGCGGCGGCGCACTTCTGAGAAACCATTCCGAGCGAGTACGACGCAAACATCCCGCCCAGATAAAACACGGAGCCTACCCAACCTCAACCTCAAGCCGAGTCACGAACAACTCAGAGTGTCCGCGTCGTTCAATCTCCGAGGGGTCTGCAGTCTCGAAAAATAACTCGACCGCCTCTTGCAGATTATTACGCGCTGATTCAATCGTGTCCCCTTGGCTCGCAACATCCAACTCAGGACACAATGCAACGTAACCGTCTCCTTCGCGCTCAATGATCGCCGTCACCTGTCGCAGTTGCTTCATGTTTCTCCTGATTGATTTCACCTGACTTAATGATAGTGGCGTTGTAAAGCATCCCCCCTAGAACAACGAACTCTGCCTGCGGCTCGGAGTGATCTTAAAGTAATCGTACGCCAACTGCGTGGCCACGCGCCCCCGCGGAGTGCGGTTCAAAAATCCGATCTGCATCAGGAATGGCTCATAAATTTCCTCGATAGCGTCGGGTTCTTCCGCCAGCACCGCAGCCAGCGTATTCACCCCGACCGGACCGCCTTGATATTTCTCGATAATCGTCAACAGCAGCCGCCGATCAACTTCATCGAAGCCATACTGATCCACTTCCAGCATCTGCAGCGCGGCTTGTGCGGTGGGTAAGTCGATCCGGCCCGCGCCGCGCACCTGCGCATAGTCGCGCACTCGCCGCAGCAATCGATTCGCGATGCGCGGAGTTCCCCGCGACCGGCTGGCAATCTCATTCGCGCCCGCGGCATCGACTTCGACTCCCAAAATCTCCGCCGAACGCTCCACAATCACCCGCAAATCTTCCGCAGAATAAAACTCCAGCCGCAGCACAATTCCAAACCGCGATCGCAGCGGAGACGAAATCAATCCCGCCCGGGTCGTCGCTCCCACAAACGTAAACGGCTTCACTTCCAGCGTGTGCGTTCGCGCCGAAGGCCCCTGCCCGATAATGATGTCCAACTTGTAATCTTCGAGCGCCGAATACAGCAACTCCTCCAGCACCGGCTGCAAGCGGTGAATCTCATCGATGAACAGGACTTGCTTCTCCTGCATGTTAGTGATGATCGCCGTCAGATCGCCCTTGATCTGCAACAGCGGCGCGGCAGTCTGCTGAAAGTGCACGCCCAGTTCGTTGGCAATAATGTTCGCCAGCGTAGTCTTCCCCAGCCCCGGAGGTCCATAGAGCAGCACATGATCCATCGCCTCGCCGCGCGACTTAGCCGCTTGAATCGCCACGTCAAGATTCTCTTTGACCTTGCTCTGCCCGATAAACTCTTTGAGCCACTGCGGCCGAAGTTTAAGCTCAAACGAAGAATCGTCCTCCACCGCCGCAGCCGAAACCAGCCGCTCGGGGTTGTAATTCAGGTTGGGATTGTTCCTGGCAGTAGCCACTCGCCGGATGTTACCACGAACTCGTGCAGCGACAGCCGACCGGGAACCATGTTGGAGACAGCCGCCTCGGCTGTCCGGCCAGGGCGAAGCCCGGCGATGGCCCCCACATCTATAATGGGCAATGTGGAACGAACGTCATGAAGAAGAAAAATTCCAAGAAGCAAATGGCCAAAGGTGCAAAGGGCGAGGTCAAGGTCGACAACGATTGCCCCTGCTGCTGTTAAGTATCCCGACTTCGCCGCACGCAAGCGGAAGATATTTGGCGACCGTGTTCTAACTGTCGTGGATGACTTGATAAAAGACCGAGGCCGTTTCTGAGCGGCTTCGCCGATAACAGTATTCCCGCGACGAGCGCCAAGCGAAACTGGCGAAGACCCAAGGGATGAAGACCTCCTAGCCCAGTCCCTACTTCGGATACCACTCCAGCAACCTCACTTCAATCCCAGTCCCTTCCAATCCCTTCTGAAATACCGCCAGATCAGACCCGCGATAGTGATAAGGAATCACAATCTTCGGATGAAAAGCCTTTACCGCGTCAGCCGCTTCCTCGGGAGGCATCGTGTAAGGCAGGTTCATGCACACGAACGCCACATCGATATTCTTGAGCTCCCGCATCTCTGGGATGCCTTCGGTATCGCCAGAAAAGTAGAAGCGCTTGCCGCCGTAAGTGAGCACATAACCGTTGCCGCGTCCCTTATCATGAAAGAATTTTCCCGGCGCAGGCCCGCGCTTCAGGTTGTAAGCCGCAATCGCCTCAACCGTCCATCCTTGCCAGCTCTTGGTCTCTCCATTGGCAATCGGCTTGGCGCTGGTCACAGTCGCAACCACTGCCGGCGGCGCAAAAATCTCCGTCTCCACCTTAGTGATTTCCTTGATCGAATCCGGATCCATGTGATCGCCATGAATGTCCGTAATCAGAATGAGGTCCGCTCTCGGAAGCCCAGACAGTTTCGCCGGCTTCGCGGGATCGAGGTAGATGACCTTTCCCCCAGCCTCAATCAGCGTGCTGGCATGATAAAGAGGGGTGATCTTCACCGGCCCAGCCGACGTAAGAAAGCTCTGAGTTTGGGCGGCGGCGAGCGATGCACCGATCGTGAGCAAGAAGGTAAGAATCGCTATCAGTTTCATTGTGGCCTCTCTGGAACTCTGGCAAAGAACTTCGGCAAATATAAATGAAACCCGCTCGGCGCGACGTTTGGAGGGTCCGATGATAGCCATGGTAGTCGCATTAATTTCTCGGAGAGGAGGGCCCGGGTGCCCCTTTGATCACGCGTATTTTCCGCGAGCTCACAATGACGAAGCATCCGAGCCACGCCTCGACCTCTTCCGTTCCAAAGACCGCCATGATACGGTCGCTGAGAGCTTGCCGGCTGGGGGAGTGCAAACGAACTAAAAGAATTCCGCGATGTGTCCCAGGGGCGAAGCTGCGCAAGTCCGAAAAATCCAGGTCCTGAGTGACTAGAAATCGTGCCTCGCGTTGCGCCGCTTGCCAAATGACAGAGTCCGGGCTACCTCTGAGACCTTCATCCTCGACAGTGGAGATGTTATGACCGAGCTTGTTCAGTAGCGGAGACAAACTGGCCGGTAAGTTCTCGTCCAGCTTGTCCTCATCGGATTTCAGGGCTGGCCGTGGGCAAGTCCTCTTCCGCAGACGCGGCAGCGAAGGAGATCGCCGCCCGAACGTCCTCAGCTTTCAAGCTCGGGAAATCCGCCAGAATTTCCTCGATGTTATCTCCGCCGGCCAGGCTGGCGAGCACCGTGCGAAGCGTAACTCGCGTACCCCGAAACACGGGTTCTCCGCCGCAGATTTGCGGATCGCGGACGATGCGTTCGTGGAGAAAGTCTGGCATTCTGATGCGCCGATTATAGCGTTAATGGAGGCCGCGAGCAGGCCGATCCGGTTTTTTGGCGAACTGCAAGCGGAGCTGCCGAACCCGCAGTGCTGAAAATCGGTTGAACCATTTGGGGCAGCCCGCCGCGGCTCCGCGCGCTCGCCTTACCTGCTGATTAAGATCAGCAATCCAATAATGGCCAGAGCCGCGTCGGTCATGACAGCCAGCATTAAAACCGAAACAAAGCGACCGTCGCTTCGCAGCTGTTCGGGAATCACGCTTGCGCGTTTAACCACTACCGTGTGGGCCCACTGGTCTCCGTACCGCTGCTCCTGATAGGTCTTTTGCATGGCCAGGTATCCAATCAACCCAAAGAAAAGCGAGTCGATAAAGTAGGCGAGTTCTCGAATGATGGCTGGCCCCATTCGGCAGCGCAGGCCGTTTTCCCGAACTACCACGGATGAAATCAACCGCTTGCCCAGTGTGCTTCCGTGCATGCTTACGCAAATGACGTTATAGGCGACGTAGCCAAGGATGCCGAAGACGAATCCTACGAGACCCGCATGCCGAAACCTAGCAAGTACCCACGCAGGGACGTGGCCGCCCGAGGCTGCGAGCACCAGAATCGTAAACAGAAGTCCTGCTGCATAGGTCACGCAGTAATGCAGAACATAGTCGATCACACGCGCCCCCGCGCGGGGCCAGAATGTAACGCCCGGTAGGCCGACCTCCTCTGTGGCATAGCCGCCGAAAGAAAAAGTAGGCGAAGCGGGACGAGAGTCGGGAAACTCTGATATCGGCGAGGACATCCGAAAAACTCCTCCGGGCTACGGCGCTTAGCGCGCTGCTCCGACCGGGAAGGGCACGACGTTCAGTCGTGCCGTTATGCCGCCTGGTATGAGCCCGCGCTTCAGCGCCTGAGGTAAGCTTTCTATCTCGAATCAATGACTTGCATATTTCTGATCCGTGCGAATCCAGCTAAAATATTACGAGTAAAGGACTTACCCGTAAAATATTACATTCACAGGACTTAGGCGATGTCGTTTTGGCTAAGTGTCCTGGAATCAGCAGCGACTTCGTAAAATATTGCATTCACGGCAGTTATCTTATTGCTATTTGATTGTCAAAGAGCTAATGCTTTAAAACGATTAGAAACCGGGTGAGGAGTGGAGTCAAGGGAGTTCCCGGAGTTATGCACTTCCCATTCCGCCGAGGTGTTCATTGACAGAGCGTGTATAGTTTTGCCGAACGGACTCGGCCTAAGGTGCTGCGTAAAAGTTGCGCCCCGTGATAGTTTAACCAAGTCGATCTGCGATTTTTTTATCTCGAGCTCCGATCCGGCCTCACTCTTCCTCTTCCTTAACCTCGCCCCGCGCCGCCTTAGCCTTCTCAACAATCTTCTCCTGCAGCGCTGCCGGCACGGCGTCGTAGTGGTGCATCTCCATGTTGAAAGAGCCCCGGCCCTGCGTCATCGAAGTCAAGTCCACGCCGTAGGTCAGCATTTCGGCCATGGGCACTTCGGCTTTCACCACGGTGTTGCCGCCCTTGTTGTCCATGCCCTGGATGCGTCCCCGCCGGCTGTTCAGGTCGCCCATGATCGAACCGGCGAAGTCGTCCGGCACCGTTATCTCGACATGCATCACCGGCTCCAGGATCGTCGGTTTAGCCTGCTCCATCGCTTTTCTGAAGGCGATGCGTCCGGCCATCTGGAACGACATGTCGTTCGAGTCGACATCGTGATACGAACCGTCGTACAGAATCACGCGGAAGTCCACCACCGGAAATCCCGCCAGGTATCCGCGCGCCGCCGCATCCTTGATTCCCTTTTCGATGGCAGGAATGTAGTTCTTGGGAATCGCCCCGCCGAAGATGTCGTTCACAAACTCGAACTGTCCGCCGCGCGGCATCGGCTCCATCTTGATCTTGCAATCGCCGTACTGCCCGTGGCCGCCGGTCTGCTTCTTATGCCGTCCCTGCACATCGGCCTTGCCGCGAATGGTTTCGCGGTAGGGAACCTTGGGCGCCTTCAAGACCACTTCCGTGTGATAGCGCTTTCTCAGTTTCGCAACAATCACTTCAATATGCTGTTGGCCGGTTCCGGCGATAAGAAACTCCTGGGTCTGCGGATCGCGGAAGAAGCGCAGCATGGCATCTTCTTCCATCAGCTTGTGAATGCCCGGCCCCAGCTTGTCTTCATCGGCGCGGCTCTTAGGCTCAATCGCAAACGTAATCGCGGGTTCTGCCAGCTTCACCCGCGGATACTGTATCGGAGCCGACTTATCGCCCAGCGTGTCGCCGGTAAGCGTGTCCTTCAATTTCGCTACGGCCCCGATATCGCCGGCATGCAGCTCGGTAACCGGCACCGCAGTCTTGCCCTGCATGATCGAGATATGCGACAGCTTCTCCGCCGACCCGCGCGAGAAGTTCTGCATAGTCGATTCATTCTTCAGCACCCCGGAGAACACTTTGAAGTACGAGATTCGGCCCGCAAACGCGTCCGACACCGTCTTGAACACATACAGCGAAACCGGCTCCGCATCGGTCTCATGCCGCTTCGGCGCATCTCCATTACCCGACGCAGACGCCTCGCCCTGCACCCACTCATGTTCCGAAGGAGCTGGAGTGTAGTCCACGATGAAGTCCATGACCCGGTCGGCGCCGATGTTGCCCAGTCCCGAAGAGAAGATCACGGGAAAGAGCTTGTCCTCGCGAATCGCATTGTGCAGCGCCGGGATCAGGTCTTCTTCCGCCAGCGTTCCGGCTTCGAAGAACTTCTCCATCAGCTTGTCGTCGCCCTCGGCCACCAACTCCACCAACTGCTCGTGCGCCTCTTGCACCTGCGCCTTCATGCTGGAGGGGATCTCAGTCTCTTTACCTTTGCCGTTTCCTCCCAGCTCGTACGTATAAGCCTTCATGCGCACGAGATCGACCACTCCCGTCAGACTCTTCTCGCTGCCGATCGGCAACTCGATGGGAATCACATCGCGCCCGAAGGCGTTGATCAGCGACTCCAGCACACGCTCGGCATTGGCGCGGTCGCGGTCCATGCGGTTCACCACGATCAAACGCGGAGTCTTGTACTCGTCGCAATCCTTCCACACACGCTGCGTCACCACTTCCACGCCCGCCACTCCGTCGACCACCACGATGGCCGCGTCCACCACCGGCAACACCATCTTGGCCTCGTGCACGAACATGTTGAAGCCGGGAGTGTCGACGATGTTGATCTTGGTCTTACCCCACTCCACATAAGCAGCGCAGGCGGCAATCGACATCTTGCGGGCGATCTCTTCATCGTCGTAATCCGTAGTCGCCGTGCCGTCGTCCACGCGCCCCAGCCGCGGCGTTGCTCCCGCCGTATAGAGCATGGCCGACACGAGCGAGGTCTTCCCCGCGTGCCCGTGTCCCACAATTGCAACGTTACGAATGTTTTCTCCCGAATAAACTTTCACGAGTAGGCTCCTTCGCAGGCGTGGAACCCGAGACGGCCCAGAAGAAGACGGCCCAGAAGAGGATCAGTGCCGTAGAAGGCCAGCCCAACATCACCTGCCAAAACGTAGGATGCTACCACGCGGCAAGCAGCGGCCTCAACCCACTGTTAGGACACTACCAAGAGCGTGCAAGAGGAAGACCGGCGTTGTATCATCCTTTCGTCATGCTGGGCAACCGCACCAACGAGCAGTGGATCTCGCAATACTCCTCCAGCCATCAGCATCCTATCAACCGGCTCTGCCACACTCTGGGCATCCCGACCATCCTGGCTTCGGTTCTGCTTTTTCTAGCCAGCATCTTCGTTCATCGCCTGTGGCCCTACGCGCTAGCCCTGTTTCTGCTGGGATGGGTTCTTCAATTCATCGGCCACGCCTTCGAAGGCAAGCCCCCGGAATTCTTTAGCGACTGGCGATTTCTATTCGTCGGCGTCCGCTGGTGGTGGGCCAAGATCCAGGGCAAAGCCTGAACTCTGATTTGCGATATCCTTCGAGAGCGAGAAGGCTTCCGGCTGGCATTACGATGATCTTCATCGTCATGAACCTGGTCATCGCCTCCACCAGCGGGGGCGCTTAGGTGCCGATGAAATAGCCGCTTTGGCTAACTCTCAATGCTTGCGCCCGTTCGCAAGCCTGTTCTATGCTAGCCTGACCGTAGGGTTCTGATTTACAGAAAACATGCAACGCCTGATCGCCAGATTGCTTTTGTCGTTGGCATTGGTGGGGAATCTCGCCCCGCTGATGCTGGCTACCACGGCGCCTCCGCCGCACGCCTGCTGCTTTCGCAAAGGAATTCATCGTTGCCACGATTCGGTGGCTGCGGACTCCACAGAGCTTGTGGTTCGCGCCGCCAGTTGCTGCCACCAGGATTGCTGCCGCGCCGTAACTACTGCACGATGGGCCCAGGCGCAGAAGCCCGCCAGTTGCCTGGGGGCGAGTAACGTCGAAGCCTATCTCCTCCACCAGGATCTCGTTGCCCAGAACAACGGACACTCCCGTTTTCACTCCACGCGCGCTCCTCCTGCACCTTCCCGGCTCTTCAGCTAGGTCGTCAGCGGCCGAGCAAGAATCGCATCCGCATGTTTAGCGCGGATACTGCATTCTTCCAACTCGAGTTGCCAGAACATCCATAGCCGTTTCTGACCGGCAGTGCACGCGGTCGCTCGTTTCACAGGAGACTTATGCGCCTCCCTCGCGCCCTTTCATTATTGCCGTTGCTGGCGCTGGCCATGCCCGTCTTCGCCAATGTTTACGGAGCCGTTCGCGGCGTGGTTCACGACCCGCAGCATCGCCCGGTGCAGGGCACCATGGTGATGCTCAAAGCCAAGTCGTCGGATTTGACCAAGACCGCTACTACCGACGCCAACGGAGACTTCCAATTCAATGCCGTACCCCTGGGCGACTACACGGTTACTGTGGCCAGCCAGGGCTTTGAACAGACCGCACAGGATGTGACGGTGATCTCGGGTACGGTGCCGGTTGCGCACTTTCAACTGAAGCTGGCCTCGGCGCACGAAAAGGTGACCGTGTCCGCGGCGCAGGCCGTCGCTCCTACCGACAGCGCGACACCTATCACATTGGTCGATAGCCTCGACATCGCGCGGACTCCGGGCGCCGACCGCTCCAACAGCCTCGCCATGATCACCGATTACACTCCCGGCGCCTACGTGACCCATGACATGCTGCACATGCGCGGCGGCCACCAGACCACATGGCTGCTTGATGGGATTCCCGTGATCAACACTGCGATCGCGCAGAACGTCGCCCCGCAGTTCGATCCCAAAGACCTCGAGTATGTGGAAGTCAACCGCGGCAGCTATGGCGCTGAGTTCGGCGACCGCACCTATGGAGTTTTCAACGTGGTTCCCCGCACTGGCTTCGAACGCAACGATCAAGCCGAACTCGTCCTCAGCGCGGGCAATTTCTACCAGACCAACGACGCCCTCAGCTTCGGAAGCCACACCAAGAATTTCGCCTACTACGCCAGCGTCAACGCCAACCGCAGCAATTTAGGACTGCAGCCTCCGGTTCCGCAAGTCGTGCACGACGCCAATAACGGCGTCGGCGGCTTCGGATCCCTTATCTTCAATGTTGATCCTTCGAACCAGCTTCGCCTGGTGACTTCGCTGCGCCGCGATTACTTTCAGATTCCTTACGATCCTTTCCCCAACGACATCGAAAACAATCCCGCGAGCGGGCAATACACGCCCAGCATCGGTCTGCGTGACGGCGAGCACGAATTCGATGCCGGCGTTCTCTTCACCTGGCTGCACACTTTCAACTCGCATCTCATGGCTACGGTTTCGCCCTTCTACCACTACAACCGCGGCAACTACGACAGCAATCCCAGCGACGTTCCCATCGCGACAACCGAAGACCGCGATTCGACCTACGTGGGAGGTCAGGCCAGTGTGGCCGCCAACTACAAGAGGAACGATCTGCAGGCGGGCTTCATCAGCTTCTACCAAAGCGACAACCAGACGTTCGGCGCGATTTTCAACGACGGCAGCGGATTTCCGCCGATCAGTGATATCGAGCATCCCACCGCGAATTTCGAGGCTTTTTATATCGACGACAAATTCAAACTGTTCCCATGGTTGACGCTCTCCGCCGGACTGCGGCCTACGCGCTTCTCCGAAGGCAACTTTGCCGCAACTTCCAGCGCGCGCCCGGTCGATGAAACGGCGATTCAACCGCGTTTCGGCGCCACTTTAACGGTTCCACGGCTGAATTGGACCTTCCGCGCCTTCTATGGACACTACTACCAGGCTCCGCCGATCGAGACCGTCTCCGGTCCGGCGCTGATCAACTACGTTCAAGGCCAACAACTCGGATTCGCCACGCTTCCCGGCGAGCGTGACGAAGAACATCAGTTCGGCGTGACCATCCCTTACCGCGGATGGGTTCTCGACGCCGACAACTTTCAAACCAATGTCCAGAATTTCCTCGACCACAACAACATCGGAGCATCCAGCATTTTCTTTCCTCTCGCGGTCGCGCAAGCCTTGATTCGAGGATGGGAACTAACGCTGCGCTCTCCCCGCTTCGCCCACCGCGGGCAAGTGCACCTGGCATACTCCAACCAGATTGCAGAGGGCGCGGGCACGATTGTCGGCGGCCTCACCGATTTCACGCTCTCTCCACAGCTCAGCCCGCTCGACCACGATCAACGCAACACGCTGAACGTGGGCGGCGACTTCACGCTGCCGGGGCACGCTTACGCCTCCACCAACGTCTATTACGGTTCGGGCTTCAGCAACGCATTCCCGGGTGCGCCATATCCGGGAAATTATCTGCCGCAGCACACTACCTTCGATGTTTCGCTGGGCAAAGATTTCGGAGAACGCTTCACTGCGTCTGTGACGACGCTAAATGTGGCCAACCGCCGGGTCGAGTACGACAACAGCCTCACCTTCGGCGGATACCACTGGAACAACCCCCGCGAAATTTATGTGGAACTTCGCTATCGTTTTCACTACTGAAGTTGGCGTCAATGCCCGAGTGCGCTTCCAAACAGATTTTCAAGTGGGGACAGCCGCCCCTTCGACAAGCTCAGGGCAGGCCCCCGGCTGTCCGTCGAGCGAAGCTCGACAGCTAGTTCCCGGTGCAGCTTGATCGGCGATAATAAGAATGACACTATGACCAGCCTACTCGGTAGACGTCTCGCGCTTCTCGGCCTCTGTGCCCTGCTTGCATTCTCCTCCGCCTGCAATCGGACAAAATCGCAGCCCGCTACGACGACCTCAGAATCCGGCACGAAGCGCTATCCGTTCAAGGGAAAGGTAATCTCCGTCGACAAAAGCGCCGGCACCGCCAACATCGACAACGAACCTATCGCTGGATTCATGGACCCAATGGTGATGTCCTACACCTTCAAGCCGTCCGCACAGATCGATCAACTGCAACCCGGCGATACCATCACCGCCGATGTTGTAGTCGAGCCCGAAAAATACTGGCTGGAGAATGTGAAAATCGTCAGTCACTCTTCTGCCGGCACTCCGACCGCGACAATCCATATTCCGAATCCCGGCGACGACGTTCCCGACTTCCAACTCATCAACCAGAACGGCCGGCGCATCTCTCTGCATGAATACCGAGGCCAGACTCTTTTGCTCACTCTCATCTACACGCGCTGCCCGTTTCCCGATTTCTGCCCGCGCGTCAGCCATGAGTTCTCCAGCATCGATCGGCAACTGCAGGCCGATCCCATGCGCTACGGCAAGACACACCTGCTGAGCATCAGCTTCGATCCCTCGCACGACACGCCGAAGGTTCTTCGCGCCTATGGCCTCTCTTGCGCCGGGAGCAAGAATCCCGCGCTTTTCGCGCACTGGGAATTCGCCGCGATTCCGCAAGCAGAGTTGCCGGAGTTTGCTAATTATTTCGGGCTCACCTACAAAGAAGAAGGTGGACTGATCACACACTCGCTGAGCACCGCGGTGATCGCTCCCAGTGGCAAGATATTAAAGTGGTATTCCGGAGCCGACTGGCAAGCCTCAGAACTGCTGGAAGAAGTAGCCGCCGCCCGCGCTGCCAGTTGAAGCCTGAATGAAGATCACCCGCAGAAAATCGGTCGCGAAATGAGGAAGAGATAATGAGATACGTCCTGATTCTGCTCACGTTGTTAGGCATCATCGCTTCCACGCTGGCTCTGCGCGAGCACTATCGCACCGAAGGCGATTCGCCGTGCAGCATCAACGAGCGCTGGGACTGCGGCATCGTCAATCACAGCCCTTACGCCGCGCAATGGGGGATCCCAATCGCATTCTTCGGCATCGCTGGATATGTGCTCATGGGCGCCCTGGCTTGGCGCCGCGCCTATGCGATACTGCTGGCCGCGGCCCTGGCAGGGTTGGCCTATTCCCTCTACCTCGCCCACATCGAAGCCACGATTCTCGGCGTATGGTGCATCTACTGCGTAATTTCTCTGGCAGATATCTCGTTGATCACGGTGCTGGCGCTAGGAACTACACTAGGCTCCCTATTTCGCAAATCCTCTGCATTAGCCTGATCCATAGCGCCGGCGACCACACGCCTTCCAGAGGTTGCGGAAAAACTCCGATTCGAGCAGATTTCAGGAACGGCACGATTTCCAGCCTGCCCTGAGCGAAGCCGAAGGGTGCCCTTAACTCGTTGAAAATCTGAGAAGGAACGCACGTTCAATCGAGCCTTGCACCGGATTGAATATTGAATGGCGATTGCGCAATTCGTCTGCGCTATGTTATAAGTACCCGTCCTTCCGGGACGTTCCCCTTTTAACACAGATCGTTCAAAGGCGGGCTCCAGGTGCGGTCCTTTAAGCTTGCGAGCGGTTTTCTTTTTGGCCTGTCCCTTCTGGTCGTTGCGGCTGGCTGCGGATCCAGTGGCGGCCGTAGCACTCTCAGCGCCCCTACGGCGGAACCCAGTATTTACCTGACGGATTCCGCTCCCATGGCGACGAATTCAAGTATTCTGCAGCTTCCAACGACGGCAAACGGTACCGTTTCTCCAACTGCAACCCTCACCGGGCCGGCCAACGTCTTTTTCACTGGTCTGGCCGTCGACGGAGCCGGGAATGCATACGTGGGCGCTGAAACCTTTGGCTCCGGTGGTGGCAGCGGCGGTCCCCCACTGACCTCGGTAGAGATTCTGGTTTATGCTTCGGGAGCCAGCGGAACGCAACCCACTCGGACGATAACCAGCTCGTCCTTGCAGGTCAATTTGGGTGGCATCAACGCACTCGCCGTGGACAGCTCCGGAAACCTCTATGTCTCTGCCGTCTTGGCCGTACCGAACTTAGGCAGCGGTATTGCGATCTTTTCTCCTACCGCCAGCGCCAACGCCGTTCCAATAAGGATCATCGGCGGAAGCGCTACAACGATCGTCGGCCTTGGCTCAGTCCCGATCGCAGTCGATTCTGCCGATAATATCTACATCTCCAATGCCGACCCTCTGTCACCCGCATCCGTTCTCATTTTCAATTCGAGCGCAAATGGAAATGTGCCGCCCACCAGCACGATTGGTGGTCCCACGACGACGATCAACTCCATTCAAGGTCTTGCCACGGATAGTGCAGGGAATGTCTACGTATCCGCCACGAACGGCCCAAATGCGTTGCCCGGAATCCTGGAGTTCAGCGCCGGTTCAACTGGAGACGTCGCTCCAACTCGAACCATCTCAGGCTCGGCAACTACGATGACTGAGGGCGGAAATCTCGCTTTCGATAGCGCTGGAAATATCTATGTTCTGAATGCAGAAAACCTTCTGGTATTTTCGCCGGCCGCGACCGGGAACGTTGCGCCAATTGCGACCATCACCACGCCTTTGAGCTTGATTTTTGATTTCAGCATCGCTGTCCACTAGTCCTCACTACTGTCGCCCACTTTGGATTGACGAACCTGCACCGTTCGCCTAAGATTACTTCGCTTCTGGTTCCCGCGCCGCAGGCCAGCGCCCAGAGTCCGTGATCGAATAAACATGATCGGCACGACCGTCTCTCATTACCGCATCCTCGAAATGCTCGGTGGCGGCGGCATGGGTGTGGTCTACAAAGCCGAAGACACGCTGCTGGGCCGCTTCGTGGCCCTGAAATTTCTCCCTGACGATTCTTCCCAGGACCCGCAGGCTCTCGAACGGTTTCGCCGCGAAGCCCGCGCCGCATCGTCGCTGAATCATCCCAATATCTGCACCATCCACGAGATCGGCCAGCACGAGGGGCACCTTTTCATCGTGATGGAGTGCCTGAGCGGCCAGACCCTGAAGCACTTGATTCAGGGCAAGCCGATGGAGATCGAGACTCTGCTCACGATCGCGATCCAGGTCGCCGATGCGCTCGACGCCGCGCACAGCAAAGGAATCGTCCACCGCGACATCAAGCCGGCGAACATTTTCGTCACCGACCGTGACAATGCCAAGATTCTCGACTTCGGCCTGGCGAAAATCGCCCGCGCCGCCCGCCCCACCAGCGGCGACTCTCAAACTCTGGCCGACGCCGGACTCGAACTCACCAGCCCCGGCACCGCCGTAGGTACGGTCGCCTACATGTCGCCGGAGCAGTTGCGCGGCAAGGAACTCGACGGACGCACCGATCTCTTCTCTTTCGGCGTAGTGCTCTACGAGATGGCCACCGGCACGTTGCCATTTCAAGGAGAAACCTCGGCGGTAGTTACGGAGGCCATTCTCAATCGCCAGCCGACGGCCGCTACGCGCCTGGTTCCCGAGCTTCCTCCTAAACTCGAGGAAATCATTAACAAGGCTCTGGAAAAAGATCGCGACATGCGCAGCCAGACCGCCGCGGAAATGCGCGCCGATCTCAAGCGTTTCAAGCGCTCGCTCGATTCTTCGCGCACTTCGGTAGTCACTGAGTCGGCTCAGTCCGCTTCGTCGTCGACAAAGGTCGCGACCGGGGCCACGGCCACCGAGCCCCTGCAGAAGAAGAAATCCCCTACTCCGCTGATCGCGGCGTTTGCGCTCGCGGTGCTGATCGCTGCTGCTCTCGGAGTGTACGCCGGGAAGAAGTTCTTCGCCCTTGCTGCCAGCGAGCCCCCAATCTACCGCCAGCTTACTTTCCGGCGCGGCAGCATTCGCGCTGCGCGCTTCGCCCCTGACGGCCAGACCATCCTCTACAGCGCGGCTTGGCAAGGCAATCCCGTGGACGTTTTCACGGCGCGCCCTGAAGCCCCGGAGTCGCGCTCCATGGGTCTGAGCCGCACGCAGCTCATGTCGATCTCTCCCACGTCTGAGATGGCGGTCTTGCTGAACAGCAAAGCCATCGGCGCGTGGGTGAGTATGGGCACGCTGGCTCGTGCGCCGCTCTCCGGCGGAGCCCCGCGCGAAATGCTTGAGCAGGTGCAGTGGGCCGACTGGGCGCCCGATGGCAGCAATCTTGCCGTAGTCCGCGACATGGGCGGACGCAATCGTCTCGAGTTTCCTATCGGAAAGCCGCTCTACCAAACCGGAGGCTGGATCGGCCACGCCCGGGTCTCGCCGAAGGGAGACTTCATCGCATTTGCCGACCACCCGCTGCAAGGCGACGATAGCGGCTCTCTCGCGGTGGTCGATATGGCGGGCAATAAGAAGTCGCTTTCCAGCCAGTGGTTCACCATTCAGGGCCTGGCTTGGTCTCCCGACGGGAAAGAGATCTGGTTCACCGCGAGCAAATCGGGCACTGACCGCACTCTGTACGCGACGTCGCTCGATGGCAAGCAGCGCATCGTAGCCCGCCTGCCGGGAGCGCTCATGCTGCTCGACATCGCCAAGGACGGCCGTGTTCTTCTGGTGCGCGCCACCTGGCGCCGCGAACTGCTGGGAGTCTTCGCCAACGATGCCAAGCAGCGCGAGCTTTCCTGGCTGGACTATACCTATCCCTCCGATCTCTCGGCCGACGGCAAGACTCTGCTGTTCGACGAAGAAGGGGGTGGAGGCGCGCTCGACTATTCGAAATCCGGCGGCTTGACCTACGCGGTCTACATTCGCAAGACCGACGGTTCGCCCGCAGTACTGCTCGGCGAAGGCGGCGCAGTTGCGTTGTCGCCCGACACAAAGTGGGTGATCGCGCAGACGCAAGAGTCGCCCTCGCAATTCAGATTGCTGCCAACCGGCGCCGGCGAACCTCGCGACCTGACAAAAGACAACGTGAACCACAGTTGGGCGCACTGGTTTCCCGACGGGAAGCGAATTCTTTTTTCAGCCGACGAGCCGGGCAAGGGAGTCCGGTTTTATGTCTACGAACTCGACTCCGGCAAGAGCCAGGCTATCTCGCAGGAAGGCGTGAACGGCACCGCCTTCGCGCTCTCACCCGACGCGCAGCAGATCGCCGCCATCGGCCCCGATCAAAAAGGATATTTGTATCCTGTAGCCGGCGGCGATCCTCGTCTCATCGCCGGCTTGAATCCCGGCGAGCAGCCCATAACCTGGGCCGCCGACGGCCGTTCTCTTTACATCTACCAGCCCGGAGAGTTGCCGGCCCGCGTCTATCGCCTCGATATGCAAACGGGACAGCGCACGCTCTGGAAAGAACTCATGCCCTCGGACCCCGCCGGCGTCGAAAACATCGGTCCCATCTACATGACACCCGACGCCAAGACTTGCGTCTTCGGCTACCACCGAATGCTAGCCGACCTTTACTTGGTTGAAGGATTGAAGTAACAGGCAGCTCATGTGGGGACGGCCGCCTCGGCCGTCCGGTCGAGCGCAGCAGAGAGGCCAGCTTCGATCTGTCGAGGCATTGCTGATAGAATCTCCGGTCGCTCCGCAATCTTCCCGATCAGAGGCCGATCATGTCCGCCAGCCCTTCCCGCATCCAGCGCGCCGTTCTAAGCGTAACCGACAAGACGGGTCTGGTAGACTTCGCGCGCCAACTCGCGACCCTCGGCATCGAGCTAATCTCCACAGGGGGCACCGCCAAACTTCTGCGCGATTCCGGCATAGCAGTAAAAGACATCTCAGAACTCACCGGCTTTCCTGAAATGCTCGACGGCCGGGTGAAGACCCTGCATCCCAAAGTTCACGGCGGCATCCTGCATCGCCGCGACAGTCCCGCTCATGCCGCCGCCGTTGCTGAACACGGCATCCAGCCCATCGACATGGTAGTCGTGAATCTCTATGCCTTCGAAAAAACCGCTGCCAGATCCGGAGTGGCATTCGAAGAGTTGATTGAGAATATCGACATCGGGGGGCCATCGATGATCCGCTCCGCCGCCAAGAATTTTCACGATGTCGCCGTCGTTACCTCACCCGCCGATTACCAATCCATCGCCGAAGAACTGGCCCGCAACTCCGCTGCGCTATCGCAGGAGACCAAATGGCGCTTGGCACAGAAAGCTTTCGCCACTACGGCCGCGTACGATTCCGCGATCGCCACTACGCTCGAACGCAGCTCTATTCCGTCAGATTTTCGCCAGCCGGCGAAAAATAAAGACGAGTCGTTTCCGCAAACGCTTCGTCTCTTGTTTCACAAAGCTCTTGACCTGCGATACGGCGAAAACCCGCACCAGAAGGCGGCGATGTACTCCGACGGCTCCGGCCTGGGCGTTGCCAACGCCCGCCAGATTCAGGGCAAGGAACTTTCCTACAACAACATCGTCGACCTGCAGGCCGCCTGGGATTTAGCGCAGGAATTCAACGAGCCGGGATTCGACCAAGCTTTCTGCGCCATCATCAAACACACCAACCCTTGCGGAGCCGCGACCGGCAAGAACTTAACCCAAGCCTACCAGCGAGCGCTGGAAGCCGATCCCGTTTCAGCCTTCGGCGGCGTGATCGGGGTGAATCGTACCATCGACCTGGCTGCCGCAGAAGAGATGCACAAACTCTTCCTCGAAGTGATCGCCGCTCCGGCCTTCGACGAAGCCGCCAAAGCTCACTTCGCTACGAAAAAGAATCTGCGTCTGGTGCAAGTCACAGCGGCGCCGCAAAAGTGGATTCTGAAAAACATCTCGGGCGGAATTCTCCTGCAAGACGCCGATTCCCGCCCCTTGCAGAACACCGACCTCAAAGTTGTGACCCAGCGCGCGCCCACACCCGAAGAAACCCGCGCGCTGCTATTCGCCTGGAAAGTCTGCAAGCACGTAAAGTCGAATGCGATCGTCTACGCCCGCGATGGGCAGACCGTCGGCATCGGCGCCGGCCAGATGAGCCGGGTAGATGCCGCGAGGTTCGGAGCCATGAAAGCGCAACTGCCGTTGAAAGGAACCGTCGCGGCCTCCGATGCGTTTTTCCCGTTTCCCGATGGTGTCGAAGAGATCGCCAAGGCCGGAGCAACCGCCATCATTCAACCCGGAGGCTCGCAGCGCGATCCTGAAGTAATCGCCGCGGCCGACCGCCTGGGGCTAGCGATGTTGTTCACCGGCGTACGCCATTTCCGCCACTAGCGAACTCCTGTCGGCCTTTGCCCGGGTTCTGCATTGGCCTGTTCTTTTTTGAGTAAGATTGGTTTCGTTCATTCGGCGAGAACCTTTATCGTCGAGTGATCTGCGCTCTTTACCAAACTTGACAATCCACTTGTTCAAGTCCCTGCGGTCCCTGTCCTTTTGAGCCTTGCTGCGCGGCGCTTCCACCTCACTGTTTTTCCCCGAAGACTCATTGCCGGGGTAGAATAAAAGCACCCCACTCCGAGCGGTCGTGCATCCAATCGCTGGGGCTTCGGGGAGTACCAGGGAATCTCGCAAGAAAAGCGCGCAGGTAACGTCTAAGAATCAAGTCCGAATGGAATCAAACTCCAGCGTCGTCAGGTCGAGCATGAATAGATTTTTTCGCTATGCCTTCATTTTTTCATTTTTAGCGGCGGCCGCGGCCGCGGCCGCGCAAACCACCTCCCCGGCCGACTCCAAACCAGCGGAATCCAAGCCTGCGGACTCCAAGACCCTGCAATTAAAGCCGGCTCAGCCCCGCAAAGGCGATCGCTCCGCAGCTTATTACCACTACATGGTCGCGCACATGTATGAAGAGCAGGTGACAATTTATGGCCGCAGCGAATTAGCCAACAAGGCCATGGAAGAATACCGCCTCGCCATCGAGGCTGATCCATCTTCCGAATTTCTGACGTCAGGGCTGGCCGAACTTTACGTGAAGACCGGGCGCATTCGCGACGCCGTGCTGGAAGCTCAGGATATTCTCAAGCGCGACCCCAACAACATCGAAGCCCACAAACTGCTGGGCCGCATTTATCTGCGATCGCTTGGCGATATGCCGGGCAACGGCAACGGCTCCGACAACGTGCTCAAGCTCGCGATCGAGCAGTACGAGCAGATCGTAAAGATCGAACCCGACAACGTTGACGACCACCTTCTTCTCGGCCGCCTCTATCGTCTGAACAACGATTTGCAAAAAGCCGAAACCGAACTGAAGATCGCAGTCAAGCTCGATCCCGATTCCGAGGAAGCCGTTACGACTCTGGCGCTGTTGTTCAGCGACGAAGGCGACACCGCGCACGCCTTGCAGGTGTTAAGCGCCGTCCCCGATAGTGGACGCTCCGCCAAGCTCTATGCCGCGCTGGGAGCCACGTATGAGCAGCGCAAGGATTACAAGAGCGCGATCAACGCATACAAACACGCCATCCAACTTGATCGCGACAATCTCGATGCCATTCGCGGCCTCGCGGAAAATCTTCTGAACGACGGCCAGATCGATGCCGCGCTCGATCAATACAAAGTAATCGCCGACGCCAATCCCGAAGACGCGCAGACTTATCTCCGCATCTCCGAGATTTATCGCCGCCAGGGTAAATACGATGAGGCGCTGGACAGTCTGAAAAAAGCTCAGGCTATGGTTCCCGACGCGCTCGAAGTTCCCTACAACATCGCCGTGGTCTACCAGGCGGAGGCGCGTTACGACGAAGCCGAAAAGATTCTGCAGGATCTGCTCAAGAAGACCGAGAAACCCGACAGCAGTTATTCGCAATCCGATCGCAGCAATCGCGGAATCTTCATCGAACGCCTGGGCATGGTCTACCGCGATCAGGAAAACTATCAGGCCGCAGTCGACACTTTCCGCAAGATGATTCCGCTCGGCGACGACAACGCCCGCACCGCCTATCAGGACATTATCGATACCTACCGCGACTCCAAGCAGTGGCCACAGGCTACCGCGGTCGCGAAAGAGGCGCTG
>Ga0074045_10001386_pt1 | contig 23377 bp, 9 predicted proteins | sample BogForMeECP23OM2_FD_94442 | JGI IMG/M metagenome (GOLD analysis project Ga0074045, IMG submission 94442) | Bog forest soil microbial communities from Calvert Island, British Columbia, Canada - Bog Forest MetaG ECP23OM2 | ecosystem: Environmental > Terrestrial > Soil > Wetlands ... | reverse complement strand
CTCACCCATCATCTGTTCGGAAGTGTCCACTTATCCCTCGTGGACACTTAGCGATGTGCCCACTTCCGGTAGCATCCTTAATTACTCACACTTCGTCTAGGCGGTTCAGACCAGACGCTTACGCTGAACAATGTTCCAAACAAATTGCTGGCTGAGCTTCTGCAAAACCCAAAGCTGTCGTCACCCGCTTTTCCGTTCAGAATGTGTAGGAGACTCCGACCAACGGCACCACAGAGGCGCGTAACCCAGTGTTGTTCAGCCGCATGAGTGCGTTTCCCGTGACAAGAAGGTTCTTGGAAGAGAAAGGCTTCAGCTTGAGTCCCGCCGATGCATCGCCCCGTAAATAAGTATCGGTATAAGGCGAGATCGTCGGATAGGTAACGTTGACACCCTGATTCAGGACCGGCGGAGCCGAAAGAAGTTTGATTCGCTGGGCATTATAGACCTGCGCACCGAACAGATCGACGGCGACCGTCATCCAGCGAGTAATTCCCCAGTCCGCTCCGGCCGAAAACAGAAGGCGGTTAGGAAGATGGCCTGATCCTCCCAAAGAATTGGTAACCAGGACGGTGTTTGCATTCACCTCGTATGCAAGATTTAGGTGCGGTGAAAAGCGGGTTCCGTAGGTGTACGTGCAGTAAGGCCGAAAACCAATCGTGCCGGTGCCAAGGAAATTCATTGCGTCACCGGTGGGAGCACGGAGTTCAGCGCCAACCGTAAGACCACCGTGTTCGGGTCTCCACAGCCAGTATTTCGCGGCGAAGGTGACATCGCCGACTCCACTCGCGGTTGCGGCGGAACGTTGCGTAGGTATCGGCGTAACTGGAGAAGAGGGTTTGGTCAGATTATATTCAACGCCGCTGGTCGTAAACTGCTCGCTGACACTCAGGAACGGAACAGCCACGGAGATGTCCGAATGGCTGGTTAGACCAAACGTAAAATAGATCGTGTACTGGTTGGCCTTCAAATCGAGGCGATTATTTGTCGCAGAAACTGCGGTACCCGTTTCAAGTGGAAGGAAAATAGGTATGTTTTTCAAACTAATCCCGTCGATAACGTTGAATGAGAAGTATTGGTAGGTAAACGCCACATAGTATTTGTGATAGCCCATCGTTTCCGCGCGTTGTGTGAGAATCGGGCCAAGAGTCGCATCTGAAGGAATGGGAATATTCAGCTTCGGATCGTTTGTAAAAATAATGCCGGAGGCCGGAGAAGCAAGGGGCAACTCACTTACTTGGCTGCTAACTGCCTCATAGAGGAACGAAAGGTCTTGAGAACTAGACTGCGTCAAGTGAAGCTGGTTTGGAATGATGCAAGCCAGCTGGGTCGACGCGGACGAACAATTAAGCTGCGCTTGAACAGAACTGGAGACAACCGCCAGGAAGAAGGCTATCAACGTGATTTTTCGCATCATTCGTAGTCTCCCGGATTCACTTCCATAAAGCTGGAGCCCGCTTTTCATCCAAGCATCCTCATTTATAACGTCTGCGACAGAGACAACGCTTAGGGGGCGATCGTAAGAGGCACGATCAATTGCGTTTGTGTGTACCCGCTATTGCTCGCGGGTGTGGCGAGTATTTGGAGTTGATAAGTGCCTGCGGGCGTGACTTGAGCGGATGGAGGGACCACGCTCGTAGGAGAGAAACCCGTGCAGGCACCGAGCATGCTAACGGAGAGACACACTATTACCAGTATAGCGGTCGACGCGTATAAAACCCGCCTCTGGGCCAGTGGCCTCCTCTGCACCGAAAATGAAAAGAGCAAAGCCAGTCCACCAATTAGCAGCGTCACGATGGGATAGAGCGGTGAGGAGAAAAAAGGCTGTGGCTTGAAAAAAGGGTTCATGGCAGCATTCGAGCCAGTCGTGAAAAGAGTGCAGATTGCCGTTGTGCAGGCCCCGGATATCGACGAAATCGTCGTTCCAACGGTCGGACATGAAGCGTTTGAGGTTTTGCCCTGAGTGAAGATGCATCCTGAGCCGACGGGTAGACCCACACAGGACAGAGCAAATGGAACAGTGGAATTGGCGGGCACTCCGTTCAACTGAGCTCCGGTTTTGGCTGTTCCTCCAACACTAACGGTGAGTTGCTGCGGGAGAAAGCAGCAAGCGGTCAGACCATTGGTGCCACTGAGCGTAAAGCTGACTGAGCAGTTCGTTGCCGAGTTCTGGCACGTTCCAGATAGGGGCGTGGCCGTTACAGTAACGCTCTGGGACGTTGCGCCCGATGGCAGGGAAGCCGGAGCTTGATAAGAAGCACCTGGTCCTGCGCCCGGTTGGCTCCCTGCCGGACAAAGCTTAGCGGAGGGAGTCGGCGTAATCATGCCAGCGCCCGTCGCGGGGACCACTGCAAATGTCGCAGGTATAGAATCACCGTTAGAATCTTGGGCGTAGAAGCAGACGCTGGTCCCATAACCTACGGTGTTCGGCTGGGGCAATACAATCAGCATGGTGGGATTGCCGGACACCGTTATGGACAGAGGCGCGGTCACAGACGCTGCTGGGGTTTCAGAGTCTGTAACCTGTGCCGTGAAGCTTGCGGTCGAGCCTCCTTGCGTTGGTGTACCGCTAATGATTCCCGTCGCTGCGTTTAGTGACAACCCTGTCGGCAGGGCCCCAACGATCGACCACGTGTAGGGCAACGTGCCACCCGTCGCCGTCAGGGTTTGCGAATAGGCAACACCAATTTGCCCATTGGGTAAGCTTGCAGTGGTAATGGAAAGCGCAGTAGCAACCGATTTGAATCCGGTGACTGTTTGCCCGAAAGGTTGTCCGGATGCCGACGGCTCAGTAGCAGTCTCAATTACGGTTTGTGTCGCCGGATTGACCAGCGTAACCAATAGCGTGGTCGCGGCCGCTCCCTTACCCAAAATATAAGCGACGCTGTTGTCAGGCGACACAGCCAGATAGACTGGGGGAGCTGCAGTAGCTATCGGCGTCCCAAAAGTATTCGATGAGACGTTGTAGACATAGACTTGACTGGCTCCAAAATCGCCGATGTACAGGGTTGAACCATCCGTTGTGATCGCGAAAGCGTTAACCTTGCTCGCATCGGTAGTCGGCAGCGCCACTGGTGTCCCCGCCGTGTGGCTGGCAACATCAAAGGGCGTTATCTGAGTTTGACCGAGGATATAAACGGTCTTTCCGTCGGGGCTCGCTACCAATGCTTGTCCTGTGCTGTAGACCGTAGAACTGATAGGCGTACCTTGGTCAATCGTTGGGGTTGAGCCCGGGGTGATTTGAAATAATGTCGTCGGAGTGCTCACGTAGACGTGACCATCCACGGTAGAGGATGTAATGCCGGTGATCGTCAGAGAGTCGACATTCAATGGCGCGATTTCCAATCCAGTGGAGGCGTTCATCGCCAACACACTCGTTACCGGGTTGGCATTGTTCTGCACAAGATTGTTCGAGGCAATGTATACCTGCGTCTGGTCTGGCGAGACTACAATGCCTGTCGTAGCAACTCCGAGCGGGTTATAAAAAGGCCCCGTGGAAACCGCAGATCCATCCGTTGCCAGTATTTTCCAAAGGCTACCGAAATTCTCGTCTACCACATAAGCGTATTTGCCGGCTGCGTCGAATGTGATGGTTGATGCAACCGTCGGATAATTTGCACCTTCATTAATGGGAGTACTAATGACGGGGATTTGACAAACAGGCGGGAACGTAGTCACTCCGGAACCCGCAGCTAATACCGAGGCCACATCAACGACGGACACAACAGTTCCGGGGCCGGGCAACCACGCACTTTCACCAGTTGGTAAGTTCGCCGCCGTACAGGTAGGAGGAGTCTGTCCGTGTGCAGAAGGACCGGAGCATAGAGCGAATACAGCCATAAACATCGCATGCAGAAACAGTGGAAAAGAGCAACGTGGCTTCATCGCTGGACCTCGGGTGGCAAACAATCTTTGCCCGGCCCGGCATCAGGCTGGCGAAAGATCAGAGTTACGGCTAGGAGTGCAAAAGACGTTGGCGCAAGAAGAATCCTGACGTAAAAGCGGGGGCTTCTCATGATCATCCCTCGGAAAACTCCTTGCCAATTACGCGGAGAGAAACCTAGGTCACCTTTTTTTCGACAGCCCTGACCGTCCCCGGCTCGCGAGAGCCAGCTATGGGCGAGCGTTATAGTTCTTTTCGGTGACAAGTGCAAGTAAAAGTTTCAGCACGTCCCGATTAAATTATGACCGTGTCGACCGTCCGTTGGCAGTTTGTTGAGGCAGTCGCGCAGTGATCTTGCCATGCTTCTGGGCGGTCAATGTCTATGGAGAATCTCCGCGTGGTAGGAAACGCGGCGGTGTTTTTCTCAGCGAAGGTATAAGTGGAACTGGCGTCGCATCGCTAGTTGACAATCTCACCAAGAGATATTCTTAATTACCCAGCCGCCATTTTGCCGAACGACGCGAATATCAAACGTTCCATTTCGTGGTTGGCGCTGCCCCTGGGACGAAACAAACTCGCCCGAATAACTTCCGGAAACCTCCACTTCATCGGTTGCTCGAACATCCCACTTCAAAACCTTGCAGTTGCGCGAAAACTCTTTGGCAACGTCGAACATTTGCTTGAACTTGTCGACGTCAGTCTTGTTGGCGTAAGGCCAAAGCACCTGGATCCGCTTGGCATCGTGCTGGTGGAACGCATCCGTCAGTTGAACTTCGATCAGGTTCTTGATCGCCGCCTGGTCCTGCTCGCTCAGACCGGGGGAAGTTTTGAGTCCAGGGTCCGTTTTCGTCCCGTCTTCGGTCTTTGACGGGGTTTTACGCCAAATACTGACAAGTGCTGGGATTTGCTCTGCCATCATGCGAGCTTCACCAGTTTGGGAGCAAGTCCCTGCTGCAAACTGGTCCAGTTGGCCTTTGAGGCCGCTCAGCTTGTCCGCATCTTGTTTGTTTTTATAAGTATTGAAATCGTTCGAGAGTGCCTGGAATTTCTGCGAACAGTCGTTCACTTTCTTGATTGTCGCGAGTTTGCTATCGATTTCGACAACCTCCGTGTCGGCGAGCGATTTGTGCTTCAGGTTATAGTCGCAGACTTGTTTGAATAGCTTCTTCGCGGCATCGAGTTTGGCGGGATCAGCGCCGGCTTGTTGTTTGGCAGCAATCGCTTGATCCCATAAATCAGATTCTTCCTTAACTCGGCGTTCTGCCTCCTCTTTCTTCTTTCTAGCCGCCGCCTCGTTAGCCAAGCTTTTGTTTGAGCTGTCAATACGGTTTCTGGCCAGCGTCAAGTCAGACTTCGTTGCGGCGGGATTCTTCTGAATCCATTCGTAAAGGGATATTGTGCGCGACCAATCGTTTTTCTTAAACGCCTGGTCGGCATCCTGCAAATATCGCTGCAGAATTACAGATGGATCGGTTTCGCAGTTGGAAGGGTTGTTCGCGGTTTCCCTGCCGCGCTTGGCTTCTTCGAGTCGATCTCCTTGGATGTCAACGACTTGGTTAAAGAATAGAATTGCATCCTTGCAATTGTGCCCTTGGAGTGCCAGATTTGCTTTGGCGAGCAGATCGTTTTCTTTGTCGATTTGAGGCTGTATCCTTTCAAGAAGTTTTGCCGCCTGGTCCTTCAGCTGCGGCTGTGCTTTCGCGCTCGCCACAATCTGGTTTAGGAGCGTAGTGGCTTTATTGAATTGATGCGGATTAGCCGCGAGAATATCTTGCGCCGTTTTGAACCACGTGGCTGCCTCTGTGTCCTCCACGCGCTGTTGATGCTGAGGATGTTGGGTTAGACGATAGACGCCATATGAACCAGCCAGCAGCACCACTGCGGTTCCGATCGCAAGAGGTAGTTGTGATGTGCGTTTTTTCCGAGGTTCAAGCTCTTGCACGTCTGCGACGGTCGCCCGTCGTTCTATTACTTTTGCCTTTTCCTCTCTTTTGAGATCAGCGTCAATCTGCTTGAGCAGTACTTTCACGTCAGGATCTTGGGGCTGCAGTATTCCCTGGCGAATAGCCTGCTCGCAGACCTGTTTTGCTTCTTTCGCATTGTGGTCCGAGAGCAATCCCCGGACGGTTTGAATCTCGGCCTGGCGTCTTTTCTGAGCAGCTTCTTGAGACGCTTTCGCCACCTCGGCTTGCTTTATGAGTTCGGCGATTTCCTCTTGAAATCCATGCGAATCGAGATAGGTCTGACCAACAGAGATCACTTCCGAAAGTTGGTTCTTCCTGATGAACTCCCGCAAAACGGTTTTGACCTGCTCAAGTTCGTTTCTCTTCTTTTTCCATTCTTCAGAGAGCTTCCTCAGTTGCTCCGCTAATCTCACCACCTCAGGATCTGATTTTTTCAAAGAACCGTTGTTCAGGCTGTTATTGAGAAGCATTTCCGCGGCGCTGATATTTCCGGCTGCGATGTGCCCGGTCACGCGCTGAAAAAGTTCGTCGCGGTTACCTTTCTCGATCTTTTCTTTCTCAAGGGCAGCTTCCGATTTACGTGCCAGTTCACCAAGCTCGGCATCTGAGCCGTATCGTGTTTGGCCCTCTTGGGCTATTCGGAGAGCTGAGGAAAAATCTCCACGGGCCAGCGCTTCGCGGGCCTCCCTCCGTTTCTGTTCCAATGCTTGCGCCTGTTGCTTGTTTTCCAGTTCCTTTCTCTTTTTCTCCTCGATCTCTGATTCCAGTTGCTTCGCGAGCGCGTCTGACTCCAGAATCTTGCTGGCGATGGCTTGAGTGAGCAGTTGCGTTGCCTCAGCTAAATTCCCCTGCTCGACAACTGCCCTGATCGCTGCCACCTGACGTTCTTGTTCTGCTTTTCGACGTTGCTGTTCTTTTTTGCGCTCGATTTCCTGGCGGAGTCTTTCGCGCTCTTCTTGTTCCTTTTTCTTGCTGCTCGCTTCCTGAAGCAATCTTTGGAAACTCATCTGTATCGGGAAGGCATTTACTGCCTCGACGGCCGCTGCCTCGGCCTCCGCAAGATGTCCCGCATCCAGCAAGGAGCGGATCTCTTGCTCGCGTTCCTTTTCTTTCTGCCTTTGTTGTTCTCGAGCGATCTCCTCTTGCGCGAAGTCCACGAGTTCCTGCAACTCCAGATCCTCCGGAAGTTCTTGCAGCAGGACTTTCCCTTTCTCGATCACCTCGGCATGCTTTCCCTCAGCCAGCAGATCTCGCAGTTCCTTCAGGGCCTCTTCCACCTGTCGTTGCTGCTTCTTGGCGTCAATCTCGTGAAGCAAAGGCGCGAAACGAGGATCGGACTTCGCAAATAATCTCGTTTCCAGTGCGTTTTCGACAACGAGCGTGGCTTCACCCAGTTGTCCAGCCTTCAGAAGTTCCCGGACCTTCTCCAAGGCTCCATCTTGCTCGCGCTGCTTCTTATTTCTCTGCTCGAACTCCATCTCCGCCCGGTGCAGAAGTTTCGCGAGGCCGGGATGAGGTCCAACAGTCACCAGTGTGTTGCGTGCCAGATTAATAGCCTCCGTCAGTTCCTGGCGCTCAATTCTTTTCTCAACCTCCTGCAAGCGCTGCCGGAGCAGGTTCTCGCGTTCCTTGTCGGCCTGCCCTTTCTTGGCGCGTTCGAACAGGATCATGAGTTCGACATTCTGGGGAAATTCTTTCAAGGCTTTTTGTGCATCTTGAATGGCCACGGGGAAGCGCTCATCTCTCACCGACAGCTGGATTTGGTTAATCCATTCACCGAGACGACGTTTTTGTTCGTTTTGGATTTGTTCACTGCGCGCGAATTGAATGAGTTCCACCAGTTCAAACTCATCCGGAAATTCCTGCAGCATGGTTTGACCGGAATCGATGACTTCCTGATATTTTCCCTTCTCAATCAGAGCGCGAAGACTCTTCAGGCTGTCGTTGAGCCGTTGCTTGCGCTTTTCTTCTTCCTGGCCCTGCAGCGCAAGTGTCCGCAGATTCTTGGCGGTTGGATCGGAAGAGAATCGTTCAAGGAAGCGATCCAGCGCTTGCAAGGTCTCCTCAAAGCGCTGCTCGCTGAGTAGTCTTCTTGCTTCCGAGAGCAGAGATTGTCTCTGTTGCTCAGCCTGGTCTTCACGAGCGGTTGCCAGAAGCCTGGCAATCTCCGATTCACCCGGAAACTCTTTCTCCGCATCGAGGAGCACATGGATGCACTCCTCATACTTGAGATTGGTCCAAAAGGCCCGAGCGCGGCGCAGAGTATCAGCCAGACGTGCTTGACGGTCTCTGCGTGACTTCTCATCGCGGATCTGCTGCAGGAGTGCCTGAGCAGCGGAGTTACCCGGATCCATGTTGAGAACCTTGTCCAACTGCAACTCCGCCTCAGTGATGGCGCCCTCCGCCAACCGTTGTTTGGAGGTGCGGAGCGCATTCGCAATCAAGCGCACTCGCTCGACAGCGGCCTTCACCTGATCGAAAAGTTCAAGGGCGGGTTGGAAGGTGGAGTCCAACCGTAGAGCGGCTTCGACCTCGGCTTTGGCTTCTTCCACTTGGCCCGCCGAGAGTAGGTTTTTGCCGTTCTCCACTCTCGCCTTTACTTGGTGGATGATCTTGCTGCGGCGAAGCTCGGCATTGATTTTCTCCAGCAGGCTCTTGGCCTGAAGATTATTCGTGTCGAGTTGAAGAGCTTTGCGAACGATGTCTTCGGCTTTAGCAAAATCCCGTGCTTCGAACAGTTGCCGGCCATCGGCTACCAAGCTGGAAACTTCGGCCTGCTGTACCTGGTGCCAGACGGGTTCCAGATCCATCAGTACTTCTTCCATCGTCTGGTAACGACCGTCTAGCTCCTTGCACAACATTCGATCAATGATGGCGCCGATCGCAGCGGGCGTACCCGGCGCTGCCTCCGTGATCGGCCGATGTGGATCTGTCATGATAGAAGTCATCAGAGCGCCCGGGGTTTCAGCTTCGAAAGGCGGGTGGTAGCAAAGCAGTTCGTAAAGCATGATCCCGGTAGCCCAAATGTCCGACCGGGCATCTGCGCTGCCTCCGCGGAATTGCTGCGGTGACATGTAGCCGAGAGTCCCGATTAACATTCCGCTTGACTGTGAGTGTGTGCCGTCGCCAAGACGGGCAATTCCGAAATCCACCACCTTTACGGTTCCATCGGCAGTGACCATTACATTTCCCGGTTTGATGTCCCGATGAATGACGGAAGGATTCTGGTTGTGCGCATACTCCAGAGCCCGGCAGACGCTGACGATGTGGCCGAGTTTCTGGGACAAAGGCATCTTGGGGCGCCGAGCAATCAGCTTGTCAAGGCTCTCGCCGCTGAGAAACTCCATGGCGATAAAAGGAGTCTCTCCTTCGTTTCCCAGTTCGAATATGGTGACGATATTGGGGTGTTGCAGGCGGCCGGCAGATTGCGCTTCACCGTAAAACCGTTTCAGCAAATCCGGGCTTTCGGCGAGGCTGGTCGTGATTGTTTTTAATGCGACGGTCCTACCAATGAAGGGATCGTGGGCCTTGTAGACGATCCCCATCGCACCTTGGCCAATTTTGCCGAGAATTTCGAATTTCCCCAGCTTCATCGTCGTGCCATCTTCGCCACACCCATTACTCTGCGGCGCACAGAGCGAATGTAACAAATCGAGTGTACATGATACTCACTCTTGCGAGCTTCCGGCAGGCGACACGGAGTAAACCAACGTAAGTTTCAATACCAAACAGAGAGCATGCGAATCGAAAACACTGCTCCGGCCGGACGACTGTCCATCTCTCTGCTGCACGCCGAGTGCAACGGTGGCAAAGAATAAAGCTGACGAAATAGAGTTTCCTTGGCAAATTGAAGGTATTGCCCTCCAGAATATCCATCGCTGGCAGGCATCATCGCACAAAAGTACCGTCACATGCTTAGTTAACAGATTGCGGGGTATTGAGGGTCCGATGGACTTTGTTAGTGGACTGGATGTGAGGGGTCAGATTTGGCAACTGCCACGCCGCTCGCGCTTACGTTCTGTTTCAGGCATTTGACCCGGAAGGCGACAAGTTTGCCCTCGTGCTTCGTCGGAATGCTGGCTTCCTCTGTTTCAGCGAACCGCCAGACATGCTCGTGCAGTTCGGGGCTGATTAGAATCTCGCGCTCCGCGGCGGCCGAACAATAACGCTCAACGCGATTGACGGCATCACCGATGACGGTGAACTCCATGCGGTCCGACGTGCCAACGAACCCATGGACAACTTCGCCGCAATGGATCCCGATGCCGAAATTCCGGTTAGGGGCACCTCGGATCTGGCGGGCCTCGTTCACTTTGGTCACCGCCAGTTGCATGTCGACCGCCGCGCGCAAGGCGTTTTCGTGGTGCTTTGCATCGGGTTCTGGACTACCGAAGATGGCTAAGATTCCGTCACCCATGAATTTATCCACCGTGCCATTGTGCGCAAAAATCACGGGTACCAGAACTTTCAAGTAGTCGTTCAGCATTTCGACAACGTCGTCAGCGTCCATCTCGCGCGCCAACTGAGTAAAACCCCGGATATCTGAAACCAGAATGGAGACTTCACTGCGTTGACCACCGAGGCGGAGACGACCTCGGTGGGTCAATAAATGATTGGCAACTTTAGGAGAAAACTGACGTAACAAATTGGCCTTGACGACAGATTCCTGACGCAGTTGTTCCTGCAACCGGTGAGTCGCTACCGCCATCGCCGCGTACTGACTTACGACCACGAGCAACTTCACATCCTCTTCCGTAAAGATGGTTTCCGGTTTTCGTGCCCCGGCGCAAATCGCACCAAGTGCTTCGCCCTGCCAAAGTAGCGGAGCGTACATCCCAACTTCGATACCGCTTTGGACAATGCTACCGGTCATCTCTATGTCAGCGCTCTTCTTCCAAATAAACGCTTTGCGTTCCGCCATGACCCGCCGCAGGAGGGTTTCACTCAGATACGTGCGCTGGACGTAGTGATAGGCTTTCAGCAAAAGTGCGTCGGTTTCTGGATCGCGGAGGACCAGTGCCCAGCTCTCACCGTGCGGAAGAACCTCGACGAGTTGGTCGACGATTGCCGGCAAGAGAGTTTCAAGTGTGGTCTTAGTGGCAAAGTGAAAAGGAAGATCGCAAACCATCTTCAGCCGCCGCTCTGTGGCATCTTCCGCACACTGGAGTGGAACAGGTTCGAGAGCGGTTACGTCAAGGTCTTGAGCGATGGCGACTCCGGATTCAGCATGATGTGTTTCGGGCAGAAGGAAGGTGCCCTGCTCCAGGTAGTTGGTTTGGCGCGTCAGTCCCTTATTCTCGCCGACATCCACGCGCAATGTGGTCTGTCCGGCCACGATCACATCATTCGGGTGGAGTTGCTGCTTGCCCCGCCCCTTAATCTCGACTCCATTCAACTGCGTCCCCCGGGAACTCTTAAGATCTTCAACCCAGCAGAGGCCGTCTTCTTCCCAAATTCTCCCGTGCACTCGGGAAACTCGCTGGTCGGGCGAAAGATCCAACATGATCGGCAGTTTTTCCTCGGCGCGGCCAAACACGACTTCCGGCTCGGAGGTCTGCCAGACTTTAACCTTATCGCGATACGAACAGGTGATATGCATTGAAAAACCGCAAGAGAGCGTAAACTCCGGAACGGCACATGCTAATCGCTAGAACTTAGATGATACTTCAACGCATTGTCAAGTCATGGCAATACTGGCAATACAGCGGTCGATGTCGAAAATGTCTCAAGCGGCGAAAAAGTGCGCATGAAACTGCCAATGAAACTGCGAACTTGACATTTGGAGAAGTGGATATAACATCTGTCCTATTTCGAAAGGGTCTTGATGGGTAGGTTCCAAGGTTGAACGGATCTCGGAAAGGTCCCTGCACATTTGGAAGTTTGTTTCTTAATCTAGCTAGTGCCTTTGTTCTGCTACCGAAACGCATTGACTGTTCGGCAATGGGTATGCGGGCCCGAAGGACCTAATTCCGGGTGGCAATCGGCGGACCCTATGACAAAGAGTCGATCGATGAAGAGTGGTCCCGTCGGCTGGGGCAAGTGTTGCGGGATCGGTCCGTGCTTAGCCGTATTGCTTAGCATTATTTCTGCGCCGGGAACTTCATTGGCAGTGTCTCAGCAGGAACCCCAACGTATACCAGGACAAAGGCCGGCACAAACCGGATCCGTAGCAGGCACGATCCGGACCCAAGATGGAAGGCCGATCGGTGGTGTCAACGTACAACTGCGGCCAAGCCAGGGCCAACGTGCCTTCGCAGCGGCCACCGACGCGGAGGGAATTTATCGGCTAAGTAATCTGCCCATCGGAACTTACGAAGTGGCGGTTACTGCGGATGGATTTATTTCTGCGGCGGCATCGCTGAATATCCTGCCAGCGAAGCTGCAGGTTTTGGATTTTCAGTTGAAGTTGACCGCTCCTCCTTCCGAAATGTCACCCGGCCCCGGGGGAATACCCGGGCCAGCGCGAACGGCGCCGATACCTCCAGCAGATGAAGCGGGTTCATATCCGGTATTTCGGATGCCGGAGCCCGAGAACCCGCCGGAGATGATTCCCGCCGAAGCGGTGCCAAGCGAGAACGACAATTTCGCACTAGAACCGTATCGTTGGGCGGTAGATATGCCCTCATGGCAGAGATACGGGAAGACCGGGGAATTTCCGTATGTCACTCCGCATTGGTATGACCCCTTCAATCGAAACCGGCTTAAGGGGGATATCCCGATCTTTGGACAACGGTGGTTCCTGAATTTCACAGGAACCAGTCTCACACAGGTGGATGTGCGCCGCTTACCCACGCCAAGTAACGTGCCTGCAGAGCGGCCGGGCAGCCAGAATTTTTTTGGTCGCGGCGAGCAAGCGTTTGTGGACCAGTCCTTCCGGTTTTCGTTTGACCTGTTTCGCGGCGACACGTCGTTCCAGCCGGTAGAGTTTCGCGCACGTGTCACGCCTGTGGTGGATCTAAATTTCCTGCAGACGCGCGAATTAGGGATTGTAAACGCAGACCCACGGGCTGGCACGAATCGCTTTGACACCCACACGGGACTTCAGGAAGCCTTCGTCGAGGCAAAAATTCACGATTTAAGTCCCAATTTTGATTTCGTGTCCGTTCGCGCGGGTATCCAGGGCTTCAGCAGCGATTTTCGGGGGTTTATTTTTGTAGATGAGGATCCCGCCATCCGAGTGTTTGGCAATCTACGGTCGAATCGAATCAACTACAACCTAGCTTATTTTTATCTTCTGGAAAAAGACACCAACAGCGGTTTGAATACATTTGAAGCACGCCACCAGCAGGTGGGGGTTGCGAATGTTTATGTTCAGGACTTCTTTGCGAAAGGTTACACCACAGAATTCAGTTTTCATTACAACTACGATCAAGGCGGCATCTTTTACGACAAGAATGGATTTTTGGTGCGGCCGGCGCCGATAGGAAGTGTGGTGATGGCTAATGGAGTTGCGGTGCCGCACAGTATTCGCAGTTATTACCTGGGATGGACGGGCAACGGCCATATTCGAGGCCTAAACATTAGCAATGCTTTTTATCAAGCGCTTGGCACAGACAGCTTCAATTCCATTGCCGGGCGTCCGCTGCACATTAATGCGCAGATGGGCGCGTTAGAGTTGTCGAAAGATAAAGATTGGCTGCGCTTTCGCGGTTCCGTATTTTGGGCATCGGGCGATAGCGAATCGCGTGTGGGCCCAAGCAGGCAGTCGGGAACGGCGCGAGGCTTTGATTCGATTCTAGACGACACGGAGTTTGCGGGAGGGCCATTCAGCTTCTGGGACCGCGAAGGCATCCGCTTAACCGGGACTGGCGTATCGCTGGTCACGCCGTTTAGTTTGCTTCCTTCCCTGCGCTCCAGCAAGGACGAAGGGCAATCCAACTTTGTCAATCCGGGGGTACGGATTTACAACGCTGGGATCGACGCCGATCTGACGCCGAAGCTTCGCGCGTTTGTGAACGTGAACTATCTCCAGTTCGACCGCACGGAGACGCTCACTAACCTTCTATTTCAGTCGAACGTGCACCGTGGCATCGGCACCGATTCGGGAATCGGCATATCCTATCGGCCACCTTTGACCGAGAACATAGTTCTGACGGCTGGGGTATCGTCGCTGGTGCCCGACTCTGGACTACGGAACATTTATAACTCGCGAGTGCTGATTTCGGGATTTGCCAGCCTTCGAATTCAATTCTGAGGCCGGCTAAGAACCAAAGAGGTTTGGGATGCGATTGAAAGGCAAAGCAAGGCTCTACGGAACAGCGCTGCTGGTGTCATCGTATGTGATTTTCTTGTACGGTATTGTGTCCGCAAGCTCATCCAGCCTCGGATCGGCGCAGCAGCCGACCGCTCAAACGGGCACGCCGCGGCAAGCTGTACAAGAAGATTCGAGCCAGTCGCTGCGATTGAGACAAACACAAGAGGAAGCGGACGCCAAGTCGCTGGGATGCCAAAGCTGTCATACGGCTACCGACAGCAGGACCATGCACTCGTCTCCCGCGGTTCGTTTGGGCTGTTCCGACTGTCACGGTGGAGATCCAGCCGTGCAGGTGCCGAGCGCATTGTCTCCTAACTCCCCTGAGTATCAGAGCGCCAAGCTAAAAGCTCATCCGGCACCCAGAGTTCTGGCTAACGGGAATAGCGCCAATCCCGTGCGCGCCTATACCGAGTGGCTGAAGGAAAACTCGGACTACGTGAAGTTTGTGAATCCCGGTGATTTGCGAGTGGCATCGACGACGTGCGGAGTCTCCGGATGCCATACGTCTGAGGTGCAAAGAGTGCGAACGAGCATGATGACGCACGGGGCCATGCTGTGGGGCGCCGCACTTTACAACAATGGTTCCTTCCCGCTAAAGCAACCTCATTTTGGCGAGAGTTACTCGGCGGACGGCACCCCGCAGCGCCTGATGACGTTTCCCCCGCCGACTCCGGAAGAAACGCGCCTGAAAGGGGTTTTGCCCTCCCTCGAACCACTGGAACGATGGGAGATATCGCAGCCCGGAAATGTGCTGCGGATTTTCGAACGCGGCGGCCATGCAAAGCCCGAAGTAGGCATTCCGTCTCCGGATGAACAGCCGGGCCGGCCAGATGTAAAACTCGGTGACCGCGGATTCGGCACATTGCTTCGTACTGATCCGGTCTTTCTGGGATTGCAGAAAACGAGATTGCTCGATCCCCTGCTCAGTTTCCCCGGAACGAACGACCAGGCGGGCGACTACCGAAACAGCGGATGCACCGCTTGCCATGTGGTGTATGCCAACGATAATTCCCCAGTGCATTCCGGCCCTTACTCCTCTTATGGCCATTCCGGCTTTACTTCGACAGTAGACCCAACCATTCCGAAGAACCAACCGGGACATCCCATTCGCCACCAACTTACTCGCTCAATCCCCTCCAGCCAATGCATGGTTTGCCATATGCACCCCGGCACGAATATGGAGACCACCTATTTCGGCTATACCTGGTGGGACAATGAGATCGACGGCGAGTCAATGTACCCCGCAAAACAGCGCGACCCCAGCCCAAGACAGCAACAGGAAGTACAACTCAGAAACCCTGAGCGCACAGCACAACGGGGCTTGTGGGCGGATGTCAATTTCCTGGAAAAAGTGGGCAGCCCGGAGTTTGAGAAGACCCTCAAGCATACGCAATTTGCAGACTTTCACAGCCACGGATGGATTTTCCGGGCTGTTTACAAGAAGGATCGGCAAGGCGATCTGCTTGACGAAGCGAACAACATCGTTCCCTTCGACGATCCTGACAAGTTCGCCAAGGCAGTGCATCTTCAGGACATTCATCTCGAGAAGGGAATGCATTGCGTGGACTGCCATTTCGCTCAAGACGCCCACGGTAACGGCAAGTTATATGGGGAAACACGAAACGCAATCGAAATCGATTGCGTGGATTGCCATGGCAAAGTGGACGCGCGCGCTTCCCTGATCACTTCAGGTCCGGCGGCACCAAACGGTGGCACGAACCTGCAGTTGCTGCGCACACCCTGGGGGCAGCGCCAGTTCTACTGGAAGGCCGATCGACTTTTCCAGCGTTCCATGGTTGAGGAAAGTAAGGAATGGGAGATTATTCAAGTAAAAGACTCGATTACGCCAGGGAACCCGAATTATAACGAGAAGGCGCGGTTCGCGAAGACCATCCAGAAAGACGGCAGCACGTGGGGCGGGAACGACAGCAGTTCGTTCGCTCACTCCAACAGCCGCATGACTTGCTACAGCTGTCATTCCGCGTGGGTGCCGACGTGTTTTGGCTGCCATCTTCAGATGACCGCCAACCAGCGCATGCCCATGCTGCACAACGAAGGGCTCACGACGCGGAACTACACCTCGTATAACTTCCAGATTCTGCGTGATGATATTTATATGCTCGGGGTCGACGGCACGGTTACCGGCAACCGCATCGCGCCAGTCCGTTCCGCCTGCGCCGTGCTAGTCAGTTCGCAGAATGCGGATCGGGGTTGGGGATATTACCAGCAGCAGACGGTGTCCGCCGAGGGCTTCAGCGGACAAGCGTTCAGCCCGTTTGTGCCGCATACGGTGCGCACAAAAGAGACACGCACGTGTTCGGATTGTCACGTTTCTGCCAAAGGAGACAACAACGCATGGCTGGCTCAGGTCACGTTGCAGGGCGGCGGTCTAATGAACTTTGAAGGACGCTACATCTACGTGGCAACCGGCACGGGTGGATATCAAGCCGTGGCCGTAGCCGAGCATGAAGAGCCACCCACGATTTTGGGCAGTGACTTTCACAAGATTGCTTACCCTTCGAATTATCAGAAATTTGTGCACGGGGGAAACCGCCTGACAGAAGGTTATCGCCATGAAGGCAATGTGCTCGACGTTCAGACACGCGGCGAGTATCTCTATGCGGCGATGGGGAAAGACGGCGTGCGCGTGTTCGACATTGCCAACATCGATGATAAGGACTTTTCAGAACGGATGGTTACGGCACCGGTTTCGCCATTGGGCCAGCGATTCTACGTCAAAACCAAGTTCGCGCAAGCAATCGCTTCGCCGAGCACTCTGGCGATCGACCCATTGCGTACGCACCGCCCCGAGAATGAGGAACAGCCCATCCATTTGATGTACGGTTTCCTTTATGTGGCGGACCGTGACGAAGGTCTCGTGATCATCGGTAACCCTGACTTGAAGGCCAAGACTCCCGGCGTTGGCACGCTCCTCGATGGCGACCCGAACAACAATTTCCTGCAGCGTGCTCTCGCGTTCAATCCCAACGGCATTCTACAAGGAGCTCGACGAATTGCCTTTGTGGGAACCTACGCATACATTCTGTGCGATCGCGGGTTAGTGGTCGTGGATTTGGATAATCCACTGCAGCCGAAGGTGACTACGGAGATTGGCAATCCGGTTCTCGACGGACCCCGCGGAATCGCGGTCCAGTTCCGCTATGCATTCGTGGTGGACCGCAGTGGTTTGAAGGTACTGGACATCACCCGGCCGGGAGCACCGGTGCCCGTGCTGAATGCACAAGTGCCGATCGAAGACGCGCGCAATATCTACGTCGCCAGAACCTATGCGTATGTTTCCGCCGGCAAACACGGCATCGAGATTATCAATATTGAACGGCCTGAGAAACCTTCGCTGGATCAATCGTTCGATGGTGGCGGCAAACTGAACGATACGAATGACCTCAAGCTGGGAATGGTGAGCTCCAGTCTCTTCGCGTTCGTGGCGGATGGAAAGAACGGCTTGCAGGTTGTACAGCTCTTTTCTCCCCAGGCGACCCCCAAATTCGCGGGGTTCAGCCCCCGACCTGTCCCAAAGCTGATCTCCAGTTATCGCACACACGGACCAGCACTCGCGATATCGCGCGGAATCGATCGCGACCGCGCCGTGGATGAGACCGGTAACCAGTTGGCGGTCTTCGGGAGACGTGGCTCACGGCCGATGAATCGGCAAGAAATGCAGGGCCTATACCTCAAAAACGGCCAGCTTTACACCGTTACCGACGACCCGCAGAGCGCGCCCGTCAGCAGCAATCAACCAACAAGCGCCACCGCTCACTGAAGTCGCCAGAAGTCTTGGCTGGTTTGCGCGATTGGCGTTAGCGGGTTGTCCGCGGTGAAGTCACGGCTGCGTGATGTCCATGATCCCATTGACGCGCCGTTCTTTGCGCCAGTCATGATAGCTGTGACATTCGAAGCAGCGTCCCTCCGCTGCCAGCTTGGAGGCTCCGGCCTGTTTGTGACATTGCCTGCAGAGCCCAATGCTAGGGAGATTCGTATCTGAAGTCTTGCGGCTGTTTCGAATGCTCGCGTGACAGGCCTCGCATGTAAGCATCAAGTGGGCTGCGTGGTCGAACTCCGCACGGGGAAGCCAACGCCCCGGGATGACGGCTTTCACAGATTCGGGTAACCCCGATCCAGGGTGTTCGGTTGAAATGTGGCAGATCTTACAGTTCTTGTTCCATAGCAATCGTTCGGCTTCAGCCGTGCGCTGCTGCACCCAATCGGACGGAGAACTGGCCAGCGTGACGGACTCATTGCCGGTTGGTCGCAAAATGGACTGTGTGAGGCCGGGAGGCATGCCATCGTCAATCGCGAGAACCGGCAAGCGCCGGGCGTCTGGATGGGTCGCAATATAGTCAGTGTATTGCTTGACGATGAATGCGTGCACGATTTCCGGCTTATCGTGCGGCGCGGGCTCGGGAATGATGCGGTCAAACTGGAGCACATGGCAGGCGGCGCACTGGTTCACGTACCTGATGCTGGCCATGTACGCGCCTGCCCCCGCCTTGACGGAGCGGCGTTTTTGTTGCTGCGAGTCGGCCACTCCCACCACAATCGGCTGCTGTGAGGCCGGTTGGACAACCGCGACTGAGTAAGGCCAGGCGTCTTGCGCGTTGGTGGGCCGATGGCAGTCTTCGCAAACCAATTGCACGGCGCCGCGCGGGCCTCGGACCGTCGGTTGCAAGTGCAGATAGTGGTTCAGGTTGATGGTGCCTGGATCCGAGCGATCGGCGCGGAGCACGGCGAATTCAGGATGCTTTTTGTCGAAGCCGCTGACGCGAGAATCGACCGAGTGCTGGCCATCGGTTGTTTTCAAGTCGGAGTGGCACTGGGTGCATGCGGAATCCGAGGTCTCGCCAATACGCGCTTTTCCCATATGCTCGACGTGGCACGAACTGCATGCCGGCGTGAACGTTTGTCGCGGATTGTGCGGCGGAGCATCGTGACAGCTCAGACATGCTTTGTCGGGCACGGGCGCCCGATAACTGGCAGCGCGAACGTGACATAGATTGCAATTCGTGGTCAGAACAGCGTGGGCCGACGATAGTGGCCCTTTCGTATAAAGATTCTGATTGCGGGAACCGGTGGCGTAAATGATCCAACCCGCGGCGACGACCGGAATCCCCAAGGAGAGCCAGAGGCGCCATCGGCGAAAGGCATCGCGGCGTGTGAAATACTGAAGGTCAATCCGCTTTGCCAAGGATTTCGTGGTGCGGACACGCGGCATACTTCAGTACCTCAAGGCCAGAACTGCGTGGACAACTCCCAGGAAAATCAGCGCGTAGGAAGCAGGAATGTGAATGAGAAGCCATCCGTGCAAGATTTTGTGGAGCTTGCGCTGGCGCTCCAGTTCGCGTTTTTCTTCGCAGATGTTTTCCAGATCGTCGAACTTCGCCCATAGGGACTGAGGAACCAGGACCTTCAATTGCTGAATTGCCGTAGACGCCTGAATTGGATTGCCGAGAAAGTACTTTCGGGTGTGCCGGGATAGCAAGTAAGGCTTCATCTGCGATTGGAAAAAGGAAGTGATCTGGCCACTGACTCGCTCGTCCGGGGCAGTAACGACGCCAGCCTTTCTTGCGCGTCCGGACGCCGGCAAAAGTTCCTCGGCGGCCTCCTCTCGTTCGATCTGGTGTTCAACTGCGGCGGCGATATCGGAGATAATTTGGGCCGCTTCGGTCACGAGTTGATCGAGCACGCTGTCGATCTGGTCGAAAACGGTTTCCATGGAAACGCGTTCCGTCATCATCTTCGGCATAAAATGTTGCAGCACGGCGCCGACTATGCCGCTAATGAAAACCACCAGAAAAAGCGCCATCAAGACGCGAGTGAGTGGTCCGTTGCCAAGGCGAAAGCCCGCGTGAAAAAGAATAAACGGGAAACTGAGAAAGCCGAGCCAAAGGTGTCCGCGCATCCACCACGTGGCGCGGCCAAGGCGCCAAGTCCGGTACTTTTTTCTCGCACCCAGCAGGCCAGCAAAAATCATCATCGCTGAACCTACCGAGCCGTAGATGATGCCTGGTACACTTCCACCGCCGACACCCGCCGTGCTGAGGAAGGCATAGGGGACGTAGAGCAGCCCACCAACGGCCAAGAGGATCAAGGAAGCGATGAACCAGCCTCGATGACTTCGGTCGATGATCATGGGCGGAAAATTCCCTTACCCGTTTGCCTGGCGAGGTCAGCAAAAAACTCGCGAGGATTAACACGGTGGGCTGCGTCGTGAGGACAAGCGTAGACGCAGTTGGGCTCGTCGTGGTCGGGACAGAGATTGCATGCTGTCGCTTTGGTTTTGACTTCGGCAATCTTTCTGCCGGGATGCGCGGGGTCATCCGACTGTACCTGAAAGGGCTGCATGTTGATGTTCCCGTACGGGCAGTTGTTCGCGCACAGGCCACATCCGATACACCAGTCTTCAATGGTGATTTCGAGGCTGTTGCGCCGCCGAATGGAGCCTACCGGGCAGCCGACCATGCACAAAGGGTCTTTGCATTGGCGGCAGGAGGTAGCCACGAGGTAGTGATCGAGGCGCAGGCCATCGCGAATCAAGCGGCTGACGCCATCATGGGCGTCCGCGCAGGCACGCACGCATTGGTCGCAGCGTGTGCATTTGTCGAGATCGAGTAAGAGCAGGCTCTGCGCCTCCATCAACCCCTGGGCCAGAAATGAATCCACAGGCACGCTTTGTATCTGTGCGAAGCGTTGGCGATTTTCCACAGCGCGCTCGTGAGCGACCGCCTCGAGGCCACGGCGCACATCGGGAAAACGGTCGAGCATCAGATTGAAATCTTCGACGGGGATGCGCACAGCTTCCACGTGATCGAGAGCGATACAATTTGCGGTGCGAACTCCTCCACCCAGAAGGGAAAGTTCGCCGAAAAATCCGCCGCGGCCGATGTACGCAAGCACCAAGTCTCCACCAGGGTGAGTTTCGGTCACCTTCACGAAGCCAATTCGAACCAAAAAGAAGCTGTGCGAGGGATCGCCCTGGCGGCAAATGAGCTGGCCCGGAGAATACTGCCGCAATTCCACGCGATCGCGAAGATAGCCAACGAAGTCGGAGGTTACCGAGGAAAAGATAGGAATGCCCCGCAAGTGGGATTCCAGCGCACGCTTGCGGTAGTTCTGCTCAATGCGCGCGCGAAAACTGCGATTGCGACGCATGATATCGAGCACATTGCGTAGCATTTCGAGGACGACGCACTCAGTCTTGGCACGCACGGTGGCCGAACGGGGATAGTAATTCATGCACGTCATTTCCCCGAACAAATCACCGGCCTCGAGCAAGGCGAGACGGTTGTCCTGCGCCAAATCGACGGGACCATCCGTTGGGATATAGCGCTTGCGCGGTTGGTTCGACGTTTGCGAGGCGTTGCCAGGCTCGAGAATAGATTTCAGCTTAGTGAAGAAACCGTTCTGTCCTTTCGTGTTGACGTGCGCCAAGGGGGAAGAAAGAAATACTTCCGCTTGCCCTTGCAGAATATAGAAGGCCGTGGAGCCGTAGTCGCCTTCCTTGCAGATCACCTCGCCGGGGCGGTAAGTGCGTTTGCGGACGGCATTGCTGTTCAAATTCAGGAATGTGCCCGAGACTCCGCGAAATACTTCCTCCTTCTGCAATTCCTGCAGGGCTACGCGATCGCCCTCACCGAGCTTCGTATCGACAACTACCTTGTTGGTGAGCGCTCCGGTCGGGCAGCAAACCATGCACTCACCACAACTCACACAACTGGACGTGCCCATCGGTAAGTTGTCGTCGAACGCGATTCCCGCCTGATACCCTTTGCCGCGGCGCGCGAGCACAAAGTTGTGGCGGATTTCATTGCATCCGCGAATACATCGATCGCACAAAATGCATGCCTCGTGGTCTACAGCGATGGAAAGCGAGGAGTCATCATGTCCACGATGCGTTGCGCGAGGTCCAAATGGAGAAGCTGTGATGCCCGCTTGCAATGCCAAGCGTTCGAGCTCGCAGTCGGCCGAGAGCTTTTGGCGAGCACAAGGGGAGGGATGATCCGCCATCAACAGTTCCAAGAGAGTACGCCGGACGCTCTTGATGTCGTCGGTGGATGTCTTCACCTGCATACCGGGCTCGATGTGCCGGACACAGGAGGCAGCGTAGACGCGCTGGCCAATGTCGACCACACACAAGCGGCAGACTCCTACTGGTTTTTCGTTTTGCTGATGACAGAGTGTGGGAATGGTGATGCCGCATTTTTGAGCCGCTTCGAAGATCGTGGTGGTTTCGCCGCGAGTGCGGTCAATAATGAACGGTTTTCCGTCGATCGTGATCTGGATCTGCTGCCGGGGAACAAATGTTGCCGAGAAATCCTGTTCCATAATCTAGCCACGACTTGGGAAGCAAACGCCAGCGGGACAACGCTGCGTTTTTAGATGTTGATCGATTACCGCGGGAAAGTGTTTGAGGATGGAAGCAAGAGGAGCATGAACGATCTGGCCAAGGCCACAAATGGAAGTGAGACGCATAGCCTTGAACAGCTCTTCAATCAGGACCAAGTCGTTCTTGCCGGATTCGCCGGAGGACCATCGAGTCAGGATGTCCACAAGCTTTTGCGAACCGACCCGGCACGGAACACACTTTCCGCAGGATTCATTGCGGAAGAACCGGGTTGAATTGATGGCCATGTCGAGCATACAACGTCCTTCCGCACATACGACGATGGCACCCGATCCCACCATAGAACCAGCATCCGCAAGCGCTTTGAAGTCGAGTGGCACATCAACCTGCGCCGCGGGAAGATAGCCAGAAGAGGGGCCGGAAGGCGCAAACCCGAGGAGCGCCTTGCCGTCCGGAATGCCGCCGCCATATCTGAAAATCAAATCGCGATAGGAAACGCCCATGGGTACTTCGTAAACCCCCGGGCAAACGACGTCCCCGCTAATGCCGACAAACTTTAAGCCCGGGATTCCATTGAGACCTTGTTTTTTATACCACTCTGCGCCATTCACGAGGATGGCGGTGGCTAACGTGAAAGTTTCAACATTGTTGATCACGGTGGGGGCATTCCACAGGCCGTTTGTGCCAGGGAATGGCGGTTTGTTGCGCGGTTCAGAGCGTTTGCCCTCCATCGCCTCGAGCAGAGCGCTTTCTTCCCCGCAAATGTAGCCGCCAGGGCTTACAAATATTTCCAGATCGAAGTTGAGGTTAGAACCCAGAATGCTCTGGCCCAAGATTCCTTCGCGATAGCAGCGGCGAATTTCCTGCTGCAAGACCTCTCGCGGTTCCTCATATTCGTGTCGAATATAAATGTATCCCTT
>Ga0074045_10001383_pt1 | contig 23426 bp, 21 predicted proteins | sample BogForMeECP23OM2_FD_94442 | JGI IMG/M metagenome (GOLD analysis project Ga0074045, IMG submission 94442) | Bog forest soil microbial communities from Calvert Island, British Columbia, Canada - Bog Forest MetaG ECP23OM2 | ecosystem: Environmental > Terrestrial > Soil > Wetlands ... | reverse complement strand
TGATATCAGCTACAAATATTGCTCGGTGCTTCACAGGGCAGACGGGTACAATTATAAACAAGACATGGCGCTCCTCCCCGCCCTGAAGGACGGGGTCCCCACGCCACGAGGATAAAGGATGGGATGTTTTCGCTATTGCACAGTAAGCGATATATTTACGTCTGAGGGCACCGTATGGCATATCTGATCCTGAAAATATTAATAAATTCACTTGCCATATCGGCAGCTGTGAGGCTCATAGACGGCATAACGTTTTCAGGGCCATGGTGGAAGATGATACTCATTGGAATGATTTTTGGACTGATAAACTCACTGATAAAGCCGCTTGTGAAGTTTCTCACCTTCCCCTTTATCATCCTGACACTTGGTCTCTTTACACTTCTTGTTAATGCCCTGATGCTGGCACTTACTGTGGCGCTTTCGCATCCTTTGAGCCTGGGTCTCCAAATAAACGGGTTCAAGCCTGCGTTCTGGGGAGCGATAGTGGTGAGCATAGTCAGTGTAATCCTGTCCTGGTTCACTGGCCTAAGAACAATCAAGTACTGGGGAAATAAAAGAGATGTTTAAGAATGCAGATAGTTCACCTGTATAAGAAGGGATGCACAATGTTCTCATACACCCTGGTTATAAAAATAGCCAGTCTGTTAGGCATAAATTTGCGCAGCCTGCAATAGACATGCATTGAATTGAGGTAATGCTGGAACTGTTTTCTCATTATTTTCCCACTATATCATCATGCATTTTGGTTTGCGCAGCCAGTTTACATAGTTAATCACACCTGAATATTAAATGACAAGACCTCAGATTGCTCTGCCGTCATCATCATCTTGATCTCTGTATGCTTTCCTCCTAATCATTATGCGTATAAAACCATATATGCTAATCATCCCTGCAAGTAGAAAGAGTATCTCATAAAGGTTGTTGCTCATGTATGTAATCCATGTGATCCTCTTTTCAAGATGGCCACGCCACCTCATCTCAAGTTCATCCATTGAAACAGAGAAGCTCTTTACAACAGCGTCTTCCAAATCAAGACCGCCCTTTAAATATTCAAGGAGATCAATGAGCTTTGCGACTCCAAATTTCTCATTGATATAGTCAACTACGCTCCTGCTCTCCTCATATGCGAGCACAAGAGATTTTTCTTCCTTCGGAAAACTTTGCGCCAATTGCCTGAGAGGGATCAATTTTTGAGACAGTGTCGCATTTTCGATGGCCTTGTCTTGTGTAGTCATTATCTCAGCCATGCCGTCGCTGACCCACTGACAAATGCCCTCGTCAAGCCATCTCGGAAGATTCTCGTCCCTTATATTGTGATGAAGCAGCAAGTGACAGGATTCATGTTTCATTGTTGTTTCGAGAGTAAAGGGTCCCGTCCCCATTCTTGAATAGTCAATCACTATCAAGTTGTATTGAGGGACGGCGAAGGCAACAATATTATCACTCTCAACCCTTTTCCGAAAAAGTTCCCTGTCTCTGATCAGCAGGATTGTGGGAACAAAATCAAAGCCCCACCTGAATTTCCCGATCAATGCCTCCTTCACCGCCGGATATGCTCGTTCCACCTTCTCTGCAGCATCTCGCAGTGAAACCTCATATTGGATAATTATCTCATTGTTCCGGATTACGCCCTCCTTCGCAGCACACAGTGAGTCCAAAGGCATTACCAGAAGAAAAAACGAATACAATAAAATGGTTCTGTTTATCATTAGATATAGGCCGAATTGTTTAAATGACACTGATTACGGGGTGCTTAGCCTTTAACACATGAAGAACACTTCGCTGCCTTGCCACAATTATCGGATGTCGTACTTCCTTATCTTGTAACCTATCTGTCTCGATGTAATACCAAGCAAACGTGCTGCCTTTGCTTGGACCCATCCAGTCTTGTTGAGGGCATCAATGATATTGGTCTTCTCAATCTCCTCTATCGTTGCGGAGAGTGCATGTTTGGCTGGAAGTCCATAGCGCTCTTTTATTGAATGGTCTCGTATGTTCAATGGCAAATCAGACTGTGTGATGACACTGCCAGCTGACATGACCACCAGCCGCTCTATCGTATTTTCAAGCTCCCTCACATTGCCAGGCCACTCATATGACATGAACACGGACAGTACATCAGGAGCGATTGAAACAGATTTCTGGTTCTCCTCAGTATATTTTTTCAGAAAATGCTCCATGAGCAAGGGGATGTCATTTTTTCTTTCACGGAGGGAGGGCAGAAATATCGGTATCACATTGAGACGGTAATAAAGGTCCTCTCGAAACTTTCCACTGGAAACAAGGTCTTCAAGATTCCTGCTTGTCGCAGCAATAAGCCTCACGTCAACCTTGATGGTTTTTTCTCCGCCCACCCTTTCAAACTCTTTTTCCTGCAAGACCCTTAAAATCTTCGGCTGTAATGTGAGAGGAAGGTCCCCGATCTCATCAAGAAATACCGTTCCATCGTTGGCCAGTTCAAATCGTCCTTTTCTCAGGGCCATGGCTCCGGTAAACGCTCCCTTCTCGTGCCCGAAAAGTTCCGACTCAAGAAGACCCTCAGGAATTGATGCACAGTTGAATTTTATAAACGGTCCTTTCGACCTAGGACTCATATAATGGATTGCCTTTGCCACCATCTCCTTGCCCGTGCCACTCTCACCCATGAGAAGCACATTGGCCTTTGAAGGGGACACCCGGTGAACAGATTCAAATACTTCATGCATACTGTCCGAATTGCCAATAATGTTTTCAACACTGTACTTGCCTTTCAGTTGACGTTTGAGATTTTCTCTTTCCTCTAGGAAAGCCTCTCTCTCTTTTTCAAGATCCACATAAAGCTGGATCGATTGCGCAATCAAAGAGGAGATGATCTTCAATAACCTAAGGTCTTCCTCAAAGGATATTCCTTTTGAGCCAAAGAGTCTGTCAACACTCAATACGCCAAGTATGGCATTTTTGAACTTTATGGGAACACAGAGGAAAGCGATATTCTCTTTCTTGATCATGCTTCTAGCTCCAGTCCTATCAAGAAACAGCGGCTCATCGCCAATATTCGGAATAACAATCGGAGAACCATGCTTCGCGACTTGTCCGATTATGCCCTCCCCCAGTCGATACCGACCTCTCCTTATCTCATCCCCTGACATGCCATGAGCGGCAATGATAGAGACTTCGTGGTTGCTTCGCAAGGCCACGGTTCCTCTATTCATGTCAAGATACTCAGAAAGGACCCTCATGACGCCCCTCAGGTTTGACCGGAGATTCAATGAAGAGCCGAGAATTTTACTGATCTCATAGAGAGCTGTCATCTCTGTTGTCTTGTCGTAGCGATGGCTCATAACGTAACTATACTATACGATAGCCTCGAAAATGTAAACGGCAGGGAAGACCTGACTGAAAGCCATTTATCTTAAGCGGACTGTTTCCCGAAGACGAAGATCACTGATAGGTGATTGAGCCGATTTTTGCCCCCAGATCACCCAACATATTGGAGTAGCTTCCCAGCTCATTGTCGTACCAACCATAGACCACCACCTGTGTGATGGGCACGTTGATATTAACGGGAAGGCCCTCCGTTATAGAATCCTGTACAAGCTTGCTGTAAAACTTTGGGAGATATAAATTGACCGCAGCCGTCCGTGTATGCGTCTCATGACCCTCAATGATTGTTGCCGGCCCGACATAGCCGACGATATCTGATGACACGTTCTGCTCCTCTGTGTATTTTATATACCCTCGGTCATCCTTTGCAGCGACATCGTGGTAAATATTGTTAATGAGATCTCGGTTGATTAAAGGGTTTTCTATCTCATCATGCATTGCTACCACAAGGATGATAAGAGAACCGGTAGCAATGGGAATCCGAACTGACTGAGCAATGAATCCTATACCGCTCACTTCCGGTATAACCATCGCCAGAGTCTGTGCTGCACCAGTGCTCGTGAGGATAATGTTGTTCATAATGCTTCTGTTCTTCCTCAGGTCAGTAACGCCCGCCCTCGGCACCCTGTCCAGTACAGCCTGAGTCCCGGTTGAAGCGTGAACGGTGGCCATAGTGAGACTGAGTATCTTTTCGGGACCGAAATAGTCGATCAGCGGTTTTACCATGAAGGCTAAACAGGTTGTTGTACAGGAGGCTGCTGATATTATACGGTGGCCAGCAGGATTGTATGTCTCATCGTTGATCCCCATAATAATTGTCGTTGCGTCTTCCGGCAAAGGCAGGCCCTTCTCTTTTATCTTGAAGGGGGCCGAGACAATAACCTTTTCTGCTCCGGCCTCCAGGTGCCCCCGTGCAGACCCCTCTTTTGCATCCGGTGGCGTGGTGGGGTCAATGTACTTGCCCGTCGACTCAACCACCACCTTGACCCCGTGTTCAGCCCAGACGATGTCTTTTGGATTACGGCTCTCGCGAAGGATAGTCACCGGAATTCCATCAATCACCATAGTGCCCCTCTCGTCATTCAGATTGCTTATTATCCTCTTCGCCTTATACCCGTAAAGGTAGTTATGCAGGGCACCATAGGTAGAATCCTTTTCAATGTATAGCGCAATATCTTCAAGTTTAGTACCCGCCTTTCGGCCCATGTTCACAACAATCTCAGAAAAGTATTTCCTTCCAATATGATGCCAGAGGGTCAGCTTGCCAATTCTGCCGAGACCATTTATCCCGAGCTTGGTCTTTTTATCAGAGACACCCTTTATTTCTTTGGCGTTCATACTTACTTCCTCCTTCGTATAATATGAAACTGAGCTATTTTGCTACGGATTGGTCTATTACTCTTCTGAAAGGGGCTTTATCTCTTTTGCCCGATGTGCCCCGAGATAAACAGAGCCATTCCTGCCGTCAATACTTAAGAAATCCCCCACTCTTACTGTCCTCTTATTTATCTTACATTTCCTTTCCTGTTCTGACACAGACAATTTATTGCACCCAACCACACACGTCTTTCCAAGCCGATTCGCAATAATCGCAGCGTGAGAGGTCGACCCTCCCCGGGCGGTAAGCAAGCCGTCTGCTGCAGAGATATGCCGGATATCGTCAGGGACAGTATCTGACCTGATGAGAATGAGCGGAACAGTTGCATCCTTTTCCCTAAAATTCTGGACGTCTTCTAAACCAAAGATAACTCTGCCACTCAGAGCACCACCCCCAACGCCGATACCGCTCGAGAGATAACTCGAGGTGAGTTCCGCGGAAGGGACAAAGGCGATGAAACTCTCTCTCCTGACCACAGTCATGTCACGCGCCTGAAGGATATAAAGATCCTTCTCTTGATTTCCTTCAAAGGTGAATTCTATCTCCTGGGCACCCCACCTCTCGTCGTAAATTAGACGCTTGATCATTCTCAGCAAAGAACCGTATATATGATATGAACTATCTTCTAAAGAAGTATCTGAGGGTCTCTCTTCATGATAGCTTTGTTCATTGGATATGGGAAGTGTCTCAACAAGCCCTGACACGATATCTTCTCCCTGGGCTCCCGTGGTAAAATCGCCCCATAACACAACCTTGTCTCCCGAGTCTCTCGGATTCCGAGTAAAAACAACTCCTGTGCCTGCACTCGTGTCAAGATTTCCATATACCATCACTTGTACGATGACCGCAGTGCCCCAGTCTTCAGAGATACCCAATATTTCACGATATGCCTGAGCGGTTTTAGAAAACCAAGACTGAAATACCTGGGCAATGGCTATCTCAAGCTGGTCCTTTGGATCGTCAATTATTGCAATTCCACTATCAATCACTGTGCTCCGGTAAGCTGATGCCACTTCTTTCATCTGTTCGGGCGTGAACTGAATCTTTCTCGAAACTTTATACTTCCTCTTAAAGAAATTGATTGTAACGTCGAACTTATCCCTCTCAATCCCAAAGGACATTCCCCAACTCTGTAAGAATCTTCTGTAACAATCCCATACAAACCAAGGTTTAGAGGTCTGTCTAATCAATCCTTCAACAATAGCTTCATTGATCCCAACATTCAGTACTGAATTCATCATTCCGGGCATCGAAATTGATGCGCCGCTTCTGACTGAGACCAGCAGAGGGTTCTCAGGATCTCCTAAAATCTTGCCCGTAAGCCGTTCAAGTCTGGCAATTTCTTCTCTAATGCCCCTATTCAGGTGTTCTCTGGCATAGTAGAATCCACTTATAGCGGGCAGGCAACGGAACACCTCACTAGTAATAATGAATCCAGGGGGAACGGGGATCCCCAAAGACGCAAGCTTTACCAGGGTATACCCCTTATTTCCTAAATGAATCCTATCATTGACGTTTTCATTTGGAGCATGAAGACTGCAAAGTGCCTTCTTGGGATCATAACTCATGAGCAAATCCAGATTCTGAACACTTAATCCCTCAGACTGTTCAAATAATGTATTAAGAATTTTGCTGATAAAATTATCCAACTGTTGTAGACCTAAGGTCGTTGCGACCATCTCTCTCAGAAATCGCTCTGATATAGTATTGATGAACTCAAACTCAGCCTGTCGTTTATGAGGTTCAAGATACTTGGGCAGTATGTCTTCTGTTCCCATTTGAAGGATGCTATTTTTAAGGGTACTCTTATAAATACCGCTGTAATAAGTATTAAGAATATCCTGGACCGCCTCAGCGAAACCCCGGAATATATCGATATATTGAGATGCAGAGAACCTCCTGACCTCCAAGGCTCCCGATAATAGTTCGAGTGTATTTTCTAGTCTATGTGAGGATATGCCCTCTAATTTCAACGCATTGAAGAATAACTTCGCGTTCTTCTCAATCTGGAAAAGAGCTGCCCTCGTGATGAATTGAAGACCGACAGAATTCACTAATTCTTCAAAAAGGATATTAGCCAGATTTTCGAGTCTGAAAGTTAGGGAGATGGCATCAAACTTTTTCTCAAGATATCTCCCTGACAATGATGGAATGCCTGCAGCAATATGCCTTCTGTGAAAGATATCCTCCACGGCTACATAACGGTCCGGGGAAAGAATGATCTCTTGCAGGAGTTCCAAATATTTCAAAATCTCCTCAAGCCGTTGTGAAAGTGTGCCTTTCTCTAACACAGCAATGAGTGAGTCGGCTACCGGGAGTCCAAAATGTTGAGCGTATCGTAAGTGACCTAAGGTGTCCTGAGGGCTCAGCACATATTTCCTATGAAGCAACTGATAAAATCTAATGATCAGGTACGCCCTCTTTTTCTCATTCTGAGAGATGTCTGGGATATCCTCACTCAAAACTCGGATTTCGTTTTCTGAAAGGGGGAGGAGTTCGTTGACTTTCTTTATTTCCTTCTTGCTGAATATCACATTCATAACAGTGCTGATATCATCGACAAAGCGACCTGAAGTCACAACTTGGTGAAAGACGTCGTCTGGCAAGAATTGCCTTAGCGGCTCCTTATCCTTTGTGACCCAAAAATGGATAATCTCTTCAATGAATTCAACTATACGTGCACTGCTTTCCACATGACTCTGCTTGCGTAAGAAATGAATGAGGATGTCGGCTCTTCCCGCTATTTCATCTAGCTCCGTCGAGGCTTGACGCAAATCACCTTCTGCGTTGATCTCATTGAAATACACAGGAAACAGCCTAGCCAGTCTTTTTACGAGATGGTAGACTGGTTTGATCTCGCTATTGAGGAGCTTGGAGATATCCCGTTGAAAAAGGTCTGTATCATTTACCTGAACACCACCAAGACTCAGATTGACTATTAATGTGGATATGAGAGTTTTAGACCATTTTGGCTTGTTCTCAATCAGCTCCAACCATACCCGAATATTTTTCAGATGAGCCTTATTAGCCCTTACCTGCCATTCATTGGTGGCACCTGCGATCCTTGGATACTGAAACCCGAGAAAGACGATTTTCTGAATAAACCATTCGACAATGTTACTGTTCCCCGCATTAAATATCTCGTTGCCGATACATTGGATGCAATTTAATGTCGTTTCGGGATACGCGTTAATTACTTTTTTGAAAATCTCAAAAGTCTCGGACAGCATTTCCATGAACTCACTAGATTGCTTTGTTCTAATAATAGTAAGGAGCGTACGATTGATCTCTCTAAGAGTTCCCTCATGAATGCTGAAGAGCCCTTCTGTTTCCGCAATCTTGAAGAGATACTTTAATTTGAGGATAGGATTCTTGCCTAGCGCACCGATTATGTCTTCATAAAATCCAACCAATTGTTGGTAACTAGGCAGTGTTAATAAATTCTGTAACCTTTCATATTCTCCGGTTGCTCCCTTAATGCTCCCTAAATTGAGGCGCAACCCCCTTAAGTTGGCATGGGACACGGGATGAAAAAATATCGCCATCTCCTCAAGTTCCTCTTCTTTCAATAAACTATGAGCCAGCTCCCTGAGCCATTTCACGGGATCTTGTTGATTCAGCCAATAGTCGTATGTGGCAAGGAGCGATCTAAAGAGAATGTCATTATATCCCTTAATGTCGGACTCTCTTGATATTTTACCCATCAGAAGTTGGCCAAGCTTCCTTAATTGGTAGGGGCTTCTGACTAGAAGAAGGAGTTGCTCTTCAGACAATTGATTGAGGCTGGTCAAAAATTCCTCTACCGCTGGCAGATACTTATGAATATCCTGATGACAGTCAGTGAGTATCTTCTCGATGTAGAGTATTAGATTCTCAATGGTCATCTGCTGTGTTTTCAAGTCTCCAGAGTGAAGCGCCTCCAAAAAAACTTCGAGAATGGCCTTGACAGCCTCTACTCCCCTTTCGTGGTGATTAAGAAACGAGAAATTTCTCAGGGAGTAAGTCCTCATTTCCCTCATGATAGAAACCCAATCCCTCCGAGACTGGTTCAAGTCTGAAATGAGTTTGCTAGTAGCGGCGAAGAGGCCCGGATAATTCTCGACTACTTCCTGCAAGACAGCATACTTTGATGCGCTAATTACCTTACTCTCAGGGGTCATGATTCATCAACCTCAAACTTATGGAGCAGCTTCTTCAAGGCTTCGACACACCTATAATTAATTATATATCAGAATTCACTGAGTAAATATATTTTTTGTATCTCACCGGGATATTACATTGTACCTTGACTCCAATATTCACTCCATGATTATTTGAGGTTCCGACGGGACAAGAGAATTCTTGACAAAAATGGATTATTTACTGTAATCTTAACACTTTAAAGGAGCAGTTGCTCCTTTGATTCTGAGCTGAAGGGGGTAGAGAATTGAATGCATTAGGTACCCATCTTTTAGTGGAATTGAAGGACTGTAATCCTGAAATTTTGAAGGATCTGAACAAGGTAAAAGAAGCTTTGGTATCCGCTGCGAAGGAGGCTAAGGCTACAATCATTGATGTATCCTTCCATCAGTTTAATCCCTTTGGAATTAGTGGCATGGTGGTTATCGCGGAGTCCCATCTGTCTATCCATACGTGGCCAGAATATGGATTTGCCGCCCTAGACATCTTTACCTGTGGGGAAATCATCAAGCCAGAAGTAGCCGCCCACTATCTGATCAAACGGTTTGAGAGCAAGAATCCTTCCATTGTAGAAATGAAGAGAGGCCTTCTTTCATACACTAATGAGAAGCTCCCCCATAAGGTATGCGATATTGAACTGCAACTGGTTTCTGGATAAAACAAATGACGACAAGGGAGTCTTCGGCTCACTATAAAAGATCATCCATATTGGTAGTTTTCGAGACTAACGAATAGAGGTCATCAGAACCGGAAGTTACGGCAAATGCCTCCTCCTGAACGTGGAGTTCCAATCGAGCAAGGCTGATGAGTTTATTTATCATATGGCCTTGGCCCCGTCCGGCCTTATTCCTTTCTGATTCTGCACAATAGTCACGCATTGCCTGCGGCGGAGGGCTGACAGCGCTGGAGTTATTAAAAAATCAAATTGTTCCAGAAGTCATCGCAGTCGAGTAGACAGGGATGTAGTTCAAGTCTTCATGAATCATCTACCCAAGTGGCACATGGGTGGAGAGGAGGACACAAGGGTCAGCATCCAATTTGCTGCCATAAAAGAAGAACAGGGGCTCCTTACAGATTCTAGCCCTATTGCTTTATTATTGAAGAGCAAACAACTTTAAGACTATACGTTAGGCTGTTCTTAGAGCGCCTCTGCTCATCTAACTCTTCTCAGTCAAGGCGGCGATTCCTGGAAGTTCCTTGCCCTCCAATAACTGCAAAGAAGCACCACCACCGGTAGAGATGAATGTTATCGCATCACTGACACCAGCCCTATGTACCGCGTAATCGGTATCCCCCCCACCAACGATTGTTAGGGCGTACGCATCTGATACCGCGTGGGCTATAGCAAAGGTGCCTCTGGAGAATGCATCCACCTCAAAGACTCCCATCGGCCCGTTCCACAAAATGGTTTTTGCGTCCTGTATAGCTTCTGAAAAGAGCTTGGCTGAGGCCGGCCCGATATCCAATGCCCGCCATCCCTTTGGTATCTCCTGAGCGGTGACAATTTTTGTCTCAGCTCCCGTCTCCATACTCTGCGCTATCACGCAATCAACAGGGAGATATAACTTTACGCCTTTCTTTTTTAGCCTTTCCATGTCCCCTTTCGCGACTTCAAACATCTCGTCCTCGACAAGAGAATCGCCGATTTCATAGCCCATTGCCTTTATGAAGGTATACGCCATACCTCCGCCAATAATAACCTTGTCAACCTTGGTACCAAGATTTTCGAGCACCCCTATCTTTCCTGATACCTTGGAACCACCGAGTATCGCAACAAAGGGCCTTACAGGATTCTCAACGGTACCCTTTAAATACTCTATCTCCTTTTTTAATAAAAACCCTGCAGCTGAAGGAAGGAACTTTGTAATCCCAACTGTGGAGGCATGGGCCCTGTGCGCTGTACCAAATGCATCGTTGACAAAGCAGTCAGCCAGGTTTGCAAGGGCTCTGGCAAAGGATTCGTCATTTTTCTCTTCCTCAGGATGGAAGCGGAGATTCTCCAGTAAAACCACATCTCCGTTTTTCATTCGTGATACGATGTTTTCGACTTGATGTCCGATACAGTCCTGAGCAAAAATCACCTCTTTGTTCAAAAGTCGTTGCAACCGTTTGGCAACAGGGCCGAGACTAAAACGCGGATCCACCTTGCCCTTGGGCCTGCCGAGATGCGAGGCGAGAATGACTCTCGCGCCTTCATCAATCGCATAATTAATAGTTGGCAGGGTCGAGCGGATCCTCCGATCATCGGTGATGATCATGTTATCATCAAAAGGGACATTAAAGTCAGCCCTGATAAAAACTCTTTTCCCCTTTATTTGGAGGTCCTGAATGGTCAGCTTGTTGAATATGTCTCTCGATCTTTGAACTGTACCTTCTTCTGTTGCCATTGCTAACTCCTTCTCATCAGATAAATGGCAAGGTCTCGAAGGCGTGAACTGTAGCCCCACTCATTATCATACCAAGCGATTACCTTTACCATCCTTTTTTCAATGACTTTCGTTAAGGCTGCATCGACAATCGCGGAATGAGGGTTACCATTAAAATCTATTGACACTAGAGGTTCCTCAACATACTGGAGGATCCCCTTCATTGCCCCCTCAGCCGCCCTTTTCAGCGCATTGTTGACTTGCTCCACGGAGGTATCTTTTGTTAGCTCAGCCACGAAATTGATAAGGGAAACATTTGGAGTCGGCACCCGGATTGATAAGCCATCAAGCTTTCCGTTTAGCTCGGGAATGACAAGCCCCACAGCCTTGGCAGCACCCGTCGTCGTTGGTATCATCGAAACGGCTGCTGCCCTTGCCCTTCTTAGATCTTTGTGGGGAAGATCGAGGATCCTCTGATCGTTAGTGTATGAGTGTATGGTGGTAACAAGTCCATGCAAAATGCCGATCTCGTTGTGAAGGACCTTGGCAACAGGTGCCAAGCAATTGGTGGTGCATGAGGCATTTGAGAATATCCTGTGTTTTGCTGGATCAATGCTTTCTTCGTTAACACCGAGGCACACGGTGATATCAGGCTCTTTGGCAGGTGCAGTAATAATTACCCATCTCGCTCCCGCATCAAGGTGCATTGTGGCAGAAGCCCTGTCAGTAAACCTCCCCGTTGATTCGATCACCACATCTATATTCATATCCTTCCACGGGAGTTTCGCAGGAGAAGTTTCCACTAAAACTTTAATCTCTTTCCCTTTTACAAAAAGCGCTCCGTCTGATGCCTTCACCTCATCATTGAATGGTCCGTGAACAGAATCGTATTTCAGAAGATGTGCAAGCGTCTTAGCATCAGTAAGGTCATTGATCGCAACAATTTCCAAATCACTGTATCCCCTGCTCGATCTCAAAAAATTTCTACCGATCCTGCCAAATCCGTTAATGGCTACTCTCAGCGACATAATATCCTCCTTAAAAATTTCTAAATCTGTTTATCACCATGCCCGTCAAAAGTTTAGGATAAAAGTAAGTAGATTTAGGCGGCATCCTGAGGTTGGCTAGAGCAACCTTTTCAACGTCTTCAACCGTCGTTGCGTTGAGAAAGAAAGTAGCGCTGAATTCTCCCGCCCTAACCCTCTTTATCGCCGACTTTATATCCATTTCATATGCGATATTATCTATGCCAAGGTCTCTTTTGAGTATAAGCTCTTGGAGTATCACCACATCAAGATCCCTAAGAGCAGGATGCACATCGCTCAACTCGTTACCTCTATATTTGAGAAGGTAGCCCGCCTTTTCTCCTCCCAAATAAAGTCCAAGGGTGTTTTTCCCCTCTCTTAACAATACCTTTGCTATATCTCCGTCCATATCAAGCTTCCTGATGATGAAAGCAGGTCTTAGCTTGTCAAGTATGTCATTCTTTGGGGAGGTTCCCTTGACCAATCTATGGGTCGGTAGTATAGCTATGCCGTCATCTGCCATGTTAGCGAGAAACATCATGACATAATCCCACGGTTTAGGCGTTGAGCCTGAACTTGGCTGCTCCAACTGAATGCCGATCTTTTTTTCAACCGCCGGCTGCTCCCCGACGCTGTCCATCATTTTCTTGAATTCTAAGGCAACTTCATACCGGTGATGACCATCGGCTATATAGATGGATCTATCTGCAAGCTCATTAGCAACTGATTCAATATGCAGTGGATCAGATATCCTGTAAAGTTTGTGGAACGCTCCTCCAGCGTCTCTGCCACTAATAGAAGGCTTTCCGCGTGTCGAGGCGAGGATTTGAGAGGTGATTTTTTTGCTGCTATTGTAAAGAGAATAAATAGGACTCACGTTTGAAAGACAGGTCTTCATAAGGTTCAATCTATCCGCCTTTGGTTTTGAATAAGTGGCCTCGTGCGGGTAAATGCCCTTGCCCAACTCCTCTATCTTTACCAGTGACAGAAGACCTCTTAGTTTTTTGTGTTCGCCGAATATTTCGTATTCAATTTCATATGCGTAAAAGGAGGGTCTGTCATCATTAAAAAGAATGCCGTCCTGGATCCACTGTTCGAGATAGTCCCTTGCCCTTGTATATCTATTATTGCCGGTAGTGTCATCAGGCATCTTCCTCCCGAAATCTATGCGCACAATATTGTATGGGCTATTTTGATAAAGCAGTTCCCTCATTTCAGGCGAGATGATGTCATAGGGAGGAGCTAAGACCTCATCGCCTGAAACCTTGTCTGGATTATACAAAACTCCCTTAAAAGGAATGACGCTTGCCATGTGTTGATTAACCCATAATATCCGACTGTTGTTCCCAAATGAAGACAAACCTGAAGTCTTGTTATATTAGCATTTCAACATTGGAAATTCAATTGAAGCCCAAGTGAACTTGTACAAAGACTTGACAAGATTGAAATTATGATGTATTAAGTTTAGTATAGCGTTAATTCAATTGCAATTAATCAAGCAAAGTGCAGAGAGGAGGTGATCTATAAGCTGATTGACTCACGTTATGGAGGGGCAGAACCTGTATGTACACTAATCATGGTAAATATGGGGGTAACTGTATGGAAGAAAAACGCATCGATGAAGACAAGCTGACCGAAGGGTTATGTGCCACCCCTGAAACTTGTGCCGAAGAAAAGAAAAAAGGCATCAGTGAGGACTGGCTATCGTTATGGCTCGGATTATTCATCTTTGTCCTTTCCCTTTTTGTGTTTGGCGGCGTTGACCTTCTTGGCTGGGGAGTGAGCAACAAGATCTGGACAAGCGAACCATTAAAGGCCTTAGCACCCATATCAAGAGAGTACCAGGGGGTCAAGGGTGACATCACCAAGATCGATGGCCAGAAGGTCACGCTCAAGAAAGCTGATGGAAAAGAAGAGACTCTCACGGTGAAGGATGATATCTCAGGGCTCAAGATCGGTGACAAATACGAGAAGAAAGGCCTGTCGGGCATGATGTCTCTCGTACTCACATTTCTTGTTTTGATGGTGATCCTGGGCATAGGTGCAAAGGCACTAGGAACCAGTGTGGGGAAATTTGCGGTAGGCTTTACTATAGTCTTTTGGCTGAGCTATCTCTGCTGGTTCCTAGGCAGCTTTGCTTACATAGCAGCCACTAAGAACCAGTTGAAGGCCTTCAACATCCCTTGGTCACTGAGTCTGACTCCTGAGGCAGGTTTTATTGTCGCCCTCGTTGCAGGGCTCATCGTGGGGAATTTTTTCCCAAAACTTTGCGAAACCTTAAAGGAGGCCTCAAGGCCGGAACTCTATATCAAGACGGCTATTGTCATCATGGGAGCTGGACTGGGTCTTAAAGCGGCAGAGTCTCTCAGTCTTGCCACCGCCGTCATGTTCAGAGGATTATGCGCAATCGTCGAAGCATACCTCATATACTGGGCATGCGTCTACTTTGTGGCCCGCAAATACTTTAAATTTAGTAGGGAATGGGCCGCACCTCTCGCATCAGGGATATCGATCTGCGGAGTTTCAGCTGCGATAGCGACCGGCGGTGCCATCAGAGCGCGCCCTGTGGTTCCTATCATGGTCTCATCACTTGTGGTCATCTTTGCCGTTGTGGAGATGATAATCTTGCCTTTTCTGGCGCAGACGACCTTGTGGAGTGAGCCGCTTGTTGCCGGAGCATGGATGGGTCTCGCAGTAAAGACAGACGGGGGAGCGGTTGCAAGCGGCGCCATCACTGATGCACTCATAAGAGCAAAGGCTCTCGACATGGAAGGCATTAAGTATGCAGAGGGCTGGATCACCATGACTGCTACAACTGTAAAAATGTTCATTGATGTCTTTATCGGGGTCTGGGCATTCATCCTGGCAATAGTGTGGTGTGCAAAAATAGAGTGCAAGCCGGGACAGAAAGTTCAGGCAATAGAGATATGGCATCGTTTCCCAAAGTTCGTCATCGGATATGCCCTCACATTCGTCATACTTCTGATCATCTGCTGGCCGGCCGCTAAAGCGATAACCCCTGTGGATAAAGAGATCAAGGCGGTGCAGCAGGTCGTCTCCCAGGCAGAGAAGCAGCTTGCGGCGACTTCTGACCCAGCGGCACAGGTAACGATCAATGAACAGATTAATGACGGCAGGGAAAAAATGAAGGCTCTTAATGCCAAGATCAAAGAGCCAAAAGCAACCATGGCAGCAGCAGCCATTTCAAGCAATGAGAGCAATGTCTTTAGGGTGATGTTCTTTGTCCTCACATTTTTTACTATCGGCTTAGTATCCAACTTCAAGAAACTTTGGGAAGAGGGAATAGGAAAACTCGCCGCTGTTTATATCCTGTGCCTCTTTGGCTTTATCATCTGGATAGGCCTGTTCATTTCATGGCTTTTCTTCCATGGGGTGAAACCACCGGTAATAACGGGATAACACGAGAAAAGGAGCGATAAATGGCAGAACAACCAAAATTATCTGAAGAAATAAAAAAGATGGAGTATGAGCCTCTCCTTCCTGTTGAGAAGAAACTTATCGGATGGAGCGTAGGGATTGGCATCGGATTGCTCTTTTTTCTTTACTGGGTAAGTACCACATTCTTCCCAAGTGGTCATTAATTGTCTCTGAGGCAATCCCATCAATGCCCTCACAAGGCAGTTTGCTCCCCCGTCCTCAAAGGGGCGGGGGGAAACCCTAACATTTCAGCGATACAAAAATTTCCATTAAAGGAATTGTTCCTACGCCTCTTTTTTTGATTAGGTGAGAACCTGGCTATCCGGAACATTCAGTCAAAAACCTCTGCCTCAGGGAAATACGCATTAAGGCCATCATAAAAGCGGTTAGCAGATTATCGCCTTAGCAAATGGCCTCTGAGGAGATGAATCCACCTATCCCCACAGGGTTCTTTTGGAAATCATGCCATTCATCCCGTCAAGTTAGCTGGGAGATTTGGTTATTTTGACGATCTAATATTGTCAGGTAGCCAGTTGCTTATTAGCCGCGTTTCTGTTATATTTTGTTTTTATGAGTTTGTCCATCAATTATCCATCAGGTTACATTTCAGTAATAGGAGGAGGAAGCTGGGGAACTACCCTTGCGTCTCTCCTCGCGGACAAAGGTTATGATGTCATCCTTTGGACATATGAGAAGGAGTTAGCCGAACAAATCAACAAGGAAAGGGAGAACTCCTTATATCTTCCGGGTGTCACGCTCCCTGCTAATCTGGAGTCCACCCACGACATCGTTAAAGCAGTGGACAAAGCCCGTTACATCCTCAATGCTGTACCAACTCAACATATACGGTCTGTATTCAGTCCTCTAAAACCGCACATTCGGCCTGACTCTTCGTTAATCAGCGTTTCCAAGGGCATAGAAATAGGTACATTGCTCACACCATCGATGATTTTGAAGGATATTCTAGAGAAACCTATCGCTGTCTTGTCAGGGCCAAGCTTTGCTAAGGAGGTAATCGCAAAGCAGCCTACGGCCGTTACGCTTGCAGTGGAAGACAAGAGCACAGCCCTGCTTCTGCAGGAAATATTCAATACCGACCACTTCCGGGTTTACACCCATGATGACATAATCGGCGTCGAGATTGGCGGTGCCTTGAAAAATATCATTGCCATTGCTTCAGGAATCTCGGATGGGCTCCACCTTGGTCATAATGCCAGGGCAGCTCTTATAACGAGAGGACTTTCAGAGATTACGCGTCTGGGTCTGAGCATGAATGCAAGAGAAATAACATTTTCTGGATTGAGCGGCCTTGGGGATCTGGTGCTCACATGTACCGGCTCTCTCTCTAGAAATTATACCGTCGGGTACAACCTCGGTGAGGGAAAGAAGCTGTCAGATATATTAAGTCGGACCAAATCTATTGCTGAGGGGGTGACCTCTACGCTTTCTGCATATGAGCTCTCAAAAAAATTCGGCATAGAGATGCCTATCACAGAACAGGTTTACCTTGCTCTCTATGAAGGAAAAGCCCCAACTGATGCGGTAATGGACCTCATGACCCGCTCACTGAAATCCGAATTTCATGGATGACAAGAAATTAAAGGCGCTGCTCTCCGCTGTCAAAAAGGGAGAAAAAACAATACCAGAGGCAGTCACCGCTTTAAGACACTTACCTTTCGAGGATCTCAGTTTCGCTAAGATTGACCACCACAGAGCCATAAGAACTAAGATCCCCGAGGTTCTATTTGCCCAGAACAAAACTATCGATGAAGTTCTGGCAATCGCACATGCAATGCTGAAGAAAAGTGGTCGTCTGCTCATTACAAAGGCTTCAGAAGATCTCTATAAGGCATTGAATGTTAAGAGAGCAAAATTCTATCGATCAGCAGGAATAATCTCTTATGGTGGACTCCCAAACAATAAAGGGAATATTCTCATAATCTCTGCCGGAACATCGGACATCCCCGTTGCCGAGGAGGCTGCGGTAACCGCGTCTTTTCTTGGAAGTCACACAGAGGTCCTTTACGACGTTGGTGTCGCCGGAATCCATCGTTTGCTCACTCATGTCGAGATAATCTCCAAGGCACGTGTTATTGTTGTTGCCGCAGGAATGGAAGGCGCACTTCCTTCAGTTGTAGGCGGTCTCACAGATAGGCCTGTGATCGCCGTACCCACGTCAGTCGGCTACGGCACAAGCCTCGGAGGGCTTACGGCGCTTTTTGCTATGCTCAATTCCTGTGTGCCTGGACTTGCCGTGATGAACATCGATAATGGGTTTGGAGCGGGGTGTCTGGCCCATAAAATAAACATAATGGGATTGAAAACAAACAAAAAGGGATGAAATGAAATCATCCCTTGCTTATCATTCAAAGTTGCTAAGCACACGGCTTAGCAGGAAGGAACACCTCAGCCGCCACCGAAGCCTCCAGAAGATCCAAAGGAATGCTTAATGCTGCTGCCGCTCGATGACGAGCAGCTGAATGCAGAAACTCTCTTTTTCACATCATGCGAGCCACATCGTGGGCATTTAGCATCTCTGTCGCAAGCTCGCGTGCTCTGCAACATTGAAAATCCTTCATTACACTTATTGCAAACGTACTCATAGATTGGCATTCTTTAAAAACCTCCTCGGGTGTCTTTTAATAATCACATGTACTCCTTTTCAAAGTCAAGTGCTCCTTGACAACACCATTTATTCTGATGAGGCCTCATAAGGCCAGACGATCTGGCATCTCGATCTGATGATGTTCCAACCTTCGTCCTTCTTGCAAAAAAATAGCGCACGCGTTATCCTTCCAATGACCTTCACGGTAGTTCGAGCATCATGACAACTGCATCCTCACCTGGAGCCACGTAATAATTTTTTCTGATACCAATGTTCCTGAATCCCGCGTGTTCATATAATCTTCGGGCAGCCAGATTTGATGCCCTCACTTCAAGATAAAGGTATCCACATCTACTCATGTTCAATTCTGAAAAAATGTTTTTTAACAGCAACTCTGCGATTCCCTGATTCCTGTAGTCAGGATGCACGGTCAAATTCAACAAATGACACTCATCATCTATCTGCCTAACACAGGTGTACCCAATAGTGATACCGTCCATCTCGGCAACCTTAGTAATGGAGTATTGACTGCGCAACTCACTATTAAATGAGATTTCCGACCAGGGAGTGCTGAATGATGCCCGTTCAATTTTTAAGACCTCGGCAATGTCCTCCGGATACATTTCTCGAATGAGGATTTTGGTCAATCTGCCACCTGAGTTTTTGCGTTCATCTCTGCCTCTGACTTTCTAAGATAAAGAGGCTTTAGGGTTACCGGATCATCAAATTCTCCTTTTAATGCCTTCTTCATACAGAGGTAAGCAACATTTGCCGGTGAAGGAACCATCTCCTGAGGATGCGCGAATATGGCCTTCTGTGACAATGTCTTTTCAATAGTTTCCCTGTAAAGCAGGGCTCCTTCCCCCAGAAAAATTGTTACATCGCTAATCTTTGATAGCAAGCCGACGACATCAATGGATTGTTCCTCGAGAACCCTCAGAAATCCGCCCTCATTCCACCGGAAAATACCGGCATAGACCTCTTTTTTCCTCGCATCAAGGAGAGGACATACCTGGTATCCGCTGAAAGGAATGTTCCACGCAAAGGCTTCAAGTGTGGGTATAGAGACAAGACGTTTACCCGTAGCGTACACAAGTCCCTTTACGGTACTCAGCCCCACCCGCAGACCGGTAAATGACCCCGGCCCTATCGCAATGGCAAAGACGTCAATATCATTCGTAGTTAAACCTGATTGCTTCAACACATGATCAATTTCTGTCATCAGCCGTTCAGAATGGGTTATATTCACACTCATTCGCGATTCTGCAACAAGAGAGTCATCTTGCATAATTGCCACACCCCCCAACATAGTTGATGTCTCTATTGCAAGGAGTCTCAATGTCGCCTCATCCTGCGATCCATCATGAATGTTCGCGAAAAGAGAAGCGTCCCCATGACGCAGACGGTAGCAAATAGTCTCACCGCGACTGTCGTTCCTATCGCATTTGCGGTAAACCCTATGACGGAGTTGCCAAGTGGCGCAAAACCAAGAAAAACCATCGTATACACGCTCATTACCCGGCCCCTCAACTCATTAGGTACAATGTGCTGAATGACGCTATTGCTCGATGCGAGAAAGCTTGTAATGCCCAAGCCAGCAAGAAAAATGAGAATTAGCGAAACAGAAAAATTAGTTGACAAGGACAACCCAAGAATACTAAAAGAAAAAACAAATCCTGAAAGAGGAATATAAATCGTATTCTGATTTATCTCTCCTTTAAATGCAATGGTGATCGCAGCAAGAAGGGCACCGACGCCACCTGACGCGACAAGAAGGCTGAGTCCCTTTGCTCCGACATTGAGTATTTCCCCTGCCAAAATAGGAAGCAGGGTGACATAGGGAATCCCAAAGAGGCTGAACACCGAGATTAATGACATGATCGAGAAAGTAGTTCTTTCTTTGACAATGAAATTCCAGCCGCCGACTATATCCGATGACAGGCTCCTTTTATCGTCCTTGATTACTGCCTTTGCCCTTATCTTCCACAGAGCAACAATAACGGCGACAAAGCTGAGGGCATTCGCGTAAAAACAAGCAGGGATGCCTATATTAGCGATAAAAAATCCTGCTATAACAGGACCTATGATCCTGGCACCATTGAAGGCGGCAGAGTTAAGGGCTATAGCACTCGTGATTCCGCCCATACCCGCAACTTCCACGAGGAATGACTGTCGAGTGGGCACATCAAAGGCATTTACTGTGCCTAAGAACAAGGCAACGATTCCAATCTGCCATACCGTTATCACATTCTTGTCGGCAAGAATGCCAACAGTGAGGGCGCTGAGGAGAGAGAGGAATTGAGTAACGATGAGGATATTCCTTTTTGGATACCTGTCGGCAACTGTGCCTCCAATTAGGCTGAATAAGAGAATCGGCAGCGAAGAAAGGGATGCAATGATGCCCAAGAAGAGTGGTGACTTTGTCAGGGAATATACGAGCCAACTCTGTGCGACAGAATGCATCCACGTGCCTGAGAGCGAGATTATTTGGCCAAACCAGAAGAGCCGAAAATCCCTGACGTATAAGGCTGAAAATCGCTGTTCATTTGCCATCTATCTAAGGTAGAGTATACCCTAATGGCAGTTAAAATATCATTAGAGTGACATCCTCCGACCACTAAGCATCGGCTATAGTGGCGGCTTCCCGTGAAAGCATTGAACCCTGACATGAATACATCTCAAGCCCAGAGCGCTCCATGAAGAGGGCCTTCATCGAGCCGTGCCGAAGAAGCTGAATCTTTCATTAAGTCGGAGGAAAAGGCCTGGGTCGTTGCAGATCTCCCTTTTAATGCCCCGCTTACCGCTCTTATCCATAATGGAGGTATTGGAACTGCTTGAATGAAGATCAAAAGCCATGCAAAATCCAATATCGCGGCTCCATAAGTTTAGAGTTTCCTCTATACCCCAAAGCATACTGCAAAACCTTATGCTTGAGCGGTGTCCTATGTGATTATTATCTCTATTCTAAGGCAACGCTCTCTCCCGTATACGCGCCAAAAAGTGGACATTTTCATCTTGCTCTACGGGACATTATCATTATGCTGTTCCATGTATAGGCAGCTCACTGTCATTGCGCACTGTCAAGGCAAAGTTAAAATGTCCGGTTTATACAATTGCATCTTCCATTGCTTTCTGCCTCGACATAACATGCTTTTAAACAATTAACGTTTCCACTTGTTCCACGGATGATCAGCTAAAGGTGTGTGCCCTCTTTTCTGCTGACACGTGGGTATTGGCTTCTGCTGCTTTTCAGGTCTTGCCGTGATCTGCCCGAACGGTAATCTGACATCGTGATGAGTTATGAGCATGCTCCCGTTGACCCCTTCCTCTACCGTCACCTCCTTTGACCTCACACCTTTCTCTCTCTGATAGAGCCTACTGTTGTGGGCTATGGTGAAATAGTTCATCAGAGCTCTCACCGTCTTGATGCATAGGATCTTGTCGAGGTTTAGTCCCCTGGGAATCTCCCTATGCAGATCCTCCTGCTCCTTCGCGTTGACCGTAAAAAGCTTGTTGTGAGCCGATAGGTAGGTATCAAGGCACCCTGTTTCGTCATTTCCTTCACCAGCGTGTCCTGGAGCGTCTTGAACAGCCGCTCGATACGTCCCTTTGCCTGAGGGGAGTGCGCGCTGGATTATCTTCACTGCCAACTCCTTTAAAGCTCTGCCGAATTAACTCAGCGGCGTTGTCCCTTGCATCTCATCCTTGGTGGAAGGCTCAGCCGGCGATTTGTAAATCGTGTGCTTGTCCATATAGATACGCATGGGGATACCATACTTCCTCACATACCTCTTGAAGCTGATCATTGCTGGGATGGTGCTCTCATACTCGTAGAAACTGCCATAGACGTTGCTTGTGGCATCGTCTTTGCGGGCCATCAGCACATACTTCTCCCTCCTGCCTTTAAAGCAGTCGCGATGAGAGCCGTCCAACTGCAACATCTCTCCAAAGCAACTCGTACGCTGCCGTCACTGCCGATGCGTTATACTGTTGCGCCGTTTCTGCCATTGCCCTGCCTCTACCAGCCACGCCCGGACAGTCTCCTTGCTTATCGTCACCCCTCCGGTTCAAGCAACTTCTCCCCAGCGAGCGTAGGCCCAAAACCCTGATATTTTTCATGACACAACCGTACAACCACTGACTTGAGTTCATTAGGGAGTCGATTATGGGATCCTTTGCCCCGCGAGTGGTACTGTATTCCCCTGTCTCCTTCTGCCTCAATGTCCCCTCTATCACTTTACGACTCGCATGTGATTGCTTCAGTTCCGTCTGCTTCATCGTGATAATGTCCCTTTGCACCATCCAGCCTCCTTCTAAAAGAAGACAGTTTAACACCTCCCCGGTAGGACATTTTTGCTTTGCTCATATAGGACATTATCATTTTGCTGTTACACAACACAGACACGCACTTGACATTTGATGATTTTGATAGTATCATTCTTAAAAATGAATATAAATAGCGGAAAGGAGGTGTACAAGATGAAAAAAGCAGTACTGATAGTAATTACCGTCTTATTTCTGTTTTCCTTTGGTTGCGCAACAAAAGATTACGTAAAGCAACAGATCGACCCTCTCATTGACAGAATCAGCAAACTCGAAACAAGGGTCTCCGCGCTTGAAGCAAAGGTCGCGGAATGTTGCGGAAAAATTGGCCAAGCAGAGAAGATGGCAGCTGAAGCCAGAGCACTTGCACAGGATGCAATGAAGACTGCGCAAGAGGCGAAAGCATGTTGTAAGACCGATGACGCCATGGCTAAAAGGGCTGAAGATGCCGCGAAGAGAGCTGAGGCAGCGGCGGCAAAGTGCCAGAAGGCTTTTGAATTGCAGCAGAGGAAATAACATTCAGGAAAATCATGGAGGGGGTCCAAGATTAGATGATAATATTTTGGACCCCTATTTTTTCACCATCAGATCCGTAGCGTCATGAGTTCCTATAGATATCTCAACAGGCACACCGCGTTTCTCCCTTATGGCATGATATAACTTTTCCGTGTCCACCATTTTAAGGAGATTCTTTTTTTGCAGTAATTGTATTGCTTCATTCAAGTAATTCCTATTAACACCCTCTTCCC
>Ga0074045_10001382_pt1 | contig 23427 bp, 19 predicted proteins | sample BogForMeECP23OM2_FD_94442 | JGI IMG/M metagenome (GOLD analysis project Ga0074045, IMG submission 94442) | Bog forest soil microbial communities from Calvert Island, British Columbia, Canada - Bog Forest MetaG ECP23OM2 | ecosystem: Environmental > Terrestrial > Soil > Wetlands ... | reverse complement strand
TCTCTTTTCCTGGCATTCTGATCGAAGAGGGATTCCCCGCTTCGCTCGGAATGACGGCAAACGCTTTTTCAGCAGCCTCCCAAAGGAACTACTCTCAGCGTAACACGCGCCATGTGGCCCCAGGGCGAAAAGGGCGAGCAACTCTCAGTGAAAGTTACTCGATGGGCCGGTTCGCCGTGCGCGTCATCTCCACCGCATCGAGCTTGCCATTGGCGTCGAAATGGAAGGTTACCCGCGCGGTGACGGGCCGCACCGTCTGCGTATCAATATGGCGGATAATGGCAACCACCGTGGCCGGCTTTTCGGGGGCCTGCAACTCGTAGCCGCGCACGGAAAGGAAGGTTGTGACGCGGCCGGTGGTGGAACCCTTGGGCAACTGGCTCTCGATCATTTGCTGGATGGGCTTGAGCTGCGGGTCGTCCACCTGCATAAACGTTTTCTGGCAGCCTGCCGCGAGAAGCGCGAGCAAGAGTAAGAACAAGCAAATGGAAAGTCGGTAGCGACGCGCGAGAATCTTCTTCGCAGGGGCGCAGGACTCTTGCGCCCCTGTCGGGCATCCAGCAATTGTGCTTGACACACGTTTTTCCTGCGATATTACAAGTCTCATCCGAAGTCTCTCTAAATTACTCAGCTTCGCGCCTCAGAGGTAAAAACCCCTGAATACTCGAAGCTTATCGGCACGGCTGAACAAGATGCGGGAAAAAGCTGCAACTCAGGGGGTCGGAGCTTTAGCTCCGACATTAAGTCCTTGGCTTACATTGGGCTTTAGCCCCTGAGGAATGCGTGTTCTGCATTTTTCCGGATCCCGTGAAGCCGCGCCCTCCCCATGACCATTACGAGATGGAAATCAATCCACGATCTCGAAGCGGTATTCCTCGATCACCGGATTGGCAAGCACTTCCTTGGAAATGCGCTCGAGCTTCTGCTGCGCCTCGTCGCGGTTCCAGCCATCCAGATTCAGAACGAAGAATTTCCCCTGGCGTACGTCGGAAATCTGCGCATAACCCAGGCCGGCAAGAGCGTGTTGAATGGTTTGACCCTGTGGGTCCAGAACCGTGCGTTTCGGCATAACCCAGACGTGAGCTTTCATGGATAGAAGTATAACAATTCCCTCGCGCGTCTTCACGTTACTCCGAGGGATGGTCGCAGGCGGTTTCCGGTGACTCTTCATTTAGTAAATATCTATTGACCATCCGGCTGTTACAAATTACGGCCGGCGTGCGCATAGTGATTGCTGGTGCATGTCTGCGTTGCACAGGCAATCTTAGCGGAGCTCACAACTTTTGCGAGGTCCACGGCGATGAGGGCGACCGACTTCGAATATCGTCACCAGACGCTGATTCATTTATTCATCATCACAATCTCTTTTTTGACTTATTTGACAGACCGTGACGACATCGTCTGGGCCTTTGCGCGAGGAACATCCCATCCACGACTTCTGGAGCGTTTATTTTTTGCGCTGGCGGCCGTTCTTATCGGCGGTTCCGGTGCAATCCGCACTTGGGCGCGTGCTTACAAGGAAAGTTCTAACTTCACCGACAACTCACCAGTTCGCCGCGAGGGGCCTTATCGTCATATTCGTTACCCAGAGCAGCTCGGGAATCTGCTCTTCTCAATGGGCCTCGGTTTTTTTGCCCCCGCTTCCGGATTCGTTCTTCTGCTGACAGGCGAGGCAATTGTGTTCTTTAGGTTGATTCGACGCGAGCAAGAATTCCGAAGTGCGGAAACTCATCAAGCAGCCAACCCAAACTCGACTCCGCTGCTGGTGTTGCAGGGGGGCCCAGTCTCAACTTGCGGACCAATGTGGAGCAAGGCATTTCGTCAGGAATCTGCGAAATGGGGTCTTTTCCTAACAATGATTGTTTTTACCATTCTCCTCAGAGACCGAATTGCAGAAGCGCTCGCAGGCCTTAGCTTTCTCGTTTGGGTTCTTCTAAACTTTGGCTCTTATCGGGCGCTGTTCCCTCGTTGAAGCTCGCGCTCACGCCAGCTGAAAGGCGCCACACTCGGACTTCCGCTAACGCGGCAGCGTCATTTGAGCGGGAGGCTGGCGAGATGGGCGCGGCGGGCTTCGTCGGGGAGAAAGGAATGTTCCACCGCGGCGCGATGCAGGCTGACGAGTTCGGCTTCGCTGAGGCCCATTTGCGCGGCGATTTCGTATTCGCCGAGGAGCGAGGCGTGGAACATGGCGGGATCGTCGGTGGAGAGCACTACCGGAATGCCATGGCGGAGGAGTTGCGGCAAGGGATGCTGCGGGAGCGTCGCTCCCGGATTGTGCAATTGTAGGGCGAGCGCGCCGGTGCGGAGATTGCTCGTAGGGCAAACCTCCAAGGCGATGCGGCGTTCCACGAGGAGGTCCATGAGCGCTGGATCGTGGATGGCGGCGATGCCGTGGCCGATGCGCTCGACGCCCAGAATTTCCACGGCTTCGCGTATTTTCACGGGACCGCCGATTTCGCCCGCGTGAATCAGCCGGTGCAGGCCCGAGCTTCTGGCGCGCAAATAGGCATACCGGAACTCGCGCGTCGGCACGCTTAATTCGTCGCCCCCAATTCCGAAGGCCACAATGCGAGGCGAGGCGCAACGCCGCGCAGCTTCCACGACCTCCAGCGCGGGCTCCGGCCCAAATTGCCGCACGGCATCAAAGATCCAGTTGAGGCGTAGACCGCGCTTCTCGAACGGCTCCGTGGCCGCCAGGATTGCCTCAAAGTTGGCTTGGGGATCCTGCTTGCGCAGCAGCATTATCCCAACGGAGAGCGTGACCTCCGCATAAACGACATGCTGCTCGAGGAGCTGCTCCGCCAGATCGGCCGCCAGAATGGCAAAATCGCGCGGCTCGCGCAGGAAAGAGGTCACCCATTTGAAGGCTTCGATGAACTCGGTGAAGTTGCAGTAATCGTAGCGGCGGCGTACTTCGTCTTCCGTCAACGCGAGACCCTGGCGGGCAGCAAGAGCGGCTGCCACAGCGGGCCGGATCGAACCTTCCAGGTGTAGGTGCAATTCGGCTTTGGGAAGGGAAGCGATGCGCGGCGATAAGGAAGAAGGTTCCACTTGGAAATTTTAGCAGGGTCTTGGGCTGAATGCGCCCGCCTCAGAAGACGGCAGCTACAAGAATTTTACGAAAGTGTGGCTCAGTGCGGCAATTGCGGCCTGCCGGCGTTAATCCATGCAGTCAGCCAGTAGGAGCCAACATCGGTCGAGGCATCGGACAATTGCTTGATCAGCGATCCCGCCGCGAGATTGTAAAACCGATCATAGTATTCGTCGGTGTAGGAAGATTGCCCGCGCTTCGCCGCGCGGTCCGCAAGAAGCAGCGACTCCACCTGGCTATGCGCGGAAAGGCAGGAATCGAAGGCGTGATCCGTGGGATCGCTGATGAAGGATGCGTCATGCGGGTTGACCGGGAAAAAGGAGCCGAAACGGTCAATCAGCGCGGCGTTGAACCGCTGATTCACCCCATTTTGACCGCTGGCGTGTCCGTCATAGTTCTCGGTGGTATTGAACGGGTCGTGGGCCTCGGCCACAAAGTGCGCCAGGAAGGCCGCGTCCAACTTGGCGTTCTCCCACTTGCCATTCTTCAAATCCTCGGTGAGCTTCTGGCTATACACGCCAATCTGCCAGGGGAGCAGCCCCGTGGAATCAATTTTGGATTTGCCGTACAGGCTCACCGCGGCTTTGTAATTTCGCGGCAGCTTATCGAACGGGAATTTCCCGTATTTGTCGAGTTCGATGAAATAGTTGTTGCGTTCGCTGGGATGCTGGTCAATAAGGTTCAGCGTGTCGTTGACGTGCTGCACCAGGTAGAAACGGTTGGCTTCAAAGAAGGACCGCAGCTCGTACGGCAAAGAATCGACGGCGTGATTGACGATCAGCCGCTGCGCGTTATCTCCCCAGGCTGCTGCGTGAAGAGGGAGAAGCAGGGCCAGCGTCGCGGTAAACAAAAGGACACTCGCGGCACCTCCGAACCTGGAATCAGCGCGGCGCAACATTTCCGGAAAGCCCTCACTTGGCGTTAGCCATCCTTAGCGTACTCTTCCTGCGGCCATAGAAATAATAAATCACCAGGCCGATGATGAGCCAGGTAAAGAAGCGCAGCCAATTCATGATGGGCAGACCGGCCATCAATAGAAGGCACGTGAAAATCGTAATGATGGGAGCCAGCGGCCCGCCTGGAGCCCGGAAGGCCCTCTTACGGTCCGGTTCACGGTAACGCAGGATGAGCACTCCCCCGGCGACCAGCGCGAACGCAAACAACGTGCCGATGTTCGAGAGGTCCGCAAGCGTGCCAATGTCGAGAAGGCCCGCGGGGATTCCCACGGCGAAGCCCGCCAGCCAGGTGGAAAAGTCCGGCGTGCGATACTTCGGGTGGACGCGGCCAAAAATGCGCGGCAGCAGCCCGTCGCGCGACATCGCGAACCATACGCGCGCCTGGCCCAATTGGAAGACCAGCAGGGAAGAGATCATGCCCATGAGGGCGCCGATCAAGACAATCAGGCGCACATTGCCGAAATGCAGCTTCTTCATGGTATTGACGACCGGAGCGGCGTCGTCGAGCAGCGTATGCCAGGGCACGAGTCCCGTGAGCACGACCACCACGGCGATGTATAGCACCGTGCAGATCACCAGCGTGGCGATGATGCCGCGCGGCAGGTCGCGCTGGGGATTCTTGCACTCCTCGGCGGCAGTGGAAACGGAGTCGAAGCCGATGTAGGTGAAGAAGACAATGGAGCCGCCGGTGAGGATTCCAGGCCAGCCATTGGGTGCGAAGGGATGCCAGTTGGCCGGGTGAATGAAGCGCGCGGCGAAGCTGACGAAGACCATGATGGCCACGAGTTTCAGGAAGACCATGATGTTGTTGGTTTCGGCGGATTCCTTAATGCCGCGGACGAGGATGATGGTCAACAGCATCACGATGATGAAGGCCGGCCAGTTGAATCCAAAATGCCACCCGGGACCGTAAATGCTGCCGCCCTGCAGATCCTGCAAGCCGCTGGGGAGATAGGCGGGGGAGATCCATCTGGGATTGGGATGCCAGCCGAACCAATCGAGCAGGTCCACCACGTGCGCGGAGAAACCCACGCTGACGGCCATATTGCTGACGGCATATTCCAGGATGAGGTCCCAGCCGATAATCCAGGCGATGAGTTCGCCCATAGTGGCGTACGTGTAGGTGTACGCGCTGCCGGCGATGGGAATCATCGCGGCGAGTTCCGCGTAGCAGACCGAAGCGAAACCGCAAACGATGGCCACGAGGATGAAGGAGAGCGCGATGGCGGGCCCGGCGCCGGGGCGGCCGAAGGATGTGGAGTGGTAGATCAGGTATTGCAGCAGCGGCGCGTTCAGTACGGAAGACACAGGCATCGTCTGCCCGGCGATGGCCGTACCAATCACCGTGAATATGCCGGAGCCGATGACCGCGCCGATGCCCAGCGAGGTGAGGCTGAGCCAGCCCAAGGACTTCTTTAATTTGATCTCGGCGTTTTCGGAGTCGGACAGAAGCTGGTCGATGCTCTTACATCGGAAGAGATGTGAGGCCAAGCGGGCTCTCCGTTCGCATCCGGGAGCACGGGCTCCCTGGTTCTGGCCGGATACGGAATAAAGGAATGACAGCGTTTCAATGTATCGCGATATGGGGAGGGGTGCAACCTGACAGAGGCATACTTCAGGGGGCGTGCGTCAGTCTGCGAGCAGTCTCTTCGTCCGAAACCCGTCTGCCAGGTCCGCTCGGCCATCGCCCGACGTTAGAGCAACGCCGTGCGGAAACAAGATCGATCCCGGCGCGAGAATACGAACGGCAGTTGCGCGTCGCGACATAGGGTTTCGAGAGAAAAAGTCTTTGTGGCATCTCCAGCGGGCATGAATCCGCAGGAGCGATTGCCTCGACGCCGCGTCTCTTATTTGGTTTGCTGCTCGCTGGCAGTCTGCTCCTGCTGCTCTTCGGCCTTCTGCCAACTGGCATCGCGGTTGTATTCCTTCATGGCTCTGGCGAGGGCATGGGTCTTTTGGCCGAGATCCTTCTGATACACAACGCCGTCCTCGCTCACGATGAAGGTCATCACGCCGGACGATCTGTATTCCGCTGGAAAAGCCACGAAAGCAAATCCTTGGGTCATCTTGCCGTCCACGATGTAGCTCTTTTCCCCGCCGGGGGCATTTTCCCCCTGACCCTTCAGCGTGTGGAAAAAGTAGCCGCGGTAAGGAACCGGTCCTTCGCCTTGACTCTTGGCATCTTCCCTGGCAACGGCCCACGCCACCAGCGGCCCGATGGGGCTTTGCGGTTCGCCCTCGCCAGCTTTCCAGTAAAGGCCATTGTGCTGCCCTTCGTCACTGAAGATTCTCTCCGCATATTCATGCTGCGCGGAGTTGTATTCTTTTTCCGCGGCCACGAGCTCCTGGCAAACGCGGATCGCCGACATTTCGTTCCGGCCAACGCGCCGGTACAATATTTCCTTCTTGCCCGCTTCGGTGTCGAAATACCACAACTTGCCTTTGTTCATGAGCGGTATGGGCGTGGGCCAGTTCTTCGCTCCGATATACAAGACCGTGGTTCCATCCGGCTCTTTCACCAGGCGGTGCATTTCCTGATAGCGCTGCGCGAAATTGCTGCGGCTCTCGGCATCCTCGGCTTCGTCTCCGGACGAGACGATATCCTTTTCACCCGGCCCCAAAATCTCCAGCATCGCTTTTTCGTCATAGCTCTGTGTTGCCGCCACCAGCGCGCCGCACGCTTCTTCCGCCGATGAAAATGTTTTCTGGCCCTTCTGCTGCCCCATGGAAAGCGTGGGCAGCCAAGCCGTCAACAGGGCGGCGACGGCCGCTAATTTAGAAAGATTGACGCGATGAAAATTGTCGGAGTTCCGCTTCGCTCTCTGCATATGCTTCTCTCCATTTCTAAATTCTGCGATTCACCGGGAACAGAACGAATCCTCTATTAACGATGTCTGCCGCCGCCCCCGCCGCCGCCGTGGAATCCTCCACCGCCGAAGCTGGCGCTTCCGCGCGACGCATAATTCCTCGTCTGGCCGCCGTGGTCGTAGTTGCTGAAGGCACCCGATTTGACGCCCTTTTGACCGCCGGGTGCGGCGTACCCTCGCGCAGCCTTGGTGTTTCCCTCGAAGGGCCTGGAAGCTGCACTGGGACGATTGGCAAATCCGGCGCGACCGCCGACACCCGCGTTGGGGGGCCTGTTCCCCCCGCGGGCGAATGCTCCGCCGCGGGCCCCTCCGCCTCGGTAGAAAGTGTTCCGGTTATAAAATGTCCTGCTCCCGGAATAGTACCTGGCATGGTTAAAAACGGCGTAATGGTTATGCCAATCGAATCCCCAATGTCCCCAACCCCAACCAAAACCTCCGAACCATCCGATTCCGAAGCCGATGCCAAACGAAAGGTATGGGCCGCCAAACCAGATTCCGGGATACGGGTACCATCCCGGCCACGCCACGATCGGACCTCCATAAACCAACCACGGATCGTATGCGGGAACATAAACCACATCGGGACTAACTGGTTCAATGGTGATCGTCGAATCCTGCGTCGCTACGCTCTGCTGCGGCGTGCTCTTTAGATTGCCGGCTGCTTCTGCTTTCTGCCGCATTACTTGTACGGCATCCATCACATCCTGCTCTTGGTTGTAGTAAGCGTCCCCTAGAGATGAAGCCCAGGAAAGATTCTTGTCCATATTTCCAAGGACCGCTGGAAATGCGGCGAGCGCCTTGACGCTGGGATCCCAGGGTTGTTGGTCCACGGCTTGAGCCAAAGCATCGCCCTTCAAGTTTGGATTCGCTTGCACCCATCGGTCTGCCTCGACGACTTGCTCGGGAAATGTGGACGCCGCCAGGATCTGCGCCACCAGTGAGTCCGGATACAGCGCGATCGGAGCCACCAGCTGCTGCAACTGGTCGGGAGTCTGTTGCGTGTAGGGTGCCGCTTGTGCACCCTGCTGCGGGGCCTGTGCCGGAGCTTGCGCCGGGGCCTGCGTATCCTGATAGGCCGTCAGGTTCTGAGGCGAAGTTGCGAACAAAAGGGCCAGCGCCATCAGGGAAACCAAAACCGGCGCGCCCACTCGTGGCTTGGGGAACCCTGCCGCACGCGTGAATATGTTCATGTTCTTGAACCTCCTCTGCACCTTCATGGCTTGAGGCCTCCCAAGCAATGGGATGCGCAGGACATGGTTTAGGATTCAGAATTCTTTCAAACTACCACGGCCGTTTGGCCGAACTTAGGCACTCCAGATGCTCTGCCGCTTCCCCTTCAGGGGATTCGGCGGGTTGGGCGGGAAAGGGGGCGGGCTCCTTGCTCCGGCTGGAGTATATAATCACGCTGTGACTAAACTCAAGAAGTGGATCGGGGGTGGGGCACGAGCGATTTGTGTTGCCTCGTGCGGCGGGAGTCTCCGTATTCCCTCAGGAGTGGCGAGATGAAACGGCGTGAATTCTTGTGGAGGGCGATGCAAGCTGGGGTTGCGAGCTCCGTAGCTGGCACAACATCCTTGCTTGCAAAGGGAATGCGCGCCAGCGCAGCAAGAGTGGCGAGATTGGATGCGGGCAGACTCAGGATGCATGAACTGGACCGCCACCGTTTTGGCGTGAACTACACGCCCTCGAAGAACTGGTGGTTTTGTTGGAACGAGTGGGACGCGGACCCCATCAAGCGGGACTTGGATGCCATCGCGTCCCTGGGCGCGGATCATCTGCGCATTCTGCTGATCTGGCCCTACTTTCAACCCAATCCGAAGTGGATCAGCCCGCTTCATCTGGAACGCCTGGATCAACTCCTTACCCTAATGGGCGAACGCGAATTGGATGCAGTGGTGACCGTGTTCACCGGCCAGTTGAGCGGCTGGTACTTCTTGCCGCCTTTTAATAAGACCGGGACCGAGTTCTACAGCGATGAAGCGATGTGGGCGGCTCAGGAACTTTTCGTCCGCCAACTGGCGCGCGTCATGCAGCCGAAAGCCAACATCATCGGCTTCGACGTTGGAAATGAGATCAACACATGCTGGAGCACCGAACCCCGCGTGGGCGACGCCTGGATGAAAAGGATGTTGGCGCTGATGGGTTCCGTGTCTCCCGATGGACTCCACGTCAACGGAGTGGATGAAGTGCCGTGGTTTGAAGTGAACACGTTCTCGCCCCAAGCCCTGGCAGCCGCGCCGATGTCGGTCATACACTGCTACCCCTACTGGTCCGGAGCGCTGAAGTACGGTGGCGCTATGGATCCCCCCAGCACGAAACTAATTGCGGCGATGGCTGCACTGGTCCGCTCCTACGCCGGCGATCCTCGGAAGCCGATCTGGGCGGAGGAATTCAACACTTGCATCGAAGCGCTGAACGAAAAGCAACAGGCAGAATGGCTGGAGAAGGCGGTTCTGGAGGCCATTGATTCCGGAGTGAGCTGGTTCAGCTATTGGGACACCCACGATGTGGACCGGAAGTTCGAGTTCAATACGCTGGAGTATAGTTTAGGCCTGCTTACGAATGATGGCAGGGTCAAGGAACAGGGCAAAGTGTTCAAGCGGCTCGCCGACGCTTACCGGGGGAAGACGGTGAACTTCCCCACGCATGCTCTCCCGCCATCCCCGGTCAATCGCACTCAGGAAGTTTCTTGGCGCTGGATGCTGGATTGGATGGGCTGGAAACCCGTGGGCGCACAAAACAGAGTCAGCGGCCCGTAAGGCTTATATGAGACGAGGCCGAACTCAGTGCTGCCCATCGTTGACACGAAAGTTTTGGTGAACTTTGGCAGGAGAATAAACGTTTCGGTTTCTAATCATTGTTCAGATGAGAACTGGTCCTCCCGCTGAGCCGTTCATCAGAGAGTTGCCAGAGAAAACAGGCTAGCATCCGGAGATTAGAAATTCCTCCCTAGGAACTCCTTCAGTTGATCGAGCCGAAAGCGGGCATCGCCGGTTTCGATCCCCAGGAGCAATTGTGCCGTGGCCAACTGGTTTCGGAAGTCCGCGGCTGCAGAGGTTTCCGGGCTGCCCAAAAGCTGAAGGCTGCTGTCGATTTGCTGCCGTTCTCCCTCGAGAGCATTGAGCCGGGTGTCCTGGACGGAAATGGTGTCAACAAGCTGTAGTTTCAGGACTTCGGCGTTGCGAATGACCTCGCCTTCCTGAACTTTCTTCCAATCGTCGTAGGCCTCCGCGGCGCGGTCCAGGTGTTTGTTGATGGCGTGGCTGGCGAGATTGTAGCTGATGGTCACCTCGCCGTAAGCGCCCCGGCTCTCAATCAAGGGATCGATCTGCTGGTGAGCGCCAACCGCTAGCGCGACGTCCCAGTCATTCTGGCGCAACAGTTTGTCCAGGGAATGCCGCTCGTTCACTTCGCTGTTCTGCTTTTCAGCGACGAGTTCCTTCACGGGCCTTTCACTGAGTTGCGGCACGTAGATGGCGGCGAGCTTCGCGCGCGTATCGGCGCGATCCGCTTCCAGTTTAATTTTCGTGGTTTGCAAAACGAAAACCATGGGCCGGGTCACGTTGTGTGCATCCAGCATCTTGGCGTTTGTGGCGAGAAGTACGTCCAGATCTTCGGAGGCTTGTTGAATGAGAAGCAATCTGTGCTCCAGCGCCTGCTTCTCGAGGCTCGGCAGGGCATATTGGATGAGCTGCTGGACGGATGCGGTGGCGCCGTAGAGTTCGCAATTCTTGCGCGCCGCTTCCATGGTGAGGCCGGCCTTGCGCATATTGGAAAGGCTGCCGGTGACTCCCCACACCAGTTGCATGGGCAAGCCGGTGTTGGGTTGCGTGGCGCCCGCAACAGCGTTCGGCGCAAGCAGAAGGTCGCGCTGCGCCGCGGCCTGCTGCGTGACGTATTTGCAGTAGGCTTGTTGATCGTCGTCGCCCGCAAAAGCAGCGGGGACCAGCAGTAAGGCAATCGCTAGGCCTGCGCAGTATTTTTCCTTGAATTTTCCGGGCTTTGCTTGAGTCGCGGGCATTTTGCGTCTCCTCAGAAGAAAAGGGGTTTGCGATTTAGGAACACGGTTTTCGATTTCGCGGATTCGGGATGCTCCAGCTGCAACTGGATCAGGAAGCCGCGGATGTCCGTCCTGAATATGGGATGGGTGGCATGTTCTTCGCCCGAAAAGATCTGCTTCACCGCGCCGACTTTTTTGCAGACCACCATGTTCAGGACGCAGTCATACACCGCGATGCCGACGGAGACGTTGCTCTGGTTGTCATAAGGCACAAAAGCGAAGTACACGGTGTTATCTCCAGACACGCTGAGGTAATAGGGCGTCAGCTTGGCAGTGGCGAGCGCCTGTTTTAGCCGATCGATCTGCCGGGTTTCTTCGTAGACCTGCTTTTCCGCGACGCCAATGGCTATGTCCAACTGGGCAATTTCGGAGCTCAGCTCGGCCTGCTTGTCGAGCACGTTCAGGGTCTTGGTGTCGGTGGTGGTCTTCTCCAGAACGCTGTCCGTGAGCAGGAGTTCGCCGATCTGGCTGTCCGTATAAGAATTCTCGGCCTGATTCAGCGCCGCTCGCTGGGTAGCTGCATCGCCCTTGGTGATCAATCCGGCCGCCAGATCCTTGTCGATGGTGCCTTCCACTTCCCTGACTTGCGCCATGACCGCCTGGGTCTTCAGGTTGTCGGCCCGCTTCTGCTTGTCGAGCTCCAACAGCTGTGGACCGGTGTCTTGATTGTGCTTTTTCTCACGGATGATGGCAGCCTGCAGTTCGGGTTCCAGCGCCAGAAGGGAAGCGCGGTGCTTCTTCATTTCGTCAATCCCGCCCGTCATGCGCTTCATGTCTACGTTCAGCTCTTCCAACGTCTGCCTGCTGGTCACCAACTTCTCCGTGAAATCCAGACTCTTGTCATCGGCCGGGGAAAGAATCACAGGCGCAGCCCAGGAAGTGTTCAGGGCATAGAAGCCCATGACGAAGCCGTAGGCCAGTACGCCTACGAGAACCACGTAGAGGGTCACAATGGCAAAGATGCGGTAAATCGTGACCACCGACTTGTAGAGTAGCGGTTGGATCAGGGAAGGCCTTGCCACAGCGGGCACTTTCTTATCGCTTGGCGTCGCCATCGGCGGCCTCCTGTTCCTTGGTGCGCGTGCCCCAATCCTTGGAGTCCATGGTGCACAGAGCCAAGGTAGTAATGAATAGACTGCTGACCAGCGACCAGGCCAAATAAGCGCCGAAAGCGAGAGGGTTGTTGACGGCTTCCCTGGCGCTGTATTTCCGGATCACCCAACTTAGGACAGCTGCAAGCCCCAGGTACAAGAGAAGCGGTGCCGGTCCGGCCCACTCCATCGGATTGCCCGAGAGCATGGTAAGAGCCACCAACAATCCAAGAACCGCGCCGAGCGGCGTAAGTACGAGAGTGAGCACGGTATTGGGGTGAAGCGTCCAGACGTGCTTAGGCAAGGTCCGCAGCGTGTAGAAAAGATCGCGCACGATGCTGCGCCGCCAGCGAAGCTGCTGCTTGAAGAGATCCGCTAAAGTGGCGGGCACCGTGGTCCAGCACAGGGCGTCGTTGTTGATGTAAGTGCCGTAGCCGCGCAGGAGGGTCTGGTGCGTAAGGAAGCGATCCTCCCCCTGGTTCACGGGAATGCCGAACCAGTGCCGGCTGCGAATCTTGGGCTCGATCTCGAGAAGCAGTTCGCGCCGGATGGCGAACAGGCACCCGCTGATGCAGCCGACGCTGCGCGTCCAGTTTTCAGGAACCTTGTAGACCTGGAACGCGGCGTAGTAGATAAACGTCTGGATCGCGGTGATCGTGCTTTCGTTGGGATTCCTGACCCCAACTCTGCCGCCCACAGACCCGATCTTCGGCTCCGAAAAGCAGGCTGCCAGCTCCCGGATCGCGTCGGGATGGAAGATGCAATCGGAGTCGATGGAGATCACCATATCTGCAGTGGAGTGTTGCAGGGCGTTGCAGACGGAGCGCGCTTTTCCGCTGTTAACGCCATTCCGCCCGACCCTGACTTTTATGTTGGTAAAGTCGCGCTGGGCCTTGAGCATCCACTCGTAGCTGTCGTCGACTGAGCAGTCGTCTTGCGCGATGACTTCAAACCGGTCGTTTGGATAGTTGGACTTGCTGATGCTTTCGATGGTCTCGTAAACCGTTTTGCCCTCGTTGAAACAGGGCATGAGGACACTAACCGTGGGTTGAAACGTATAGTCTTTTTTGACCGCTGCTTTCGGCACGGACCATTTTAGGATGAGCGCGAACGAGTATTTGACGATCGAGATCAGCAAGCAGAGGACCACGATTAGCCAGACTAGAACCGGAGCCATGCTGGCCTCTCTGGCGATACAGCAGAGATGTTGCGAAAGACTCGCTTCCGCGCTGCGGCCGCTGCCGGACTTGTGCGATCTGGAAGAACGCGACCTGGCTTGCCTAGGAACATAGTTCCACGATTCGGTACAGCGTACTAATTGCCCTCGCCCGCTTGATAGGGCACGCCTGTCTGAATGTGTGACGAACGAAACGCGGCGCAGGTTACGTCTGCGCCCCGACCCCCGTGAAAAAATGCGTCTTTGCGTGGCCTCATCGCCGAAAGGCAAACGCATACTCTCTTGAATATTAACAGCGAGCGTTCTTATCGCCTCTGAAATCGGCGGCCACGCTGCGAAAAGGTCTACTGCAAGAGTTGACGCGCATCGCGCGCAAAAAGGCCAGCCGACGCAGGGCCGGGATGCAGGACCCGGGGTGAACGGGTCTGAGGGTTCGGAAGCTTAGACTCAAGCAAGAGCTTGACGCAGAAATCGAGTACTGCCTCATGGTTTTTGCCTGGCTCCCGGCTGTCTCGGATCCAACGGCTTTTTTGTTGCTAGCGAGCGTTTGACATCATGGTCGCGGGTGCCATACTTCTGCCTGGCTCGCGAAGCGGCGGATTTTTTCAATGCACTCGAATTGAGCGGAGCGATTGCTGATGTAGGTTCGCCGCCATTTTCGCACGGCCCTGGAATCAGGAGACGCCTTCCATGGACTATACGTACAACGACGTCGCGAAGATGATTGATCACTCCCTCTTGAATCCGACGCTCACGCGCGACGATCTGGAAGCAGGTTGCGGAGTGGCGCTGGCCTACGATACGGCCAGCGTGTGCACGATGCCGTTTTATCTGCGGCGCTGCGCAGAATTGCTGCGCGGAGGTCGCGTCAAGGCCAGCACCACCATCGGCTTCCCGCATGGCGTGAATACGACAGTCATCAAAGCAGCGGAGGCGCGCCAGGCCATCGCGCACGGTGGCGAAGAGCTGGATATGGTCGCCAACATCAGCAAGGTTTTGAGCGGCGATTGGGGATATGTGCGTGAGGATATCAAGGCCGTCATTGACGTTGCCCACGCAGCCGGAGCCAAGGTGAAGGTAATCTTCGAGAATTGCTATTTGCAGGACGCGCACAAGATTCGTTTGTGCGAGATTTGCGGCGAGCTGGGGGCCGATTGGGTGAAGACTTCCACGGGTTACGGCTCGGGCGGCGCGACACACGCGGACCTCATCCTCATGCGTCAACACTCTCCCAAGCATGTGCAGGTGAAAGCGGCGGGCGGCGTGCGCGATTTGGATGCGCTGCTGGCTGTGCGGGCGCTCGGCGTTTCGCGCTGCGGGGCTACGCGTACCGCGGGCATACTGGACGAAGCCCGGCGGCGGCTGGGGTTGACGCCGATCAAGATTGGGGAAGTGGCACCGCGGGCTGCGGGGGATTAGAACCAACTGGAATTCAGCGAGTTTGTGGGCCGTGCTTATCTTTCAGCAGCAAGACGAGCAATGCCGACATAGTCATCGAGACGCCCACAAACGCTAGCCCGCCGGAAGTGCTTCCCGTGCGTTTGCTGACGGCGCCGATGACGTATGGGCCTACAAAACCGCCGAGGTTTCCCACCGCGTTGATCAGGGCAATTCCCGAAGCAGCCGCGGCACCCGTTAAGAATCTGCTGGGCAAAGACCAGAACGGCCCAAAGAAGCTGTCAACGCCGATGGCCATCAAGGCCAGAAGCGCGATGGATAGCACGGGTGAAGTGACTTTTCCCACGATGAGAAGGGCGAGGCCTCCGAGAACCGCGGGGATGGCGGCGTGCCAGCGGCGCTCTTGCGTGTGATCCGAATGGCGAGAGAGCGCCACCATCGCAAGGAGTCCGCAAATGTGAGGGATCGTCACCAGGAGCCCCACAGTTGTGTTGGAGTACATCTTGGACAATCCTTTCACGACCTGCGGCAGCCAGAAACTCATCGAGTACAAACCGATAATGATCGCAAAATAGATGATTGCCAGGTGCCACACCCGGCCACGGCCCAGGGCCCTCCACGCAGAGACACGGGCGGATGCCCCTGCGGCTTGCTCTTCCTCGGCCAGTTCAGCAGCGAGCCAGTCCTTCTCAGTTTGCGTCAGGAAGCGCGCGTCCGCGGGACCATTCGGCAGCAGGCGATAGGTCAGGATGCCCAGCACAATCGCGGGCGCGGCTTCCAGGACGAGGAGCCAGCGCCAACTGCTGACGCCGAGCCAGTGGATATGATCGAGTATGAGGCCAGAAAAGGGGGCCCCCACAATGCTGGAAATCGGCAGGCCGGTCATGAAAAAGGCCACGGCCTGGGCGCGTTCGCGCTGGCGGAACCAGTAGGTCATGTACAGGATCATGCCCGGGAAAAAGCCCGCTTCCGCCAGCCCCAGCAGGAACCGCACCAGGTAGATTTGCGAGGCGTTCTGGACGAAGCCGGTGCAGGCGGAGACGATTCCCCAACTCACCAGAATCCACGCGATCCACGAGCGCGCACCCAGCTTATGAAGAAGCACGTTGCTGGGCACCGCAAACAGGAAATAGCCAAAAAAGAAAATGCCGGCAAGCAGGCCAAACTGCTCGTCGCTGAGGCCCAACTCCTTGTTCATGGTCAACGCAGCGAAGCCGATATTCACGCGATCCAGAAACGCGACGATATACAGCAGAAAAATAAATGGCAGGATGCGCAATTGGATTTTGCGGACGGCGGTGCTGGCAGCGTCCGAGGTGCCTGGATTCGGGCGGGCGCTCATGCGATTAGACCGGCTGCAAGTGCGCGTAGCGTTCGATGAACTTTTTTGTGCCGCGCCCGGGGAAACTCACGGAGACGCGGCGATCGTCGTCTTCCCCTTCCACGCCGACCACCGTTCCCACGCCGTACTCCGGATGGCGCACCTTCTGGCCCAGCAGCGGGTCAGCCTTTCCTCCGCGCATGATGGCCGGTCGGCGGAAGGTGTTCGTGGAAGCGGCACGCCGCTGTGATGTGCGCTTCTTCGGTGCGGGCGTTCCGCGAGCCCGTCGCAGGAATTCCTCCGCGGAATAGGAGTACTCGGGATCGGGCTCGTACCGGCGCGATTCGCCGATTTCCGCCATGGACCCGGACACGGTGTCCACCAGTTCGCTGGGGATTTCTCCCAGGAAACGCGAGGGCAGGGAAGCGCGCATCTGCTGCTCGTTGCCGAAAATGCGCCGGTATAGTGCGCGAGTCAGCGTTAATGATTTTCGCGCGCGCGTCATTCCTACGTACACCAGCCGGCGCTCTTCCTCGATCCCTTTTTCTTCGCTGATGGAGCGGCTGTGCGGGCAAATGCCATCCTCCAGCCCTGTCAGAAAAACGTGGTCGAACTCCAGACCCTTGGTGCTGTGCAGCGTGATGAGCGTGACGCCCGGCTTGCCTTCGTAAGAATCGGCGTCGCTGACCAGCGCCGCGGCGTCCAGGAATTCGGTGAAGGATTCGCCGGCCTCGATGCTTTCCGCCACCGCGCGCACTAGTTCTTCCAGGTTTTCGATGCGCGCCACGTCCTCCGGGGTGTTGCGATCCTTTAGCGCGCTCATATAGCCGGTTTCCTCGAGGACGTAGCGCAGAAAGTCGGCGGGCTCCTTCGCGGAATACGCTTCCTTTAAGCGCAAGACCAGCTCGCGGAAAACGCGCAGCGGGGTAACGGAGCGGCCGGCATTGGGGCTGGTGATCAGCGATTCCAGGGCGTCCCAGAAGGGAAGGTTCTCGCGCTGCGCGATGTCGCGCAGGGTGTCCACGCTGGTCTTGCCGATGCCGCGCGCGGGCACATTCAAAACGCGTAGCAGGGAGATGTCGTCCTCGGGATGCTGCGCCAGGCGCACATACGCGAGCGCATCCTTCACTTCCGCGCGGTTGTAAAAGCTGAAGCCGCCCACCAGCTTGTAGCGCAAGCCGCGGCGCCGAAACACCTCTTCAAAAGAGCGCGATTGAAAGTTGGTTCGGTATTCGACGGCGCAGGTCTGGTCTGGATCGCCGGCAAGAATGCGGTCGAGCTCCTCGGCGACGAATTCCGCTTCGGCCTGGGCGTCGCGGGCCTCGAAATAACGGAGATTGTCGCCTTGTTCTTTTTCCGCGGTGAGCGTTTTTCCCAGGCGATCCGGATTATTGCCGACGACGGCCGCGGCGGCATCCAGAATTTTCTGCGTGGAGCGGTAATTGCGTTCCAGGCGCACCACCTTGGCGCCGGTAAAGTCCTTGGCAAAACTGAGCAAGATGGAGACATCGGCGCCGCGCCAGCGGTAAATGGACTGGTCCTCATCGCCCACCACGCAGACATTCTGCCGTTCGTTGGTCAGGAGCCGCAGCAAATCGTATTGCACGCGATTGGTATCCTGATACTCGTCCACGTGCAGATACTGGAAGCGATTCTGCCAGCGTTGACGGACCTGCGGGGCCTCCCGGAGCAACCGCGCCGAGCGCAACAGCAGATCGTCGAAATCGAGGGCGTTGCTTTGCTTCAGGAGCGCCTCATAGGCGGCGAAAATGTCCGCCACTTTGCGGCCATCGGCATCAAACGCCTGGGCGCGCATCTGCTCGGGCGTTTGCGCCTGATTCTTGGCGTAGCTGATGCGGCTGAGCACATTGCGCGGCGTGAGCGCGTCGTCTTCGATGTGCAGCTTGGCCATGACCAGCTTCACGGCGGCGAGCTGGTCGTCATCGTCATAGATCGCGAAGTCCTTTGGCAATCCCGCCGCAGCCGCTTCCCTCCGCAGCAGCCTGGCGCAGAGCGAATGGAAGGTGGAAATCCACGGACGCTCCGGAGGGACTCCTGCGCGCAAGAGCAGATCGGTGACGCGGGTTTGCATCTCTTCGGCGGCCTTGTTCGTGAACGTGACCGCCAGAATCGACTCGGCGGGAACGCCCTTGGCGATGAGGTTGGCCATGCGGAAGGTGATGGCGCGCGTTTTGCCTGTGCCCGCGCCGGCAAGAATCAACACGGGACCTTCCGTGGTTTCCGCGGCAAGGCGCTGCTCTGGATTGAGTTGCTCGAGAAAGGTCTGCATGGGTCCTGGGGAAACGCAAAATTGTCAGCCCATAGATGGTAGCCGAGGATGCGAGTCACGGCAAATCGACCAAAAGTTTAGTAGTGGGCCAGTTTCGGATTGCCGCGCTTACCAGCTAAGTCTCCCAACGCGAAAAACAAAGTATCGTGTATCACGTACGTGGGCATTCCTCTACTGCACCGAAGATGGTTCGAGAACAACTGTGGGAAGTCCATGCGACTTCAATGCGGTAAGGGTGTCAGTCCAGGATTGTACGAACCGCCCAGTGGCCCATTCAGTCATCACCACATCTCCCGCAGGAAGTTCCAGTAGCTTCGAGCCGAGTTTGTTTTTCGAGAAGTCGAACAGGGCAATGGAAACAACTCGTTCCGGATTTTGAGCGGACAAGATGGCGACCAGAATTGAGCCTGAGGGAGACACGTAGGCGTCTGAGATAGCGGGGAGCTGTTTTTTGAGAGCCAGCCAAGGGACAGGCAAAGGTGCCCCATGGGTCAACGAGCGCGGCACGGTCACCCTTGGATATGCACTCACTCCGCAGCCCAGGCCCTGTTGAGCAAAAGCTTGCGCGTGCCACTCGCCATCGGAATGGTGCAAAGACCAGCCCGTTCGATCGTCTAACTCCTCTTGCGGAGCTTCAGCCAGACACGGGTCAGCGGTGACGGCACGAATCCATGCCTGTTCGCCCTTATCGCCAAAAATCTGATTGAAAGGAATATGCTTGTGCGGTTGCGTTGGGTCGTGGGGCGATAGCAGATCATCGGGGCTCTGGACCCAGTTCCTCCACCGCGAGTGATGTCCGCTAGCCGAATCGCAGTTGTCCGAGTTCCCCCGGGCATAAGAAATAGAAACGAGGTCAGGTAAAACAGTCAGGAACCAGAGATTCTCCCAAGAACATTGAAATGGCTCGTCGGGGCGTTCGTCAGCATAGAGTTGGAAGGATTCGTCGAATACGCGCCGAGCGTTCTCTGTGTCGCACGGCTTGGATTCACCATTGTAGTCGACTCGAACTACGGGCGTGTGCTCAGCCGGAACGGCATAGGCAAAATCCCCTGTTGAGATCATCCCTGGACCCGCTGGACGTGACAAGCTGGGGGGATCGAGTTGGCAAGTGTGGGCGATTCCTAGACGCCAGAAGCCTGTCTTTCTCGGCACGATCACGTCTGGAAGCGTGACGGCGATGTGCGCGCCGGAAGCGTCGCGGACGACCCACAAGGTCTCGTATTGGACGACAGAGGGACTCTCAAGAATCTCCGCTGGGCGTGCGTGTGACACTCGAGCCAACAGCAATCCGACTGACGATTCTTGTGCACATATCAGCGGAGATGAGGCCATGGAAAGAGAGGCGAGTATAAGACCGAGCGGAAATCTAGGGACACGCATATTTGATGCTAGCGCATCTGGGTTTCCCTCAGTACTCGACACTGATCGAACTGTGCCCAGTGGGTAATCCGTCTGTGTGGCTCCCCTGTTTTCGCGGCCACGATCCCAGTTTGTCCTGGTGACTTCCGGTAAGTCGGCAAACCGTACAAGTGGCTACCAGGACCCACTTGTACGGTAAGCGGAAGCCGACCCACTACCAAAAGCTCTGCAGCCTATACGCCTTGCCGAGATGGGGTCGAGCAGTGCTCGACCCCTACGGGAGATTGCTGGGCAAACTCAATTCGCGGCGGAAGCGCCTAGCGGAATCTCAAAATAGGAGATGGGCTGCCTCGTGCCCATGAAGGCGAGGTTGGGCACATACAGCTTAGCGGAGCGCAGCAACTCTACCTCGCCGCGCAAATCGAAATAGAGCAGCCCTTCGACGGTGCCGTGCGCCTCCACCACGGAAGAGGGCATGCCGGCGTTCTGGCAATCATCACGAAAGTCGGTCCAATTCTTATCCCTTGCCGGCTTGGCCCCCCCGATGGGAATCGGCAGAGGGATGCGCTTCGCCGTGGGATCCTTGCCGTTGTTCTTCAACATAACTTCGTCCGCTACTTCATCCGCGGTCAGCGGTTCAAGTTCCTGGCGCTCGTCTTCGTTCAATTGCAAGAGCAATCGGATATGCGGCAAGTCGATCTTGATGCCCACGTCGGAATCGTTGCGGAAAGAAACTCGCAGGGCGACGATGCCTTTGGAAAACGGGGATTTTTTCGGGAAACGCTCTTTGTACTGGGATGCCTCCGTCCAGGGATCGACGCCAATGGTCATGCCCTCGTGGGAGTCTTGGATCGAGGCGCGGACCGGTGCGCCCTGCTGCTGCGCAAGCGATGGGACTAGGAAGACCCCCAACAGGGACAGGAGAACGGAAGGAAAGAGTTTTCGCATGAAGATATAATAGACTGTTTGCATCCTGTGGCCTTCGATTCCTTGGGGGGAAGCAGGGTTGCCCTGCTTGCGGAGCAGCGGGCCGTCGCAAATCCGAGACACACCGGAGCCAGATCGCGTGTATTTCTTGTATAGCGTCTTAATGGGCTTGGCCGCCATCATCACCGCGCCCTATTGGCTGATTCAGGGCCTGCGCCACGGTAAGTATCTCTCAAATCTGGGCCAGCGGCTGGGGTTTTCTGTTCCCGGCGTCGCCAAACTCCCTGCGGATCATCCCGGGGCCATATGGATTCACGCAGTTTCCGTGGGCGAAGCGCTGGCGGGTGTGGCACTGGCCAAAAGACTAAAGGAAGCCTATCCGCAGCGGCCTCTGGTCATTTCCACGACGACAATCACAGGCCAGCAAGTGGCGCGAGAGCGCATGCCCTTTGCGGATGCTGTTTTTTATTTTCCGTTTGATTGGGCCTTTTGCGTGCGTAAGGTGATGGACGGCGTGAAGCCGGCGGTTGTTGTCGTGCTCGAAACGGAAATTTGGCCCAATTTTCTGCGCGAAGCCGGGCGCCGCAAGATCCCGGTGATTTTCACCAGCGGGCGTAACTCCGACCGTTCGTTCGCGCGCTTCCAGAAGTGGTTCGGTATCTTCGGGTTTTACCTCCGGCCGCTGCTGATCTCGGCCCTTTCGAATGCAGCGGTGTTCTTGATGCAGACAGAAACCGACGCGGAACGCCTGCGCGCGATTGGTGCGCCTGCGGATCGCGTGAAGGTCAGTGGAAATTTGAAATACGACCAGGAATTGCCCGCGGCCACGCCGCTTTCCACCTGGCTGGGAGCGGAGTGCAAGGAGCAGGGGCGCTGGCCGGTGATCGTCGCGGGTAGCGTGGTGGCCAACGAGGAGCCACTGGCGCTGATCGCGTTTGGCGTGGTGCAGGGAGATTACCCCAAGGCGCTGCTGGTCCTGGCGCCGCGCAAACCGGAGCGCTTTGCCGCTGCTGCAGATTTCATCGAGGAAGCGCATCACACGTTTGTTCGACGCTCCGAACTGGCCGTGGCGGGGCCTGTCGCACCGTCCGGCGGCACCAACGGCAGGAATTTAACGGCAAACACCACGGTGCTTTTGCTCGATAGCATTGGCGAACTGGCGTCGCTGTATCGCCTGGCGGACGGGGTGTTTGTCGGCGGATCGCTGGTGCCGTCGGGCGGCCACAATATTCTGGAACCCGCGGCGTTCGGCAAGGTGCCGGTCTTCGGCCCTTCTATGGAGAACTTTGCGGCTATCGCTTCGCGGTTTGTCGAAGCTGGAGCCGCGATTCAGGTAGCCAGCCCCGAGGATGCGGGCGTCGAGTGGATTCACCTGCTGAAGAACCCCGAGAGAATGCGCAAAATGGGGGAGACCGCGCGGCAATTGGTGGAAACGAGCCGAGGTGCCCTGGAGCGCGCGTTGGCTGAGATTTCGCGGCAACTCGGTGGCGCGCCGCGATGAATCTGCCGCCAATTCTGCGATGGCTGCTCTGGCCATTGTCGTTGGTGTACGGAATCGCGGTACGGCTCAGGCTATGGCTGTATGCTCGGGGCGCTTTTGAGACGAAGCGTCTGCGCACCCCGGTGATCAGCGTGGGCAACTTGACCGTTGGCGGAACGGGCAAGACGCCCATGGTCATCTGGCTGGCGGAACGCTTTCTGGCGGCGGGCAAGCGCGTGGCGATTTTGAGCCGCGGTTACAAGGGAAGCGGTGAGACGAGCGATGAGATCGAGCTAATGAAGTATCGTTTACAGGATCGCGTTTTGTTCGGCGTGGGCCCGAATCGCTACGCACAGGCCCGCCGCTTGGAACAACAGGGCGTGGATGTGTTTTTGCTCGACGATGGCTACCAACACGTGCAGCTTGCCCGCGACGTCAATCTGCTGTTGATGGATGCCGCGCAGCCCCTGGGCGGGGAAATGCTCCTCCCGGCAGGCCGCTTGCGCGAGCCCATCTCCGCGATGCGCCGAGCGAGCTTGCTTGTATTTACGCGCACGGAAACATCAACGGGTGCCGCGGCGGCTATCGGCAAGATGCAGGGCTATCCGGTTTTTTCGGCCGCGACGCGTTTGCTGGGCTTCCGCAGACTTGGCGGCGGTGTGCCAGTGCTGACGCGAGCGGAAATCGGAGCGGGGCCGTTCTTTGCGTTTTGCGGGATTGGCAATCCGCAAGCGTTTTTTCTCGATCTGCGGAACTGGCAGATCCCGTCGGCCGGCACGAAGGCCTATCCCGATCACCATCGTTATACAGCCAGCGAGCTGCAAGCGCTCGCGCAAGCGGCGCGGGCTGCGGGCGCGTGTGCTTTTGTCACCACGGAAAAAGACGCGCAAAATCTTCCGGAAGCGCGGTTCGGGGAGATGCCCGTCTTCGTGGCGATGATCGATCTGGAGATTTCCCAGGAGGCGGTATTCTGGGAAGCGCTTCAGTCGCAAATCGTGGCCAAGACGGCCTCCCGGATGGTGCACTGAGTTTTTGGGAGCGGTTGAAAAATGCGGCATCGTCGGCAGTTTGCCGAAAAAAGGTGGTCCGGTGTCATCCCGAGCGCAGCGAGGGATCTGCTTTTCGCTGGGCCTCGCATGGCTTCTCCAGGCAGCAGGTGCGCAGCAGCATGAACATTATGATTCGCGCGACGAATTGGGTCGGCGACGCCATCCTGGCGCTGCCCGTGATTCGCGCTGTTCGCAAGAAGTTTCCCGAGGCGCGCATCAGTATCGTGGCGCGGCCCTATGTGGCGGAGATTTACCGCGACCAGTCCATCTGCGACGAACTGATTCCGTATGACCCGAAAGGGGCACATCGTGGCTGGGGCGGCCGCGCCGCCCTCGCCTCCGACCTGCGCGCCAGGAAATT
>Ga0074045_10001380_pt1 | contig 23438 bp, 28 predicted proteins | sample BogForMeECP23OM2_FD_94442 | JGI IMG/M metagenome (GOLD analysis project Ga0074045, IMG submission 94442) | Bog forest soil microbial communities from Calvert Island, British Columbia, Canada - Bog Forest MetaG ECP23OM2 | ecosystem: Environmental > Terrestrial > Soil > Wetlands ... | reverse complement strand
GTTATAGTGATCGGCGCAACTAACCGCCCAGGGGCACTTGACCCCGCCCTGCGCAGACCCGGAAGGTTTGACAGGGAAATAGAAATCAGCGTGCCCGATAAGCGGGGAAGACACGAGGTCTTGCAGATTCATACCAGAGGCATGCCTCTACACGGACTGGAAAAAACTGAGGGAGAAAAATCTGATCAAGACGTTGACCTCAAAAAACTCGCTGACATGACCCACGGCTACACGGGAGCTGACCTTTCGGCTTTGAGTAGAGAAACAGCCATGAAGGCGCTCCGCAGATACCTACCGCAAATTAATCTTGAAGAAGAACGCATTCCACCCGCTGTACTGGAAAAGATGGAGGTCACAATGGACGACTTCTTAGGAGCATACAAGGAAGTTACGCCTACCGCAATGCGCGAGGTCTACATTGAAGTTGCAACCGTGCATTGGACCGACATAGGCGGGTTAGACACTGTCAAAGAGCACCTCAAAGAGTCCGTCGAATGGCCAATCAAAAACCCAGAAATCTTCACCCGACTGGGAATAAGAGCACCAAAAGGCATCCTGCTTTTCGGCCCGCCTGGCTGCGGTAAAACCCTACTTGCACGTGCCGTCGCCACGGAGAGCGAAGCAAACTTCATATCCATAAAAGGACCCGAAGTTTTCAGCAAATGGCTTGGCGAATCAGAAAAAGCAATCCGAGAGGTCTTCCGCAAAGCCCGCATGGCAGCACCCTCAGTAATATTCTTAGACGAAATTGATTCCCTTACTCCTAGACGTGACTCAGGGATGTCTGACAGCGGCGCCTTCGAACGGGTGATAAGCCAATTACTGACAGAGATGGATGGCATAACAACCCTGCAAGACATCGTAATCATCGCCGCAACAAACCGCCCGCACATGGTCGACCCCGCGGTGCTTCGCCCAGGCAGATTTGACCGTTTAATCTATGTGCCTGAACCCGACGAAAAGAGCCGCCTCCAAATATTTAAATTGTACACGAAGAACATGCCGATTTGCAGCGACGTTGATTTGAACGTGTTGACGACAGCGACAAAATACTATTCTGGTGCTGACATCGAATCCTTGTGCAGAGAAGCCGCAATGCACGCGTTGCGCCGCGATGTTAATTCACGCGAAGTCACGATGAACGATTTCCAGGACGCCCTCAAAGAGATGGGTCCGTCAATTACGCCTGACATGGAGAAATGGTACAAGAGCTTCAATCAGCAGTTCCGACAAGTACAAAAGCCAGGAACACCCGTTGCTTAGAAGGAAAACGAATGCCTCAAATGAAAACTTGGAAAACTCGGCCAGACTACTTTGTAGTTTTGGAAATTCTGAAGAAAAAGGGCGACATGACCGACGATGACTTGTTCACTGCGCTTAGAGGAGAATTCGAAGATTTAGGCTTCAAAGACTTCAACGGAGTGCTACTTAACTTGGAAGTGAGCGGCAAAATTCGCACTTCATCCTTAGCCCGTGGAAAACGTCGAGTAGAGCTAGTCCAATAACAAAGTGACGATGACCCAGCACAAAACCCAGCAGACAGAGGCCATAATAATCGGAGGCGGACCTGTCGGCTCCTACGCAGCTTTAAACTTAGCAAAAGCAGGCATAAACACCTCAGTTTTTGAAGAACACCCCCAAATCGGATTCCCATCTCACTGCGCTGGGCACCTAAGCATCCGAAACCTAAAGGGAATGGGGTTATACCCGCTTCCTAGTGGAATAGTGGAGAACACTTTTAGCACAGCTAACTTCTATTCGCCAAAAGGAACCAAATTTTCAATTCATTTATCCAGCCCAGTGACAGTAGTCTTGAACAGGGCACGGTTCGACCAGTATCTAGCTAAGCGAGCCCAAGATGCAGGTGCACGCATTTTCCTGGACACCAGTGTCCAATCGCTTGTTATCAATGATGGCTTCGTTCAGGGCGTCAACATACAAAAGAAAAATGGGGAGCAGTCTCAAGTTGCCTCTGAGGTGACTGTGGATGCGGAAGGGGTTTCCTCCAGGCTTTTGAGGCAAGCAGGGTTGAAAGCGTTGAAGCCTAAAGGTCTGGTTTACTCGGTTGAAGCTGAAGTAGAAAACGTGGCTGACGTTGAAAACGGTTCTGTTGAAGTTTTCTTGGGCAAAGCGTATGCGTCTGGATTTTATGGGTGGCTAATACCGAGAGCAGATGGCTCGGCAAAGGTTGGTTTGGCAACAAATACAGGCAACCCCAGAGAATGCCTTGAAAAGCTCAGGACGAAGCATCCCGTGGCATCTAAACAGCTGAGTAACGCAAAAATAATCAAGGTTAGCTACCATGCTATTTCTTTGGGCGGTCCAATAGAGAAGACTTACACGGATGGGTTTCTCGCTGCTGGTGACTGCGCGTCACAGGTTAAGCCTTCCACCGGCGGTGGAGTAATCTTCGGGTTGACATGTGCGAAAATCGCTGCGGAAACCGCCAGCCAAGCCATCTTCGGCGGAGACGTTTCAGGTGATGCGTTGCAGGTTTATCAGAAGCGTTGTTCTGACCTTTTGAGTTTCGACTTCAACGTTATGCTTAGGCTCAGAAGGTTCCTGAACTCTTTATCTGACGAGAAACTCGATGAAATGCTTCGAGTCTGCGGCAAACTAGGCGTAGATAAAGCTTTGCGGAATGAGGATGAAATTGATTTTCAAGGAAAAATGTTGCTTAAAGCCCTTGCGAAGCCTTCCATGGTGGCAATGGTCGCTTATTTTGCGTTGCTTTATTTGTCTGCAAACCCTTAAAATCTCGGTTGCCAAAGATAGAAGCGGGAAAATGCAATGGGTGAATTTGAGTACAAGCAGGTCCTCGTTTTCCGCACGGATTTAAAGATGAGCAAGGGCAAAATTGCTGCACAAGCTGGGCACGCTGCGATTTGCGCGGCGCAAGCTGCTCATGAACAGCATAAAAAGTGGTGGGAAGCCTGGATGTATGAGGGAATGCGGAAAATCGCCGTTAAGGTTCAAGGAGAGAAAGAACTTAGCGAGTTGGAAGAGGCTGCGGATGAGATGGGTTTGCCCCATGCCTTAATCGTTGACAGAGGCTTAACTGAGGTTCCCGCAGGCACAGTTACGTGCCTTGGGATTGGTCCTGCCCCGAATAATTTGATTGACAAGTTAACCCGTAATCTTCAACTGCTTTAGGCGAGCAGTTTGTCTGTTTCCTCTATTGACGAAGAGCTCGGCATCGAAGTTTATTTGACCAAAGGCTCCGGCGTAGGCGGCGTCATCCGTGAAGGCGTTGAGGATTTTGTTGTTGAGGAATTTCTTGTTGACGGCTCAAAAGCGAACGTAAACGAGTTTGTTCCTCGCAAAGTTTTGGGTTCCACTCTTGAACGACAACGCTTTTTGCTTTGCGTTCTAGTCAAGCGCAATTGGGACACTTTTATAGCCGTCAAAAACGTTGCAAGGCAGCTTGGCATAGATCAGAGTCGCATCCAGATTGCAGGAATCAAAGACGCCAAAGCCGTCACGGCGCAACACATAACAGTGGATGGAGGCTTGCTGGAGGAAGCTTCAAAAGTTAACTTAAAAGACATCCAAATCAACCCAATCGGTTACGTGCGCGAGGCGCTTTCTACTTATTATCTGCTCGGCAACAGCTTCAAAATAAAAATCAAAGCCATCGACCACCAGAAATCAACCGTTGAAACGCAAATAGCTCAAGCAATCGGCGAAATCGAAGCGGTAAGCGGTATCCCAAACTTTTTTGGGCACCAACGATTTGGAACAACCCGACCAATAACGCATCTCGTTGGAAAAGCCATTATCCGAGGCGATTTCAAGGAAGCCGCGATGCTTTTTTTAGCTAAACCCAGTGCTCATGAACATCCCTCATCGAGAGAAGCGCGTCAGCAGCTTCAAGAAACAGGCGATTTCAAGCAGGCGCTTGAAAATTTTCCCCGCCAGCTTCGTTTTGAACGATTAATGCTGAACCACTTGGCAGATAATGCAGCGGATTTCGTTGGTGCCTTCCAACGGTTGCCCATTAAGCTGCAGGAGCTGTTTATTCAGGCGCATCAGTCTTACCTGTTTAACCTCTTCCTTAGCCAGCGGCTTGTGCAGGGTTACGCTTTGAACAGGGCTGAGGTGGGCGACTACGTAGTTGGCGTCGAACGTTCAGGGGTGCCTTTGACGAAGATTTCAAAAATTGTAACGGCAGAAACTGAGGTTGGGGTCAATGAGCAAATTAAAGCTGGCAGGATGCGGGTTGCTTTGCCTATTGTTGGAGTACGGCATAAGTTATCCGAAGGAGTTATGGGAGAGATAGAGCAAGATATTCTTAAACAGGAAATAATCAATCTGGAAGGAGTGCGAGTTAACCCTCTGTCAATTGTAGGAGGAAGAGGCGGTTTAAGAACGGCAGCTACTCCAATCCGGGACTTCAAATTCCAAGTTTCAGAAAACCCTATCGGAAGGGGCTGCCAAACTGAGTTAAGCTTCACCCTGCTTAGAGGCAGCTATGCAACGGTACTTCTCAGAGAGCTAATGAAGCCGCTCGACCCAATATTGGCGGGTTTCTAACGCAGCCTTTTACTCGACGAACATGACAGATGGTTCGTTCTTCAAAAGATGCTGAGCGAATGTTTCTGCTTGTTTTAGGTCGTCTTCGTTTGGTCTGCCTTTGTTTATGCCGCCGGCGATTTTAAGTAAACCATAAGTATCAAATGCGGCGCAGTTAAGCTCTCCGATAACTATGTAACCTTTGGATTCAAGTTTCTCCTTGAGGGTCTTGTGGAATTTAGTTGCGGTTTTTCCTGCTCTTCCACTGGTGGAGAAGATGAATGCTTTCTTGTTTGTGACCGGTGGGATTTTGTCAGCGAGTTCAAGAATGGGTTTGCCGAGTTTCCCAAAGTAGACCCCTGAGCCGAAGCCCACAAGCTCGAAGCTTGTAAGCGTGTTTGGGTCAGTTTGCTCGGGAGTTTTTATTTCTGCGCCAATAACCTTGGCGATTTTTTGGGCGATTTTCTCCGTGTTTTTATGGTGGTACGAAAATAAGACTATGATTGAGTTCATCCGGGTAAACAACCTGATTGTAGTGGAGTCAACCCTTATTTTAGCGCTGTGGTAACTGGGGCATTGGGACAAAACTATTTGGGGTTAACTCTAATTGTATAGATATTGTGGAAGAGGGCATTTGAGAAGAGCGCGGTTTGTTGCCTGTCTTCCCTTCTCTGTCTAACTAAGCTGCCGAATCTTCCTTTGTCAGCTGAAAAGCCGCTCTCACAAATGTTTCTATGGAAATATTCTGATAGAAAATCAACTGGGGAAGCCATCATTCTAGTCAAAATATCTGCCCAGGCGCCGATCCTAGTGATGTTCTTTTTAGGAATCAAAAACAGAGAGATCGTCCTATCAAACATTCTGACGACTTTTCGGGTGCTAAAGTACTTGTCTAATCTAAGGGACTTTATTGCTGCTCTGATATGTTTGAGCATTGCAACCGCTTTGCAGAAAGCGTCCCACTCAGAAAGCCGTGATATTCCACAGCCGACATACATGCCACTCGCAAGGTCAATCAAAGAGAAGAAATGAACGAATTTCTTTCCATACTTGTTAGGGTTAGTTCGGTAATGGTTTTCAACGCTGACCGAATAGCCTGTTCCATCCCCAGCTAAATCGCCGCCGGTTCCTTCTTCTTTGAGCAGTAAAACAAACAGGTTATGAAGTGCCAGTTTGACCTTCTGGATCGCCGTAGAGGCGTTCTATGTACTTGTAGCTGACGTCAACGCCAAAGAGAGGCTGAAAATACTGCAGTGACTCCTCGGCTAGACGGTTAGACTTATTGAGAAACCTCACCAGTATGAACAGATTAACTTTCTTTTCCAAATCTAGCTTAGCTGGCCTGCCCATCTTCTGCTCTGCACGATTTATCACTTCTACGGCTCGATGAACGTATTCTGGGAGACGGTGAAGTCGCTCTTTGACTCGGACTCGTTTATGCTCCCACTCTGTGTAGGGGTAGACGCATTGCCTGTCTTTGAAGAGGGCTTCTTTGGTTTCGTCAAGTACCTGCAGCAGCTCCTTGGTGCTTTTAACCGTCAACTTCATAGATTAAGCATAAACATAGAGCTAGTTATAAGCTTGTCATAGTCTTTTTTCGTGTGATTCTAGATTACAAAAAGCCTATCTTATCTTTCTGAACATTCACTCAAGGGGCAACGAAGAAATTAGCTCAAAGAACTTTTGTCCCAAAGCCGGTAACTGGAAAAAGTTGATAAGCAACGGGTAGGTTCACTTTCTTTCAGGAAGCTTAATTTTTATGGGAAATGAGCCGTCGCGTCAATGCGTTATTCCACTTCATAAGCCCAGCCGAAAAGAGTTAGTGTTCTTTTTCATTTCGGGCATTCTCGTAAGCGTGCCTATGGCTTTGTTCTTCTCAAACGTTTACCCCTACGTCCCACTCCTTATATCCACTGTGTTTATCGCGCCTTTCGTTGAAGAATTGGCTAAAGTTTTCCCGCTGTTTTACAGACACGGCGAAACAGAGAGGTCCATAGTTACGTTGGGCGTTTTGATCGGGCTCGGCTTTGGGATTTCTGAGTTTTTCCTCTATGTCGTCTTTCTAAATGTTCCCCCTGTAGCAAGGGTTCCCGGCGTAATTTTCCACGCGTCAAGCGCAGCAATAACAGCCTATGGAATAGTCAAAAAGAACCCTTTGCCCTACTACCTCACATCGGTAGCGCTTCATGCGGCAAACAATTTATTTGCCTTAACAAGCATCAGCTCAGGCGTATTTGTGGAGTTGGTGGTTGTTATTACGGCTTACCTTCTGGCTTGGCGCTTTTACCATAGCGCTTCAACCGAAAGAATAGTCGTGTAACCTTAGCCTTTGTCGGTTCTTGCCAGGTCACGGAGCCTGTTGACCCCATCAATTTCCCTGATAAAGTCAGCGACGCTTTTCGGAACCAGTTCTCCCCAGCTGTCGTCGCTTTGAAGCATTTTTTCCCTAATCACGGTTGACATGTATTGTTTTCGGTCAAAAAAAGATATTTCCTTAACTGAGTACCCTGCTTCCGAAAAAAGCCTCTTCGTTAAGGACTCGTTGGAGTAGCAGACGCTGAACTTTGGGGTGTAGCCTTCAACTGCGCTTACCCACAGCATGTGCAGGTGGACATCGGGGACTGGGACGATCCAAAGTTTTGAGGGACTCACTTTGGCTTCTTGCAGGGCATGGCGAATCATAACCAGTCGCTCGCCAGCGGTGAACGGGTTGTTTAGGTTGTGGCTGTACTGAGCGCTTCCAATAACAACGACTAGCTCATCAGTTTCCTTCAAGATTGCCTTCACTGCCCCAAGATGCCCCAGATGGAACGGCTGAAACCTGCCAACATAAAGACCCCGATCAACCAAGCGTCTCATCGCCATTTCAGGTTAAGCCCACACGCTTTTATGATTTGCGCCTGCAAAAATCCCGGTTCAAACTAGACTGTTCAGAACGTATTCAGCTGGAAAAACCGTAAGGGATCCATCGTCGACCTGCACCTGTTTTGAATGCGAAAAACCCCTTTTCTCCCGATTTAAAAGTTCGACCTTGACTCTTAAGCCTCCGCCGTATCCGCCTAGCTTGAGGTCCGTCTTGACGACTCTGTGACAGGGAACTATGGGTGCAAAGGGGTTTGAAGCCATGACATTTCCCACGGCTCTCGGGCTGCCGCCTACTGCTTTAGCGATTGCGCCGTAAGATGCGACGTAGCCAAGGGGAATCTGCAGCGTAGCTTTTAAGACCTTTTGAGTATACGCTGGAAGAGACGCATAAGCTAAGGGCAAGGGTTCGTCAACGCCTTGTCCATCATAGATTTTTTTAATACAGACAGAGGCAGTTTGCGCGAAGTCTGAAGGTTTTACGAAGACTTGGAAAGGCTTTTGATAGGGAATGCTTGCTAGCACATTGCTCAAGGTTTTTTGTTGCGTTGGGCTGAAGGATGATGCGACAATTTGCAGTTGATCACAGGCTACTCCGAACCAAATACCGTCAAGATTTAGGACATGAACTTCTATCATTAATTTCCACTTTGTTCCGTTCTTCATCGCTTCCTCGGATACTATACCCGCGAATAGCAAGATTAATGGATATAAGTAACCTTAATAATTTGTCTTGTGTATAAACATCGAAAAGGCGAAAATTATGGAAGGTTACGGACCACAACTACCTGAAATCCCGCAAATTCCGCAGTACCCGCAAATCCAACAGGACCAACGGCAGCAACAAGCTCAGCAAGGCGGACTTGCTTGGATGCCAGGCGCCACTACAGTAGGTGTTGTCTTCAAGGACGGCGTACTCTTAGCCGCTGAAAAAAGAGTAACTTACGGTTACTTCGTCATGAGCAAAGGCGGCAAGAAAGTTTTCAAAGTAACAGATCGAATCGGCGTTGCCTGCGCAGGGCTCGTCGGCGACATGCAGATTTTAGCAAAAGAAATGGAGGCGCAAGCCAACCTTTTCGGCATGGACACAGGCAGAAAAATCACTGTGCGCGCAGCAGCCAAACTACTAGCCAACGTGCTTTTCAATCGTCGTTACGCTCCGCTTTTCACTCAAACGATCGTCGGCGGCTTAGACGAGGATGGCCCAGCGCTTTTTGTGCTTGATGTTTTGGGTTCACTTATACCTGACAAATACGCAGTTGTAGGCACAGGAACAGAAATCGCTATAGGAGTCATCGAAGACGCCTACAAAGAAACCATGACCGCAGAAGAAACAAAAGAACTTGTAACGCGAGCAATAAAATCAGCAATCAGCAGAGACTCAATGAGCGGCGATGGCATAGACTTTCTCATCATAACAAAAGATGGCATCAAAGAAGAATCCATAAAGTTCTAAACCAACTTTTTTCATCCTTAAACATATTTTTCGTTATTCAGCGGCACCTACAGGGTGCCCATGGCTTTGGAAGTGATGAATTATGTCGTTTGAACTTAGCATAGATGAAGGGAAATTCTTAATCAACCTAGCAAGAAACACAGTTAAGGAATATCTTGAAAACGGCAAAACTTTGAAACCCCCAAAAGACACGCCGAAAAAGATGTTTGAACTCTGCGGGGTCTTCGTCACAATAAATAGCATCAAAAACGGCGAGAAAGAGCTTCGCGGCTGCATCGGCTATCCTTATCCGTCCAGTCCCCTTGTGGAAGCAGTCATCGATTCCGCCATTAACGCCGCAACCGAGGACCCAAGGTTCTGCCCGATCAACATTGACGAGTTACTCAAGGTTGTTTTCGAGGTAAGCGTGTTAACTCCGCCGGAACCCGTTGAAGTGGATAACCCTAAGGAGTACATAAAAAAGATTAAGGTTGGCGAAGACGGGCTCATCGTTGGAAGAGGGCCTTACAAAGGCTTGCTTCTCCCCCAGGTGCCTGTTGAGTGGGGATGGTGTGAAGAAGAATTTTTGTGTCAATGCTGCGTGAAAGCAGGGCTCCCGTCTGACAGCTGGCTAACAAAAGATGCTAAAATCTACAAGTTTCGAGCCATCATTTTCGCGGAAGAGACGCCGCTCGGAGAAGTTAAACGTTTAAGCCTCAGAAAATAGCGGATGGTTAATCCTTCAGGGTCTCAACAATCGTTTGCGCCCTGTCTAAGCCTTTGTACTTGTTGGAGAACTGGTTTAGAGCCAAAACGTTTTTGTCAAAGGAATCTTGGTCATCCTCCAGTTTTGCAACTGCCTTCTCCAGTTGCTTTTTGTTCTTAACGGTTATGGAGCAGTTCAAATTTTGCAGTTTAGCTGCGTTGCCCAACTGTTCCGGCTGCGTTGGGATGCAGATGCTGGGTTTCGCGTACTTAACGGTTTCAAAGCACGTTGCGTGTCCACCGCTGAAGATTATGAATTTGGCGTTCCTCATGAATTCCGCCCTTTCTTCGGCTGACAGCCAAGTGTGAAGTTCGCAGTTCCCGATTTTGGTTGAGGCTTTCTTGCCCGGCGTTCCCAGGCTGACGATGCATTTGCTTTTCATTTTTTTGAGGACTGGAAGCAGGATTTTGAGCATTTTTGCTCTCGTTCCTGGTGGTCCGCTTATGGGTACAAAAATGTGTTCCTTTGATCCTTCAACAGGCGACGTGTCTACAAAGCTTCCTACATATTCGACTTTGTCGTCTAAACCCATGTTATCGATGTTCCCGATGTTGTACTCCGAAATCGTGTATGGGGGTGGGTTGTCGGGAATAATTATTTTTGAACACCGCTTAACGTACCGTTCAACGAGCCGTTCACCTGGATTAAGGAAGGCGGAGAAACCGTAGCTTGGCCTAATCATGTTAGCTATGTAAATTGAGGGAAAATGCCAACGCTGAGAAAGCCTGAGCGCGTTTATGTCTCCGTCTGCAATCAAGAGGTCAGGCGCTAATGTTTGGATGTTTTTCCTGAGATCATAGTATCGATGGATGGTCTCCCAGGCGTTGGAGTTTTTTATTTCTAGCTTGTTCTTCTCGAAATTATATAATGGAAGTGGCAACAACGTGTTAACGAGCGATGCGGAAGTGATTATGCCATAAGCGTTCTCGTACCAAGAGATCGGCGTGCATTTGTTGACATGGCTGAACTCCTTCTGTAACAATTCGTATGCTTTGCCTCCTGAGAAAAAGAACATTTCGTGACCGCGGTTCTGCAGCCGTTTCCCTAAAGGAATTATACGTGAAACATGGCCTAAGCCAAGCTCTGAACAGCTAAATAGCAACCGCATAATGAACAAAGTATATTGAGAAGATTTATTTTAACCATGTCTATGGTTCCTAGGAAAAAGTAAGCAGTTTTAAGCTAGTTGCTAACACTAAATTGTTATGTTTGTTCCCCGAAGAATTCGTGAAGAAAAACTTAGACAAATACTAGCCGACGACGTTGGCCTCGGCGACGTCACAGCTCAAGCGCTGATACCTCCAAATTTGGTTGTAAACGCTATTGTTATGGCGAAGGAGGATGGGGTAGCCGCGGGAATTGAAGAAGTAACTATTCTTGTTGAGTATTTGGGGCTGAAATGTAAGGCTAAAGTTGCAGATGGGGATGCAGTCAAAAACAAGCAGGTGCTTATGGAGATTTCGGGTAACGCGCAGACAATTCTCTCCGCGGAACGGACCGTGCTTAATTTACTTTCGCGGATGAGTGGAATCGCTACGGCAACCCGAACACTAACCGAGAAAATCAAGAAAGCAGGATTCAAAACCAAGATTGCAGCAACTCGCAAATCAGCGCCAGGGCTGGTTTACTTTGATAAGAAAGCAGTAGTAATTGGAGGTGGTGACCCGCATAGGCTTCACTTGGACGACATGGTTCTGATTAAAGACAATCACGTCGTCATAGTTGGAAGCCCCGAAGCTGCCGTCAAAAAAGCGAAGGCAAACGTTTCTTTCGCCAAGAAAATTGAGGTTGAAGTAACAAAGGTATCTGATGTTTTGAAGGTTGCGCGGGCAGGGGCTGACGCGATTATGCTCGATAACTTCTCAGTTGAGCAGGTTAAAGAGGCGGCAGATTTGCTGAATAAGGCGGGTTTCTCGAGCAAAGTAGTTTTGGAGGCTAGCGGCGGAATCGAGGTCGAAGACGTCTTGGATTATGCAGCGGCTAAGGTTGACATCATCAGTATAGGTCGACTTACGAATAGCGTCAAAGCTTTAGATATCAGCTTAGAGATTGCCAAAGAAGCAAAAGAAGCCTTTTAGGCTTATAGCCTAAATCAGCGGAAGCATCGATTCCACTATGGCTCCGACTACAAGCAGGGCGGCGCACACGCCTATGAGAATTGCAGTGGTCTTAAGTTCCCCATACCTCTTCTGCATTAGCCTGCGGAGCAACCAGATGCTTTCTCCGATGGCGATTGAATAGGCCGTGAATTCAATCCAAAATATTGGATTTAGAAGTTCAGCGAAAACGTACAGAAGGGGGGGAAATCCCAATACTTGAGCTTCAGCGCCTATGCCGTAGCCAGTTGAAACGAAAGTTAAGATCCCAAACAATGGTCCAACGATTGGAATGAAGAAGATTAGGCAGATTCTGAAGTTATTCAAGAAAATAAACTGCGGTACTGTTCCGTTTGCTTTCTGTTGGCTAACTGTTTGGTTTAACTGGTCATAAAATTGTGTTGCCGCGCTATGACTAATTGGAATCGAAGCCCCGATAGCAGTTAACACTATAGCTCCTACAAGAATTAATAGAAATGTGTAAATTCTCTTACGTCTGGTCGATGCGTTAGTCCAGAATGACAAATCAAGCTTCATCCGTGTTAACCTCCATTTCGATTTGTGGGCTTAATTCTTAATGAAATCCTCGCGCACAAGGATTTAATGTCTCAACCAATTTAACCTTTCTCAAAACATTCTTAACATTCGCAACATAACAGAGGGCATCATATTTAGCCGCTTTCGGCGAGTTAATATAACTCGGTTGTCCAGAAATGTTGGCTGATAGATCGTCTGCAACCTCAATACTAAGGATTTGCTTTCATTTCTTATTTTAAGCCTAAAGCCAAAATATACATTTCTGAGCTTTTGGAGCGGCTTGCTTGAGGTTTAACAATTTTAACGATTTCGAAGCTGGCTTTTACAGTTTGAATGAAGTCGTCAAGTTGGTCTCCCTGAAAGATCTTCACAAAGAAGTTTCCTGAGGGACGCAGCAAGCACTGTGCGATTCCCAACGCTCTTGTAGCTAAATCAATTTGTCTTGCATGGTCAACTTCCCAAACGCCTGTAATGTTTGGCGCCGCATCAGAAATAACTGCGTCTGCTTTGCGTGGTAAGAAAGAGAGAATCTCTTTAACGATATCTGGATCGGTCATATCTGCAATTATTGTCCTTATGTATTCTTGGGTGAATGGCTCAATTGGTTTAAGGTCCACGCCTAAAACAAAACCATGGGATCCAGTCATTTTTCTTGCGGCTTGAATCCACCCGCCTGGAGCAGCACCTAAATCGACGACTACATCATTTCTTTTTATGAACTGGTATTTCTCGTTAGCTTGAACCAGCTTGTAAGTGGCCCTTGAACGGTAGTTTTCAGCTTTTGCTTTTTTGTAGTAATACTCATTTTTCCTATCTCGGATCCAAGCCTTCGGCAACGGAGTTATCAGCCTCTTCTTCTATGTTTTGCACGCTTGGATTAGGCATAGGTGCTGCCGCAACGGGTTCTTTTCCCAGAGAAATTATCCAGTCTGTAAGCCTGGGGCAGCTTTTAGGTGAAATCGCCGTGGTCGGATCACACCTTGCGTTGTCTGGGCAAAGCAAGCAGGGGCAGTCAATGATTGTTTGTATCGATGCAGGAAGCCTTTTCGGGTAAAGCCGATAGGTCCATCTGCCTTCCTGAAGCTCTTTTTCGCGGCGGATTAACCCTTTTTCCTCAAGTTTAATTGAGACTCTTGAGCCCTCCCGGCTGCTTGCGCCTAGTTCACGCCAAAGGTCTGATTGGAGCACGCCTTGATAGCCCGTGTTCACCACATAATGGAGTGCTTTCTGTTCGAGGTCATTACGTTTAGGCATCTACTATCAATTCCAAATAATGCAATTAGAATATAAGCGTTGAATCCAGATAAAAATATGTATCCCTTAAGAAACATGGAACCCGATGAAAAACATGCAAGGATCGCCGAAAAGAAGTAATGGTTACTGTTTAGGAATTGAATCTTCAGCAGACGACTTCGGCGTCGGCATAGCCACGTTTAACGGCGAAATACTCGCCAATAATTCTGATAGCTATATACCCGAGGAAGGTGGAATTCATCCGCGGGAGGCTGCAAGGCATCATTCAGATGTCGCGGACAAAGTTGTAAAGGAAGCTTTAATCGCAGCAGGTTTAAAGCCTGGTGAATTATCAGTCATCTCGTTTTCTCAGGGTCCAGGTCTTGGACCAAGTTTGCGCACAGGAGCCACTGTTGCCCGGGCCTTAGCTTCTTACCTTCAGATCCCCCTCGTTGGTGTCAACCATTCCGTAGCTCACATCGAGATTGGAGAGCTCGAAACTGGCGCGGAAGACCCCGTGACCCTTTATGTTTCTGGCGGCAACACCATGGTGACCGCGTTTGAAGCTGGACGCTATCGGGTTTTCGGCGAAACATTGGATATTGCACTCGGAAACTGCTTGGATGTTTTCGCGCGGAAAGCTGGGCTCAAGAACCGAAAAGATTTGCCGCTTGGAGCTGCCGTCGAGCGGTTGGCGGCTAAGGGCAAAAATTTGGTTTCCCTGCCTTATGTGGTGAAAGGCATGGATTTGTCTCTTAGCGGTCTGTTGACGTCGGCGACAGTGTGGCTGCAAAAAGATTGCGCGCTTGAGGATTTGTGCTATAGCTTGCAGGAACACGCGTTTTCAATGGTTACCGAAGTCACCGAGCGGGCGTTGGCGCATACGGAGAAAACGGAGGTTTTGTTGACGGGCGGAGTAGCTGCTAACAAGCGGTTACAATCCATGCTGGAAGTCATATCTAAAGAGCACGATGCGGCATTTAATGTGGTTCCGCTGGAGTTCGCCACGGACAACGGCGCGATGATCGCTTGGACAGGGGTTTTAGCCTACACGCATGGGTTATCTACGCCATTAGATGAAAGCTTCGTGAAGCTTCGGTGGCGAGTGGACAAGGTGGATGTACCATGGAAACAGTAACTCAGAAATCTCTGTTTAAGAAAGGCGCGGAAGCCAGCCTATACTTAGCTCAGTGGCATGGACTCAAAGTAATCGTTAAAGTGCGCATCCCGAAGATATATCGTCCAGAAGCGTTGGACAAGCAGATTCGAACTTTCCGCACGGTCCATGAGCCTCAGTTAATGCATGAAGCCAAAGCCGCTGGAGTGCCCACGCCATTGATTTTTATGGTTAACGTTCCAGAAGCCTCGATCACAATGCTGTACATCGAAGGACAACAGATCAAGCAGCTTCTTAATGTTGCTTCCGCGATTCGGAGGCGAGAACTTTGCGTTACAATAGGCGAATTAATCGCGAAACTTCACAAACAAGGCCTGATCCACGGCGACCTGACAACATCTAACATGATACTGAGTCCCCAAGGCAAAATTTACTTCGTTGACTTCGGCTTGGGCGAAAAAAACAGCGAAGTTGAAGCTCAAGGCGTGGATTTACATTTATTGAAGCGGGCGCTACAGAGTACGCATTACACGTTCTGGGAACAATGCTTCAAAAATGTCCTATCAGGTTACTCCAACACTTTAGGCGTTGAAGCTGCGGAAAAGGTTTATGAGAAAATCCGAGAAATAGAGAGGCGTGGGCGCTATGTCGAAGAAAGAAAACATTAAACAAGCCTGCGTTTCTAAGGTCAAAGTCGTATTTTTCGCGACTGGAAACATCAATAAGTTCAATGAAGCTCGAAGCATCTTAAGCCCCTGCGGCTTCGCTGTGGCGTTGATACGCATGAAGGGTAACGAGATACAAAGCGACAGCCTAAAAGAAATAGCCACCTCAGCCGCGGTAAACGCATTCAAAAGCACCCAACTGCCCATTCTTGTAGAAGACGCAGGCTTATTCATAGAGGCCCTTGGAGGTTTCCCCGGACCATATGCAGCCTTCGTCTATAGAACAATCCATAATAGTGGGATTCTGCGTTTAATGGAAAACGTCAAGGACAGACAAGCCAAATTTCAGTCAGTCATAGTCTACATCGACGATGCTCTTTGCGAACCACAATGCTTCAACGGTGAATCCAAAGGCGAAATAACCCTGACGGAACGCAAAACAGCTGGGAGGGCTGCATTTGGCTTTGACCCGATTTTTCAGCCCGTTGGATCCAGCAAGTCTTTTGCAGAAATGAATACTGAGGAGAAAAACGGTTATTCACATAGGGCTATGGCTTTTCGGAAATTTGTTGAATGGTGCGAATCTGGAAAAATGCAAAGTAACCCATGAATTAGATTTCGATGTTTCCATATGTAGGATTACTTTTAAATATTGGCGCAGTGTGGTTTAGGTGCAGTTTAAGGTGTAACATTTGCCAAAGCAGGAAAAAGGAAAATCCCATTCAATCCGCCCAGTCAGCAGACGTCCTCCAAGCTGGTGCAAGTATCAGCCTGAAGAAGTGGAATCATTCATAATAAAATTGGCCAAGGAAGGCCACTCACTTAGCAGCATAGGCACTATCCTTAGGGATCAATACGCGATTCCTCTTGCAAAACCAATCGTCGGCAAAAGCATAAGCGACGTACTGGAGAGCGCGGGGTTAGCTCCAACGATGCCTGAAGACCTCACTAACCTTATGAAGAAAGCGCAAAGCCTCGCAGTTCACTTAGACAAAAATAAAAAGGACCTGCATAACAAACGCAACATGCAGATCATCGAAGCAAGAATCCATAAGCTCTCACGATACTATAAGCGTGAAGGCGTAATAGCTAAGAACTGGAAATACGAAGCAAAAATCGCATCCGTAACCTAAACGCTTTCTCAAGTTTTTCCCATTTTCATTTTCCGTGTTGAGACGTAGCTTTAAATCTAATCACCGTATTTTAGCCAAAGAGTGAACTTGGAATGGCTGCGCAGCAGGTGTCGATTAATCGTTTCTTAGCAAAGGCGGAGGAAGCATCAAAGGTAATTTTGGATGAGGCACGCAAAGACGAATTCATTCATGTTTGTTCACATTTGGATGCCGACGGAATTGCAGCGGCAGGAGTCATGGGAAAAACCCTGCATAGACTCGGCGCCAAATATCGAATTAGAATCACCCAGCAACTAGATGAAAAAATCATTGGTCTCATCGCTGCTGATAAGCCTCAACTGGTTATTTTGACAGATTTCGGCAGCGGCTACCTCGACGTGCTTCAGGAGAAGCTTCCCAACTGCAAAGTCCTAATCCTTGATCACCACCAAGTAAACGGCACATTGCGCAACCCAAATTTTGTTCAGGTTAACCCTCACGAATTCGGCATCAATGGCGCTTCGGATGTTAGCGGATCAGGCGTCGCCTACTTCGTTGCAAAAGCAGTTGACTCTGCAAACGTGGATTTGGCGCCTGTGGCGTTAGTCGGCGCGTTAGGTGACATGCAGGATAAATATGACCAAAGAAGACTCTGCAGCCTTAACGAGATAATCGTTGATGATGGGGTCGCTGCTGGCTTGTTGAAGGTCGAGAAGGACTTGATTTTTTTCGGCAGAGAAACCCGGCCAATCTACAAGATGCTGGCTACTACGACGAACCCGTTTATTCCAGGTTTAAGCGGAGAAGAAGACAAGGCATTGGCCTTTCTATCGAGCTTAAACATTCCGCTTACGAAAGGTGACCGACCTCGGTCGTTGTGCGACTTAAGCGACGACGAAAGAAAACGTCTTTGCACAGCCCTTGCGGATCACTTGCTTTCTAAGGGGCTGCATATGGAGGTTGGAAACCTCATAGGCTACATCTACATTTTGACCAAGGAAGAGTCTAATACCGCACTGCGGGACGCCAGGGAATTCGCAGTCGTTCTCAACTCGACGGGCCGCATGAACAGACCCAGCTTAGGGATAGCCATATGCATGGGCGACCGCAAAGCCGCCTTGGAGGAATCAAACAAGATCCTTGAAGATTACCGCAGAAACATCAACAAGTATCTCGGCTGGGTAGCTGAAAAACCCGAGCGGATGCGTGAACTTGAAAGTATCTATGTCATCTACGGCGAGAGCTTCATAAACGAAAAAATAATCGGGACAGTCTCATCCATCATCGTCTCCAGTCTGACAAACAACGAAAAACCCCTAATAGCGTTCGCCAATGTTGAAGAAGAGGCAGCAGCGAAGTTTTCAGGTCGAACAACAGAGGCGGCGATTCGAAAAGGCGTAAACCTGGGAGAAGTCATGCGTTTAGCTTCAGAAGCCCACGGCGGCAGAGGCGGAGGACACAACATCGCCGCAGGAGCCCAAGTCCCGCTTGACGAACTTAACGGGTTCATCAGGGACGTGAATGAATTAGTCGGCAAACAGTTGAAGGGAGAAAAGATTGCAAGCGACAATAAGCCTTGAGTACGCTGACAAGAAGCTTGCGAAAGCGGTGGCTAATGCAGTTTCCCCCGACAATTTTAAGACGCCGCATAAATTGACTGTGAAAACCACATTAAACCAGCGAAAAGTCATAACCGTGATTCAATGCGAAAGCAAACTAGCCACCTTCACCGCAACGATTGACGATTTGCTCTTCTGCGCAACTACAGCTGAAAAAACGGTTAAAGCAGTCACAAAGATTTAGACACCGCCAACCGCCCCTCAAGGGCTGACATTTTAGGTTTCTTGGGTCAAGTTCTAAATATAAGCTGCCTTACTGTAAAGTAAATAAATAAGCGAACATAACATTAAACAAACTTCCAATTGGGTGAATTCATTGAAACGAACAAATTTAGTATTGATGATTACAGTTTCCTTACTTCTGGTTTTCTTGCCGGTTGCGATGTCTGGAACGGTTTTTGCCCAAACCTCAGGCTACACCATAACGCAGGTTAACCATCAGGTTCAAGTTTTATATAGTGGGCAAGTGGTCATTTCGGATACGATTTATGTTTCCGGACAAGTAACTGGCGGCTTCACGGTTGGGTTACCCGCTCAATTCAGCGCCGACATTCTCAACGCCGTGGCATACGACTCTAATAACGTTTACACAGTGAACTTGGGGGTTCAGTTAGGTGACCAAAGCGGATTTTACGGTGCCGAAATAAACTTCAATGGTCAATCACCCAGCGTCTTCACCGTAGCTTTTGTGCTTTCAAGTGGCGTTCTTACTCAATATGATTCGGGCGACTACACCCTTAATTTCCCTGCATATCCGGGTCTTACCGAAAGCGTCGGCAGCTGCAATGTAACGCTCACTTTTCCAAGTGCTCCCACGTTTATCGACATAACCAAACCTGATGGAATCGTGAATACAGAAAACTATGTCACTTCGAACCTGCCTGCCTACACTTTTTCTCCGGGTTCTGCCGCCGTTCAAGTAGCCAATGAAACCATACAGAAGGCAGACATAACCAGCCTGGATCGCCAAATAAATATTGACCCAACAGGCCAAGTTTCTGCATCAGATTCATACACGATCGTTAACAACTCAACGTTGTCGATGCAGTCTTTTCTCTTAGATGTTCCGCTTAACGCGCGAAACGTTGTAGTGAGAGACGAGTCCGGTGCAACGCTCACAATTGCTGGCAGTTCAAAAATCTACGGCGCTTTGCAGGAGAATACCACCTTGATAACGCTCGCGGCGAACGGACAGTCTTCAACGTTAACTGCAAGCTACAATTTGCCGAGTGCAACCCTAAAAGGTTCACAGTACACGTTAAGCAACTTTGAGCTTTTCCCATACTTCAATTACTACGTCGCACAGGCAAGCTTCACACTGAACCCGCCCCAGGGAGCAAAAATCACAACTCCTCAGATATCCTCAATTGACGTATCCAGCACCCTGACAAGAACTGCCTTCCAAGACGCCCTTACCTTAGCTGGAAACGGAATAACCTATCTCAACTACATAATGCCGAAAAGCGACATAATCCAATTCTCCTTCACATACAACCCAATCTGGGTATCTTTTATGCCAACCTTCTGGCTCGCTTTTGCCGCAGTTATCGGATGCATAGGCGCGGTTGTCTATCAGAAACGTAAACCAGGCGAAAAACAACCAACCGCATTCAAAAAAGTTAAGCTTTCGACTCCAACACCCATTGCTGAAACACCGACGGGGCAACAAGCGAAAAGCGCCGAACCAAGAACTGTGGCTCCTGTCACCAGTCAACGTCTCACAAGCGAAAACATCAGAGATTTCACCGAGTCTTATGAAGAGAAGAAACAGTTGCACGCTGAAATCAGGTCTTTGGATATGAAGGCCCATAAAGGGAAGATTCCCCGGCGCCAATACAAAGTTCAACGAGGTGCAATAGAAACTCGTCTAGAAACAATTTCACGCAACACTGATCGCATAAAGGAAATCCTCAGAAACTCAGGTGGCGTCAACTCAGACCTGATTAAGCAACTTGACGCTGCTGAAGAAGACCTCTCTGAAGCTGAAGCTGACATCAAGAACCTAGAAGACCAGCAGAGCAGAGGCGAAATATCAATAGAGGCATACAAGAAAAATATCGGGGATTACCAGAAACACCGAGACAAAGCTGAATCAACATTGAACGGAATTCTGCTCAGATTACGTGAAAAAGCACGTTAAAACACCTAAAACCTTTTATTTTACTCACGAGCTTTTCAAGAAAATCAGAGGTAGACAAAAATGGTAAAAATAGTTGTTGACCCCAAATGCACCGGATGCGAAACATGCGTAAACACTTGCCCTGTCGGCGTCTACGAAATCAAAGATGGCAAATCTACACCATCAAAATCCAGCGAATGCTTGGTTTGCAGAGCATGCGAAGCCCAGTGTCCTGAAGGCGCAATTCAAGTAATCGAATAAATCTGACACTTAAAATTCAATTACGCATATATCTCTCAGCAACAGCGCAAGAGAGATTATTCCCTTCTTTTAGTTAATTTATAGTTTCTTCCTCAAGATTTGGTCAAAACTTTGATATTTCCCCTTTATGGACCAATTGTTTCAGTCTTCGATGTTCCATAAAAACCTGATGACTTTTGAAATCTGCTCCACTGTCACGCGGTCAATTTTCTGTTCTTCTTCCATGTTTTTAAGGGGAATAGAGTTTGCCATGAACTTTGATATTGAGTGCTAGAGCTATAACAATTATGTTGACTTAGACTTCGAACTTCGAAGTAACCCAAAAAACAACGCGGAGCATATTGACATTTTCCTGCCTATTTTCCTTCTCGACTTTCGACCTTTGCGCCCGTTAAATCTTGGGCTATCCTAAGGTCGAATAGATGATTTTGCGGGCAACAGTTATATTCTGAAACTGGAAATTAGTAGAATCATGGTAGACAAAATCCACTGTGCACACATTCTTGTCAAAACGGAGACAGAAGCCAAAAACATCAAGATTCGACTTGATAAAGGCGAAAAATTCGGCGCCCTCGCAAAAAACGTCTCCCAATGTCCATCTGCAAAGACCGGAGGAGACCTTGGAACTTTCACAAGAGGCAAGATGGTTAAGGAGTTCGAAAAAGCCGCTTTCGCCCTTGAGAAGGGACAGACTTCTGAACCTGTTAAGACACAGTTTGGGTACCACATAATTAAACGGGTAGAATAGCCAAGCCACGCTATGGCATGTGCTGTTCAAACGCTGCGATCGGAAAGGAGCATTTTTGATTTTTAAGCAAGGTCGCTTTAGGTTGCTTTTCTGCCGTCGGGTGGTTAATCGATTAAAAGATATATCTTTTTCAGACACATTTATATGGATATAAACTCCAGTATTCTTAAACGTAAAGTGAGAAAACATGGTCACTGCAAGAGACCCCGTATGCGGCATGGATGTTGTCACAGAAACAGCCCTGAGCGCCAAAATCGGCGACAGAACTTACTATTTTTGCAGCTAACAATGCCTCGACGTCTACACGGCACCAGAACGCGAACTCAAAGCAATGCAGCGGCGCGTTGCATTCACGTTAACTGGCGCCATAGCAGCCCTAGCTTTGAAAGTGATTACACTTTTTGGTCTGATTACCGCAATAATGTATTTTGACGTTGTTGGAAAACTACGAGTTTACGACATCGGGGTGTTCATTGTATCGACACCTATAGTCTGGATTGCTGGGTATAGAATCTACAAGGGCGCTTATCAATCGCTTCGAAACCGCAACATAAACATGGATGTTCTGGTCACTGTCGGAGTTCTCGCAGGCTGGATTTACGGTGTCATAAACGTGTTCATCCTTCCTTCTGCCACGCAGCCAGGCTCAGGTTACATGGAAGTAGCCATCGGCATCTTGGCTTTCGTGCTGCTGGGAAGATACATCGAAGAGTTAATTCGACGACGCAGCGCCGCATCAATACGAAAACTGCTCGAACTTCAACCAACCATGGCAAGAGTCATCAGGGATGGCAAAGAAACCGACATATCAATGGACCAAGTGCAGATTGGAGACGCGATTATCGTTAAGCCCGGAGAAAAAATCCCCAATCGATGGAATTGTGACTGCAGGGTATTCGTCAGTTGATGAGAAACTTATCACGGGCGAAGGCATTCCTGTTGAGAAAACTGTCGGAAGCGAAGTTGTCGGCGCCACAATAAACAAAGCCGGGGTCCTGACAATAAAGGCGACACGTATCGGCGACGAAACCGCCCTTGGGCAAATTGTTCATCTTGTTGAAGAAGCCCAAGCCTCAAGTGCTCCCGTTCAAAGGTTTGCTGACCGTATTGTCAGATGGTTTGTCCCCATCATCTTGACAGCAGCAGCCGTTTCGTTTGCCTACTGGTTTGTGATAACCGGCAACTTCGCAACCGCATTCCTTGTGCTGCTGGCTGTGATATTGATATCTTGCCCATGCGCTTTGGGAATAGCGACGCCGACAGCTATTCTTGCAGGTGTCGGAAAAGGCGCAGAATACGGTGTTCTCCTTCGCAGTGGAGAATATGTTGAGAAGACAAGAAAGCTAACGACTGTAGTTTTCGACAAGACTGGCACGTTGACAAAGGGTGAGCCAAGCGTAACCGACATCAAAACTTACAACAGTTGGGATGAACAAATGGTGCTTGCGTTTGCAGGTTCAGCTGAGAAAGGTTCTGAGCATCCTTTAGCTGAAGCAATTCTTCTGAAAGCTGAATCCGACAAAGTTCATATTGAGCATGCAGATAATTTCGAAGCGTTACCCGGCAAGGGCGTCGTGTGCTATGTTGGAAAAAGGAAGGTCCTGCTTGGGAATCGCAAGTTACTTCAGGAACAAGGAGTGTCCATCAGCCGAGAAGAGGATGATTTGACATTGTTGGAATCACAGGGAAAAACCGTCATGATGCTTGCTGTTGACGGAAAGATTGTCGGATTAATTGCCGCAATGGACATCCTGAAGGAAAGTGCTGCCGAAGCAGTGGCGCAATTGAAAGCTTTGAATTTGGAAGTTGCAATCTTATCAGGCGATAACGAGCGAACCGCGCGAGCAATAGCCCAGCAATTGGGGATCACCCAAGTAATCGCTAACGTTCTGCCATGGCAAAAAGCCGATGTCATCAAAAATCTGCAGGCTGAAGGAAAAGTGGTAGCCATGGTCGGTGACGGAATAAACGATGCACAAGCACTTGCAATAGCCGACATTGGAATAGCCATAGGTAGTGGGACGGACATTGCCAAGGAACAGGAGGTATAGTGCTTATAAGAGACGACCTCAGGGATGTTGCCTTAGGAATCGAACTGAGCAAAAAAACAATGCGCAAAATTGACACTAACCTGTTCTGGGCTTTTGCCTACAACGCCGTCATGATTCCAGTTGCCGCTGCTGGTTTGCTTAATCCGATGTATGCAGCTGGAGCAATGGCAATAAGCAGCTTAACCGTGGTCAGCAACTCGGCACTTCTTAAGTTGGCTAAATTTAAATCAAAGAAACTTAATGACTAACATAGACATTTTGGAGGTGATGTTTGTGGCTAAAGATCCAGTTTGCGGCATGACGGT
>Ga0074045_10001379_pt1 | contig 23443 bp, 18 predicted proteins | sample BogForMeECP23OM2_FD_94442 | JGI IMG/M metagenome (GOLD analysis project Ga0074045, IMG submission 94442) | Bog forest soil microbial communities from Calvert Island, British Columbia, Canada - Bog Forest MetaG ECP23OM2 | ecosystem: Environmental > Terrestrial > Soil > Wetlands ... | reverse complement strand
TCAGGATGCCGGCTTTATTGACCGCCTGTCGCTGTCTGTGGAGAATGGCGACTTTATCGGTCTCGTTGGGCCTAACGGATCCGGCAAGACGACCATGCTGAAAATATTGGCCGGACTGATAAAGCCTTCCGAGGGAGAGGTTTTATTATGGGGCAAATCCCTGAGTTCATATAAAGGCAAAGACCGGGCAAAGCTTATCAGCTACTTACCCCAATCGCTCGAAGTGACCATCCCGATAAAGGTGAGGGAGATCGTTGAGATGGGCCTCTCTCCATATGATATACCGCCTGGTATAACTCCTGAAGCTGCAATGGAAATGGTCGGAATCAGAGACAAGGCCGCGTTCATCTTCTCAAGGCTTAGCGGCGGTGAGAAGCGACGCGCGTTTATAGCTATGACCCTTATGCAGGCGGCGGGACTGTTGCTGCTCGACGAGCCGTTGGCAAACCTTGACATCAAGTTTCAGATAGAGTTAATGGAACTGCTGAAAAAGTTCAACGCTACGAGGCAGATAACAGCAATAATGGCTATTCATGACATAAACATGTCATTTTGTTTCGACAGGATGGTGTTGGTAAATAACGGGAAGATCGTGGCTGACGGCAAACCTGAAAAGGTACTTACTGATGATAATATAAAAAAGGTCTTCGGTGTTGATGTGAAGATATCCTTCAGTGCCACCGGCAGGCTAAGCGTATGTTATCAATGAAGACGAAGAACAGACTTTATGCTTCCGGAAATGAAGGACGGGGATACAGACCTGCGGCTTTAAGTATCTCCGGCATGGCGCTCTCCCATTCTATTGCCTGTATATGAACGCCTCTTACTCCGGGGATTTCGAGCACTTGATGGATCAGTTCAACCGCGATTTTGATGCCCTCGGCTTCCTGAGCTGCCTTTGCTTTCTTTTTATCGTCGCCTGCGGCATCCTTAACCCTGGTCATACGCTCCATTAAAGCCCTCGGCACACTCACACCCGCCACTGATGAATCCATATATTTAAGCATCATTGCGGTTTTGGGAACTATTATTCCCCCGAGTATCGCCGTACGTTCGTGGAGACCGAGTTTTCTTACTATCTCCATCTGGGACCTGAACATTTCTATATCGTAGATGCCCTGGGTTTGAATAAAGTCAGCGCCGGCGTCAACCTTTTTTTTGAGACGGTACGGGCGATAATCCATAGGCTCGCCGCCAGGCGTAAAGGCAGCACCAATAAACAATTTCGGCGGTACCTCAAGCTTGTCGCCGCCTTCCTGCAAAGATTCGTCGCGCATTTTTTTGAGTATTCCGACAAGCTGTATGGAATCTACATCATAAACGTTTTTTGCGCCGGGGTGCCCTTTAAGCCTTCCGGCAGCACTGAAGGACTGGTGGTCGCCGGCAATGCATAGGCAATTTTTTATTCCAAGAGCGGCAGCGCCGAGGAGGTCGGCCTGAATGGCAATGCGATTGCGATCCCTGCAGGTCATTTGCATGACCGGCTCAAGCCCCTCTCTCAGGGCCAGGAAAGCGGCGGCGATACTCGAAATACGCACGACTGCGGTCTGGCAGTCGGTAATGTTCGCGGCATCGCAATAGCCCTTCAGCAGATTTGCCTTTCTAATCACTTCATGCGGATCAGCGCTCATAGGCGGGCCTAGTTCAGCTGTTACAGCAGGTTTCCCGCTTGCTATGACTCTTTCAAGATTGCTTCCGCTCTTCATAATTATATATTCCTCCCTCTCACTTCTTACTTTTCTTTTTCTTCGAGGTCTTTAATATGTTCAAGCACCACCCGGCGAGGGCCGCCATCCCTTGCCGCGGACCAATTCCGGGCCGGCTGGATCTCATTGAGTTTCTCAAGTGTGCCGAGCTTCTTCATCCGCTCCACGATCAAATACCAACCACAATCCACTTCAGGACTTATCTCGCATTTCCCTTTATTGGTGCCGCCGCAAGGACCGTTCATAAGTGACTTCGAGCACCGGGCAACAGGGCAAATTCCACCGGTGAGGTGAAGTATGCAATTGCCGCATCCGGCGCAGAGTTCAGTAAAAACGCCGGCCTGAGGCACAGCCCCAAAAAACCCGGTATTAATGCCTGGATACACGGGAATATCGCCTATCCTGTCAGACAGGAAATTTACTCCAACTCCGCACGCTGTTGAAAGTACCAGGTCGTAGGTCTTCAGTTCATCCATAAGAGGCTCAAAAAATTCAGGCTCACAATGCCTTTCAATCCCTGCATGCTTTACTTCCATCGGCACACCCTCTTCTGCCGCCTTTATTCTGATCATTGATGCGAGTATCTCAGCTTCTTTACTGCCGCCTGCATGGCATATCGCAACACATGTATTGCAACCAAAGACAAGCACTCTTTTAAAACCCCTGACCATTTCCCATATTTCTTCAAAAGGCTTCTGTTGGCCTACAATCATCGCTGCTCACTCCTTTTTGACCCATCGGGATTGCAAACCGCAAACCAGACAGGGGATGGTCCGAGCGCGCGGATTTCCGCGGTAAACTCGGTGCATATCTCTGCCCATTTAGGACCCATGGCTGCTGACAGGTTGTACATTTCCAAACGACGTGGGTCTATGCCCAATGTGGACAGTATTTTTTTTAAGTATTCAATGCGCCGCGCTGCATAAGCATTACCTTCCAGGTAATGACATTGACCTTTCAGTCAACCGGCGGCAAACACGCCGTCTATCCCACGTTCAAAAGCCCTGAGCACATGAATGTGGTCAAGCTTCCCTGTGCACGGAAGGCGGATTACCTTAACGTTGGAGGGGTAGGAAAGCCGCATAACACCGGCAAGGTCTGCCGCAGCGAATGCGCAATAATGACAGGCAAACGCCAGAATATTAGGCTCCCAGCCTTCAGGGATTTCGCGAGGCTTTTCAACTGATGAGCGCCCTTCCGGGATTGCGGTCTCAGCGAGTTTGCTCATTACTCAAACCTCCCCTTCACTCCTGGTGTTCACTTACCCGCACTCCACTGCCGCATCAATCATGGCCAACATCTGATCATCGCGGAAATTGTTAACCTGGAAGGCCTTGGCAGGACATATGCCTGCGCATATTCCGCATCCCATACATTTTACCTCGTTATGGGCGACCTTGCCGTCCTCGCCTATATAGGGCGAACCAAAGGGACACACTCTGAAGCAGCTCAGGCAGGACATGCAAAGGTCTTTTCTGTGTTTTGCTATGATGCCTGAAACCGCGAGCCGCTCATGCGACAGTATTACACCCCCGCGTCCGGCAGCAGCCAGGGCCTGAGTAATCGTTTCGTCGAGGTTCTTTGGAGCATGGGCCAGACCGGCAACAAAGATACCTTCGCTCGGGAAATCAACCGGACGGAGCTTTACGTGCGCCTCGAGGAAATAGCCATCAGCATTGCGGGTGACTTTATACATTTCTCCAATTTTATCCGTCGTCGGATGCGGTCTGAGTCCTGTTGAAAGCACTACCCATTCAGCATCTATTCGCAATTCCTTATTAAGCATATAATCCCACGTTATAACGTTTAGCCGGCTGCCTGATTGCGTTACTTCAGGTTTCCTGTCGACATCATACCGGACAAAAATAACCCCAAGGTCACGGGCTTTTCTATAATAATCTTCGCGGAGGCCATAGGTGCGGATATCCCTGTAAAGTATAAACACCTGTGCCGAGGGATCCTTCTCTTTTATGGCAATGGCGTTCTTGACCGCGTCCTGGCAGCATACGCGCGAGCAGTACTGAGCCGGCTCTTCACGCGAACCAACGCACTGTATCATCACAAAACGCTCACCTGACTTTAACGCATTTGCCGCTGCAAGCTTCCTCTCAAGCTCCCGCTGGGTGATTACCTGTTCACTTTCTTTATAGAGATATTCAGCCGGCTCATATTCAACGCCGCCGGTTGCCAATATTATAGCCCCGTGGTCAATCGTACTTCCATCGGTAAGCAGAGTTTTGAAGTTGCCGACAAAGCCCTCTGTCTTTGTGACCTCGGACCCTGTATGAACAGTAATGCGCCGGTTTGACCTGACTTCGGTTATCCGTTTTTTTAAGAATTCCTGGACGTCGCTTCCGTCCGGCATGAGGTGCAGATTCCTTGAAAGACCGCCGAGTTCCTTTTCCATCTCGACAATATGGACGTCGAAACCCTGATACGCCACCGAAAGCGCAGCAGTCATTCCGGCAATACCACCTCCGACAACCAGGCATGCAGGGGAGACCCCGACTGTCTCCGTCTTGATAGGCTGCAGCAGTTTCACCTTGGCTATCATGGCCTTAACAAGTCCGACAGCCTTTTGTGTAGCCTCTTCCTTATGCCCCGGATGACACCACGAACATTGCTCGCGAATGTCGGCAAGTTCAAAGAGATATTTGTTAAGTCCCGCCTCCTGAATAGTATCCTGGAAAAGCGGAGCATGGGTGCGCGGAGTACATGAAGCCACCAGCACGCGATTAATACCCTCTTCTTTTATCAATTGTTTTATTTTTTCCTGGCTGTCCTGGGAACATGAGTAGAGCAGGTTTTCCGCATGGACCACTCCGGGGAGGTCTTTAACTTCTTCTACAAGCCGGGCAACATCGACGGTACCGGCGATATTGATGCCGCAGGAGCAGACGAAGACGCCGAGCCGGGGTTCTTCTCCGGATACATCCTTTTCGACGGGGATCTCTTTCTTTATCGTCTCGGACCATCTCGCCTCGCCCAAGAGTGCCATAACCTGTCCTGCCACAGCGCTTCCCTGCATCACTGTTTCCGGGATGTCTTTCGGTCCCTGATAGGCCCCGGTGACAAAGATTCCCTCACGCGAGGCATTGACAGGTTCAAAACCTGATGTTCTGGGGAAGAGATAATCAGTCATCTCTATGCCGCAGACTTCCGCCAGCTTTGCAGCGTCCTTGTGGGGTTCTAATCCGACAGAAAGGACTACGAGATCAAAGGTCTCCTCCATGAGAGACCCGTCCTCAAGGGCATAACGCAAAATAAGATCACTCGTTCCGGGGACCTCTCGCACAGCTGATACCATCGAGCGCATGTAGCGCACGCCGTATTCGTTCTTTGCCCTTTCAACGTATTTATCGAAATCTTTTCCATAGGCCCTCATATCCATATAGAAGATAGTGGGCTCTATCCTCTTGTCATGTTCTTTGGCTATAACAGCCTGCTTGGTAGCATACATACAGCAGACTGAAGAACACCATGGATTGGCGTTTTTGGGGTCCCTGGACCCTACGCACTGTATCCATGCTATCCGGACAGGATGCTTTCCATCACCAGGCCGTGAAACAACACCCTGATAGGGACCCGACGCAGAGAGAATGCGTTCGAACTGCAGAGAAGTCACAACATTGGGCCACCTGCCGAACCCGAGTTCGCCGCGGACCTTCGGGTCGTAAGGATTTAAACCCGGGGCCAGTATTACAGCACCAATGTCGAGATTTAAAACTTCCTCGGACTCCATCTCATGATTTATAGCCTTTGCCTGGCACTCGGCAACGCAAATCATGCACTCGCAGCAGCCGGCGCAGCTTAAGCAGCGCGAGGCCTCCTGCACAGCGTCTTCTTCAGAGAACCCGAGTTCCACCTCTTTAAAATTTTCTGCGCGTTCGGCCACTGGAAGCCTGGGGATGTCCTTACGCAGAGACCTTTTCAAGCCTTCTATATTCTTAATGACCTTTTCCCGATCAGCCAGCCGCTTGCGATCCGCATGCATATCAAGCCCGCGAAGATAGCGATGGATGGATTCCGCTGCCCGGGCGCCCATTCCAACAGCCTCTACCACGGTAGCCGGACCCGTAACAACATCTCCACCGGCGAAGACGCCATCAACATTAGTAGCAAGAGTTGTTTCATCGGCTTCTATATTTCTCCGGGGGGATATGGCAATTCCTGCCGCCTTAACCGGTTCTGCTTCCATTTCCTGGCTGATAGCAGTTATAACGACATCACAGTTCATCACAAAATTACTGCCATCAACCGGCAGCGGGCAGGCACGACCTGATTCATCAGGTGCTCCCAGCTCCATATTGAGACATTCTATTCCGCTAACCTTGCCGTCGCCGAGAATCTTTGTAGGTGAGGCTAGTGGGTGCAGATGGATACCTTCAATCTCTGATTCCTCAAGCTCCCACGAATTACAGGGCATCTCATCGCATGTCCTGCGATAGACAATAGTAACATCCCCGCCAAGGCGCTTTGCCACCCTTGCAGAATCTATTGCAGCATTTCCACCGCCGATGACGATCACTTTCTTATTCTTTAGATCAGGATACTCCTTCATGGCAGATTTTTTCAGAAAAGAGAGACTGTCCCAGACACCTTCCTTTTCCTCACCATCCACCCGGAGCTTAATGGACTTTTGGGTGCCTATAGCAACGAAGATTGCCTTGTACCCCTGTTTTTTCAAGTCATCGACCGTAAAGTCGCTGCCAAGGGCTGAGTTGTATTTAATTTCTATGTCATGGGCTAAAATTGTATCGATTTCTTTTTGAAGCGTTTCCTTGGGCAAGCGGTACTCCGGAATGTAAAGCGCCATGGCGCCGCCGGCCACTGACTCCCTTTCAAAGACCGTTACTTTATAACCCTTAAGGGCCAGGTCGCGGGCGCAGGTCATTCCAGCTGGTCCGCTTCCGATCACGGCCACTTTTTCAAGCTTCTCAACAGGCAATTCAGGTTTTTTAACCCCTCCCTGTCTGTCTTCCCAATCCGTGAGAAAACGCTTGAGATAACATATAGAGACAGGATCATCCAAATCCTTTCTACGACATTCCGTTTCACAGGGATGGGTGCAGACCCTTCCGCAACTGGCTGGAAATGGATTGTTCCGCCTTACCACTTCGAGTGCCTCTGCAAATCTGCCGCTCGCAGTAAGCGCAACATAAGCATGGGCGTTTACCTCTGCCGGACATTCTATTCTGCATGGGGAAACCCCCTGTTTGTCTATGGTTACAGCCCCGGGAACAGCCTGGGCATATCTCCGGTTAACAGCAGTACGTTTGGTAAGGTTCTGGTCAAATTCCTTGTCAGCTGTTACAGGGCACTTCTGTACACACGCCTCGCATCCGGTGCATTTCTTAAGATCGACATACCGGGCTTTTTTACAGATCGCGGCTTCGAAATTCCCTGCTTCTCCTGAAAGCGAAACTATCTCCGAGCCTGAATGTATATCAATATTAAGATGCCTCCCCACATCGACCATTTTGGGGGAGATCATGCACATGGCGCAGTCGCCTGTCGGGAAGGTCTTATCGAGCGCAGACATGATCCCTCCGATGCAGGAATCTTTCTGAACTAAGTGGACTTTAAAGCCACTGTCAGCGAGGTCAAGGGCAGCCTGCATACCGCCGATTCCACCTCCTATTATAAGAACCGAACCCCGCTTTGGGGCAGCAGTAGTAACACTCATATCAGTTGTAACTCCTTTAAAAGTCCTGTTGCTTCCGTAAAATGCCTGTCAATCTGCATTTCATGCGGACTGATACCCATAGCTATGCCGACGAGTTCGGTGATAAAATAAACAGGCAACCGCTCGGATATGCCGAACTTTTCTCTTATTTCATCCTGGTATACATCCAGATTGAACTGGCACATAGGGCATGTAGTGACAAAACAGTTTGCGCCTCTCGCCGCAGCATCTTTCATAATCTTTGCTGTCAAAGATAAGGACATTGCAGCATCATTGACAGAGGCAGCGGCTCCGCAGCAATCAGTTTTATAACCCCAGTCAAGCGGCTTCGCCCCCAGTGCACTGCAAACAATCTCCATGCCCTGAGGGTTTTCCACATCATCCGGCACTTCCATGTCACAGGGGAAACGGGTCGTCAGGCAACCGTAATAACATGCCGGCTTCAGGCCTTCAAGCTTCTTTATTGTCCTTTCCCCGATTATGCCTGACTGGGCCCTGGGGACAAGCAGTTCCAGTATACTCCTGATTTTCATCCTGCCTGTAACTTTTTGTGCCAGACCGGCATTGATCGTTTCGAGTAATTCAGGGTCACTTGCCAGTCTTTTCTGCGAAACAAGTGTCCTGCTGTAACAGGAGGAACAGGGGATAAACATTTCCGAACAGCTGCTGGCATCGGCAATGCCAAGATTGCGGGCAGGTCAGGCTATAGAAAGAAAATCGTTGGTTTTTTCTGCAGATGTCGCTCCGCAGCAATTCCAGTCTTCAATTTCTTTAAGCTCGATGCCTAACTTCCGAAATACCAGCTTGCTCTGAATGTCGTAAAGTTCCGAAGATGCGTGCAATGTGCATCCTGGATAATACGCTATGTCCATAAATAAACCCCAATTAAGGTAATGGTCAATAGGTTAAGAGATTTTTCCTCTCACCTGTTGCCTGACAGTTTGGATTTCTTAAAAAGACCTCTGACCTCGGCGAGATTCCTGACTTTTGCGAGACCGAAATGCAGCCTTTTTTTTCTCATCATGGCTAGCCCAAGCCGCGAGGCGGCCTTTATCTCATCAGTAATATCATTCCATCTACCCCTCTTCACTGCGCCGACCGTATTCTCCATTTCATATATGCCCATGAACTCTAACTCATTGAACCGGCCAAAATGAGAGGTCGCCTTCATAAACGCATCGTGGAAGGCTGCCACTTTAGGAAGCAAAGGTTTGGCATGAGACTCTTTTGCCATCTGCTTAAGAGTTTCGGTAATACGTGCAGTTTGAATATTATTAGGACAGCGGACGCCGCATGTAAAACATGAAAGACATTTCCAAACGAGGAGATTATTCATCGCCCCTTCCCTGTCACCTAACAAAATCATACGGATCAGCCGGTCAGGGGTCACTCCGGACTCATCTCCTACAGGACATCCGGCTGCACACCTACGGCACTGGTAACAAGACAGGAGGTTCTGCTGCGAACGCTCCATGATCTCCTGAAGCAGGGGTTTTGCGAGGTCTGCCTCATATTTTAGCATTGCAGATGACATGCTGAAACTCCTGATAGGCCATAAGAATTAAGCCTCTTCTTTTAATATAACATTAACATCCAAAACCTCGCATTTTTTAATTAAAAAAAATATGGAAATGAGAGTTCTTTATTATTTTATCCCTGAGTGCAGCTTCGCTGACACAACGGTGTTTTTCATTAGCATGGTAATAGTCATCGGCCCGACACCGCCCGGCACAGGTGTTATGGCCCCCGCTATTTCTTTGGCAGCATCAAAATCAACATCACCTTTGAGTATCGGAACCGGCTTGCCGGTTTTCTCACTGATCTTTTCACCGACACGGTTTACGCCAACATCGATGACGCATGCTCCCGGCTTTATCCATTCCGGTTTCACCAGGCCCGTCACTCCTGCTGCGACAATAAGAATATCGGCGCGCTTACAGTGAGACTCCAGGTCTTTAGTTCCTGTGTGAACAATTGTGACTGTGGAATTGGCGCCCCTGCCCTTCTGCAGCATAATGTTGGCAATCGGTTTGCCGACGATATTTGAGCGGCCGACTACAACTACCTCTGCGCCGGATGTCTCATAACCTGCCCTTACGATCAACTCCTGTATGCCTGCAGGAGTGCAGGGGAGGAATCTTGCTTCATCGCCTCCTATCATCAAACGGCCGACATTGACCGGGTGGAAACAGTCCACATCCTTGTCAGGGTCTATTGCATTGAGGACCTTCTTCTCATTTATATGCCTGGGAAGCGGAAGCTGGACAAGGATGCCATGTATCTTTTCGTCTTTGTTGTATTTATCGACAAGCCTGAGCAGGTCAGCCTCGGACAGGTCCCCGGGCTGGCTGTCCTGGATAGAATAGAATCCAAGCTCATGCGCAGCTTTCTGTTTCGCGGTTACGTAGCTGACCGATGCGGGATTCTGGCCTATCAGGATAGTAACCAGTCCCGGAACAATACCATGACTTTCTTTAATCTGAGCAACTTCCTTCTTAAGCTCCTCTCTTATCTGGGCTGCTATTTCTGTGCCGTTGATGATTTTTGCCGACATGCCGGCCTCCTTATTTTTGAAGTGGGCAAAATTTGTTTTTGCTTTAGTATTTCTTCTCTATAAATGAAAGCATCTCTTCTCTTGTACTCTGTTTTGTTCTGAATATCCCTCTCACTGCAGACGTTATGGTCCTTGAGCCCGGCTTCTTGATGCCCCGCATGCTCATGCAAAGATGCTCAGCATCAATAACAACCATGCAGCCTTTGGGTTTCAATTTTGTCATTAACATATCGGCCAGCTGCGCTGTAAGACGCTCCTGCACCTGGGGTCTCTTGGCAAGATATTCAAGCGCCTTCGGCAATTCACTCAGGCCCACAATTCTGCCTGCCGGTATGTATGCGATGTGAGCTTTGCCGATGAAAGGAAGGAGGTGATGCTCACAGACGGAATAAAATGGTATGTCTTTCAACATTACCATCTCGTCGTGTGTTTCGCCTTCTATAGGCTGAAGAAGTTCTTCGGCACTCTTCTCAAGCCCCGAAAATATTTCGGCATACATTTCGGCCACCCTTTCAGGTGTGCTCTTGAGCCCGGGCCTGCCTTTGTCTTCACCTATCCCATCCAGAACCAATATGATACCTTCAATTATTTTCTTACTGTTCATGGCACCGTATGATCCTTTTATCAGTAATGATTTTATCCATTCTTATATCATGCAATTCTGCCGGGATACGCCCCATTATCTGCTCATCGTATGCCAATGCTAAAGCAGGAGCTTCTTTGAGGGAAAGCAGTCTATCATAAAAACCTTTCCCGTATCCCAGACGGTTGCAATGCTCATCAAAAGCTACTCCGGGTATAATCATTATATCGATATCAGAAGGATTGATGATTCTGTCTTCTGCGGCCCGGGGTTCAGGAATTCCAAAACATCCTGGAGCAAGATCATCCAGTGCACATATCTCATAAAGTGTCAGGCTGAAATTCCTCATGTCAACTCTTGGAAGCACAACAGTTTTGTTTTTTAAAATATTCTCCCTAATGAGTTCAAAGGTGTCAACTTCGCTTTTAAAAGAAGCATAAAAAAGTATAGTTCCAGCTTCTGCATATTCACTGAGAGCAGACAGGCGTTTCCTGATACTCTCATCTTTTTTCCCCCTTGCCTCTATAGTGAGAGCATCGCGCCTGGAGAGGCTTTCATTCCTCAGGCGACGCTTCTCGCTGAAAGCCGGAGACAATGGCCTAAACCTGGTTGGAAGTTAATGCTGCCTGAAGACGCTCTTCAATGATCTTTACGTCCCCGACAAGATCGCTGCTCTCGAAAGGAGATACGCCTTTTACATCAGCATCCATTACAGACTGTCTGAATCTTATAGTCCCAAGAAGTTCCATCCCCTCGATGTGTTCCTTGAGAAACTGTAAGTCCGCATCGTTTCTAACTTTGTTGGCAACGACAAAGACTTTCTTTACTCCGAGTCCTTTTGCCAGTTCCTTCACAGTTCCGGCAGTCTGTATGCTTCTCTGGCCAGGCTCGACAACAACGATAAACGCGTCGACGGCTTCAGCAGTGCCTCTTGTAAGGTGCTCTATACCGGCTTCCATGTCAACAATGACCACCTCATCTCTTTCAACCAGAAGATGCTTTAGAAGCCTTTTCAAAAAAATGTGTTCCGGGCAATAGCATCCTGATGCAGCAGCTTTTGACCTCCCCATTATAAGAAGAATTATATTGTTGATCCTGAACCCGAAGTCCTCCGGCAGGTCGTCAACACGAGGATTAAGCTTGAATATCCCTCCAGTCTTCCCCGGTTGTGCGCCTGTCCTCTCTTCAATGAGCTCTCCCATTTCCGCGATTGGCTTTATATTTTCGATGTCGGCGGGCTTGATGCCGAGTGCCTGGGCAAGGTTTGCATCAGGGTCAGCATCTACAGCAATCACCCTCTTTCCGTCTGAAGCAAAAAGATGGCTCAATACCGCAGCCAATGTGGTTTTACCAACTCCGCCTTTACCTGTAATCGCAATTTTCATAGACATTTTCAGCATAGCATAATTTTCGAGTTCTTTAACAGTAGGGGGGGCTACTTTCGACGCTTGTGGGCTGGACATTACCGGGGTCCCCAAAAAATCGAGAATATTTTGGGGTGCCCCATGCCCACTTTGAGAACTCAGGGCATGGCTTTGTTCGTCACCCTGTTGATTAGTTGTTGAAGCAGAGCATATAATGAATTCTGTCTGATTTATTAGGTGAGGTTGCTGATTGTGACAAATAATCAAAAGCTTTTGACTTCATTGCCCGCGGTTGATGAAATCCTCAAGTCGGGCCAGGGAACTGCGTGGCAGCAATCCTTTCCGAGACATCATGTCCTCCGCGCCATCCGCGATGTTATCGAACGCTACAGACGGTCAATTCTCGGAGATGAGCTGCAGGATTTTTCACAGGATGTCTTGTTTGCAGATATCCAGACGCAAATAGCAAGACTTTCGGAATTCAGTCTCAAGCCTGTGATTAACGCCACAGGCGTGGTTATGCATACGAACCTTGGAAGATCCGTACTGTCAGAAGAGATACTCGAAAGAGTGAAAAACGTGGCGTGCAATTATTGCAATCTTGAATACGACACTGAACAGGGCGTGAGAGGTAAACGATATTCTCATATACAGAAGCTACTGAGAGAGTTGACAGGTGCGGAAGCCGGCCTTGTAGTTAACAACAATGCAGCAGCTGTGCTGGTCTGTCTATCCGCACTTGCAAAAGGGAAAGAAGTTATTGTATCAAGAGGCGAACTCGTTGAGATTGGAGGCTCTTTCAGGATCCCTGATGTCATGAGCAGCAGCGGGGCGATTCTGAAGGAAGTGGGCACAACCAACAAAACTCATTTTGACGACTATGAACGGGCTATAAATGAGAATACCGCTTTACTGATGAAGGTGCACCAATCTAACTTTAAGATGACCGGCTTCACCCAATCCGTTAGAGTTGAAGAACTGGTTGTTTTGGGCAAGAAGCATACTATACCGGTGATGTTCGATTTGGGCAGCGGTTGTCTCGTTGACTTAAAGTCACTCAAAATACAATATGAACCTGCGGTTCAGGATATCGTACAGGCCGGAACTGATATTATCACCTTCAGTGGAGATAAACTTCTTGGCGGACCTCAGGGCGGCATGATAGTCGGAAACTCTCAACTTATTGATTTAATAGCGAAAAATCCTCTTATGAGGGCCGTAAGAATCGATAAATTAACTCTGGCTGCATTGGAAGCTGTTCTTACGCTCTACCAAGATGAAGTTAATGTCCGGACACATATCCCTACACTGAGCATGCTGTTTCAGGATATTGAGAAAATAAAAGAAAGAGCGGAGACAATAGCCTTGCAACTAAAGTCTGACCCGGAACTTTCACAGAAAGATGCAGTAATGGCAGATGTCATCAAAGATGTATCACAGTCTGGAGGCGGGGCATTACCTGGGGTTGAATTTCAGACATTTGCGGTTGCATTAAAACCAATTAATATCTCTGTAAACCTTCTCGAAGAGCGAATAAGACGCGGCAATCCTCCTGTCATAGCGAGAATAAAGGAAGATGCTTTGCTTATCGATGCGAGGACAGTAAGGGATAAGGAAATCAGGATGTTGGTGAATGCGGTGACAGCTGCTTTGGTCTGAATGCTGCTGCATACCAGCCATTGCCGGCAACTCCGGACGCTAGGGCACAAAAGTGGTTGTCATTATCGCAGGATTGGTTATCAGATCATTTTTGATAAATATAATTAAGAGCTATTTTCCATATGGATGTTTATGTTGCCAGGCAGCCGATCTTAGATAGAAAAAAAACCCTTTTCGCTTATGAACTGCTTTTCAGAAACGGGTTTGATAATTATATGCCTAAAATTGATGGTGACACGGCAACTACAAAGCTTCTTTCCAGCAGTTTCTTTACCATAGGCATCGATAAAATCAGCGCCGGCAAGCGTACATTTATTAATTTTACACAAAACCTTCTTGAAACAGATCTGCCCATGCTCTTCCCCCGCGAGACCACCGTGGTAGAGATACTTGAAGATGTTAGCCCTAATGCCAGTATAATAGAAGCCTGCAAGAGACTTTCAATGTCAGGATATTACCTGGCGCTGGATGATTTTGTTTTCAACCGCGATTTAGAGCCCCTTATAGAACTTGCCGACATAATCAAGATCGATTTCAGGATTACCCCTGCCGATGAAATAAAAAAAATCCTGCATATGGTCGGCAATAAAAAGATAAAGTTTCTGGCAGAAAAGGTAGAAACAAATGAGGAATTTAATAATGCTCTAACAATGGGATTTGAGTTTTTCCAGGGATACTTTTTCAGTAAGCCCGAAATCATACAGGGAAAGGAAATTTCGAGTTCCGCAATACAATATTTAATTTTTATGATAGAAATCAGCAAGCCTAGTTTTGATCTGAACAAACTCGAAGAGATTATTTCCCGGGATATTTCCATGTCCTATAAACTTCTTCGTCATGTCAATTCTTCATACTATAAGCGAGGCGCGAACATCACATCTCTGAAGCAGGCCCTGCTTCTAATGGGAAGGGACGAGGTAAGCCGTTTTGTAACACTGATAGGGTTATCAAAACTTGCTTCAAATAAACCGGATGAACTGATAAGAAGCGCCTGTATAAAAGCGAAGCTCTGCGAAAAATTAGGCGTTGCCAGTGGCTGCTACTCAGATCGTGATGAACTATTTATATTAGGCCTGTTTTCAAATTTGGATGCCATACTCGATCAGCCGATGGAGGAGATAATGGACAGGCTCCCTCTTTCGAATGATGTTAAAGACACCCTCATTGCTCGGAAAGGCGAACTAGCCGACTTCTTAAATCTGGCTGAATGTTACGAACAAGGCGATTGGGCTGGGGTTAAAGAATACGCTGCAAAGTGTTGCCTGGAGGAAAGTACGATACCGGGGTTTTATGAAGAAGCTTGTGCCTGGGCTACCGAGTTTGGTTTTTAAAGTTCCTTCCAAAGTGTTCCACGTGGAACACTGCCAATCACCATGAATAAATCAGCCTTTACAGAGTATAATAGGATGAATGGACTCAGTTTATCTTGATAACAAGCTATTTTACCTGATAAACCATGGAATAGCCTGCCCCATGTTTGATTACCTGATGCCTTTCTTGTCGGCTCGAGGATATCTGCTGCTGTTCCCTTTTGCTTGTTATCTTTTCCTGATCGCTTATAGAGAGCAGAAAAAAGGCAGCGGCTTCAATGTATCATATGTATTATTAATAGCCGTTATATCTGTAAGTGCCGTCTTATTAAGCGACTGGATGGGAAATGAGTTGAAAAATGCTATCATGCGCGTACGACCCTGCCTTGCAATGGAAAATGTCAGGTTGCTTGTCGGGTGCACCAGATCAGGATCTTTCCCCTCAAATCATGCAGCAAATTCCTTTGCCTATGCGATTCCGCTCTTCTATATGACACGCAAGCATTTTGCGTTACAAGCGCGTCTGTATCCCTTGATTCTGGCGAGCCTTGTAGCTATTTCAAGAGTTTACATCGGGGTGCATTACCCGACTGACATCATAGCAGGAGCGATATTGGGGGTATCGGCAGCAACAGTGGTCATTATCTCTTACCGGCTTGCCTTGCGGCAATATCAGATTAACCGGGGGACTACTTTGCTCTTCACAGTATTAGCAGTGATTAGCGTCTTCAGAATTTATTATATCTTGCACGGTCCTCTCGATCTGAGTCCTGATGAAGCGCATTACTGGGAGTGGTCACGAAGACTCGATTTGAGCTATTACTCTAAAGGGCCCCTAATAGCATACCTGATTTACCTCGGCACTTTGCTCTTTGGCAGCACTGTTTTTGGTATTCGAATCCTTGCCGTTGTCTTTTCGGGCCTGAGCAGCGTATGCATCTTCAAGCTCGTCAACCTCATGTACACTAATAATGCCCGGGAGCAGTACAATACGCCAAATCATAAAAACTCCTCCGGGTACTCAGACATTGCCCTTCTGTCCGCACTTGTTTTTCAAGCTATCCCCTTGTTCGCAGCCTTTGGTATTTTATTCACCATAGATTCGCCATTTATATTTTTTTGGATATTATCTCTTTATTTTTTTTATATGGCACTCACGAAACAATCAAAGATCCAGGAAAAACCTTGGGCTCTTTTAGGCATCTCTATTGGATGCGGACTGCTTACAAAGTATACAATGGCTTTTTTCCCCATATGCGGGATGCTCTTGCTGCTATTTTCAGATAAACGCCATGTACTGAAAACGCTGATGCCGTATATCACCTGTTTGATAAGCTTGGCAGTCTTCTCACCGGTAATCTTATGGAACATGCAACATCGCTGGGTAACTATACTGCATACAGTGGGACAGGCCCATATCGCTGATGGAATTACCTTCTCTTTAAGAAGCCTCATTGAATTCCTGGGATCTCAAATTGGCGTTATCACTCCGCTGTTTTTTTGTCTGATGATCTATGCCCTTTTCAGACTTTACTTCTCAGACCACAGGTTTCAGTCAAAATTCCTGTTCTTTTTCTCAATTCCGGTCATAGTTTTCTTTACGTTGAAATCTTGTCAAGGCAAGGTTCAGGCAAACTGGGCAATGTTCGGCTATATAACGGGGATTATAGCGGCAGTGAAGTTTTCCATCCAAGACCATTCAAAAACCAGGAAAATATTCCTTGCAATCAGTGTAGGATTGGCGCTTGTCCTGACATCCATAAGCCACTACCCGTCAATAACAGGCTTGCCTCAAAAACTCGATCCTACGGCAAGGCTAATGGGATGGAAAGCACTGGGCCAGGAGGTAACCAGCCTGTCGGGACAAATGGCAAAACAAGGGTATTTAGCTTTATTTTCAGATAGTTATCAGATAGCGAGCGAATTGGCTTTTTATGTTGATGGACACCCTCCTGCTTTTTCAATAAATCTCGGCAGAAGGATGGATCAATATGATCTATGGCCTGATATAAACGACTGGGCAACAAAATTGCGGCATCAAAACGCCGCACCCTTGATTAATGGAATCTTTGTTACATACGGCAATGAAGACATGCCCCCTATTGTCGCCCAGGCTTTCGACCATTTCGAGAAAAAAATATTCAGGGTGTATAAGCATGACCGCATTCTCAGAGAATATTCTATTTTTATCTGTTATAATTTCAGGAATATAAAAATTGAGAAACCTGAAACATTTTAGGTTTCGTGGAGTTGATGATGACCGTATCAATAATTGTACCGCTGTACAATGAGGAAGATAATGTTGAAATATTACATGAAAGGATCATGGGGGTTGTAACCAGCAACGACATTGACTACGAAATAATTTATGTGGATGACGGCAGCAACGACAACACGCTGCAGCTTCTCGACAAGCTCCAGAGCAGGCACAAGAATGTCCTTGTCCTCAGCCTGAGGAGAAATTTCGGACAGACAGCAGCATTCGCGGCCGGCTTTGACTTTGCGCGAGGTGATATTGTGATTACCATAGACGGTGATCTTCAGAATGATCCCAACGACATCCCCAGACTTATCGAGGCCATAAAAGATTGTGATCTTGTCAGCGGTTGGCGCAAGAAGCGCAAAGACCCTTTTATTACCAGACGTCTACCCTCCATAATTGCTAACTGGCTCATCAGCAAGGTAACCGGCGTCAGGCTGCACGATTACGGATGCTCCCTCAAGGCCTACCGCAGAGAAGTGGTGAAAAATCTCCGGCTTTATGGTGAGATGCACCGTTTCATTCCGGCTGTAGCGAGTTGGTACGGAGTAAGGATTTCGGAAATTGAAACAACTCATCATCCACGACTGAGGGGAAAATCAAAATATGGTATATCCAGGACTATCCGTGTACTCCTGGATTTGATAACTGTAAAATTCCTGCAGAGCTTTTCTACGAGACCCATGCAATTTTTTGGCCCGATGGGTCTTATCTTCTGCCTTCTCGGTTTTTGCATATCGCTTTATCTGACTTTCGACAAGCTCATAATGGGAGCTGCCATAGGAGGCAGACCTCTGTTGTTATTCGGCGTTCTCCTTATAATCGTCGGAGTACAATTTATAGGCATGGGGCTTCTGGGTGAGATGCTTGTGAGGGTTTATCATGAGAGCCAGAAAAAGCCCATTTATGCAATAAAAAAAATACTGGGCTCAAACAGATAGAACAAGTTGATTAAAAAGGCCGCTATTATTCTCCTGAAGATCTGCGTAAGCGCTACGCTCTTGTATATCCTTATTTCAAGAGTCGGCGGAAGAACTATAATTTATAATATCAGCCTCCTTCATCCAGCTGCCTTTCTGGCTGCAGTTGCTTTATATTTTGCCGGTTCATACTTTTCAACCCTGCGCTGGAAACTGCTGGTCCCTTTTCATAGCAAGACTTCGAGACTTTTCAGAATTTATATGATCGGCAGTTTCTTCAATACCTATATGCCGGGAATAATCGGCGGAGATGCAGTAAAAGCGTATTACCTGAACAAAGAATTGCAATCTTCAGAAACCCTGGTACAAATGCAGGATAATAACGAACTGGCTTCAGTGATCGCGATAATTGCGTCAGTATTTATGGATCGTTATATTGGTCTCGGAGCTCTGCTGGCTCTTGGAACAGCAGCGTTTCCTTTTGGTATAAGTTACCTTGAAAGAGCCTCTCTCAACTGGCCTGTAATTTGGGTCGTTCCGGCAGCTGCCGGCGTTTTTATCTTCGCCAGTCTTGTGATTTTCGTATTCAGGGTCGGTGAACGTCTGAAATTCTTAAGTACTGCTTATCAATATTTCCGCTTTTATCGCAAAAGGAAAAAAATAGTGCTTAAAGCTTTTCTCTATTCGATTCTTGTCCAGATTTTCAGCATATTGGCAGTATTCGTCATAGCCAGAGGGTTATCGCTGCACATCTCCCTTCTGTCTTTGCTTATCTTTCTGCCAATAATCGTTCTTTTTTCTGCCTTGCCTTTTTCCATATCCGGTATAGGATTACGAGAAGGAGCCTTTATATTTCTACTGGGCTCAGCCGGCATCCCGGCTGAAAAATCCATGACTTTGTCAATCATATGGTTTCTATCAACATTTGTTGCAGGTTTATGGGGGCTATTGGAATATTTACGATTTAAGACGATTTTTGGCGGAGATGAAAAAAAGGAAACGCTTCAGATCCCTTAAATTATCATGAAACGGCTGGGTTTCAAAGTAGTCGCGAAGCCCAAGCCGCAAGGCCGGATCGTTGAGATTGAGGTTGTATTTCTCGATTATTTCATCTGCAATAAATTCAATATCTTCGCGTCTCTCACGCAGCGGAGGCAAATATATGCTCACCGGGTTTAAGGCCTTTAACAGGCTTTCAGAAAACCTCCCTTCTCTTGCTTCATCAAAAATATCCTTTCTCGATGTAATAAGGAGTTTAACATTGGGCGCTGCCAGTGGTCGTTCATCTGCTTTATGAAGCTGTTTTCCGGTTAACATTCCGGCGAGCCTGTCCTGTTGCATAATCGGGATCATATCGACATCCGTGAGTAAGATTGTTCCGCCTTCAGCCGTTTGCAGAATCCCCTTGTGTTTTGACCCCGCCATAAGACATCCTCTGTCACCACACATTTCCGCCTCAAATGTGTCGCTATCCATAGCCGCACAGTGCAATGACAGGAAAGGTTTATTCTTCATAAGACTGTCAGGGCGGCGGCGGAGGGATAAAGCAAGCAAACGTTTGCCGACACTGCTTTCACCGTATATAAAGATATTCCGACCTTCCAGATTGGCTGCATAAATTGCATCTATCTCCTTTGCAAAGGCTTCTGATTTCGTAACAAAACTGGACGCAGGCAAGACATAGCTGGATGCCTGTAGAATGCACTGTTCGAAAAGACCTTCCATCTTAAACTCTTTGCAAGTGCGATCAAAGCGCAAGACAACATCTGCCAGCAACTCCTCTATTTCATTTTCAGCGATTTTAAAATACATATTGGCCGACTCCCTGAATTTATCCTGAGCTTCAACAACTGCAGGAAAGAGAATTGCTCTTGCTGCGGCTTCCGCCGTGTCTACGAGTCTGAACATTTGAAAAGATTTATACTCGATTGACAGTTTGGAATGCGACTCGGCAAACTTGTTGCGCTTTCCCGATTTTGAAAAAATTTTCACCATGCAGGTCACGATATCACGATAAATTTCGGGTAAAGACAATATTTTTTCCAGTTGTTCGACGTGGTTGGTCTTGAATAAACCTTCCTCGATAAAAATTCTTTGCTCGACAGGCAACTTCAGCAACAGATCCACAATCTTCCTGTGGCGCGGATGCAACATCAGCATCATTAGCATGCCTACACAAGGAAGAATTCCCGCAAAAAAAGCCTCGTCTTCATTGGCTATACTGACCTGTTCGTTAATGAGCATCGCCGTTTCGCCGGCCAGAGCAGCATAACACCAATAAAGAAGGTAATCCGTATCCAGATAATTATCCTGCTGCAGTATAAATTTCTCGAGTCTATGGGCGCCTATAAGCGATATGGCCTGAGATAATGATGTAACCTCACCCCGTTTAGCGGAAGAATTCACATCGGTCAGCAGGGAAAAGTACAAGCCCGGATCATATCTAATAAGTTCTAATACCCTCTGCAAAGACTCATTCTCATTGCGAATAAGTTCCCGCAGAGAGGCGACGGTATGCTCGAAAACAGGCATATTCATTAGTGCTATAATATAAGATTCATGATTAAAGAGCAAGATTATAGTGTGGTTGTGATAGGCGCCGGGCATGCAGGATGTGAGGCGGCACTTGCCGCTGCCCGTCTTGGCCTCAGCACCTGCGTCTTTACCAGTAACCTCGATACGATTGGACACATGTCATGCAATCCGGCTATTGGAGGTCTTGCAAAAGGGCACCTTGTCAGGGAAATTGACGCTCTTGGAGGCGAGATGGCCAAGGCTGCAGATCATTCCGGCATTCAGTTCAGAATGCTCAACCTTTCAAAAGGTCCTGCTGTATGGTCGCTGCGCACTCAGGCTGACAGGGTGCTTTACAGGCTATATATGCGCAAATCTCTTGAAAAACAGTCACATCTTACAATAAAACAAGCTTCCATAGAAAAGATAATCGTTGAAAGCAATGCCGTGGCCGGAATTGTGACCTCTCTGGGAACGTTTTATAGCGCCAGGACAGTAATTGTAACAACAGGAACGTTTTTAAAAGGTCTTATTCATATAGGCAGCGACAGCTTTCAGGCGGGCAGAGCAGGTGAATTCCCATCAATCGGGCTGTCAAACTCTCTTAGTGAAATGGGATTAAAAATGGGAAGACTTAAAACAGGCACTCCACCCCGTCTTGATGCCAGGACCATCGATTTTTCTAAAACCGTGCCCCAGTGGGGTGATTCGCCTCCGATCCCTTTTTCATACTCTACTGATGCAATAACCAACCCCCAGTTGCCCTGCTTCATAACCTATACAAATAAGAAAACCCACGAGATAATCCTGGGCAATCTTGATAGGTCACCGCTTTACAGCGGACGTATCAAAGGTATAGGGCCAAGATATTGCCCCTCAATTGAGGACAAGGTTGTCAGGTTCTCGGACAAAGAGCGGCATCAAGTATTTCTGGAACCGGAAGGAATGGAGACAACGGAATATTATGCCAACGGCATATCTACAAGTTTGCCTTACGACGTGCAAATTAAGCTTGTAAGGAGCATCGAGGGACTGGAACATGCCGAGATAATGAGACCTGCCTATGCCATAGAGTATGATTTCGTTTATCCCACTCAGCTTAAGCACAATCTTGAGACAAAAACAATCGACGGCCTGTTCCTGGCAGGACAGATAAACGGAACCTCCGGGTATGAGGAAGCTGCTGCGCAGGGGCTGATGGCCGGTATCAATGCAGCGCTGAAAGTGAAAGCCTGTCCGCCTTTTGTGCTGGGACGTGATGAGGCGTATATAGGCGTGCTTATCGACGATCTCATCACAAAAGGCACTAAGGAACCATACCGGATGTTCACATCACGGGCAGAATACCGGCTATTCCTGCGCCACGACAATGCAGATTTCAGGCTTCTTGAAAAGGGTTATTCCATAGGCCTGGTCAATAAAGAAGTTTTTGATCGTTTTACAGTAAAGAAGAAATTGCTCGACAAAGAATTATTAAGACTAAAAAAACAACAAATTAAACCATCTGACAGTATCAATGAAACATTGTTATCTTTAGGCACGTCCACATTAAGTGAAAATATCACTCTTGACAAGCTGCTTAAGCGTCCTGAAGTAAAATATAATCTGATCAGACAACTATCGCCTTCGTCCGATATCTTTACGCCTGAACTGGTATCCCTTGTCGAAATACACGTCAAATACGAGGGATACGTACAAAAACAAATGGAACTGGCAGAAAGATTCAACAAATTTGAGGCAAAAAAAATACCCCGTGACTTTAATTATGCTTCATTACAGGGGCTTTCGAGGGAAGTAATGGAAAAACTTTGTGAAGTGCAGCCAGAAACTATAGGTCAGGCGGGAAGAATACCTGGCATTACTCCTGCTGCGGTATCAATACTTTTAGTGGCGGTGGAACGTTATTGGAAACAGCAGAGGAACTGTTAAAAAAAGGCCTCGCTGAGACAGGCATTAGTGTGTCTGTGGATACTGTTAACCGCTTTTTACACTATCTGAATGAATTGAGGAGATGGAACAAGGCATACAATCTGACGGCTCTGAGAAGCGACAGGGATGTCATTATAAAGCACTTTTTTGATTCTTTATTGTTTTTAAGGGCATTCCCCGGGACTATTGGGGATGTTTGCGATGTAGGCAGCGGCGCCGGGTTCCCCGGAATCCCCATTGCTGTCATCTGCCCTGATATTCGAGTTACGTTAGTGGAGCCGTCGCGGAAGAAATACGCATTCTTAAAGAATATGAGACAAATCCTTTCACTGAATAATATTAACATCCTCGAATCAAGGATCGAGGATGTTGAGAATTCGCAATTTGATATAGCCATAACAAGGGCTCTCTTCACTATCGAAGAATTTATGGCAAAAGCCAGGCACGTTGTTTCAAAGGGCGGATGCCTTATTGTGAGCAAAGGACCCAGGTTTAGTGAAGAACTGGATAAAATACCGGCTTCCACCCAAGTTGTCCATATCCAGGCCACTTTGCCGTTAACCTCCTTGCAGAGACATTTGATCAGAATCACCATGTAATTTTTTCTAACATGCTATTATATCGTCTCATTGCATGCTGCAAAAAAAATAATTGACATATTTTTCGTGAGGTGTTAACATGTCAGATAGAGGTTCTTTGATTTTTAGTTTTTGTACCTCTCTACGATGCCTTTCGGACCATAAGGACTTTGTTAATCGCATGATTTTGCGAACTGGGATTCGGGGGTATGTGGGGAATATTGTTCTTTGAAAACTAGAGGTAGATTCTGTCAACGAAGTTTGAGTATTCAGGAAAACATTTGAGAGTTTGATCCTGGCTCAGAACGAACGCTGGCGGCGTGCTTAACACATGCAAGTCGGACGGGGTTGGTGAGGAGCATAGAGCAGAGCGCAAAGGG
>Ga0074045_10001378_pt1 | contig 23443 bp, 19 predicted proteins | sample BogForMeECP23OM2_FD_94442 | JGI IMG/M metagenome (GOLD analysis project Ga0074045, IMG submission 94442) | Bog forest soil microbial communities from Calvert Island, British Columbia, Canada - Bog Forest MetaG ECP23OM2 | ecosystem: Environmental > Terrestrial > Soil > Wetlands ... | reverse complement strand
CCGCGCGCGTGCCGGCCGTGCGGCGCCGCTTCGGCCGTCGCCACCATCGGCGGGCGGCCGTGGGTGTCGTCGATCCCGCGCAGCGAGAGCAGCAGGAAGGTGATGTCGTTGCGGCCGAGATCGACCGAAAGGTCGAGCGGCGTCATGCCGAGCACGTTGCGCGCATGCAGGTCCGCGCCGCGCTTGATCGCGTCGCGCGCGGTGGAGATGTCGCCGCGGTTGATCGAGTCGAACAGCGCGTCGTTCGGGTCCATCTCGGTCGCGTTCCTGTCGGCCGGCGTCACGCGCTCCTTATCGGTCCGCGCGCCGGGCAGCGCGTCGGGCAGCGGCGCAGCCGGCTTCTGCGGCGGCGGCGCGCCTCCGCCGGGCAACCCGCCCGGGCTGAAGCCCTGCGCTTGCGCCACGTGCGCGGCAAACAGCAGACCGGCGGGGATCAGAGCCCCGAGAACAATGCGTCGCATGGGCGTCTCCCTACCCTAGGCGTCGTTCAGCCACCAGAAGCCGGCGTTCACATAGGTCGCATAGCAGGCCCAGGCCAGATAGGGGAGCATCAGCCAGCCCGCCGTGCGGCGAACCCGCCAGAACACGCGCGCCGTGGCCGCGACAAGCACCAGCAGGACCGCCAGCACCGCCAGACCGAGCAGCGGGTTCCGCAGGCCGAAGAAGGCCGGCGTCCAGAGCGCGTTGACGATCAGCTGCCAGCCCCACAGCCGCAGCGGCCGGCTGGCGCCGATGCGCTGCCAGACCAGCCATGCGGCGAGCGCCATGCCGGCATACAGAAACGCCCAAACCGGACCGAACACCCAGTTCGGCGGCGTGCCGAACGGGTGGTGCAGCGAGGCATACCAGGCGCGCACGCTGGTCGCGGTGACCGCCGCGTCGGACATGCCGACCAGCAGGCAGAGGCCGACAAAGCCCGCCAGCGCCAGCGCCGGCGAGAACGGGCGCGAAGAACTCGGCTGCGATCCGCGGTCGTTCGGTTCGGGATTAAGGAAGACACAACCCTCCCGTCGCCAGAGGCCGCATCATAGCGCGCGCCAGCGCAACGATCACCCCGGCTGCGGTCACGTCAGCGGCGGTCACCTCACGCGCTCTCGCGCCGCCATGCCATGACGGCCAGCCCCAGCATCAGCGGCAGTGCTGCCCAGGACGGCAGTAGCGCGAGCCCGGCGATGCCTGTCACCAGATGATCATGCCGGCGCGGCAGGCCGATCCATCCGGCGCCGGCGGCGTCGCGGTCGGGTTCGGTGCGGCGCAGCTCCGGCACGCGCGGGTCGGGCACGCGTGCCTCGGGGCCGCCGGCGTCCATCCAATGCACGCTGCCGCCGCTGGCGCGCGCCAGCGGCCCGAGCACCGTGGCCGTCGCGCGCAGATCAGCGAATTCCAGCGGGTTCGTCACGCTGGCCGCGGCGTAGGCGGTGCGCACGCCGTCGGTCACCTGCCATACGCCGGGATGCTCGGCCGGCATCGTCGCCGTGCCGTGGCCCGGACCGGCGGGCGTCAGCCGCACTTTCGATGCCAGCCCGTCGGGGTCGGTGATGGTGACTTCGGCCGGCGGCCCGTCCTCGACGGTGCGGCGGTCGATGCTGAGGGTGCCGTTCTCGACGCGCGCGGTCAGCGCGTTCTCCTCCAGCTCCGGCTCCTGCATCGTCCAGTGCGCGATGCGGCGCAGCAGCTCGGCCTGCGGTCCGCCGCCCATATGGTCGCGCGACCACAGCCAGATCTGGTCGGACAGCAGCAGCGCGGCGCGCCCCTGGCCGACGCGGTCGAGCACCAGCAAAGGCTGGCCGTCCTCGCTGGTCATCAGCGTCTCGCCATGCACGCCGGTGGCGTCGATGTGGCGGTACCACGGGCCCCAGCTCGGCTTGCTGTCGGGCTTGCCGGGATCGTTGGCGCCGGTCAGGCCAGCGGTGACCGGGTGGCGGCTGCCGAGCGGCGTCAGCATCGGGCGGAACTGTCCGTCGACCTCGCTGTCCTCGCCGGCCGGCCGGCCGGGGAGCACGGCGCCGAGCGGCGTCGCGGCGAGGCTCGCCGGGCCGGTGAACTCGGGGCCCACCGACAGCAGCAGCGCGCCGCCGTCGCGCACGTAGTCGGCGATGTTGCGCAAGTAGGGCGAGGGCAGCAGGCCGCGGTTCTGGAAGCGGTCGAGGATGATGAGGTCGAACTCGCGAATTTTCAGCTGGAACAATTCGCGCACCGGGAACGCGATCAGCGCCAGCTCGTTCAGCGGCGTCAGGTCGTCCTTCTCGGGCGGGCGCAGGATGGTGAAGTGCACGAGGTCGACGGACGGATCGGCCTTCAGCAGCCGCCGCCATGTCCGCTCGCCCTGATGCGGCTCGCCGGACACCAGCAGCACGCGCAGCCGGTCGCGCACGCCGTTGATCTCGACCACCGCGCGGTTGTTCAGCGTGCTCGCCTCGCCGGCCAGCGGCTCGGCTTCGATGTCGAGCACGGTGGGGCCGGCGCGGGTGATCGGCACCTCGACGTCCTGTTCGGGTCCGACGGGGACGCTCTCGACCACCGGCGGCTCGCCGTCCCGGCGGATGGTCAGCCGTGCCGAGGCGGGCGGGTGAGCGACTCCGGCTTCCTTCAGCCCGAGATCCTCGACCGCGACCCGCACCGTGACGCTGTGGCCGACGAGGCCGTAACTCGGCGCTTCCACGACGCGCAGGCGGCGATCGGTCTCCTCGCCTTTCGCCGGGATCAGCACGTGCAGCGGCGCGTTGCCCGGCATCGTCTGCGGCACGTCGTGCACCATGCCGTCGGTGAGCGCGATCACCGCCGACAGGCGGGCACGCGGGATGTCGGCGAGCGCGCGGTTGAGGGCGCCGAACAGCTGCGTGCCCTCGCTGCCGCTCTCCGGCACGGCGACGGTGCGCAACTCGAAGTCGGGCAGATGGGCGGCCTGCGCCTCGATCTTCGCCCGTGCGGCTTCGGCCAATGCCGTGCGGTTGCCGATCTGCATCGAGGCGGTGCGATCGACCAGCAGCACGCCGATGTCGGGCAGGCCCTGCCGCGTCTCCTGCACCAGCCGCGGGCCGGCGAGCCAGGTCAGCAGCACGGCGAAGCAGGCAGCGCGCAGCACCGCGCCGCGCGCGCGGCGGACGGCTGCGGGGACGATCGCGATCAGGCAGACCGCGGCGAGTGCGGCGATCAGCCACACCGGCACCAGCGGCTCGAAGCGGACGGCGGCGATGGCGGTTTCGAGATGCACGCTATTGCCCCAGCCGCTCGAGGATCGCCGGCACGTGCACCTGATCGCCCTTGTAGTTGCCGGTCAGCGCATACATGACCAGATTGACGCCGAAACGATAGGCGATGGTGCGCTGGCGCGCCCCGCCGGGGATCGCGGCGTAGGGATTGCGCCCCTCGCTGTCCACCGCCCAGGCCGCCCCCCAGTCGTTCGAGCCGATGATCACCGGGCTGACGCTGTCGTTGGTGCGGTCCTGGTCGCGCTGCACCCAGACGGTGTCGCCGGTGAATCGACCGGGGAAATCCTGCAGCAGGTAGAACGAGTGCGCGAGCACGTGCTCGGTCGTCAGCGGCGCGAGCGGCGGGATCACCAGTCCGCGCGCGACGCGCTTGAGCGCATCGTCCGCACCCGCTGCGAAGCCCGCGCCACTGCCGTCCGGTCCGCCGCCGAGCGTGTCGAGCACCAGGATGCCGCCATGTCCCATGAAGTCGTTGAGCGCCTGGGCGGCGACCGGATCGAGCGTGGGCTGCGTGGCGGTGATCGGCCAGTAGAGCAGCGGATAGAAGCTGAGGTCGTCGTGCCCGGGTATGACGCCGTCCGGTTCCACCAGCACTGCCGCCGTACGGCGGTTCACGTACTCGGACAGGCCTTCGAGACCGGCCTTGGCAACCGCATCGGCCTGCGCGTCGCCGGTGATGATGTAGCCGAGCCGTGTGGCCAGCGCCGGATGGATGCCGGTTTCCAACGGTTCGGCGTGCGCGGGTGCGGCGAGCGCGGCGCACAACAGCAGACCGGCTGCACCTGACGCCATACCGACCGGGCGGCGCAGCAGGCCGCGAACCAGCAGCGAGATGAGCAGGTCGAGCGCCAGCAGGAACAGCGCGGCGGCGATCATCCATGGCCCGAAGGCGCGCTCCGGCGTGATCAGGCCGAGCGTTTCGACCTGCGCACCCGGCACCATCGGTGCGGCCTGCGGCGGCGCCAGTGCCGCGCCGAGATTGAGCGCGTGCCGGTTGTTCTCCTGCCCGTACAACCCCGGCGGATGGCGCGGCGATGCGGGCGCGGTGGCGAACGCATCGGCAGCAAGGCCCGACGCGGCAGGCGGCGGTGCGGCAAGCTGGCCGTAGCCGTCGAGCGTCTCCGCTGGCGCGAGAACGGTCGCGTCGTTGGTCGCCGGCACGCCCACCGACAGGTCGACCAGGCGCCGCATCATGTCGACGAACAGTCCCGACAGCGGCAGGTTCGACCAGTCGGCGTTCGCGGTGACGTGGAACAGCACGATGCGTCCCGCGCCATGCGTCGCCTGTGTCACCAGCGGCGTGCCGTCGGCCAGCGCCGCCCAGGTCTGGCTCGCGATCTGTGCGCTCGGCTCGGCGAGAACCTGCCGGTTCACGGCGACCTCTTCGGGCACCGCAAGGCCGGCGAAGGGCGAGCCGGGCGGGAAGGGCGCCAGTCCCGCCGGCTTGCTCCAGGACAGCGCGCCGCCGAGCTGGCGGTCGCCGCCCAGCAGGCGCACCGGCATCAGCGGGTCGGTCTCGCCGATCGGCTGTTCGGCGGTGCGCGGGCCGGCGAAGCGCACGAGCAAGCCCCCGTCGCGCACCCACTTGTCGAGCGCGTCGCGCTCCAGCCCCGCGGGCAGCGGATCGTCGGCGAGCACGATCACCGCGATGTCCCGGCGCAGCAGCGTGGTGATGTCGGCCTCGCGCAGCTCGGTGAAGGGCGAGAGCGCGCGGCGCAGATAGAACAGCGAGCCGGTCAGCGGCGAGTCCGCGCTGGCCATGTCGGATGCAACCAATCCGACCGGCCGCCGCCGCCAGCTTTCATCGAGCAGCACGGTGGACGCCACCGACGGCGGCCCTTCGAGCACCAGCCGCGCCAGCCGGTTGCGCACCTCCACTGGCATCGTGAGCGGCGCATCGGCGCTCGCCGCGCCGGCCGGAATGACGATCGGCGTGCGTGCGAGCGTGCGCCCGTCGCCGCTCTGTGCGAGCACGGCGACGGCCGCCGGCGCCGGTTGCGGTACTTGCGCCGCGCGCAGGATCAGCCGGTCGGCCTCCGATCGCGGCGGCAGAAGCACGCGGCCCGGTGCGGCTCCGCAACAGACCTCCGTCACCGTGCCCGCGCGGCCGAGGGCAGCGGCGAACCGGGCGAAATCCTGATCGTGGGTCAGCCCGTCGCCGACGTAGATCACCGCGGTGCCCGGATGGTCCCAGCCTGCCAGTGCGGTCGCGGCGTCGTCGCGCGCCGGTGTCCACGGCTTCGGGCGCAATGCGGCAAGCCGCGCGCGCAACTCCGGCACGGGCGACGTCGGCGAGACCGCCGGTGCGGCGCCGGTCTCGTCCGGCGCGGTCGTCAGCAGCGCCGCCTGCCGGCCTGCTCGCGCCGCCTTGTCGAGCGCGGTGGACGCCGCCTGCATCCGCTGCGGCCAGTCGCTCGCGGCCGACCACCCGTCGTCGATCACCAGCAGCACCGGGCCTTGGCCCGGCAATGCGTTGCCGGCGTCCATCACCGGGCGCGCGAGGGCGATGACAATCAATGCCGCCGCGAACATGCGCAGCAGCAGCAGCCAGGGCGGCGTGCGGGCCGGCGTTTCCTCGCGGGCGTCCAGGCCGAGCAACAGGCGAAGCGCGGGGAAGGTCTGGCTGCGCGGAGCGGGCGGGCTGACCCGCAGCAGCCACCACAAGAGCGGCAATGCCAGCAGGGCGAGCAGAATCCAGGGAGAGGCAAAGACCATCAGCGAGTTACGACAGAGACCAACCTCGTGGGGACAATCGAAACGTGAAAATCACGACAGGCGCTCGCGTTCCGGTCTAGCGGATTTCGGGCCAAGTGCGGCGAACAATGCAAGCAGGGCGGTTTCCGGCGCGTGGTCGGTGCGATGCTGGCCAAAGCTCCAGCCCGCCGCCGCGCAGATCGCGGCGATGCCTTCCTGTTGTGCGCGCATGCGTGCGCCATAGGCATCGCGCACGCTCTCCACGCGAGGGATCAGCATCTCGCCCTCGCGGCGGACGCCGAAGAACCGCATCCGACCCTGGTACGGCAGGTCCAGTTCGGCGGGATCGAGCACCTGCAGGATGTGGCCGCTGACAGGAATGGCCGACAGCCGCGAAACCGCCGTACGGATCTCGGGCAGCGGTGCGAGGAAGTCGCCGATCAGCACCACGCGGGCATGGCGCGGCAGCGAGGTATTGGGCGGGAGGGTCGCATCCTGCGGCGCGTCGCGTGACAGCGCGGCGGCGAGCCGGTCAAGCCCCGACCGGCCGGCGACGGCGCGCTCGCCGAACAGCGCCGCGCGTTCGCCGCCGCGCAGCAGGAGTGCCGCCAGCGCCAGCAACAGCAGATCCGCGCGGGCGATCTTCTCCGGCCACTGCCTGCTGGATCGCCAATGCATGCTGGCCGAGGTGTTGCGCCACAGATGCACCGTCTGCGCCGCTTCCCATTCCGTCTCGCGGATGTAGGCGCGGCTGGATTTGGCGGATTGCCGCCAGTCGATGCGGCCAAATGGATCGCCGGTGACGAATGGGCGGAACTGCCAGAAGCTGTCGCCCTGACCCACGCGCCGCCGTCCGTGCACGCCCTGCGCGACGGTGGCGGCCACGCGCTGCGCCTCGGCCAGCAGCGGCGGGAGGTTGGCGCCGAGCGCCTCCGCCCGGCGGGCGAGGTCGACGGGACGGCGGGCGTCCCTTTGGGCGTCAGCCAAGTCGCGCGACCAGCCGGTCGATCACGTCGCCCAGCAGCACGCCGTCGGCGCGGGCGGAGAAGCTCAACGCCATGCGATGGCGCAGCACCGGTCGGGCGAGCGCGATGACGTCGTCGATGCTGGGCGACAGCCGCCCGTCGAGCAGCGCGCGGGCACGGCTGGCGAGCATCAGCGCCTGGGAGGCGCGCGGGCCCGGGCCCCAGGCGACATGCTTGGCGACGATCTCGTCGGCCGCGGTCTCCGGCCGCGCGCCGCGCACGAGCGACAGGATGGCGTCGACGACCTTCTCTCCCACCGGCACGCGGCGGATCAGCGCCTGTGCGGCCATCAGCTCGCCGGCCGACAGCACCGGATTCGCGTGCGTTTCCTCAGCGCCCGTGGTGGCGAGCAGCATCGTGCGTTCGGCCGCCAGCTCGGGATAGGTGACCACGACCTCCAGCAGGAAGCGGTCGAGCTGCGCTTCGGGCAGCGGGTAGGTGCCTTCCTGCTCGATCGGGTTTTGCGTGGCCAGCACGTGGAACGGGCTCGGCAGCACATGATCGACGCCGCCCACGGCGACGCGGTGCTCCTGCATGGCCTGCAGCAGCGCGGACTGCGTGCGCGGGCTGGCGCGGTTGATTTCGTCGGCCATCAGCAGCTGGCAGAACACCGGGCCGGGCACGAAGCGGAAGCTGCGGCGGCCCTCGGTCTCGTCCAGCACCTCGCTGCCGAGGATATCGGCCGGCATCAGGTCGGGCGTGAACTGCACCCGCTTGGTGTTCAGGCCGAGCACGGTGCCGAGCGTCTGGACCAGCCGTGTCTTGCCCAGGCCGGGCACGCCCACCAGCAGCACGTGGCCGCCCGAGAGCAGCGTGATCAGCGTCTGATCGACCACTTCGTCCTGGCCGAAGATGACGCGCTCGACCTCCTGCCGGACGGCGACGACGCGGGCGCCGAGCGCCTCGACGTCCTCCAGCCGCGGCGCCGGGGCCGGTTCCGCCTGGCCCAAGCCCAGGGTGGCCATGCCCATCGGGGGCATACCCCCATTGGGCATGCCTTGTGGCGCCGAGGCCATAGTCGCTGACATGCAGGGTCATCCTTCCTGTTTCGGTGCGCGCCGCCGATGGCGGCTCTTTCACCTGCCACACCAGCCTACCTATATGGCGGCCCGAGGCAAAAGCGCAGACGTCGGAGACCGGTCGTGATCGAGCAAGGCATCTCGCGCAGTCGCGCCGCGTTAGGCCGGGCCGATTCCATGAGCGTGCGACACGCACGCGCCGTGCCGGAGGACCGCGGAGAGACGGTCGCCTTCCCGCCCGGCGGCAAGTCCGGCCGGCCGCGCCCGCGTCAAGTGGACTGCGGCAACCTGCCGTTCCTGATCAAACGCGACGGCACGTGGCTCTATCGCGGCAGCCCGATCGGCCGGAAGGAGCTGGTCTGCCTGTTCGCCAGCGTATTGAAGCGCGCCGCCGACGGGTCCTGGTATCTCGAGACACCGGTCGAACGCGGCCGCATCGAGGTCGAGGACGCGCCCTTCCTGGCGGTCGAGCTGGACTGGAGCGGCGACGGGCGCAACCAGGTGCTCAGCTTCCGCACCAACGTCGACGAGGTGGTCACCGCGGGACCGGACCATCCGATCCGCATCGCGCATGACCTGCTGACCTGCGAGCCGACGCCCTACATCCATCTGCGCGACGGCGACGGTCAGCTGCGCGTCGAGGCGCGCATCTGCCGGGCGGTCTATTATGAGTTGGTAGCGCTAGCCGTGCCGGAGTGGGTCGGCTGCAAACGGATGCTCGGCGTCTGGAGCCGCGGCAAGTTCTTCCCGCTCGGTGAAGTGCCGCACTGCGAGGGCTGAATGGCCTCGCGTGACGTCGCGCTGACGCTGGTCGGCGGACCCACGCTGCTGATCGAGATCGCGGTGTACGCACTACGTTGACGATGTGAGTGCGGGCGCGGCTACGGACCCAACCACGGATCGGCTACGGGGATCCCGCAATCACCGAAATCTTTCGCGTTGCGGGTTGCGATTGTCGTTGCACCGCGCACCCGCGCGATCGCCGCGATCTGCAAGTCGGCAATCCCGACAGGCCGTCCTTTCCGGCGACGGTCCGCAGCCCAGTCCCCGTACTCGGTCGCCGCCGCGCTGTCGAACGGCAGAATACGGCTAGCGAACACGGTGCCGAACACAGTGAGAATGCCGAGCCGGAGAGCGTTGCGTCGGCGGCCGTCGGCCATCAGGCTCACCCCGAAAAGCATCTCGGCCTCGGTGATGGCGGTGACGAACATCGTCTCCGCCGGCCGTCCGTTCACCCAAGCGCGGACCGCGGGATCAGGTTGCGGTTTGGCGAGTTCTGAAACGACGTTGGTATCGAGAACGATCACCGAGCCTCGTCCCACTCGGGACCCGAGAAGTCAGGCGGGTCCCCAGGGCGGCTCGCGAGGAATCTCCGGAAGCTCGAGGCCACCGAGCGGCTCGACAATGGCGCGAATGGCGTCGCCTAGCAGCCTGTCGGAGTTAGCAGTTTTGCGGATGAATATGTCGCCAACGGCCACCGGCGGATTCTCTTGTTGTGCAGAACCGCGAATTCTCTTGTTGTGCAGAACCGCGAAGTATCGAAAGAAATCTCCGATTTGTTCGTGGTTTGTGCTTAACTCCGACAGGCTGCTAGCGGCAGCGGCTTCACCAAGGGTGCCGCCGCAACGCCCTGTCGTAGAAGCACGCGCGCCTCTTCCTCCATCGACCGGCCGTGAGAGGCCGCCAACTCCTTGAGCCGCGCGTGCACCGAGTCATCGACGTTCCGGATGACTAATGTTGCCATCGATCACCTCCGCAAGACGCTAGCATGCTATCAACCCGCATACGCGAGCACCACCCTGACGTTGTAGCCTCATCGGAGGAGGTCTAGGCCGGACGCCATGGAAGAAAGCGAACTGCGCGCGCGGCTCGCGGCCGGGGAGGCCGCGCCGGAGCAGATCGCCGCACCGCTCCGGTCGACCGATGCCGCCGGCCTGACGGACGGGACGGTGTGGCCGGCCGCCGTGCTGGTGCCGCTGATCACCGGGCCCGCGCCGAGCGTGCTGCTGACCAAGCGCCACGCGGGCCTCAGCGCGCATGCCGGCCAGGTCAGCTTCCCCGGCGGTCGTATCGACCCCACCGACGCCGACGCTCGCGCCGCGGCGCTGCGCGAGGCGAAGGAGGAGATCGGCCTCGATCCCGCGAACGTGGAGGTGGTGCGTACCATGCCGGACTACGTCACCGGCACCGGCTACCGCATCACGCCCATCGTCGGGCTTGTGCCGCCGGGCCTGACCTACACGCCCGCGCCGGACGAGGTGGACGCCGTGTTCGAGCTGCCGATGTCGGTCCTGATGGACCCGCGGGCGCCGCAAAAGCGACGCGCCCACTACCGGGGACGCTGGCGGGAGTTCTGGGTTTGGCCGCATCCCGAGCATTACATCTGGGGCGCCACGGCGGCGATCCTTGTCCACCTCGCCGAACTGCTGCGACGCGAGGGCTGATGCCGCCGGCCTTCCTGCAGGACCCCGGCCTGGGCGCGGTGCTGGCGGCCATCCCCGACGCGCGGGTCGTCGGCGGCGCGGTGCGCGATGCGCTGGCGGGACGGAAGGTGGCGGACGTCGACCTCGCCACACCGCTGCCCCCCCACGAGGTGGCCGAGCGGCTGGAACGGGCCGGCATCCGCGCGGTGCCCACGGGCATCGACCACGGCACCGTCACCGCAGTCACCGCGAGCGGACCGATCGAGATCACCACCCTGCGCCGCGACGAGGCGACCGACGGCCGCCACGCCACGGTGGCGTTCACCCGTGACTGGAAGGAGGACGCGGCGCGGCGCGACTTCACCATCAACGCCATGTCCATGGCGCCGGACGGCACGCTGTACGACTACTTCGGCGGTGCGGACGACCTGCGCGCCGGCCGCGTCCGCTTCGTCGGCGAGGCAGCCCGGCGCATCGCCGAGGACTACCTGCGCATCCTGCGCTTCTTCCGCTTTTGGGCCCGCTACGGCACCGGCGACCCGGACCCCGACGCCGGGGCCGCCATCGCCGCGGGCGTTTCGGGCCTGTCGATCCTTTCGCCGGAGCGGGTGTGGAGCGAACTCAAGCGCATCCTCGCCGCGCCCGACCCGATGCGAGCCGTCGCCCTGATGGCGGAACTCGGCGTGCTCGCCGCGGTGCTGCCGGGGGGCGCCGACCCCGCCGCGCTGGCCGCCCTGGTCGCGTCCGGCGCGCCCGCCGACCCGCTGTTGCGGCTGGCGGCGTTGGCGCAAGGGGGCCCGGACGACCTCGCCGACCGCCTGCGTCTGTCGAACGACGAGCGCGACCGACTCGCGGCGTTGCGGGACACGGCCGTGCCCCGGCCCGACTCGGACGACGCTGCGTTGCGCAGGGCGCTCGCCGACACCCCGGCCGACATCCTGATCGGCCGCAGCTGGCTGCACGGCGGCGGCGGTCCGGACTGGGGATCGCTGCGGGCCCGCCTCGCCGCCATGCCGCAGCCCGTCTTTCCGCTCTCCGGCCGCGACGTGGTGGCGCTCGGCATCCCGCCGGGACCTGCGGTGGGCGAGGCGCTGCGGGCCGTCCGCGCGTGGTGGCTCGACGATGGCTGTCAGGCGGACGCCCAGGCATGCACGGCCGAGCTGGCCCGCCAACTGGCTCTGCGCCAGGGGCGCTGATAGACCGGCGGCCATGGATGCCAGCACAACCGCCGCCCTGCCGCGCGACGAACGTACCTTCGTCCTGCTCGGGCGGCTTTGGCGCGAGCACGTGCGCCACCACCGCGGGCGGCTCGCGCTGATCCTGGTCAGCACGGCCGTCATGGCGGGCACCACCGCCCTCTACCCGGTGCTGATCCAGCACGCCTTCGGGATGTTCGAGAAGCGCGACCAGCGCATCCTCTACCAGCTTCCCGTCCTGGTGATCGCGGTCACCTCGGTCAAGGCGATCTCGCAGTTCGTCCAGAACCTCGAGGTCCAGCGCGTCGTGCTGATGACCATCCGCGGCCTGCAGGGGCGGATGTTCGACCACGTCGTGCACGCCGACCTCGCGCGGATGGAGCGCGAGGCCCCGGCCGCGCTCGCCCAGCGCTTCACCACCGACGCGACCGTCATCCGCGAGGCGCTGACGCGGGCGGTCAACGGGCTGGCGGATTCCATCACCGTGGTCGGGCTGGTCGCCTCGATGATCTACCTCGACTGGCTGCTGTCGCTGATCGCGGCGGTGCTGTACCCGATCGCCGGCCTGCCGATCGAGCGCATCGGCCGGCGCATCCGCCGCGCCTCCGGCGGCATGCAGGAGCGCATGGGCGAGACGGCCGCGCTGCTCAACGAAAGCTTCTCCCAGGCCCGCACGGTGCGCGCCTACCGGCTGGAGGCGTCGGAGACCAGGCGCGCCGAGGCGGCGTTCCAGCACCTGTACCGTGCCCTGCTGGGCATGGCCCGCAACCGCGCGCGCGTCGATCCGGTGCTGGAGGTGCTGGGCGGTGCCGCGATCGCCGCCGTCATCGGTTTCGCCGGCTGGCGGGCAGCGGTCGGTGACGGCAACTCGGTCGGCAACGAGGTCGGCAATTTCACCGGCTTCGTCGCCGCCCTGCTGATCGCGGCGCGCCCGTTGCGGGCGCTGGGTTCGCTGAACGCCGCGGTGCAGGAAGGCCTCGCCGGCCTCGCCCGCGTCTTCCGCCTGGTCGACGAACGCCCGCACATCCTCGAGCGCGGCGACGCACGGAAGCTGCCCCCCGGCGCCGGGCGCGTCGTGTTCGACGAGGTGCGCTTCGTCTATCCGGACGGGCGGATCGGCGTGGACGGGCTGAGCTTCATCGCCGCACCCGGCACGACGGTCGCGCTGGTCGGCCCGTCAGGCGCCGGCAAGTCGACGGCGCTGACGCTGATCCCCCGCCTGCACGACGTGTTTTCCGGCGCGGTGACGATCGACGGCGCCGACGTGCGCGACCTGACCTTCGCCAGCCTGCGCGACGCCATCGCCTATGTCGGCCAGGACACGTTGCTGTTCGACGACACGGTGGCGGCCAACATCCGCATGGGCCGTCCCGGCGCGTCCGAGGACGAAGTGATGGCCGCCGCTGAGGCCGCTGCCGCGCACACGTTCATCGCGGCATTGCCGGACGGCTACAACACCCGCGTCGGCCCGGGCGGGCAGAGGCTGTCGGGCGGGCAGCGCCAGCGCGTCTCGCTGGCCCGCGCGCTGCTGCGCAACCCCCGCATCCTGCTGCTCGACGAGGCGACGAGCGCGCTGGACACCGAGAACGAGGCGGCGGTTCAGCTGGCGCTCGCCCACTTGCGGCAGGGCCGCACGACGATCGTGATCGCGCATCGCCTGTCCACCGTGCGCGACGCCGACCTGGTCGTGGTGATGGACCATGGCCGTGCGGTCGAGCAGGGCACGCACGCGGAACTGACCGAGCACGACGGCCTTTATTCCAGGCTGGTCCGCAGCCAGGCGCTGGTGGTGTGAGGCGGTTGCCTGTCATGCCTCGCGGCACTTTGATGATGCGGTTTCGTCCAGCAACCGCATGTTGCGTCCGGCAATTGCGTGATCAGCGGGGGATTTCGGGGAGCGTCACGACATGGCGGACGGCATCGACGTAGCCGACCGGCGGCACAGGCCTCCCGCCGGCGAGCCCGTGCCCGGCGAGCCTATCGACGACGCGCGCGCGGACACCAGGCCGGGCGACCTCCGCGAGGACGAGGAACAGGACCAGACCACCCGCCCGAGCCCCGACCGGCACGGCCCCAGCGAAGAAGACGAGCACGCCGACGGCGCCCAGGACGACGGCGCCAAGGGAGGGAAGCCGGGCTCGCAGCAACGCAAGCGCCGCTCCCCGCGCGTCTGGATCATCGTTGCGATCGTACTGCTGATTCTGATCGCCGGCGGCACGTGGTACTATTTCTCGACGATCAATCTGGAATCGACCGACGACGCCTACACCGACGGCTTCGCCCCGACGATCGCGCCGCAGGTGTCCGGTCAGGTCGATGTGTTGGCGGTGCGGGACAACCAGTTCGTGCACGCCGGCGACGTGCTGATCCACATCGACGACCGGCAGTACCGTGCTGCGCGCGACCAGGCCGCCGGCAACCTGGAAGCGATCAAGGGCCAGCTGCAGGCTGCGCAGTACGCCGTCGAGGTCGGGCAGAAGAGCTTCCCCGCCCAGCTCGCCGCGGCGCAGGCGCAGCTCGCGACCGCGCAGGCGCAGTTGTTCAAGGCGCAGGCGGACGACCGGCGCCAGCACGCCGTCGCGCGCGCGGCGACCACGCAGCAGGAGGTGGACAACGCCGATGCCGCGTTGATGCAGGCGCAGGCTCAGGTGAAAGAAGCGCAGGCGCGCGTCGAGCAGAACGAGCCGGTGCCGCAGAACATCGGCCAGACCAATGCCCGCGTGCAGGAACTGGACGGCCAGGCCAAGCAGGCGGAGGCGCAGCTCGCGAAGGCGGAGCTCGACCTGTCCTGGACCGTGGTGCGGGCGCCGCAGGACGGCTGGGTGACCAAGCGCGGCGTCAACGCGGGCGACTATGTGACACCCGGCCAGGCGATCATGACGCTGGTGACGCCGGAGGTCTGGGTCACCGCCAACTTCAAGGAAACGCAGCTCAACCGCATCCGTCGCGGCCAGAAGGTCGACATCACCGTCGATGCGTATCCGGGCTTGAAGCTCACCGGCCACATCGACAGCGTCCAGCTCGGCTCGGGCGCGCGCTTCTCCGCCTTCCCGGCCGAGAACGCGACCGGCAACTTCGTCAAGATCGTCCGCCGCGTGCCGGTGAAGGTCGATATCGACAGCGGGCTGGATCCTGACCTGCCGCTGCCGCTCGGTATCTCCGTCAATCCCACCGTCCATCTGAAATGAGTGGTCGGACGACAAGCAACGCCGACGCAGGGCCGCAGCAAGACAAGAACTGGAAGCCCCGGGCCAACCCCTGGCTCATCGCGGTCTGCGTGACGCTGGCCGCGTTCATGGAGATCCTCGACACCACCATCGTCAACGTCTCGCTGCCGCACATCGCCGGCAGCGTGTCGGTCAGCTACGACGACGCCACGTGGTGCCTGACGTCGTACCTGGTGGCGAACGGCATCGTGCTGACGATCAGCGGCTGGCTCGGCCGCCTGCTCGGCCGCAAGCGCTACTTCATGATCTGCATCGCCGGGTTCACGGTCTTCTCGTTCCTCTGCGGCACGTCGCAGAGCCTGGGCGAGCTGGTGTTCTTCCGGCTGATGCAGGGGTTCTTCGGCGGCGGCCTGCAGCCCAACCAGCAATCGATCGTGCTCGATACGTTCGAGCCGGCCCGCCGTGGCCAGGCATTCTCCGTCGTCGCCATCGCGGTGATCTTCGCGCCCGTCATCGGTCCCACGCTCGGCGGCTACATCACCGATACCTATTCGTGGCGCTGGATCTTCTTCATCAACATCCCCGTCGGACTGCTCGCCTTCTTCGGCGTGCAAGCGCTGGTCGAGGACCCGCCCTGGGTGCTCCGCGAGGCCCGCAACCGCAAGCGGTTCGACGCGATCGGCCTGGCGCTCATCGTCCTCGGCCTCGGCTGCCTGCAGGTGATGCTGGACCGCGGCGAGGACCTCGACTGGTTCAGCTCGCCGGAAATCCAGCTGTTCGCGATCGGTGCCGCGGTCGGCATCATCGGCGCCGTCATCTGGCTGCTGTGGACGGAGAATCCGATCGTCAACCTGCAAGTCTATCGCGACCGCAATTTCGCGCTCGGCAGCATCATGATCTTCGGCTTCGGAGGCATCCTGTATTCGAGTGCGATCGTCGTGCCGCAGCTCGCACAGGTGCAACTCGGCTATACCGCGCTGCTCGCGGGCCTCGTGTTGTCGCCCGGCGCGCTGATGATCCTGTTCCTGATCCCGATCGTCGGGCGCGTGCTGCTGCCCAACGTGCAGACCCGCTTCATCATAGCGTTCGGCTTCTTCTCGCTCGGCTGCGCGCTCCTGTGGGCGCGCAGTGTGATCGAGGCCGACATCGACTTCTGGACGCTGGTGCTGATCCGCGCCACGCAGACCTTCGGGCTCGCGTTCCTGTTCGTGCCCAACAGCACGATCACCTACTCGACCCTGCCGAAGGAGCTGAACAGCGACGGCAGCGCGCTGTTCGTCATGTTCCGCAACGTCTCCGGCTCGATCGGCATCGCGCTCGCGACCGCGATGCTGACCGAACGTGCCCAGGTGCACCGGGGGCTGCTGGTCGACAATCTTTCGGTGAGCGACCGCAACTACCAGCTGCTGGTCCAGCAATATCAGAGCGCCCTGCACAACATGGGTGTGGCGGCCGGGCAGATCGCGAACGAGGCGCAGGGCCTGGTCAACCAGACGCTGAATTCGCAGGCGGCCATGCTCGGCTACATGGACGTGTTCATGTACAGCGCGGTCGCCGCGTTCTGCGTCGTTCCGATCGCGTTCCTCTTCAAGGGCACCAAGGCCGGCGGCGGGGTCGCTCCGGCGCACTGACCGGCGCGGGGGCTTGCCAAAGCCCGCTCGCCCGACGAGTTTGCCCGCAAACCGGCGGGACCGGTGGATGGGGGACGCCGATGAGCGCTACCGTGGACGGGATCGAAACCCGGACGATGTCGAAGGTCACGACGCGGCTCGTGCCGTTCCTGATCGTCTGCTACTTCGCCGCCTATCTCGACCGTGTGAACGTCGGCTTCGCCAAGCTGCAGATGAGCCCGGCCTTAGGCTTGACCGAGACGATGTTCGGTCTCGGCGCCGGCATCTTCTTCTTCACCTATTTCATCTTCGAGGTGCCGTCGAACCTCGCACTCGACCGCTTCGGTGCGCGCCGCTGGATCGCGCGCATCATGTTCACGTGGGGCATCGTGTCCGGTGCGATGGCCTTCATCCCGAACATCGCGAGCGGTCTCGGCATCAGCCCCGAGACCACGTTCTACGCCATCCGCCTGCTGCTCGGCGCGGCCGAGGCCGGCTTCTTCCCCGGCATCATCTTCTTCCTGACACTGTGGTTCCCGTCCGCCTACCGGGCGCGGATCGTCGGCTACTTCATGGCGGCGATCCCGCTGTCGTCGGTGATCGGCGCGCCGATCTCCGGCTACCTGCTCGGCGTCACCGGCTTCGGTCTGGCCGGCTGGCAGTGGCTGTTCATCCTCGAAGCGGTGCCGGCGCTGGCGCTGGCGTTCGGCGTGCTGTTATACCTGACCGACTATCCGACGCACGCGCACTGGCTGGCGCCGGACGAGCAGACTTGGCTGACCCGGCGGCTGGCGGCCGAGCGCAAGCACCGCGAGACCGCGGAGCATTTCAGTGTCGGCCGCGCGCTGACCGACCCGCGCGTGCTGGCGCTCGCCGTGGTCTATTTCGGCGCGGTCGCGGCGAATTACGGTATTGCCTTCTTCCTGCCGACGATCATCAAGGCGTTCGGCTTGAGCAACTCACAGACCGGCTGGGTCGCCGCGCTGCCGTACGTCGTCGGCACGATCGGCATGGTGTGGTACGGCCACCGTTCGGATAGCAGGATGGAGCGGAAGGGGCACGCGGCGGTCGCACTCGCCATCGCAGCGATCGGCATCGCCGGTGCGGCCTTCACCGACCAGCCGATGCTGAAGATGGCGCTGCTGTGCTTCGGCGCGTTCGGCGTCTTCGCGGTGCTGCCGATTTTCTGGACGCTACCGACGACGTTCCTGTCCGGCACCGCGGCCGCGGCGGGCATCGCGATCATCAACGCGCTCGGCAACCTCGCGGGCTTCGCCGGCCCGTATGCGATGGGCTTCATCAAGGATGCGACCGGCAGCTTCTCCGGCGGCCTGCTGGTCATCGCCGGCCTTGTCGTGCTGGCCATGATCGTCGTGCTTGCCCTGCCGCACGACGCGAAGCTGGAAAACGCGCCGCACGCGGGCCTGCCGGCAGAGTGAGGGGGGCCCGGGCATTGCGCCCGGGCGACGTTTCATCGACTCGTTTCACCAACTGGTGACGAACTCGATCGCCGCCGCTGCGTTATCGTCGTGCTGACGGCAACGCGGGGAGCGAAAGATGGCGACGAGCACACCACGGACGGGTCATCGCGAGCAGGGCGAGCACGGGCGGCTGCAGACGCCGACCGATCTGGGCAGCAACGCGGTGCCGGCGATCTCGGAGGCGATCAACAAGCTGCTCGCCGACGGCTTCGCGCTGTATCTGAAGACGAAGAATTTCCACTGGCACATGAGTGGGCCGCATTTCCGCGACTACCACCTGCTGCTCGACGAGCAGTCGGATCAGATCTTCGCCATGACCGATCCGCTGGCCGAGCGGGTGCGCAAACTCGGCGGCAAGACGCTGCGCTCGATCGGCCACATCGGCAAGCTGCAGCGGCTGACGGACAACAACGAGGACTACGTGCCGCCGTACGACATGCTGTGCGAGCTGATGGACGACAACAAGGCGATGGCCGCCTCGATGCGCGAGGCCCACGAGATCTGCGACGAGCACAAGGACGTGGCCACCGCCAGCCTGCTCGAGGTCTATATCGACGAGACCGAGCGGCGCACGTGGTTCCTGTTCGAGGCCTGCCAGGCCGCCGAGCACGGCGGGCATTGAGGACGCACGTCCGCGTCATTTCGGGCGCAGCGTCGAGGGCGAGGCGGCCGAACTTTCACTCCGCCGCGCGCGTGGTGGGCTCGGGCTCGGCCGGCGGGCTGTCCAGCGCGCGGTCGGCCTCGAACAGCGTCGCCAGTTCGGCCTGCTGCTGCTTGGCGTTCTGGATCAGCTTGGCTTCGTTGCGATAGATCGGGTGGCTCTCGATCAGGTGCCGCTCGTCATGCTCGGCGAACAGCGCGATCCGCCGTGCTGCGTCCTCCGCCTGCATGCCGAGCGCGGTCAGCGACATCTCCGCCAGCTTCAGGCTGGAGAAGAACGTCTCGCGCACCAGCCCCTCGACGCCGCGGTCCATCAGCATGTGGGCGTGCCGGCGATTGCGGGCACGGGCATAGACCGTGAGGTTCGGAAACGTGCGCTTGGCGATTTCGGCGACGCGCAACGTCTCGTCGGTGTCTTCGAGCACGACGATCAGCAGCTTGGCCTCATCGGCACCCGCCGCGCGCAGCACCTCGGCCCGCGTCGGGTCGCCGAAATAGACCTTGGTGCCGAAGCGGCGTACCGTCTCGACCTGGGCCGCGTCCTTCTCCAGCGCTGTGTAGGCGATGCCCGACAGCCGCAGGATGCGGCCGACGATCTGCCCGACGCGGCCGAAGCCACAGATGATCACCGGGCTGGGCGGGCCCTGGATCGGCTCATACGCGGGCTCCGGCTTGCGCGGCTTCAGGCGTGGGGCGAGCCACGCCTCCGATGCTGCGAACAGCACCGGTGTTGCGGCCATCGACGCCGCCACAACCAGCGTCGCGAAGCCCGCCTGCTGCGGGGTCAGCGCGCCGAACGGTACCGCGGCGGCGAACAGCACGAAGCTGAACTCGCTGGCCTGCGGCAAGGCCAGCGCGAAGCGCACCGCCTGCAGCTTCGGCTGGCCGGCGATGCGGCCGAGGCCGTAGGCGATCGCGGTCTTCACGACCAGCAGTGCGAGCGTGCCGAGCACCAGCGGGACCGGGTGGGTGCGCATCAGGCCCAGATCGACGCCCATGCCCACCGACAGGAAGAAGAAGCCGAGCAGCAATCCCTCGAACGGCTGGATGTCGGCCTGCAGCTCGGTGCGGAACTCGCTGTTGGACAGCAGCACGCCCGCCATGAACGCACCCAGCGAGGGCGACAGGCCGGCGAAGGTGGCGATCTCGGCGGTGCCGGCGACGATCAGCAACGCCACCGCGGTGAACACCTCGGGCGTGCGATCGCCGCCGATGGCGCGGAACACCAGCGGGAGCAGGAACCGCCCGCCCGCCAGGATCACCGCGATGCCGAGCACGGCTTTGCCGACCTCGTGCCACGGCACCACGTTCGGCAAGGCCTCGCCGCCCAGCAGAGGCACGACCGCGACCAGCGGCACGAAGGCGAGGTCCTGGAACAGCAGCACCGCGAACGTGTCCCGGCCGCCGAGGGTCGCCAGCAGCTTCCGCTCCGCCAGCAGCGGCAGCACGATCGCCGTCGAGGACAGCGCGAAGCCGAGGCCGAGCACCTCCGCCCCGCCATCCGGCACGCCCGCGAACCACGCCATCGCCGCCAATGCGGCCGCGGACAGGGCGACCTGTCCGGCGCCTAAGCCGAACACCGAGCGCCGCATCACCCACAGCCGCTGCGGCCGCAATTCCAGGCCGATCAGGAACAGCAGCATCACGATGCCGAGTTCCGAGATCGCGGAGATCTCGTCGACGTCGGTCACCAGAAGCAGCGTGTGCGGCCCGATCACCGCTCCGGCGACGAGGTAGCCGAGCACGCTGCCGAGGCCGAGCCGGCGCGAGATCGGCACCGCGATTGCGGTCGCCGCGAGCAGGACGACGACGACGGTCAGCATCGCCGCTCAGGCTCGGGCCTTCGCGGCGCGGCTGCAAGACGTCCGGTCAGGCGGCCTTCTGCTCGTTGTAGGCCGGGTAGTCGGTGTAGCCGTGGGCGTCGCCGCCGTAGAACGTCGTCTGGTCCGGCTCGGCGAGGGGCAGACCGCGGCGCAGGCGCTCGACCAGGTCGGGATTGCTGATGAACGGCCGGCCGAACGCCACCGCGTCGACCTCGCCCGACGCGACGCGGGCCTGCGCCAGCGCCAGGTCGTAGCGGTTGTTGCCGATGTAACCGCCCTCGAAGACCGCGCGCAGCTCGTGTGCGTCGAAGCCGGCGTAGCCTTCGCGCGAGGTGCGGGTCGCGCCCTCGATGACGTGGATGTAGGCGAGGCCGTAGCGGTTCAGCCGCTCGACGGCGTAGGTGAAGATCGAGCGGGGATCGCTGTCGTGCGCGTCGTTCGCCGGGCTGGTGGGCGACAGCCGGATGCCGACGCGGTCCGCACCCAGCACGCCGGTCACCGCGTCCATCACCTCGAGCAGGAAGCGGGTGCGGTTCTCGAGGCTGCCGCCGTAGCGGTCGGTGCGCTTGTTGGTGCCGTCGCGCAGGAACTGGTCGATCAGGTAGCCGTTCGCCGCGTGGACCTCGACGCCGTCGAACCCGGCCGCGCGGGCGTTTTCCGCCGCCTTCGCGTAGTCGGCGACGATGCCGGGGATCTCCTCGATCTCCAGCGCGCGCGGGGTCGGGATCTCCTTGAAGCCGGTCTCGGTGAACGCCTTGCCTTCCGGCTTCACCGCCGACGGGGCGACCGGGAGGGCGCCGCCGACCTGCAGGTCGGGATGCGAAATCCGGCCGACATGCCAGAGCTGAATCACCATCCGCCCGCCGGCCTGGTGCACCGCGTCGGTCACCAGCCGCCAGCCGGCGACCTGTTCGGCGCTGTGGATGCCGGGGGTCCAGGCGTAGCCCTTGCCCTGCGGGCTGATCTGCGTGGCCTCGGAGATGATCAGGCCGGCCGAGGCGCGCTGGCGGTAGTAGTCGGCGTTCATCGGGCCGGGGACGTCGCCCTTGCCGGCGCGCGAGCGGGTCAGCGGGGCCAGGACGACGCGGTTGGAAAGCGCCAGCGCGCCGATGCGCACGGGCGTGAACAGATCGGGCATGGGATGCTCCAGCGAGAGGATCAGTCGTTCAAAGGATAGCTGGCGAGCAGCCGGCGCTGTTTCTGCAGCGCCCTGAGCATGAAAGGTATGCTCGGCGGTTTGAACCCGCGCGCGCGGTTGGCACGGCCGATGCGGAACGCGGTGCCGTAGTGGTACAGCTGGCTGCGCCACGCATCGAGCAGCCGCGTCTGCGGGTCCCAGATATGGGTCGGTTCCGAGGTGACGCCGTTGATCTCGATGACCCGGAACCCGGTGCCGCGGCGCAACGCGGCGATCGACTCGTAGCGCACGTCGATGCGGCCGAAATGGAAGTCGGGCATCGCGCGGGCGAGGCGGTCGATCGCCTCCGTCATCTCCTGGCTGGCGTAGGCCGCGCCGTCCTCGAAGATCGAGCCCTTGCAGTGGTTGCCGGCGAACACCAGCCGCACGCGCTCGCCCTGCGCGGGGACGGTGTCGAGCCGGGGCTGCAGGCGCGGCAGATAGAGGTGCGGCACCTTGCCGGCCCGCTCGTCGGCGAGCACCAACTCGCGCAAGGTCGAGCGGCCGTCGCCGACGACGTAGGGCGCGTATTTCAGGGTGATCGAGGTGATCCGGCCCTCCGTCGCGCCCGGCTCGCGGATGTAGAACAGCCCGGCCTCGCCCTCGTGCGGGACCAGTTCCTGCAACAGGACGCGCGGGCCGCGCGGGAAGTCGGCGAAGTAGCGCACCAGGTCGGCCTCGCCGTGGATGAGCCGCACGCCGGTGCCGTTGCAGCCGATGTCCGGCTTGGCGACCAGCGGGAAGCTGAGACCGGCCCGGTCCATCGTCTCCAGCGCGACCGGCAGGTCGGCCGCCGGATCCTGGGGATCGGTCGGCATCACTGCGTACCGTGCCAGCATGTCGCGCTCGGGGCCGGTCACCTGATCGAGGATCGAGGACTTCGATTCGCCGGCGAACCCGCCGTACTCGATGTGCGGATTGGCGAGCGCGGGGAGGAACTGCGCGCCGTAGCGCAGCCCGAGCAGGACCCAGTGGCTGACGGCCGGCGTGTAGAACAGCCACGACGGCCAGAATTCGAAGAAGGACAGCGCACGCGCGCTGACCCGCGCCGGCCGGCCGGCGGCTTCGAGGGCCGTTCCGAGCTTCATCGTGCGGGCTGGCCCGCGTTGTCGCTGGCGGTGAGCCGGGCGGCACCGCGCATGATTATCACCACCCCGATCGCGAACCCGCCCGCCCCGGCCCAGCGCCAGGCGCCGAGATGCTCGATCAGGAAGCGGCCGACATGCATGCTCACCCCGAACAACAGCGACGTCCAGATCAGAGTCGCCACGATAGCCGCGAGCGCGAACAGCTTGATATTGGCCCCGAAATAGCCGCAGGCCGTGTAGGTCGGCAGGCGCATGCCCGGCAGGAACCGGCTGATCAGCACGACGCGGAAGACCCGCGCGCGCAGCCAGTTGCGGGCCGGCCGGGTGCGTTCGTCGGGCAGCCAGCGCCGGATCGGGGGCGCCCGCCGCGCCAGCGCGCCCAGCCCGTACAGGCCGAGGTCGCCGATCACGATTCCGGCATAAAGCGCGAGCAGGGCCACGGGAATGCCGATTCCGCCTTCCTCGGCCCGCATGGCGGCCATCACGGTCGCGGCGTCCTCCAGCACGAAGGTGCCGAGCAGGATGGCGAGGAATTGCAGCAGCGTCTGCTTCCCGCCCAGGCTCAGGATGGACGTGACGACGTTGCTCAGCATCGATGTCCTTGATAGCCGCGTTTGGCCGGGCGGCGTGCCAAGCCCCTATAAGACCCCGGTCGGTGCCGGGTTGAAGCCCTGCAACGCCACCCGGCCACGACTCACGATCATAGCTCGGTGATCGTGGGATTGGGCTGGCCGTAGCGCAACAACTAGCAGCCTGTCGGAGTTAGCGGTTTTGCGGATGAATATGTCGCCAACGGCCACCGGCGGATTCTCTTGTTGTGCAGAACCGCGAAGTATCGAAAGAAATCTCCGATTTGTTCGTGGTTTGT